>Ga0099828_10001436_pt1 | contig 15963 bp, 15 predicted proteins | sample CZO8metaG_2_FD_79338 | JGI IMG/M metagenome (GOLD analysis project Ga0099828, IMG submission 79338) | Vadose zone soil microbial communities from the Eel River Critical Zone Observatory, Northern California, USA - CZOApr15con2H1.8 metaG | ecosystem: Environmental > Terrestrial > Soil > Vadose... | reverse complement strand
TGGCCGCTCTCGCGCCTCCCTGCGCTACGCGGCACTTAGGCTTCCTGCCCGTCGCGGTATAGGGACGTACCGCCATTTTTCAAACACGCTACGTGTTTGAAAAATGAAGCAAAGCAAAAACCACGCTTTTTGCTTTGCGTGTTGAAAAAGGCCACGGATGGACTTTTTCAACAACCTGTTAGAATTCCCTTGCGTTATTATGGATAACCGCCAACGGTAGTTTCACCGGGGCAACCGCCGGCATGCGTTGCTGTAAACGCATCAGATTATTTCCTAAACGATAATCATAAATGGTGGTAAACGCCAATACATTTTTAACGTAGTTGCGGGTTTCGGCAAATGAAATATTTTCCACCCAGATATCCGCATCGAGGCTGCCCGTTTCCGGCAACCATTCCTTAACTCGATTCGGCCCGGCATTATAAGCGGCGGTCGCCAATACCTGATGGCCATCGTTCCCGTCGAGGACGATTTTCAGATAACGCGCGCCCAGGCGCAGATTGTTTTCGATTTTCATAAGCGTACTACTATTATTAATGTGCAGATTCATTCCACGGCCGGTTAAGCGGCCGGTCATCGGCATTAACTGCATTAAGCCTAATGCGCCGGCGCCGGAACGCGCGTCAATGACAAACGCGCTCTCTTGCCGCAGCACGCCGTACATCCAACCGGAGTCAATATTATTTTCTTTGGCATTCGCCTCTACGATCTCCCTATAAAGGATCGGGAAGCGCAGATCCAGATCATCCAGATGATCTGTCTTGGAGACGGTAAGAATAGCGCGGTCATGCCAGCCCCAGCGGCTGGCGATTACCGCCGCCACTTTTAACTCGTGATTATTCATGTTGCGCGTAGCCCACGCCCATTGCCGGCGCGCATCCGCGTTTTGGCCGAGAATAAACAACTCCTGCGCCAGCTTTATCTCAGGGCGCGCGAGCATCGCACTCACCTCTTCGGGGCTCGCTTCTACGCGCACATGCTGGATGGAATAGTTGGCGCCGATCCGATCCGCGGCCAAAAACCCATAGTAGCTCCGCTCGGCGGAAAGATCCGTGTATAGCCGGCGCGCCTCTTTACCGCGCCCGAGTTTTTCCAGGACGCGGGCTTTCCAGTAACGCCATTGGCTATCTCTTTGTTCAGCTTCCGGCAGGAGGCCGATGAAATAATTGGCGATTTCCCACTCGCCGGCGTGAATCGCTGCGCGCAAGCGCCAGTGGCGCAACACTTCGTCTTCCCCCTGCGCGGAGACCGCCGACAACCAGGCAAGCGCGGAAGGCAAATGATTCTTGGCCGCGAGAATGCCGATGCCGCGCAGGATATAATCATCGTCCTCGTTAGAAAATTTAAACTCCTGCTTGAGCCGTTGCCATTCCGCCATCGCCACATCCGGATCTTTTTGCGCAAGCCGCATGACGCCGTGGCGGATGACCATCTTGGCGACCGGCGTTTCCACCGGGTAATCGAGGTTACGCAATTCCTTCATCGGCTCTCGGTGCATCGCAAGCCAGCGCTCAAGCCATATCCGCTCGTTGGCCGGCAAATACTTCGCCAAACTGCTTGCGAGACTGAGATTGTGCCGCTCCATCGCTAATTTAATCCGCGTCCATACCATCTCGCCGCTCAGTTGCCCGGCCTTATGCCAGGCGGTAAAAACCGGCTCACAAGCGGCCGGCTGGTTACCGTCGTTCAGCCATAATTGTTCAATCTCGGCTGCCAGTGTCGCCTGGTCTTTACCGGCCCGAAGCAAATGTTCGGAATGGTAACAACGCAGCTCGGTATCCTCTTCGACCGGTGGATATTCTTGCAGAAAGGTATCCCAGTCGCCTCGTTCGGCCAGATAGCGCAACCATTTTCTCCGCAGCATATCGCTGATCGGCGCGGGCTTATTCTCATCTAAAAATTTATGGAGGGTTGCTGCAGGGGTGAGTGGAATTTGGTCTTTCAAATATTCATATTGCAGATAGCCGTATAATAGGTAGTCTTTCTCTCGCTCCAAGAGCTTAGTAAACTGCGTAAAGTCCTTGGCCTTAAGCGCGTCTAACGCAAGCAGATAATCTTGGCGCTGTTGTTCAGCATTTAACGATGTGGGAGATGACGTGGCCAAGGCAGGGACGGCCGCTAAACTCAAGACCGCGAAAGAGTAAACAACAAGACTGCTGGTAAAATTCGGCGCCATAACGATTAGTATAGATACTATAACCGCAAAAAGATCTGATCAACCAAAGGGTGTCGACGAACGGCGCCACCGGAGTCATCGATTCATTTTCGTGGATGATAATCGCACGGCGTTAAATTTTAAATGATAAGTCCTCGGATACGCTACCTATATGGTATTGCGAAAAATCTTCGCCCTGTTCTTAACGGCGATAGGCATACGTAGGCTATGGGAATAAAAGAAAAACCGGGGGTACCCGGCTTTTCTTTCGCCGCTCAATCTGTGCTCAGGCTGTCGGCATTATTTAAAATGGAATACCAAGCTCGCGGAAACCAGATTGGTATTATTATTGCTCACTTCGAAACGCTCCAACTCTCCGCGTACTGACACGTTATTATTAAACGCGTACTTTAACCCGGCGCCGTAGGTTGCACGAGTGTCCCTATCGGTACTGGAACCGAAAGGATTCGAAGTTTTGGTTTCAAGCCGATGCGCACCGCCTTTGGCAAAAATGGCGAACTCATCAGTAACGGGAAGGCTGAGAATGCCCACAAGCTCCGGTCCCCGAATCCTGGCATTTGTGGACCCCGACTCTGTTGTTCCTAAATCAACGTAGCCGGCTTCCAGCGCGAAAAACTTATTAAAATCATAGCCGACAAAGGCTCGCCACGCATTATCTTTATCGTTGCCTAAATCTTTGTTCTCTGACCGCCCGCCGCCAAGACCCACGTAAGCACTGCTGGTATTAAACCCATCCATGGCCATCGCCGGCGTTGCCACCATAAAAATCAGCGCGGTTCCCCATACTATTCGCGGCAATCTCATCTTACGATTCATATCTTGCTCCTTGTATTTGATATTCGGCATTTATTTGGATTGAACCCCACTTGCCGGACATTGTAACGGCGGGAACCGTATGCCAGTATCCAACTTTGGTTATAGCGTGGCAGGAATATGAGCGTGCTGAAGCAAGATAAAAAGCAAATAAAAACTCAGCGATGAGATGATTTCTTATACACTGATAGCACCAGAAGAATACCCGCAAGGATCATGGGCACGCTCAAGAGCTGACCCATCGTGAAGAAGCCGACAATAAAACCTAATTGCGCATCCGGTTCGCGCACAAACTCAGCCAACAACCGGAAGATGCCGTAGAACAGCAGAAACATGCCGGACACAGCGCCGGTCGGGCGGGGTTTACGGGAATATAACCAGAGAATGAAAAATAAAATCACTCCTTCCAGCGCAAACTGATAAAGCTGAGACGGGTGGCGCGGGAGCGGCCCGGCGTTGGGAAATACCATGCCCCACGGCAGGTCCGTAACCCGGCCCCAAAGTTCATGATTGATAAAATTGCCGATCCGCCCGGCGCCCAAGCCGATCGGCACCCACGGCGCAAAAAAATCGGTAACCTGCAAGAAGGTCTTTTTCTGTTTACGCGCAAATAACCATAATGCCGCCATCACCCCCAGTAGCCCGCCGTGGAACGACATGCCGCCTTGCCAAACCTTAAACATATCGCCGGGATAATGGAGATAATGGCTGAAGTTATAAAACAAAACATAACCGAGGCGGCCGCCTAAAATAACGCCCAAAGCGCCATAAAAAACGGCATCGCCGACTTGTTCCGCGGTCCAATTGGACCCGGGCTGCTTGGCCCGCTGCACCCCGAATACCCATAGAGCGATAAATGCCACCAGGTACATTAATCCATACCAATGTATTTTTATTGGACCAAGAGAAATGGCGATAGGATCGATGTTGGGCGCGATGAGCATCATTGCTGATTATGAAGCAAAGCCGTTATGCTTGTCACTATCCAGGTCAAACCGGCAACACCCGCGCAAAATAAGTCTTGAGATAAGCGGTTTCGGGAATCGCGGGATGCACCGGGTGGTCCGGCGCCTGGTGGCCTTGCTCGATGATTTGCAGATTGCGATCGAGATGCCGGCCGGCTTGCAACAAAATTTCCAGCAAGGCGGCGCGCTCCAGATGATAGGAACAAGAGGAAGAGATCAGCATGCCATCGCTCGCCAGAACCTGCATCGCCATTTGATTCAAGCGGCGATAGGCCTGGACGCCTTCTTTCACGTCTTTTTTACGTTTAATAAAAGCAGGCGGGTCGACGATCACCACGTCAAATTTCTCCCGTTCGGCGCGCAGCGACTTCAGGGCGTCAAACGCATCCACTTGCGTTACCGTTAATTTCTCTAATACATTATTTATTTCTGCATTATGGCGCATCCATGCAGGCGCTTTTTGTGAGCTATCGACACAGAGAACCGCCTGTGCGCCGGCGCACAAGGCCTGTACGCCCCAGGCGCCGATATAGCTGAATGCATCCAGCACGCGCTTGCCGACGACGTACTGCCGCATGCGTGCGCGATTCATGCGCTGATCGTAAAACCAGCCGGTCTTCTGACCTGCAACGATCGGAACAGAGAACTTAACGCCGTTTTCCTCTAATGTGATCTGCTCTGGAACCTCACCAGCCGCGGTTTCAATATAGCGATTCAGGCCCTCCATATCCCGGCTGCTGATGTCATTACGCAGCAAAATCGCGCGCGGCTTAAAAACCTTTTCCAATGCGGCGACGATCTCCTGCTTCACCCTTTCCATGCCGGCGGTGGAAATTTGCACGACAAACACATCGCCATAGCGGTCCACCACCAAACCCGGCAGGCCGTCGCTATCGCCGAACGCCAGCCGATAATAATCGCTGGCGAATAAACGTTGCCGCAGCGATAAGGCGATATTGAAGCGATGGATGAGTAATGACTGGTCCAGCGGATAACGCGGATCGCGGCTTACCAGGCGCGCGCAAATCAGCGCATGGGGATTGACATAACCGCTGCCCAGCGGCTTTCCATCCGCTGATTCGATGATGACCGGATCGCCGGGCGCAAAAGCGGTCAAAGGCGTCGCCGCAATATCCACCTCGTTGCTGAATACCCAGAGATGTCCGGCACGCAGGCGCCGGTCTTCGTTTTTCTTTAAACGCAACGCAGGAAGCTGCATGCCGCTCCGATTTTAAATTAAAAAATTTTTACCTGTGGGCGCAGCCACCCGCCTGGCGATGCGCTAAACGCCGGGATGATAAGCGAATACTAAGATAATATCCCAGCAAGATTAAGACCGGACGTAATTACTTATCGTTCGGCGCCTATTTCCACCCTGGCGTAAAGCTTCGCCTCGCGCTGCAAGGGCAGCAGCACCTGGACAAGACACCGATCGGATTGTTGTCGCGTGGCATGCGGCAATAACTAACGTTCGCAGGCTTCCACTTTTAAAATTATTCTGGTATAAAACGATCATGTCCAGTCATCGACGCAATCCAACCTACACAAAAGCAACCACGTTTGTGCTGGGTTTATGGCTTTTGTTCATGCAGTGCGCGCTAACGTACCATACTGCGAGCGTCGAAAAGCACAAACCGGGCGAACAATGCGAATTGTGTGTGGCCGCTGCCAATTTCGCAAGTGCGGTACCCGCGCATACCAGTTTCGATCTGCCTTTCTTCAATGCCGCATCTCTTCCGGGTGCGGATTCTCTCATTGCCCACAGTCTGCTCTTTGTTGCCTACGCGGTGCGCGCGCCCCCGTCCTTTACTGCCTAGTTATCCCCGTATCGTCATGTCTCCCTGAGGTATAGGGAGCGAGTAAATGTCGCAGGCGTGATGCCTGGACGAGTGTTACGCAGCATGAGGCGCTTTTATGAAACTTCAGATTCTTATACGGCGCGCGATCGTCGCGCTGCTATTACCATCGTGGGCACAGGCTCAGGTCAATCCTCCTTTTGATCAATCCGGATCTCCCGCCGGCGTGCGCACCGCCTCGGCCGGTGCGTTCAATGCCGCGATGGGTGTAATCCTCAATGGAACCTATGGTCGCCTTTCGCAAGACCCGGCCACCGATGTCCTGCCGGGATTTGCTTTAGGGCCCGACACCGGCCCGGGGGAACGGGGATTTAGCCTCGGGGAATCCGAAATCAACCTAAATGCCAATATCGACGATAAGTTCTTTGGCAATCTCACCTTCACCCTCATGCCCGATAATACGGCCCATGTAGAAGAAGCCTTTATCCGCACCATCGGTCTGCAAGAAGGGTTGACGCTTAAAACGGGACGCTTCTTTTCCGGGATCGGGTACTTGAACGAACAACACGCGCACGTCTGGGATTTCGTCGATGCGCCCTTGCCCTACCGCGCCATGCTCGCCAACCAGCTTGGCGACGACGGCATCCAGGTGCGGTGGCTCGCTCCCATAGAGTTATTCCTCATGGAGTTCGGCGCGGAAGCGCTGCGCGGCGACAGCTTTCCCGCCGGCGGCGCGGCGAATAAGGGCAACGGCACGCAAAGCTTTTTCGTGCATGTCGGCGGCGACGCCGGCATCGGCGGCAGTTGGCGTTCGGGTCTCTCGCACCTGAATGCCCGCGCAGACAACCGTGAAACTGGAGATGCGGCTCACCCCGACCTTTTTACCGGCAAAAGTGATCTTAACATCGCCGACTTCGTGTGGAAGTGGGCACCAAATGGCAATCCCACGGTGACGAATTTCAAATTCCAAGCCGAATACTTCCAGCGTGCGGAAAAGGGGTCATTTACCACTGGTTCCGGTTCGGTCACCGATGCCCCCGTGGATGGAGATCAATCGGGCTGGTATGCCCAAGCGGTGTATCAATTCATGCCGCGCTGGCGGGTCGGGGTACGCCACGATGAGGTCAAGGCCGATCCCGTATCGGCCGCACTGCAGGACACCGCCTTAGACCCGGCGGGACATAAGCCGACGCGCGAGAGCGCGATGATCGATTTTTCTAATAGTGAATTCAGCCGCGTGCGCTTGCAATACAACCGCGACTATTCGCGCCTGAACCAAGCCGATAACCAGGTGTTTTTGCAATACATCATGAGCATCGGCGCGCATGGCGCCCACCAGTTTTAAGGAGTCATCCATGAAAACAATGATTAAATTCGCGATCCTGGCGTCTTTGCTGACGCTGACTCAACCTGTGTTGGCCACGCTGCGGGCGGTCGCCTGCGAGCCGGAATGGGGCGCATTGCTGCAGGAATTAGGCGGCGACGATGTCTCGGTCTATACCGCAACCAGCGCCCTGCAAGACCCGCATCGGATCGAACCGCGGCCGAGCCTGATTGCGCGCCTGCGCAATGCCGATTTCCTGATCTGCAGCGGGGCGGAACTCGAAATCGGCTGGCTGCCGGTCCTGTTACAGCAGGCAAGCGGCCGGGTGCAGCCCGGCGTACCGGGTTATTTTGAAGCCGCGAGCGTGGTACGGCTGCTCGAAATCCCCGCACGCTTGGATCGCGCGCAAGGGGATGTCCATGCAGCGGGTAACCCCCACATCCAAACCGATCCACGCAATATCGCCCAGGTCGCCGAGGCCTTGGCGCAACGTCTGGAAGCCGTGGATCAAGCCCATGCCGCGAACTACCAGGCGCGCTATGCGGATTTCGCCAAACGCTGGCAGGCGGCGACGCAACGCTGGCAAGCCCAGGTCGGACCGCTTAAAGGCATACGCGTGGTGGTGCACCACAAGTATTTTACCTATCTCGAAGATTGGCTGGGGTTACAGGAGGTGGGACAGCTGGAACCGAAACCCGGCATCCCTCCCACGATCGGACATATGACAGAGCTACTCGCGAGCATTAAACAAGTGCCTACGAAAATGATTCTCCGCAGTGCCTATGATGATCCCCGCGGGGATGAATGGTTTTCCGAGCGCGCGCATATTCCCGCCGTGCTGTTACCCGGTACGGTGGATGGGACGCCCGAGGCGAAGGACTTGTTCTCTCTGTTTGATGTCACGGTGCAGACGCTGTTAAAAAATGCAAAGTGATATCCTTACTTCTTCTCTTTAAAGGGAATAAAAAAACGACGAGGTCAATGATGGATCTTTTATTCATTTTACTGCCCGCGCTGGCACTGACGATCTTGATGATCGTGACGCACACGTACTTGGGCCTGCATGTGCTCGCGCGGGGCATTATTTTTGTGGATTTGGCATTGGCCCAGGTCGCGGCCTTGGGGGTAAGCATCGCGTTTCTGTTTGGCAAAGACGCGCACGGTGTTGAAGCGCAGCTTTACGCCGTCGCCGCCACATTGCTGGCGGCGCTGGGTTTTGCGTGGCTGCGGAAACTGGCCAATAAGACCACACGCGAAGTGGCGATCGGCTGTGTCTACGTTGTTTCGACCGCACTTTCCATTGTCATCTTGAGCCAGTCCGCGCAGGGGATGGAAGAATTAAAAGAGATGTTGAACGGGAATATTTTATGGGTGCGCTGGCGCGAGCTGGGACTGATGGCAATGATTTATGCGGTTCTCATTATACTGCACGCCGTCTTCCGTGATCGTTTCCACCATCTGTCGTTTGACGCCAAACCGCAGGCGGCTTCGTTTCTCTGGGAGTTTCTGTTCTTCGCGTCGTTTGCGATCGTCATTACGCTTAGTTTCAATCTTGCCGGCATTTTACTCGTATTTGCCTACCTCATTATTCCCGCCTTCAGCGCTTCACTTCTCGTGCATTCGCTGCGCACACAGCTCTTAATCGGTATCGGACTCGCATTCATTGGCAGTTTGGCCGGCCTGTGGCTGTCATTTCGTTGGGACCTGCCAACCGGGGCGACGTTGGTGTCGGTATTGGGTCTGCTTCCGTTTTGCGCGCTGGCAATGAAACCCTTCCTGCCGAGGAAGGTGAAGGCTTAAAAGCAAAGGGTGCTTTGCCTGTTGCTGCCCTTCGTAGTTGCGTTTTCGCCGAGTGGTGAGATTTCTAACCTTAATCGGCAGCTGGCATAATGGCGGTTTTTATCCCGCCGCGCGCTCGGCGCGCTTGCGGTCGTTTTCTTTCAATAAGCGCTTGCGCAGGCGGATGTGGTGCGGCGTCACCTCCACCAGCTCATCGTCATCGATGAATTCCAGCGCGCGCTCCAACGTCATTTCTATCGGCGGGGTAAGGATAACGTTCTCATCCGAACCGGAGGCACGGACGTTGGTAAGTTGTTTGCCTTTGAGCGGATTAACCACGAGATCATTGTCGCGCGAATGGATGCCGATAATCATGCCCGCGTACAATTCTTCGCCGGGCCCGATGAACATGCGCCCGCGTTCTTGCAGATTAAACAACGCATAGGCGACGCTTCTGCCGGCGCCGTTGGAGATCAGCACGCCATTGATGCGCCGGCCGATGCCGCCTTTTTTCGCCGGCCCATAGTGGTCGAACACATGATAAATCAAGCCGGTGCCGGAGGTGGCGGTAAGAAATTCAGTTTGAAAGCCGATCAGGCCGCGTGCGGGAATCATATAATCGAGACGCACCCGCCCCCTGCCATCCGGCTCCATAGTGACAAGGTCGCCCCTGCGCAAACCGAGCTTCTCCATCATCGCGCCTTGATGTTGCGCTTCGACATCCACGGTTAACTGCTCATACGGCTCGTGGATCTCGCCATTCACTTCCTTGGTAATCACTTGCGGACGCGAGACCGCCAACTCATAACCCTCGCGGCGCATATTCTCGATCAGGATTTCCAGATGCAATTCGCCGCGGCCGGAAACGCGCAATTTATCCGGATCAGCGGTGTCCTCAACCCGCAGGGCGACATTATGGATCAGCTCGCGCTGCAGACGTTCACGGATCTGGCGGCTGGTAACGAATTTGCCGTCCTGGCCCGCGAACGGGGAAGTATTCACTTCAAACGTCATGGTCACGGTCGGCTCGTCGATGGACAACGGCGCCAGGGCTTCCACATTGGCGGGGTCGCACAAGGTATCGGAGATACCGGGCTTTTCGATACCGGTGACGGCGACGATATCGCCGGCGGCGGCCTCGGGCACCTCGTTGCGCTCCAAACCCAAGAAACCTAACACCTGCAGCACGCGTGCGTTACGCCGTTTGCCGGCACGATCCACCACCACAATCGGTTGATTGGTTTTAACACGGCCGCGGGTAATGCGGCCGATGACGATCGCGCCGACATAACTGGAATAATCAATACTGGAAACTTGCATTTGAAAAGGACCGTCGATATTAACTGGCGGCGGCGGCACATGTTCAATAATGGCCTCGAATAAAGGTGTCATATCCCCCGCACTGACATCCGGCTCTAATCCCGCGTAGCCGTTGAGCGCCGAGGTGTATACCACCGGGAAATCCAATTGTTCGTCAGTGGCGCCGAGTTTATCAAACAATTCAAACGTCTGATCCAGCACCCAGCTGGCGCGCGCCCCCGGGCGGTCGATCTTGTTAATCACGACGATGGGGCGCAGGCCTAAGGCGAACGCCTTGCGCGTGACGAAGCGCGTTTGCGGCATCGGCCCGTCGACCGCGTCCACCAGCAACAGCACGGAATCCACCATCGACAACACGCGCTCGACCTCGCCGCCAAAGTCGGCGTGGCCGGGGGTATCGACGATGTTAATGCGGTAATCGCGCCAACGGATGGCGGTGTTCTTAGCGAGAATGGTAATACCGCGCTCGCGCTCCAGATCGTTCGAATCCATGACACGCGTGCCCATTACTTGATGGGCGCTGAAGGTGCCGGATTGCTGCAGAAGTTTATCGACCAGCGTGGTTTTACCGTGATCGACGTGCGCAATGATAGCGATGTTGCGCAGTTTGTGAATCATGAAGAATCCCTAAAGGTTAACAAACAAAAGCGGCGCATTATACGCGTCTAGGGAAAAAACAGCCATGTTTGTTTTAAGCACGGCCTTCTGAATCCCGTAGAAACATCTTAGACCATCCTTGGGAATCCATCCGTCTTTTGCCTCACTTAATTTGCTATGACTTCTGGTTAAGTCTGATTACCAGATGAATGCCGTGAAATTTATCGTTTTTACTGTCGCGCTGTTGTGCCTGTCTAGGGCGAATGCGCAGGTAACCATTGAAATCGGCACCAGCTTTACTCATTCACAAAACGCCAATCTTGTGCTTGTCGGTGTTACCACTCCGGCGAAACGTCTCTTTGGTTCTGACTCCTATTATCAATTTAATGCCGGCGGTTGGACCGGATCGAGCAGCGCTTATTCGATAGGCGTTGCCAGAGGGCTGCAATGGGATTTTAGTCATGCAACCATGCGCCTGTCTTTAGGCGGCAGTTTGATTTCCAATACGAGCGATTCACTATCCACCTCATTTGAATTTTACGAACAATTGTTGATCCAGCGGCATATAGGCGGCGTCGACCTGGGGCTGTCTTACCGGCACTGGTCTAATGCCGGCATTAAAACCCCCAACGTCGGCATGAATTTTTTAGGCTTACAGATTCAAACCATGTGGTGATTCGTAGAGTCTTGAAACAGCCAACCAAAAGCTGAAATGCGCGGCTTTCATTTCTCTGCCTCGGGCATGCCGGAGTCGTCAAAATTGTTTTTCAATCTGAAAGCCAAGAAAGTCCATACCATAGTTCGGCGCTTTAATAAAAGCGTTAGACCAATGCCGATAAGTCAAAGCGAAATCCAATCCTTTAGCCTCATGGCGAACCATGAATTGTTCATAAAACTGGAATGCGGTAGAGAGGCGGTCACTGGTATTGGAGATTAAACTAGGGCCGCTGGACAAGCGCATATAAGTACGACCAAAGTCCCATTGCAGCCCTTTGGCAACACCGGCCACGGAGGCGCTTCTGGGCCCGGTCCAGCCACCAACATTAAATTGGTGATAGGAATTCAAACCCAAAAAATGATTATCCGGCACGGTAATCCCAAGTAACAACAGATTAGTGTCTTTTGTATAGAACGTACCGCCGCCGACTTCCATAGTCATTTCAGCTTGAGCGCTGTGAATAAAAAATAAGCTAAGAGTAAGAAGTCCATATTTCATTTGCGTCTCCCATTAAAGTTATCTCGCTTTTATAAAAGCACAAGTCGTGCCATCTGCGAGAAGGGGGGAGCCGCTTATCGTGTATTAGAGCTCGATTAGCCGATTGGGTAATTCGTTCTGATCATTCTTATGGCGGGGAAAATGCTGTGCGAGCTTATCGCCGCAGGCGGCGATGGCGGATAAAAATCCTTGCTCAATCCGGCCGGCTGTTACATCGGCGATAAAATGGGTGACAATGTCGTCCCATTCGCCTTTGCTCGATCGTTCATGAATGCCGGCATCGGCGAGAATCTCGACGTAACGCTCGGCCACGGATACGAACAGGAGCACGCCGGTACGCTCGTGGGTGAGATGCAGACCCTGGACAAAAAATTGCTCGCGCGCGAGCCTGCGCGCGTACCGCCGCTGCAGCGCGGCGGGGACGAAAAACATTTTTAGCGGAGACCAGTGTAAAACTCCCATGGCTGCAACGAACAGGCTGAGTTGAATTTCATAAAGATAAAACACGCTGGTGTCCGGTTTTAATAGCAAGATTAATCCGGGCGCTGACAGGGCGATGAATCCCGCCCATAACAGCGCAATCTGCAAATAATCGTCGCTGGCGCGCGCCATGACGGTCACGATCTCGCCGCTGGTCTTCTTCTCCGCTGTACTCACAGCCTCGGCGATGCGTAACTTTTCGGTCTTACTTAAAAAAGCCATTCCACCTCCCCTACCATCGTCCGGAAGCGCCGCCGCCGCCAAAAGACCCGCCACCGCCGGAGAAACCGCCGCCACGGGAAACCCCTCCACCGCCGCCACCGAAACCGCCGCCCCAATAGCCGCCCCAGCCGCTGTGATGGCCGCGAGCCAAACGCGAGAAAATAATTAACATCAACAGCAAAAAGAATGGGAACGCGAAAACCGGCCGCTCTTTAGACTTTGCCGGCGTAGGGGTGTAAGCGCCGCCGAGCACGGCAAGGATTGCCTGGGTACCGCGCACCACCCCCGCCTCATAATCGCCTTGTTTAAAATACGGCAGAATTTCGTTCTGAATAATGGTATGACTGAGCGCATCGGTAAGCTTGCCCTCCAAGCCATATCCCACCTCAATGCGCACTTCGTGCTCATTCGGCGCGATGATTAATACAACGCCATTGTTTTGCTTTGCCTGGCCGATGCCCCAGCGGCGCGCAAGCTGTACACCATAATCTTCTATCGGGTAGCCCTGCAATGAAGCCGGAATTACGACCACCACCTGCTCGCGCGTGGCTTGCTCGTGCTGCTCCAATTGTTGCGTTAACCATAAGCGGGTGTGTGACGACAACAGTCCGGCCTGGTCCACGACGCGACCGGTTAACGCCGGAAAGCTGGGCGCGGCTAACGCCTGCGTGCAAATCAGCAAGCTTAAAACCGAAATTAACCGGATTACGGCGCTGCGCGTTATTCCTGCTATCACGTTCACAATCGGCGATCAGAATTTTACCTGCGGCGCTTCCTGTGCCGACTCAGGTTGCGAGAAGTTGGCTTTTACCTTGGCATCCGGATAAAGCAGCGCGGCATACCAGCGGCCCGGGATAGTGCGCAGCTCGGTGTTATAGCGCTTCACCGCCTCGATATAATCGCGCCGCGCCACCGCGATGCGGTTTTCTGTGCCTTCGAGTTGCGATTGCAGCGCAAGAAAATTCTGATTCGATTTAAGCTCGGGATAGCGCTCCACCACCACCAGCAAACGCGCCAGCGCGCTCGACAACGCATCTTGATTGCGCTGAAATTGCTGCAGTGCACTGGGATTATTGACGATATCCCGCGGAATCTGCATTTGCGCGACTTTGCTGCGGGCCTCCACTACTTGGGTGAGCACCTCTTTTTCCTGCTTGGCATAGCCCTTGACCGTCTCCACCAGGTTGGGGATGAGGTCGGCGCGGCGCTTATATTGATTTTGTACCTGGCTCCAGGCGGCGTTGACCTCTTCATCCAAAGTAGGAATAGTGTTTATCCCACAACCGGTTAATACTAACGCAGCGAGGGCTGGTAAAATGTAATGGCGGTAATTTTTGCGCATGATGTGCCTTTATTATTAGCTTGGATTAAACAATTCGCATAACAACCCACAATATACCATTCTCTGTTTAAAGAGGGCAGATATGGCTGTCAGCAAAGAGTACCGCGACTATATACTGGAAAGGCTGGAATGCGCCGGGCCGGCCGTCGGCAAAAATATGTTCGGCGGCGTCGGCATCTATTTGCAGGGTTTATTCTTCGCCCTCATCGCCGAGGACGTCCTGTACTTCAAAGTGGATGACAGTAATCGGCCGGATTATAGTAACGCCGGCATGGAGGCGTTTAAACCTTACGGCGATCGAGGCCAAGTAATGCAATATTATCAGGTGCCGATTGAGATATTAGAAGATGATGATAATCTGCGGATCTGGATAAATAAGGCTCTGACTGTCGCCGGCGAGAAATCCAAAGCTAAAAAGAAAGGCCTAAAAAGGCGCAATTAAGGATATTCAAAAACCGATGTAAACGGCTGCCCTCATGGACTGGGATCAATATTATTTTCATCGCCCGCGATCGTTCGCCGAATTACATTAAAATCTAACGCTCTAAATAAACTAAACCGATGCCTCAAACAGGAATATGGAAACGAACCCAACCGCGCACACGAACGGTCTGATTGAGCAGACCAGCCCCTACCTGCTGCAGCATGCGCACAACCCGGTGGATTGGCATCCCTGGAACCAAGAGGCGTTGGAACAAGCGCGGCGGGAAGATAAGCCTATCCTGCTCTCCATCGGCTATTCCGCCTGCCACTGGTGCCATGTCATGGCGCATGAGTCGTTCGAGGACGAACAGGTCGCCAAGGTCATGAATGACCTGTTTGTTTGTATCAAAGTAGACCGGGAGGAGCGGCCCGACCTCGATAAAATCTATCAGACCGCGCACCACTTATTAGTACAGCGCGCGGGCGGCTGGCCGTTGACGATGTTCTTGATGCCGGATGACCACACACCTTTCTTCGGCGGAACCTATTTTCCCAAACAGGCTAAATACGGCATGCCCGCGTTTGTCGACATCCTGCGAAAAGTCGCCGACTACTATCACGCTCACCGGCACGAAATCCACCAGCAAAATGCCTCGGTAAAAGAAGCCTTGCAGCGGATCCAACCGGGCCCGGCCGATCCCGCTTTAACGATTCAGCCCTCGGTGCTCAATGAGGCGCGCGTCCAATTGCAGCAGCAATTCGACCCGGTCCATGGCGGCTTCGGCGCCGCCCCTAAGTTTCCACATCCGACCAATCTCGAATTCTGCTTGCGCCATTGGGCAAGCAGCGCCTTAAATAAACCGCCGGATGAACGCGCCCTCACCATAGTCCGGCATAGCTTGCGGCGCATGGGCGACGGCGGCATCTATGACCAGCTCGGCGGCGGCTTTTGCCGCTATTCGGTGGACGAACGCTGGATGATTCCTCACTTTGAAAAAATGTTGTACGACAACGGCCCGCTATTGGCGCTTTATACCGACACCGCCATTGCTACCGGCGATGGCTTTTACCGGCGCATCGCGCTCGCGACCGCGGATTGGGTGCTGCGCGAAATGCAATCGCCTCACGGCGGTTATTACTCGACCCTCGACGCCGACTCGGAGGGACACGAAGGCAAATTCTATATCTGGACGCGCGAACAGGTTACAGCCCTGTTAAACGAGGAAGAATTCCGCATTGTCGAGGCGCGTTTTGGCTTCGATCTGCCGCCCAACTTTGAACACCGGTGGTGGCACTTGCACGTGCACCAAGAAGTCGACGCGATTGCGCATAAATTGGGCCTCTCGGAGCAACGTGTGATCGTCGGCCTGACCTCCGCTTCGCAAAAGATGTTTGCCGCGCGCGAAAAACGCGCCCACCCCGGGCGCGATGAGAAAATCCTGACCTCATGGAATGGGTTGATGATCAAAGGCATGGCGCGCGCGGGGCGCTTTTTCAACCGACCGGATCT
>Ga0099828_10001432_pt1 | contig 15984 bp, 9 predicted proteins | sample CZO8metaG_2_FD_79338 | JGI IMG/M metagenome (GOLD analysis project Ga0099828, IMG submission 79338) | Vadose zone soil microbial communities from the Eel River Critical Zone Observatory, Northern California, USA - CZOApr15con2H1.8 metaG | ecosystem: Environmental > Terrestrial > Soil > Vadose... | reverse complement strand
TGCGCGCTGGGGAAGAATGGCCGAGGGCGCGGGAGAAGACCCTTATCTTGGCGCGGCGATGGCCAGAGCTTATGTGCGCGGTTACCAGGGAGCGCGGCTCGATGGGACTGATAGTATCGCGGCGTGCGCGAAACATTTTGTTGGCTACGGTGCGGCGGAGGGCGGTCGGGATTACAATTCGGTGGAACTCTCCGAACATACCCTGCGGCAATTTTATCTGCCGCCATTCCACGCGGCCGTGGATGCAGGCGCGGCCTCCATCATGAGCGCGTTCAATTCGCTGAACGGAGTCCCCGCTTCCGCAAATCCTTTCACTCTGAAACAGATCCTCCGGAAGGAGTGGGGTTTCCAGGGACTCGTTGACAGCGATTGGACCGCCGTTGCCGAACTCATGGCACACGGCATTGCCAACGACGGTGCCACTGCGGCGCGCAAGGCGTTTCTGGCCGGCGTCGACATGGACATGGCCAGCAGTCTCTACCATGAGAATCTGGTGCAACTTGTGCGCTCCGGCCAAGTGCCGGCGGCGGCGGTGGACGAAGCGGTCCGCCGCGTTTTGCGTGTGAAGACGGCGCTGGGCTTGTTCGAACATCCCTATACGGATGAGTCCCGAGAAGCGGGTGCCATGCTTCAGCCGGAAAGCCTCACGCTGGCGCGCACCGCCGCGGAACAATCTATCGTGCTGCTGAAGAATGCGGCTTTACGGGGAGGCGGGCCGGTCTTGCCGCTTCCCAGTGAGTTGAAGTCGATCGCGCTCATCGGACCGCTGGCCGACGATCCCTACAATATGCTGGGCTCCTGGACCGGACAAGGCCGGCCGGAAGACGTCATAACGCTGCGCATGGCGCTCACCCAGAGACTCGGAGAAGACCGCGTGAGCTACGCGAAGGGGACGGACCTTATCGGAGGATCCGATGGGCAATTCGCCGAGGCAGTGAAGAGAGCGGAGCAGTCCGAACTCGTGATCCTCGCGCTAGGTGAAAATGCACCGGAAATGACGGGTGAAGCGGCTTCGCGAACACATCTCGGTCTGCCCGGGCGTCAAGAGCAACTCTTGGAATCGATCGTGGCCACCGGCAAACCGGTCGTTCTGTTGGTATTCAGCGGGCGGCCGCTCACGCTCCCCTGGGCTTTCGAACATGTTCCCGCAGTCTTAGCCGCGTGGTTCCCGGGCGTGCAAGCAGGGCCGGCACTTGCGCGGGTGATTTTCGGCGAGGCGAATCCGAGTGGGAAGCTCGCCGTGAGTTGGCCGCGAAGCGTCGGGCAGGAGCCTTTGTATTACAACGCATTGAATACAGGGCGCCCGGCAGGCAATATCGACCTCACTCATGCACCGAAGAATGGCGATGAGAAGTACGTCTCGCGGTACATTGACGAGCCAAACAGCCCGCAGTTCCCCTTCGGGTTTGGACTGTCCTATACCAGTTATCGCTATGGCCCGGTCAAAATTGATCAGGCACAACTGAGCGCAAAAACTTTGAACGATGAACTCCATGCTGACGAACGATTCTCCAACGCGGCCGTGAGCGTCAGCGCTGAGGTCACAAACACCGGCACCCGCGCTGGCTGGGAGACGGTCCAGCTCTATGTCCGGCTACAGGGAACAAGCGTTGCGCAGCCGGTCCGGGCGCTGAGTGGCTTCCAGCGCGTTGCGCTGGCTCCGGGTGAGACAAAAAACGTGACGTTCGCGCTTGGACCAGAAGCTTTCGCCTTCTGGAACGATCAAAACTCCTTCACAATTGAGCCTGCTCGTGTCACTGTCTGGGTGAGTCCAGACTCGGGTCGCGGCTCCGAAGCGACACTCCAAATCCTGAAGTAAATAAGGATTCCAAAGATGACAGGCGAGCCTCTCCTGAGCAGACGAGATGTCATGCGGATTTGCGGGATGGGGATGCTCACTTCTCCGCTGGCGGCGCTCGCTGCCTGTGGAGGACAGACAAAGCGCACCTTTGCTGAACCCGCTGGCGCGCCCTACCAAGGGACGGACGAGCAGCTTCTCGACGAAATTCAGCGCGCCATTTTCAATTTCTTCTGGAACGAGGCGAGCCCGAACACAGGCCAGGTCAAAGATCGCGCCCTTGCCAATGGCAATGACTCGCGCACTATGTCCAGCATCGCCGCCACGGGGTTCGGTTTGACGAGCTTGTGCATCGGTGACCAGCGTGGGTGCGGCAAGTCTCCCGAGATTCTTGAACGAGTGCGCAAGACTCTGCGGTTCCTTGCGAATGGTCTGCCCCACGAGCACGGCTTCTTTTTTCACTTCATTCACATGGAGACCGGCCAGCGCTGGGAGAAGTGTGAGCTTTCTTCCATCGACACATCGCTTCTGTTGTGCGGCGTCCTCACCGCCCGGCAATATTTTGCCGATCCGGAAATCCAGGATCTTGCGACGAAAATCTATGGGCGCGTCGATTGGCCCTGGATGCTCAATGGCGGCCCCACTTTCTCCATGGGCTGGGTGCCGGATTCGGGTTTCCTACGCGATCGCTGGGAGCATTATTGTGAACTGATGATGATCTACCTGCTGGCCATCGGCTCTCCGACGCATCCGGTTCCTCCGGCGACTTGGAGCGCCTGGACGCGGCCGCGGATTACGTATCAGGGAATCGAATACATCTCCGGCAACGATCCGATTTTCACGCACCAGTATTCACAGGCATGGTTCGATTTCCGGAATAAACAGGATGCCTATACCAATTATTTCGAGAATTCCGTGAAAGCCACCAGGGCCCACAAGCTTTTTTGTCTGGCGCTGCGGGACCGGTTCCCGGACTATAGCGAAAACCTTTGGGGGATCAGCGCCTCCGACTACGTGAAGGGTTATACCGCCTGGGGCGGCCCGCCTCCGCAAGGACCACTCGATGGAAGCATTGTTCCCTGCGCGACCGGTGGTTCTCTGGCCTTTCTGTTTGACGATTGCATGCGCGTCTTGCGTAATCTTCGCGGCCGCTACGGGCCTAAAACGTGGGTGAAATACAGCTTTGTCGACGCTTTCAATCCGCTCACGGGCTGGTATGACGCGGATGTGCTCGGCATCGATCTCGGGATCACCATGCTGATGGCAGAGAATCACCGCACGGGCCTGGTGTGGAATACTTTTATGAAGAATCCGGAAGCCCGGTCCGCCATGCAGAAGGTGGGATTCCGCTCCACATAGCGGAATAGCGCCCCTTCTCAGCTCGAAGAAACTTGTTCATTGGCTCCTGCTGGCATACTCTCTTGCGCAACATGCTCCCAAGCGGACGCTTCTCCGGTCTCCTCACGGACCTCTATGAACTCACCATGGCGGCGGGCTATGTGCAAAACCGCTTCGACGCCCGCGCGACTTTCGAGCTCTTTGTCCGCCACCTGCCTCGCAACCGCAATTACCTGGTCGCTGCCGGTCTCGAACAGGCTCTCGACTTTCTCGAAAACGTCTGTTTCTCCGCTGAAGAAGTCTCCTACATCCGCGCACTGCCCTTCTTTCGCCATGTTCATTCCGGCTTCTTCGACTTTCTCTCGCAATTTCGATTCACCGGCGATGTCTGGGCCCTCCCGGAAGGCACGGCCTTCTTTCCGGGCGAACCCTTGCTTCGCGTCACTGCTCCGATTGCCGAAGCCCAGCTTGTCGAAACCAGTCTTCTCTCCATATTTCATTTCCAGATTCTCATCGCCAGCAAAGCCGCGCGTGTAACCACCGCCGCGGCAGGCCGTCCGGTTGTCGAATTCGGCTCCCGCCGGGCCCATGGCATCGAGGCCGGCGTTCTCGCCGCGCGCGCGGCCTTCATTGGCGGCTGCGCCGGAACCTCGAACACTTTCGCCGGGCATCGTTTCGGCATACCGGTCTACGGAACCCAGGCCCACTCCTGGATCATGGCTCACGACGACGAAGCCGAAGCTTTCCGCCACTTCCTCGAGGTCTTTCCGGAACAGTCGACGCTTCTCGTGGATACCTACAACGTTCGTGCGGCTATCGACAAGATAATTGCCCTCGGCCGCAAACCTGGCGGCGTGCGCCTGGATAGCGGCGACGTCCTTTCCGATAGCCGCTGGACTCGCCAGCGGCTCGACAGTGTCGGCTGGAACGACGTGCAGATTTTCGCTTCCGGCGATCTCGACGAAAACCGTATCGAAGCCCTGCTTCAGAGCGGCGCGCACATCGATGCTTTTGGTGTCGGCACCGCGCTCTCGACCTCTGCCGACGCGCCCAACGTCGGCGTCATCTACAAGTTGGTCGAAGTCGAACTCGGCGGCCAGGCCCGAAGTACCGCCAAGTTCAGCGAAGCCAAGAAGACTTACCCCGGGCGCAAGCAGATATTCCGGTTCACCGGCAGCGAGGGACAATTTTCCAAGGACAGCATCGGTCTTGAAGATGAAACATTTCCCTCGGCGGTGCCGCTGCTAGTTCCCGTGATGCGGCATGGCCGGCGTATCGAGAGCGTCCCGCAAGACGCCGCCGCCACCGCGCGCGCTGCGCAACAGCGATTCCTGGCTGCCCGCGCGTGCTTGCCTGGCCCGATTTTGGCACTCGGCCCGGCAGACCCGCCGTTCTCCGTCTCGTTTAGCGCTCGCCTTGAACAGCTTTCCGAGCGGATTCGGCAAACCGTCGTCAAGACGGCGCGCTCCTGAATTCGTGGAGGCGATCTTGATCTCTCCAAAGACCCTGTTCTGGGAAGTAGACGTGCAAGCTGACTTTATGCTTCCCGGCGGGAAGCTCTACGTTCCCGGCGCGGAAAGGATTATCCCCAATCTCAATCTCCTCGTCGAAGCCGCTCGTCACGGCCGCGTGTTTCTCATTTCTTCCGCCGACGCGCACAACACGGATGACCCTGAACTTCGCGATTGGCCGCCACATTGTTTGAAAGGCACGCCCGGGGCTGATCTGTTGGCCGAAGCGTGCGCTCCGGGCCGTCTGGTCATTCCCAACGAGAAAGATTTCCCTATTCCTGAGAATCTCAGTGCCTGCCAGCAAGTCACCCTGCAAAAAAACACGCTCAACGTTTTCGACAATCCGAATACGGACGCGCTTCTGGCGCGGCTGAATCCTAAAGGTTTGCCGGCGTTCGATCCCAACCCTGAATTTGTGGTCTTTGGCGTCGTAACTGAATTCTGCGTTGGCCTCGCGGCCGACGGTCTGCTGCGTCGTGGCCGCCATGTCGCTGTCGTTACAGACGCCGTGCAAGCACTCGACCAGGAAAACGGACGAAGAATCCTCGATGGCCTGCAATCTCGCGGCGCTCGCCTCATCACCACCGAGCAGGCTATAGCACTCGTCGCTGCGTCTTCCGCATAAGCCCGTGACCCGTGTGCTGGACAGCAAAACCTGCCGGGGGCGAAGAAAGCTCTACTAGCGCTCCGGCTTCTTCCAGATATCGCGCTCGTGCATCAACTCAATCTGTTTCTTTGTGACCTTTTCGTAGTATTCCGCATGTTTCATCGGCTCGCGTTTTAGATAAAGATTTTTTGGATAGACCGGCTTTTCATACACGATCTGGTACAGCTCAGTGCGTAGATCCTTCATCCAGTTGTCCCACTTGGCTCGGGCTCGGTGATCCCGCAGGGCTTCGACATCGATCACGCCGGCAACGTAACTCGATCCGCCGCTGTACTCGAGCTTCCCGACCTTCTGCCCCTTGTAATTGAAGATGTAAGAGCGTCCGCCAAAGGTGTCTATGGGAGTGGTTTCTTCCGGAAACAGATAATACGTGCCGACGTTGGGAGCGACGATATACATGTTGTTGTCAAGAGCGCGGGCAGCGCTCTGGATTTCAAAATAGTCGTTGCCGCTGCCGGGATGGGGATAAGACGCGCGGTAGACAATTTCCGCGCCGTTCATGGCGAGGGCGCGAGCATTTTCCGGATAGGAGCCCTCATTGGCCATCATGATGCCCATGCGGCCGATTTCGGTGTCCACGACGGGCCAGAAAGCTTGGAGATTACGGCCGTATTTTTCAACCCACCAATCGTAAATGTCGTGAGGACAAACGGAATGCTCAACGGGCCAGAGTGGCGAGACTTTGTAATGTTGGAGGATGACTTTGCCCTTGGGATTAAGAATGAAACCTACATTGAAAAAGCGGTTCTTCCAGTCGGGGTGGCGCGCCTTGGCCTGCGCCATGATGAAGCAATCCCATTCGCGAGCAAGCTTGCCAAGTTCTTCGGTTTCGTCGCCAGGGATGTCGATGGCGCACTCGCGTGCGAACTTGGCGTGATCGAGATCGAGCACTTCGTCATTGAAAGCTTGCAGCGCGCCTTCCGGGATGGCAAGCAGGCGCACAGGAATGCTCAGACCAGAAAGCCAGTTCGCTGCTTTCACCAGATGCTTCAAGTGCTCAAGGTTGATCTTGATGTCCTTGCGGGACCGGATTCCCCGGATCGTGGGGACGAGGCCGACGGCGGTATATGGCTTAATCATGGATTTCCCTGCTGATTTGCTCGAGGCCGGCAGAGCTGATCCCCATGCGGCGGACGCGCGAGTGTTCTGCTGTACTGCATCGGAAGCCGCTAGAAATTCAAGCGCAGCGACAATTGGACTTGCCGCGCCGGAGCGGCAAATTGCGGCGACCCGAACGAGGGATTGCCACCCGACGCAATCGAGGAGCAATGCCGTCCTTGTAATGCGTGGGAACCGGCGTTACGAAATCTGGCAACCCATAGGTGCTGTCGATTTGCTGGACGTTGGCACGGTTGAGCAGATTGAAAATCTCCGCGCTGAGTTCCATTTTGACGCGTTCGTTAAGGGGAATCCCACGCTGGATGCGCAGATCCACCGTGTGGCTCGGGTCTCCTTTGTAGGTGTTCCGTCCGATAACCCCCACGCGGTCCCCGAAGGGGAAAATGTCGCCGTTGGTATCAAAGCCGGCAACGATGCTATAGCGCCGGGCGCTCTGCAGATTGGTGAGCACCGAGGCCTTGAAATTGCGAAGCACCACGTTCCAAGTGTCCGGGGTCTCCCCAAGAAGCGCCAGGGTGAGCCGGTGAGGGACGTCGTTATCTCCGACGGCCCGGTCCAGGCTCGGACGCAAGAAGTCTACCGGCGTGTTGGGCAGATTGACGGTCGTCGAGATGTCGATGGACTTCGAGTAGGTGTAATTGGCCAGAAGGTCATAGTGCTGCGAGAAGGCTTTGCGCACGCTGAGCGTGCCCGCATTGTAAATCGAGAATCCCTCGGGCTTGACGTACAGCACAAAGCCGAAGTTGGGATCGACAGGCGTGAAGTAGGGCGAGCAGCCGCTGGTGATGAGCGGGTTGCACCCGTTGTTCGCTGTATTCGGCGTTCCGTTAATGCTGAAGTAGACTGGCAGGCGCGAGGCGTGCAGCCACTGGTATTCCAAAGAGACGAAGAAATCCTTCCCCACCTGGTGTTCGATTTCCAGGCTGGCCTGCTCAGAGAAGGGATTCTTAAACTTCAGCTTTGCGTAACCCAATGGGAATTGCAGCACCGGTCCCTTCGTCGGATCCGGATAAATACCGAAGTGGGTAAAATTGCTGAACCCCATGCCGCCAAACATCGGCCCGGGAGCACCCACTACACCGGACGCCCCGAAGCCAATCAAATGGTTGGTGGGATCGCTGAACTCCGGCAAGAGCGGCTGGTTCATGTAAGTGAATTCCGAAGCGCCGATCCAACTCACAAGGACGTCGCTGAACACAAAGGCCGAGTCGAACAGGCCCGCGCCGGCTCGCACCACGCCCTTACCGTTGTGGAAGGCATACGCCAAACTCGCGCGCGGCTGGATATTGCCATAGTAGCTGGGATGGAACTTGCCCTGAATTTTCACGTCCGCCGCGGAGGGGAAAGTATCCACGTCGTAGTGTAGGCCAAGGGTGATGGTGAGGTTGGGCCGCACCTTCCAATGGTCCTGGGCGTACATCGACCACAAGGAGTGCTCGAATTTCAAGGATGTGGCGTCATCAAAGGCCTTCTGCGAAGGGCCCGCATAGAGGCCCCTGGAGAATGGCAATGTCCTCTGCGGGATCTGCTGGCCAAAGAACTGGCGCGGCTCGAGGAAGGCGAACACCAGCGCCGTGCCCGGGGGTAATTGGCCGGGGCCTCCAAAGAAGCTACCCGGAGAAAAGAGGCCCGCCCCCGGGCTGAACAAGGTGACCTGCGTATTAATCCAGACCGGTTGGATGTCGCCGCCGACCTTGAACGTATGCTTCCCGCGGACATAGGTCAGGTTTTCAGCCACCTGAATGTGCTGTTCCGTGTACGTCCGGACGCTGCCAATGAACCCGCCCGAGGACAACACGTCCGGTATGTTAATGGCGGGTTCGAAGCCGGCGCCTTTGGGGATGAGGTCGAACTTGCGGCGGCCGTACTGGAAAAGGGTCTCGGAGGTGAGGGCCTGAGAAAAGATATGCACCAGGCTGCCGTAGGGAGTCTGGTCACGCACGGGGTTGTCGCGGTAGGAAGAAGGCAAGCCCTGGCCCGGCAGTGCGCCGCGCACATTCTGCTTGCGCGAGTCGTTGAACAGGTACGTCAGGTTGAGAAACGTCTTGTTGCTTAGGATGGTGTTGCTTTTCAAGATCATCTTGTCGTAGTCATCGATGCTCAAAAAGGAGTTCAACGCTTCGGGCTGCAATCCGAGGTTCTGTTTCACGTGATTGATGCTGAGACTCCCGGGGCCAAAGATCCCATCGGTATTGATGCTAAGCAGAATCAATTGGGAATAGATGGGGGATTCGGCGCGGCGCTGCCCTTCGTAGCCGGCGAAAAGAAACAGTTTGTCCTTCCGGATCGGCCCGCCCACCGTGCCGCCGAACTGGTTGAAGCGCAAGGTGTTGAAACCTGGGGCGGAGAGCAGGTTTTTGGCATCCATCTTGTTGTTGCGGAAAAACTCGTAGAGCGTGCCGTGAAGGTCATTGGTGCCCGACTTGGTGACCGTGTTGACCACGGAACCCAGGTTGCGCCCGTTGTCCCCGGTGAACGGGCTGTTCACGACGCGGAATTCTTGCACCCAGTCCTGCGAGGGGCTGATGCGCTGGACGCCGGAAATGCTGGTGGTGTAGTCGATTCCGTCCAAGGAATAGTAGGAGGTGTGGCTCTCCCGCACTCCGCCGAAGCTCAGCTTCAGCACCGTTTCCGTGAACGGCGACTGCGCCCCTACGGCCGTGCTACGGCCGACACTCACCGAAGGCGTGAGCAAAACAAAGTCGATGAAGTCGCGCCCAGAGATGGGCAGGTCCTTGATCTTCGGCGTGTCAATCACCTGGCTGACTTCCGCCTTCTCAGGGTCCAAGGCCTGGGCGGTCTCCGTTACCTCGATGGTCTCGGTCTTCGCGGAAACTCCCAGGGAGATGGTCACTGAGGCGATCTGACCGACAGCGAGCTGAACCGTGACCGTCCTCGTCGCAAACCCTGCATGCGTCGCCGTCAAGCCATAGCTCCCTGCCGGGATGCTGGGGATGACGGCAAGGCCGTTCTCCCCTGTGACCGCGGTGCGTTCGACGCCCGTGGCGGTATTTCTCAGCACCAGATTGGCGCCGAGAACGGCCCCGCCCGTCTGGTCGTTCACCGTCACATTCAACGTTGCGAACTGCTGCGCAGAGACGCTCACAGTAAACACGAACAGAAATGCAACAACGCCAAATACAGCGCGCAAATACAACTGACGCATATCCACCCCTCCCTGATTTGTCGACGACTAGACATCTCCCGAGGTGCAATACCCCGTGCAAAGGCGGGTTGGATCACCCCATCCCAATTCGTCGGTATTCAATAACGTGCTCCATTCATTGTCAAGCAAGTGAGGATAGATCCTGCGATGCATCGGCTCCGTTTGCTAGTCGACGCAAAAGACTCGTCCCGGAAATATAGCAAGAGTTTGAGCCTATTCTGTTCTGAACCACGAGAATCGACACTAGAACGATCATGCACTCATCTGCTGCCCACCCAGCAGTTTCTGCGCTTCGGCCGGATCGAACCACCATGGATTGTAGTCGGGAGGATTGTTGAAGCCATTGGTGATCTTACTCGCCAGAGCTGGAATCTGGCTCGCAGCTCCCATAAGTTGAAGAATGTGTGCTGGTGGCGGCGTAAGTAAGGAATTGGTCCACTTCACCACCCACTGGCCGTAGTTCCAGAAAGAATCAAAAGTCTGCTGCATCCATGTGGCATCGAAGGGTTTGTTGCCATGCTCCAGGATGTGATTCATGTAGACCTTCGCTGCCTTGCTTGCCGTGTTGGATCCCTGCCCGGTGATTGGATCATTGAGGACCACCACGTCCGCCATCCCGAAGGCGAGACGGCCTGAAGCCAGCTTGCAGATTGGCTTTCGCACCGTGGGTGGGAACCTGCCCACAAGTGTACCCATGTCGTCGGTGAGTTCAATGTCTCGGCAGCGCTCCGCTTCCCACGGAAGGAACTTCTGCAGGATTTCCTTGCTGCGCTGGAGGTGTTGCTCCGGAGTTGCAACGTCACCCCAGCAATCCATCGGCCCGCCCGGCACTCCTTCGAACACCATGATCTCGCAGGCCCCTGTGGTCGTAAGTGCCGGAAACACGAAGTATTCCCCGACCCCGGGGATCAGGCTGAACGCCACCGCTGTGAAAGTCTTTCTCGGCACCATCTTCTTCACATATGTCAGTGCAAGCGCCCGCATTGGTGTGGAGAACGGGGAGTGCGAAGGGTCGGTTTCAAACAGTCGTGCTACCTCCCCTTTTCCCGCGGCCACGATCAAGAGGTCGTTGGTGCTCGCATACTTTTCGAGCGCTTGAACCCCGGCGTCCTCAAACACTAGATTTCCGCCGCGTTTTGCAAACTCTTCGATCCAGCCCCCGAATTTCACTCGTTGATCCACGGATTGCCCGAAACGATCGAGTTTCGCTTCCCAGAAAAGAGCGAGGTTCCCACCAGGTCCGGGGATGGAAAATGCGATCCCTTCGGTAACCGGACATTCTTCTTCCCAAAAATTGATTCCCAGGTCGCGTTCGTTCTGAAGGGAATCGTCGAACATGAACTGGCTTGAACTGACGCGGCCCTGGCGGATTTGTTCCGGGGTGCGGTTTGAGACGACGGTGACTTCGTATCGCTGGCGCAACAGGCCAAACGCCAACTGCAGACCTGACTGTCCCCCGCCCACGATTGCGATTTTCCTCATCCCTCACCTCGCCATTTGCTTCTGAGAGCGTGCTATTTTGCTTTCTATCTTTCCGTTAGTCCAGTATTTTTCAACCAAACCGCAAATGATGCACTCCGGTGCTCCTTCCGAGTTCGCGCTTTGTCGCCTTTCGCCTGCGTGGTAAGGTTACGCCCTGTAGAAACAACCCTGAGTCAAAGGGGGTGCCTTTCGATGGATGGAGTCAAGGGTAAGGTGGCGATTGTAACCGGCGGCGCGACACTGATTGGCACCGAGGTGGTCCGCGCTTTCCACGGCGCTGGGAGCAAAGTCGTGGTTGCGGACATCAACGAGAAGGACGGGAAAGTGCTGGCAGGCAAACTCGGCTCGAACGTTTTGTTTGTAAAGACAGACCTGGCAGACGATAGCCAGATCTCTTCGTGCGTCGAGAAAACAGTCGAGACATTCGGGGGCATAGATTTTCTGGTCAATCTCGCTTGCGTATATATAGATAACGCGCTCGAATCCACGCGAGAGGAGTGGCTCGCCAGTTACAACATAAATGTGATCGGCGGCGTGATGATGCTGAAGGCCGCACGGCCGCACATGGTCAAGCGCGGTGGCGGGGCTGTTGTGAACTTCGGTAGTATCAGCGCCAAAGTGGCACAAACAGGACGCTGGCTTTATCCCGTTACGAAAGCAGCGATTTTGCAGTTGACCCGCAACGAAGCAATGGACCTGGCCGGCGACAAAATCCGCGTCAATTCGCTCTCCCCGGGCTGGACCTGGTGCCGCTTGATGGACGAGCTGACGCACGGCGACAAGGTCAAAACGAACAAAGTTGGCGGGGCTTTCCATCTGCTCGGGCGAGTGGGAGAGCCACGGGAGGTAGCCGAGGCGGTCCTCTTTCTGTGCTCGGGTCACGCATCCTTCATTACCGGAACGGATCTTGCCGTGGACGGAGGATATTCCGCCATGGGGCCGGAAAGGGCGGCACCGGCGATTCCCAAATTAATGGAGTAGGCGAAGGCGGCCTCCAACTTCATGAAGCGTATCGCCATCATTGGCGCTGGGCAGGCCGGGCTGCAACTTGGGCTGGGATTACGGCGCAATGGATACCAAGTAACCCTGCTAACGGACCGTGCGGGCGACGAGATCCGCGCGGGGCGGGTGATGTCGAGCCAGTGCATGTTCGACTCGGCGCTGCAGGCGGAACGCGACCTCAATTTGAATCTTTGGGAACAAGAATGCCCCAAAGTAGAGGGTATCGGGTTCAGCGTTCCTCATCCGCAAGGCGGGAAAGCGATTGATTGGGCGGCGCGGCTTGATGCCTATGCGCAAGCGGTGGATCAACGAATCAAGATGCCTGGCTGGATGGCGGAATTTCAGCGGGCTGGCGGCGAACTGGTGGTCAGAGAAGCAAGAATAGCCGATGTAGAATCTTATGCAAGTAGCCACGATCTGACAATTGTTGCCACTGGCAAGGGAACTCTCGGGTCGCTGTTTGAAAAAGACGCCAGCCGTTCTCCCTATGACCAACCACAGCGCACACTGGCACTCACCTATGTAAGGAATATGTGCACGCGCGATTCCTACGCGGCCGTCTGTTTCAACCTGATTCCCGGAATTGGCGAATATTTTGTTTTCCCTGCGCTGACGACGTCGGGGCCATGCGAGATCATGGTTTTTGAGGGGATCCCAGGCGGACCCATGGATTGCTGGGGAGATGTGAAGACACCAGAGCAACATCTTGCGAGATCAAAATGGATTTTGGATAAATTTCTGCCCTGGGAAGCGGCTCGCTGCCCGGACATCGCACTGACCGATGCGAACGGAGTCCTGACTGGATCCCTTACTCCTGTGGTGCGAAAGCCGGTGGCCACACTTCCTTCGGGGAGGAAGGTGCTGGGTCTCGGGGACGCTGTGGTACTGAACGATCCCATCACGGGTCAAGGCTCGAATAACGCCGCCAAAAGTGCGGACATTTATCTGCAAAGTATTCTTGAGCTCGGCGCGGAGCAAGCAGAGAGCGAATGGATGCAACAAACGTTTGACCGTTACTGGTCCGGGTACGCGCGTTGGGTTACGGAATGGACCAACCTGTTGCTGAATCCGCCGCCGCATGTGGCCAAGGTTCTCGAATCGGCGGGACGATTACGCGACGTGGCCGAGGCCTTTGTAAATGGATTCGATGACCCGCGTTCGCTCTTTCCATGGTTCATGGAGCCGAAAGAGGCCGAGTCCTTCCTGCAAGAGGCCGCAACAGCAGCTGCGGAACGGTTTGACCGACGGGACTTGCGCCGGGCGCTGGGCCAGTTTGCCACGGGTGTAACCGTAGTCAGCACCTGCGCGAAAGATGGTCGGCGCGTCGGTCTTACCGTGAATTCGTTTTCCTCGGTCTCGCTGGACCCGCCGCTCGTGCTGTGGAGTTTGTCGCGGCACGCCCCCAGCTTCGCGGACTTTGCCGGTGCGAGTCACTTTGCGATCAACGTCTTGGCGGCCAACCAGCATCACTTGTCCCGCCAATTTTCCACTCCACTGTCGGACAAGTTTGAGAGCGTGGAGTGCTTGGAGGAGACCGCAGGCTGTCCCCTGTTGAAAGGAGCCACCGCTCACTTTGTCTGTCGAAACGTTCGCCAGTTTGATGGCGGCGATCATGTTATTTTTCTGGGCGAAGTCGAGGAGTACAAATGGAGCGAGGGCGAACCCCTCGTTTTCCATTCCGGGCGATATCGTGTGGCCACGCGCCATCCTGACTTGCCGGAGTAGATGGTTTATTTGCCGGCTTTCGGTATACACGCTGGCTTTCGATCTGTGCTAACCATTCAGGAGAAAGAGACAATCCGATGAATCCGTTTGTAAAACTCAATCAGCAGTACATTGGCGGGGTTTGGCGTGACGGCGCAAGTTCCAAAGTGCTGACCAACCGAAACCCTTACAATCACAGGCCCATCTGCGAGTTCAAGCTCGCAAGTCTCGCGGACCTGGATGAAGCATATCGGTCGGCGGCAGCGGCGCAAAAGATCTGGGCGGATGTCAATCCGTTCGAGAGACGCAGCATTCTCGAAAAGGCCATCACATTCGTTGAAAAAAACGAGGCTGAGATTACCGATCTTATCATCGAGGAGCTGGGAGGCACCGCCCTGAAAGCGTTCTTCGAACTTATGATCGTGAAAAACATCATCAAAGAGGCTTCAACTTATCCGCTCCGGATGACAGGAGAGATCTATCCTTCGCCGGTGGACGGAAAAGAAAACAGGCTCTATCGAGTTCCCGTTGGGGTCGTCGGCGTCATCAGCCCTTTCAATTTTCCATTTTTCCTGAGTATGCGCTCTGTGGCCACGGCGCTGGGGGCCGGGAATGGTGTGGTGTTGAAACCGCACGACGACACCCCGATCACCGGAGGAACGCTGGTCGCAAGAGTTTTCGAAGAAACGGGAATGCCCAAGGGCTTGCTAAATGTCATCGTCGCGGATATCCAGGAGATCGGCGACAACTTTGTCCAGCATCCCGTGCCACGCGTAATTTCATTTACGGGTTCCGAAGGCGTTGGCCGGCACATCGGTGCTGTGGCGGGCCGTTGCCTGAAACGTGCGATCCTGGAGTTGGGCGGAAATAGTGCGCTGATCGTGATGCACGATGCCGACCTGGATAATGCGCTCAATGCCGCGGTATTTAGCCGTTTCACGCACCAGGGCCAGATCTGCATGAGCGCCAACCGGATCCTCGTTCACCGCAGCGTCTACCCACAGTTCCTGGAAAAGTATGTGAAGCGCGTTTCTGCCCTGAAGGTGGGCGATCCGCGTGAGCCCCAGACGGATATCGGACCGCTCATGAATAAAGCACAGGCCGATACTCTTGCTAAACAGATTCAGAAAGGGGTGCAGGAAGGCGCCCGGGCCGTCTTGCAAGGAAAAATCGAAGGCAATTTGGCATCACCGACGGTCTTCGCCGATGTGCGGCCACAGATGTCAGTTGCGCAAAACGAGATGTTTGGTCCATCCGTCTGCGTGATGCCGTTTGACACGCCGGAAGAAGCCATCCGCATCGCCAATGACAGTCCTTTCGGGCTGAGCGGCGCAATCCACACGCGCAATGTGGAATGGGGTGCGGAGATGGCGAAACAGATTGATTCGGGCATGATTCATGTGAATGACGGAACCATCAACGACGAGCCCTTAGTGGCCTTTGGCGGGGAAAAAGGCTCGGGTATTGGCCGTCTGAACGGCAAGTGGGCTCTCGAAGAATTCACGACTTTGAAATGGATTTCGGTTCAGCATAAACAGAGACATTACCCCTTTGAAACCGCCGGCGGCTGAGCTTGGTCACAATTGCGCTCCGCCGCATCGTGATCGCGCTGTAACGGTTCGTGTGATTCGTGGGAGGGGTTGCGAGACGCCGCGGTCTGTTCGCGTCGCGCTGCAGCCATTTTTCTATCACTCACATCTTCGCTGAAGTCAGACAGTCCGGCTCTGGGAAGTTGCGGCGCGTTTAACTAACTTGACTTGGATGTGTAGCCGGGCCACTGAACAAGTGCCCGTTGCGGGCTAGAAAACGGGGTCCGGGCCCCTTCTTCCTTGATGTTCGAGAATCCCCCTAATCTACTGCCTTCTAACTCATTGAAATTAGGAAGCGAGATCAGTGGAACATCGGTGTTCGATATTCATCTGTTTTTCCAAGAGTTCACCAGCCAATACCCCTCAATCCGATTGGAACCCAACTAGGGGTACGGCGCGAAAAGCGGGCAAATGAACGGATTGCAAAAGTAGGAGATGGAATATCGTTGGTGGGCCCGCTAGGATTTGAACCTAGGACCAACGGATTATGAGTCCGCTGCTCTAACCGCTGAGCTACGGGCCCCGCGTTTCTGCAATATCTTACAATGAAATGGCAATTCAGAAGTGCCTCCGGCTCGGCGCGCCAGGCCCATGGAACACATCCTCGG
>Ga0099828_10001430_pt1 | contig 15986 bp, 17 predicted proteins | sample CZO8metaG_2_FD_79338 | JGI IMG/M metagenome (GOLD analysis project Ga0099828, IMG submission 79338) | Vadose zone soil microbial communities from the Eel River Critical Zone Observatory, Northern California, USA - CZOApr15con2H1.8 metaG | ecosystem: Environmental > Terrestrial > Soil > Vadose... | reverse complement strand
CCGGGAAAATCGAGGTTCTCGATGCGCATCACGAAGGCGAAGGCATCGCCTCCGGCGCCGCAGCCGAAGCATTTCCAGCGATCGTCCTCCGGCCAGATGCAGAAGGAGGGGGTCTTCTCAGAATGAAAGGGGCAGCAAACCCACCAGTTGCGGCCTGATTTCTTGAGGCCGGCGACGTAGGCGCCCACCAGCTGCACCAGATCGACCTTGCTCTTGATCAGATCGACTGGGCTGGCCGCAACCATGTTGGCGGAATTATAGGGGCGCTAAGAACCGCGCGCGGGCGGCCCGGACCAGGCTCCTACAAGCCGCCGTAGCCGAGCTCTAGCTTGGCTTCCTCGGTCATCATCTCGGGTCGCCAGGGCGGCGTCCAGACGATGTCCACGTCCACTTGCTTCACGCCCCCGAGCGGCGCCAGCGCATCCTGCACCATCTCGCCGACCATGGGCCCGATAGGGCAGCCCGGCGACGTGAGCGTCATCGTGACGCGCACGTTGCCCTCAGGATCGACCTCGGTGCCGTACACCAGGCCCAGGTCCACGACGTTGATGTTGAGCTCAGGGTCGAGGACCTGTTTGAGCGCTTCCCTGACTTCTTCTTCGGTCGCCATACGTCAAGGGTATCTCTAACGGAAGACCTTACTGCTCAGCACGCCAAAGATGCCGAATACGGCACATGCCACCAGCAGGATGAGCACCAGCCACAGTAGGAACCGGTTTCGGGGATCGTTGGCCACGCTGTGCCGCTCGCGCGCCTGCAGCAGCTGGCGGCCGCAGAGCTTACAGAAGCGGCTGTCGGGGGTGTTGACCTCGCCGCAGGCGAAACAGGTGATTGCTCCCGGATCGTTCACGTTTGTCATTCCCAGCGTGACCGAGGAATCCGTGGCCAACTGAGCGGATGCCTCGCTACGCTTGGCATGACAAGGGTACGCCTATTTGATCACTTCGACCGTAACGGTGCCAATGCCGCTGCCCAGCGGGTACAGCGCCGCGAAAGCTGCCTTGGTCAGGTCGATGCGCGCATTCCAGGCGGCTGGACGATCGTTGTTAACCACGACCACCGAGCGCTTGCCGTCAGGCGTGATGAGTCGGAGCCGCGTCCCGAGCGGGAAGCCGTTGGTGGCGCAGGTCATGCCCTCTTGCTTGAACGCCTGTCCGCTGGACGTCCCCCGGCCCACGAAGTAGTCGGCGTAAAAACTGATCACCGCGAACCCGGCCGGCACCGTCTGCAGCGCCGGCTGCGGCGGGGCTTGGGGAGCGAACGGCAGCGGGCCAAGGATGCCGCTCTCCTTCAGGATGTCGCCGCCATTGATCATCTGCACCTGGCCCGCGCCGGCCCAGGGCACCGGCTGCTTCCACTGCTGGAAGGCCACGCGCTCGAAACGCAGCACGGACGAGCCCGGCTGCTCGAGCCAGCTGGAGGTTGGCAGGCCGTACATGTTGACCGGGTCGAACATGGCGAAATAGGCCGCTTTGATTGCGGGATGGGCGTCCAGCAACTGATAGCGCTTCTGAGCAATCTGGTCCCAGCTCTTGCCGGCCTCATCAGGGCTGCTGACGTGCGGCGGAATGCCCTTGGTTTGCAGCAGCCAGGGGTCCTTGCCGGCATCGTGCAGCAGCGTGAAGACATTGATGAATCGCGTCTGGCCGATTTCCGGCCGCCACATCAAGCCTGCCTTCTGGGTGAGCTGGGTCACCTGCCCGCCGAGCATGAAGCGGCCTGACACGGGATAGCCCAGCACGTCGATGCCGCCCAGGCGGTTGAACTCGGACCACATGGGGATGCCACCCTCGTCGGTGATGCTGTAGCCGGCGCCTTTAGCTGCTGCACCAGCGCCTTGCGTATAGAAATGGCCGTTATCGACGGCGTAGTCGGGCGGCGCGTCTGCCGCCTCGGCCGGAACAGCCGTTATTGCGATCAACGCCGCCGCCATACCAGCGAACAGCGTCAAGCACTTCTTCAGTACCGCTCTCCTCTCCCCCGTAGGGCGCGCAACACCGCGCCTCGGCCTCGCGAGACGCAGGCTTTTCTGTTGGTACCCCTTTGGCGTCCCCGAAAGATTTGCACTCAGGACACCTGTTTTAGACAGCGCCGGTAACTTTACGAAAGCGTGAGAGTCGCTGTCAACTGTTTGTCAGAGTTTTGAGACAATCATAAACATCCGTTTAAGCTTCTTATCTTTAGCAGTCCTATAAAGCGACTGCTAGCAGACGGTCGCGTGGAGTGCTGATGATATGATGGCCAGGCTATGCGACTTGTGACGTACCGTTCCCAGAGCCAGGATCGAGTAGGCGTCGTAGTGGGCGACCAGATCGCGGACGTGTCCAGCGTCGCTCCCGACATGAACACGCTCATAGCGGGCGGCCAGCAGGCGCTGGACGATGCCCGCCATGCCTCCGAAACCGGCGCCAAAACGCCGCTGAACCAGGCCCAGTTGCTGGCGCCCATACCGCGCACGCTGAAGAATGTGTTCTGTCTCGGGCTGAACTACAAGGAGCACGTGGCCGAGGGCGCTCGGGCCGGTGCGCGAGACACGGCCGACCTGCCGAAGTACCCGATCTGGTTCACCAAACCGGCCACCGCCATCTGCGGGCCCTACGACGACATTGCCATCGAACCGCGCATCTCAACTGCCTACGACTGGGAGGTGGAGCTGGCGGTGGTGATCGGCAAGCCGGCCAAGCACGTGCCGAAAGAGAAGGCCTTCGAGTACGTCCACAGCTACACCATCTTCAATGACTTCTCGGTGCGGGATATTCAGCGCCGCCACGGCCCGCCGCCACAGTGGTTCAAGGGCAAGAGCTGGGACAAGGGCTCGCCCATGGGTCCCTGGCTCGTCACGCCTGATGAGCTCGGCAACCCGGAGAAGCTGCAGGTCATCTGCCGCGTCAACGGCGCTGTCAAGCAGGACTCGAATACGGAGATGATGATCTTCGACATCCCCACCCAGATCGCCGACATCACGGAGGTGCTGACCCTCGAGCCGGGCGACCTCATCTCCACCGGCACGCCCTCCGGCGTGGGCTTTGCCCGCACGCCGCCCGAATTCCTCAAGAACGGCGACGTGATGGAGACGGAGATCGAGAAGATCGGGGTGCTGCGGAACCGGATCGTCGAGCGCTAGTCCTACGCGGACGGCGAGCTAGGCCGGCGCGTATCCCCTGCCTCCGTTACATCGGCTTTACATCGTACTTAACAGAAGCTGGTAGCTTTGCGGCGGATGGCCGCCAAGAAAGTCCTGGTAGTGGACGACGATCCCATCATGCGCGACACGCTGGCCTATAACCTCAGACGCGAGGGCTATGAGTGCTTCCTGGCAGTGGATGGAACCCAAGCCCTGGGGATGGCGCGGACTGAAAGACCCGATCTGGTGCTCTTGGACTTGATGATGCCGGGTATCGACGGGCTGGAAGTCTGCCGCATGCTGAGGCGCGAGTCCGACCTCCCGATCCTTATCCTGACCGCCAAAGACGATGAGTTCGACAAGGTGCTCGGGCTGGAGGTTGGCGCCGACGATTACATCACCAAACCGTTCAGCATCCGGGAACTGCTCGCTCGCGTGAAGGCTCACCTCCGCCGGACCGAGAAGCTGTTGACGGCCGGAGCAGCTGCAGCCGACCCCTTGCAGGAAATTGTTCGCGGCGACCTGCGTATCCTGCCTGCCAAGCATGAAGCTCACATGAAAGGCCGAGCCGTAAGACTGACCGCCAAGGAGTACGATCTCCTTCAGCTCTTGGCCAGTAATCCCGGGGTGGTGTTCTCGCGCGACACGCTCCTCGAGCGCGTCTGGCACTTCGAGTTCCCTGGTGCCACCACTCGGACGGTCGACGTCCATATCAACTCCCTCCGCAAAAAGCTGGAGCCCGAGCCCTCGAATCCTCGATACATCGAAACGGTGAGGGGCGTGGGCTATCGGTTTGTGGAGTGAACGCCTGGTGGGCCGCGGTTGTTGGGGCCGGGCTGGTCCTGTTGCCTGCGCTCGTCAGCATCTTCTCATTGCGGTGGCGAAACCAGGGTCTCGATCACGACTTGCGTGCGGAGCGAGACCGGGCTGACGCCGCGAGCCGCCAACTCGGTTTCCTAACGGCCCTGGGCAGCTCGTTTATCGACCAGGCCTCGGCGGCCATGCTGCTCGTTGACGCAAACCGGCGCGTCACCTATTTCAACGCGGCCGCTGTTCGGTTATTTGCCATCAAGGCCGACATGGTGGAAGGCAAGACGCTCATCGAGCTGGCCGGAGATCATGACCTCGATTCGATGGTTAGACGTGTTCTCGCTGGCTCGCTATCGGAACAGCTCGAGGTCCGTCCACCAGGCACCGAGCGAGTGCTCCAGGCCATAGCCCGGCGTGTCATCAGCGACGAGGGCGAATTTCGCGGCGTCGCGCTGGTGGTCGAGGACGTAACAGAGCTGCATCGCGCCGATACAATGCGGCGGGATCTGGTGGCCAATGTCTCGCACGAGCTGAGAACGCCGATAGCGGCCATCAAAGCCATGGTTGAAACGCTGCAATCCGGGGCGCTGGAAGACCGCGAGCTCACGCTCGATTTCCTGGCCAAGATCAACCACGAGCTCGACAGCACCACGCTTCTGATTCGCGATCTGCTCGAGCTGTCGCGCATTGAATCCGGCCACCTGGCACTCGAAATCGACGTTGTAGACGCGCGAGATATAGTCCGCGAAACGGTGAATCGAATGCAACCGGCGGCCGAGCAGGCCGGCCTGACCCTGGAGCACATTGCGAGCGGGCGGCTCGATGTGCCAACGGACCGCCGCAGGGCGTCGCAGATCTTGACTAACCTCGTTGAAAATGCCATCAAGTTCACGCCCACCGGAACGGTCAAGGTCCGGCTCAGGAAGCTGGACTCCGAGGCGTGCATCAGCGTCGAAGACACTGGCATGGGCATCGGGGAGGCCGACCTTCCACGCGTCTTCGAGCGATTTTACAAAGCCGATAAGGCGCGCAGCCGACAGGATAATCCCGGCACGGGCCTGGGGTTGTCAATTGCCAAGCACCTGGCCCAGGCTCTGGGGGGTCGAATCTGGGCCGAGAGCCGCGAGGGCAAAGGCTCAACCTTTTGCTTCACTCTGCCGCTTGCCGGCGGAGGACAGCGGCGCGCCACAGTCAGACGGCCATTCGGCGCCGAAGACATGCCTCTTCGGAGGAGGTAAGCACACATGATCCGTCACACCTTCATCGAGGCGTTGCAGTTGCTTCAGGACGATCTGCTGAGCATGGGCGCCGCGGTGGAAAAGCAGATCGAAGAGTCAGTGGACGCCCTCAAGGGGCGCGACGTCCGCGCCGCAGAGCGGATTGCCGCCCGTGACTCGGAAATCGACCGTATGCGCTACGACATTGAGGAGCACTGCATCGAGCTGTTCGCCACGCAGAATCCCATGGCGAGCGACCTGCGCACGGTCACCTCAGCGCTCATCGTGTCCAACGAACTGGAGCGGATGGGCGATTACGCCGAAGGCATTTGCAAGCTGACGATAAAGCTTGGCGCTGAACCGCCGCTCAAGCCGCTCATCGATATCCCTCGGATGTCCGAGATCGCACAGTCCATGCTGAAACGGTCTCTGCAGGCGTTCGTCGATCGAGACGCCCAGGCAGCGCGGCAGATCTGGGGGGAAGACGACCTGCTTGATGACTTGTATCAACAAATCCTGCGCGAGCTTCTCACGTATATGCTCGAACAGCCGAACTCGGTGACGCGCGCCACCTACCTGCTGTGGGTGGCACACAACCTGGAGCGCATTGGCGACCGCGTCAGCAACATCGCCGAGCGAGTGATCTTCATGGCTACCGGCCAGCTGGAAGGGTACGCGCTTCGCCCGCCGGAAGGCGCCTAATTCCTTACAAAGACTTTACATGGATTTGAACGGGGGTTGACGTTGGGCTTGTAACGTTGCCGCATGAGATTCATGAAGGCATCCCTTGCTGGCGCAGCCCTGAGTGTTGCCCTGGCCGCCTGCGGCGGCTCGGCAACTCCACCCGTACCCTCATCGCAAGCCCCAGCCACCTCAGCAGCGGCCAAACCACCCTCGGCCTCATCTGTCCCCGCGGCGGCCGCTTCAGCACCGGTTTCGGCCAAGCCGGCAGCGTCCACCGCGCCGTCCACAACGGCCAAAGTGAAGCTTACGGGCGCAGGATCAACCGCTGACTTCCCGCTGTTCACGAAAGTGTTCGATGCCTGGGATAAGCAAACCGGCAATGAGGTGAACTATCAGTCTGTGGGCAGCGGCGCCGGCATCGAGCAGCTCACGAAGAAGACCGTGGACTTCGGCGCCAGTGACGCCATCATGACGGATGAGCAAGAGAAGAACGCCGGTGCCGCGGTCCTGCATCTTCCCGTCACCATCGTGGCGGCGTCGATTGCCTACAACTTGCCGGGCGTCAAGGACGTGAAGCTGGACGGAGAATCAATTGCAGGCATCTATCTAGGCACCATCAAGAGCTGGGACGATCCCAAGATTGTGGCTCTGAACCCCGACTTGAAGCTGCCCAAAACGCCTATTGCGCCTGTTGAACGCTCCGATGGCAGCGGTACCACCTACATCTTCACCAATTACTTGAGCGCCGTCAGCGCGGACTGGAAGTCCAAGGTCGGCGCCGGCACGTCGGTAAAGTTTCCGGTGGGCATTGGCGGCAAAGGGAATGAAGGCGTAGCAGGCCAGGTGTCCCAGACGGCAGGCGCCGTTGGCTATGTTGAGTACGCCTACGCCAAGCAGAACAACATCAGCACCGCGCTGGTGAAGAACCAAGCCGGCAAGTTTGTTCCTGCCACCGTGCCCGGTCAGACAGCTGCGGCCGCTGGCGCCGCGGCGAACATGCCCGCGGACGGCAAGGCGCTGATCGTGAACGCTCCGGGCGAAGGCAGCTATCCGATCTCCGGCTTCAGCTGGATCATCAGCTACAAAGACCTCACCGATCCGGCCAAAGGCAAGGCCCTGGTCGATCTGTTCACGTACACTGCCACCAAGGGCCAGCAATTCGCCGAAGATCTGTCGTATGCGCCGCTCCCGCCCGCCGTTCAAGACCTCGATGGCAAGCTCCTCAAGAGCCTAACCCTCGCCGGTAAGCCACAGTAGGCGGTTTGGCGCTCGCGCTCTCTCCCGTCCCCAGGAAGCTACGCAGACCCATCCTGGGGGCGGCCGGCCTTCCGGATGCCGCCTTCCGCGCCGTGGTGCTGTGCTTTGGAGCGCTGGCCGTACTGGCGCTCATCGGCCTCATCGTCGCGGCCATGGTCGAGGAATCCAGCCTATCGCTCAGCACGTTCGGCCCATCATTCCTGGCCCAGAACGTCTGGGATCCCGTGAAGCGCGAGTTCGGCACGCTGCCGTTCATTTATGGGACCGTCGTCTCGTCGCTGATCGCGCTCCTCATCGCGACCCCGGTGAGTCTCGGGGTCGCGATCTTCATCGTGGAGATGGCGCCGCCCTGGTTGGGCAACGCCATCTCGGTTGTCGTAGAGCTGCTGGCGGCCATCCCGTCGGTGCTGCTAGGGCTGTGGGGCATTTTCGTCATGGTGCCGTACCTGCAGCGGACGGTGGAGCCGTGGTTCATCGAGCGCTTCCCGGACGTGCCGTTGTTCGAGGGACCTCCGTATGGAGTAGGCCTGCTGGCTGGCGGGCTGATCCTAGCCATCATGATCGTTCCGACCATCGTGGCCATCTCGCGCGACGTGATGCTGACGGTGCCAATCTCGCAGCGCGAAGCGATGTTTGCCCTTGGAGCCACCAATTGGGAAGCCACATCATGGGCGGTGCTGCCCTATGCACGTTCCGGGCTGCTGGGAGCGGTCATGCTGGGTTTGGGCCGCGCTCTGGGGGAGACGATGGCGGTGACCATGGTTATCGGCAACCGGCCGGATATCTCGGCCTCGCTGTTTCACCCGGCGTACACCATGGCCAGCGTCATCGCCAACGAGTTCACGGAGGCCACATTCGACCTGTACGTGTCGGCGCTGGTCGAGGTTGGCCTGGCGCTGTTCTTGGTCACCGTGCTGATGAACGCCGTCGCCCGGCTGCTCGTGTGGAGCACCGCCGGCTCGTCGCAGCGGGTGGGAGCCATCTGAGTTGGCCCTGGCGCTGAAAGCCGGCCTCAGCACCACGCGGCGCCAGGTCATCAACCGTGTCATGGGCGCACTGTTGTGCCTCGCCGCTGCTATCGCCCTTACTCCGCTGGTGCTGGTTATTGGTTTTATCCTGGCCAATGGCGCTGCCGGCCTGAGCCTGGATCTCCTCACGAAGCTGCCGAGGCCGGTGGGAGAAGTAGGTGGTGGCATGGCCAATGCCTTCCTGGGCACCGCCATCCTGATTGCGCTCGCCAGCGCGATTGGCGTGCCTGTGGGAGTCCTGGCCGGCATCTACCTCTCTGAATTCGGAGACAACTGGTTTGCCGCCGCCTTGCGGTTCTTGACAGACGTCCTCACTGGGGTGCCGTCGATCGTTATTGGCATCGTCGCCTACACGCTGTTGGTCATACCTCTGCGCAGCTTCTCGGCGCTTGCTGGCGGCGTGGCGCTGGCCATGCTGATGATCCCAGTGGTGACCCGGACGACGGAGGAGGCCCTGAAGCGCGTGCCCGAGTCCTTGCGAGAGGCGGCGCTCGGACTTGGGGTCGCGGAATGGAAAACTATCCTGTTTGTGGTGGTCCCGTCCGGTCTCGGAGGTATCGTGACGGGCGTGATGCTAGCCATCGCTCGCATATCGGGCGAGACGGCGCCGCTGCTCTTTACCGCCTTCGGCAGCCGGTACTGGCAAGATGGCCTCATGAAGCCAATCGCCGCTGTCCCACTGCAGATCTTTCAATACGCTGTGGCACCGTACAAGGACTGGCACAATCAAGCGTGGGCGGCCGCCTTCATCCTCATGCTGCTCATCCTGGGACTCAACGTTGGGGTCCGGGTGGCGACACACAGCGGTTTCCAGCGCGTCCAATAGGTAGATAGATACGGAGAAGGAAGTGGTTGATGTGAGTCTCGCGGGGACCTTGAAGGCGGTTGTGGCAGAACCGCGCGCGGAGACGGTGACGCGGGCGGCCAAAGGCCTCGAGGTTCAGCACCTGGGCGCCTACTATGGCTCGTTCCGAGCGCTCGAGGACATTAGCCTGACCATTCAGCCGAACAAGGTCACGGCCATCATCGGACCTTCCGGTTGCGGCAAGTCGACGTTCATCCGCTGCCTCAACCGCCTGCATGAGGTGGTGCGTGACACACGAGTTGAAGGCCGCGTGCTGCTCGAGGGTCAAGACCTGTATGACCCGGGCCTGGATCCGGTGGTGGTCCGACGCTATATCGGAATGGTTTTCCAGCGACCCAATCCGTTTCCCACGATGTCGATCTTCGACAACGTTGCCGCCGGCTTGCGGCTCAATGGCCAGCGCAACCGGGCTTTTCTGAGCGAGAAGGTTGAGAGGTCGCTCAGGCAAGCCGCACTATGGGAAGAGGTAAAGGACGTTCTCAAGCGGCCTGCCCTGGCGCTATCGGGCGGGCAGCAACAGCGCTTGTGTATCGCTCGCTGCCTGGCCGTCGACCCAGCGGTCCTGCTGATGGATGAGCCGTGCTCGTCGCTTGACCCCATCTCCACCCTGCGCATTGAGGACCTCATCGCGGATCTCAAGCAGGAATTGACCATTGTCATCGTCACCCACAATATGCAGCAGGCCGCGCGCGTGTCCGACTTCACGGCCTTCTTTTTGGGCAATGAGCAACGTGCCGGCGAGCTGGTCGAGTTCGGCGCGACCAAAATGATCTTCACCAATCCCGGTGACCGGCGCACCGAAAACTACATCACGGGGCGGTTTGGATAGTACGAGCCGGCCGGTTGGATTCGCCCGCCTAGGCTGAGGCGGCAGATTCTTCCTGCTCGGCCACGTTTAGCGCGCGTTCCAGCACCTCATATGGCTGCGCCCCGACGACCATGTAGCGGCCGATGATGAACGTCGGCACGCCGGTGATGCCGTAGCTGTTGCACTCGTCGTAGACGCTGGCCAGCTCCTGCTCATAGCGGCCATCGTCGATGGCCTTCTCCAGCTCCGCGGCGTCCAGGCCGCTCTGGCGCGCCACATCCAGAACGACGTCGCGCTGGCCAATGTTGCGGTGCTCTTGCCAATAGGCCTTGAACATATTCGTATGGAACGGCTCTTGCAAGCCATGGTCTCGCGCGAACAGGTCCGCCGCGAGCGCCAGGTGCGAGTTGGAGCGGAACGGCGGCCGGCTCATGTCCAGCTTCTCGTCGTCGGCCATGCGCTGCACATGCTCGCCGAGGCCCTCATAGCCCTGGCGAGGCGGAGCGCCCTCAGCGGGGACTTCAGGATGAATCTCGAAGCCCTTCCATTCCACGGCGAGCCCATGCTCGCGAGCTAGGCGGTCGACACGCGACTTGCCAATAAAGCAGAACGGTCAGATGAAGTCGGAGTAGACCGTCACACGAGGCGGCATATCTGCAGTTTACCGCTATACTCGCGCGGACGTGCCAGCCTCCGAACTAACCGAGACCGTTCTCAGGTTTCTTCCGCTGGTTGTCGCTCTCGTCATCGCTATCACAGTGCATGAGTTCAGCCATGCTTTTGTAGCGCAGGCGCAAGGCGATCTCACGGCGAAACAGTTGGGCCGCGTCACGTTGAATCCGCTCAAGCACCTAGATCCTCTCGGAACCCTCTTGATCTTTGTCGCCGGATTCGGTTGGGGGCGGCCGACGCCAGTCAACGAGGCGAACCTTCGAAACGGCCGGCACAGCATGGTCCTTGTTTCCCTAGCGGGAATCGTGGCGAACTTCGCCACCGCGATCCTGGTGGGCGCGTTCTTGCGCGCAGGGCTCCTTCAGGAGCTGGTGACGGGCCGCTACATCGCCGCTGATGTGGAGCCCGCGGTCCGCGTATTTCTTCGTGTGATCCTGTCGCTGAACATTGGCCTAGCGCTCTTTAATTTCCTGCCTGTCGCGCCCTTAGATGGATTCAGCGTGCTGTACAACCTAGTGCCCAAACGCGTGGCTGGTTGGCTCCGCCCCTATCGCGACGCGGGTCCCGGAGTCCTCATGCTGATCGTCTTCCTTCCCAGGCTGCTTCCGCAGCTCAGCAGCCTGGATGTACTCGGCATCCTGCTGGGTCCCGCCAGTCGGCTCGTCGAAAGATTCATCGTCGGTACCTGATTCCACCGAAGACCGGATATCCTGATGCTGTCCCGAAATTTCACACCGTCCGCCAGCTCGTATGGCACCTCCAGGAGCGCCAATCATTGGCGCCGCCGATGTGGCTCACAGCCTCCGAGGCGGAGCTGTTCGCGCGCATGATGCCCGCCGACCAGTTCGAAGGGCTCGCCGTGGCCAGCACGCTCGAGGCCTGGGGCTGGGAATCGGATCGCCACCTGCTGCTGGCGGGCTTGCTGCACGATGTCGGCAAGAGCCTGGCCCCACCGGGCGCCCGCTATCGGGTGCTCGTGACCCTGCTGGAGAGCTTCGCCCCTCGGTTGCTGCCCGCTCTAGCTGCACGGAGCGCTGCTATCCAGGCGCTGCACGGCCACGCCGCCCGCGGTGCTGCGATGGCAGCGGAGGCGGGCCTGTCTATCGACGTTGTGGGCCTGATCGCGGGCCATCACTCATACAGTGTTGACGCGAGGATGCAGGCTCTGCAGGAAGCGGACGCACTGCATTGATGGCCGTCTGGGTACCCTCACCTGGCCTCTCCCAGTCCTACGCGGACGGCGGATGTAGGAGGGGAGCAGCATGACTCCGGGGCACAAGCTCCTGCCGGTCAAGCTGCCGGTCTTTGAGGGGCCGCTCGATTTGCTGCTGCATTTGATCGAGCGCAACGAGCTCGACATCTCGGGGGTGTCGCTGGTGCTGGTGGTCGACCAGTACATGCAGTACCTGAGTCTGATGCGGGCCGAGATGAAGCTGGAGGCCGCGGCCGACTTCCTGGTGGTAGCGGGCAAGCTGCTGCTGATCAAGTCGCGCAGCCTGCTGCCTCGGGCCGAGCCGCCGCTCGAGGCCGAGGCCGTGGAGGATCCCGCCGAGGAGCTGGCGAGGCAGCTCGAGGAGTACCGGCGCTTCAAGCAGGTGGCCGAGGCGCTGCGCGATCTGAGGGAAAGCCGGGGCCAGAGCTTTGGGCGCGCAGGCGGCCCGCCCGACGAAATCCCGCCAAAGGTCACGCTCACCGGCCTGGAGCTCGACGGGCTGGTCGAGAGCTTCCGCCGGGCCCTGGAGCGGGCGCTCGAGCAGCTTCCCGAGGAGCCTGCTCCGGCTGGGCCGCGTATCACCCAGGCGGACCGCATCGCCACCATCGAAGCGGGGCTCAGCAGCGCTCGCACGCTGGCGTTCGACCGGCTGCTGGAGGATTGCCGTGGCATCGAGGACGTGATCGTCACCTTCCTGGCCGTCCTGGAGCTGCTGAAGCAGGCTCGCATCCGCGTGTGGCAGCTGTCGGCGTTCGGGCGAATCGTTATAAGTCGTTAGTCGTTAGTTCCCAACCGACTGTCGCCTACTAGCTGACGGCTGAAAGCTGACTGCTCGATGCCCTAGCATTACGCCACCATGGCGGTGAGCGAGCAGACCACGTTCGAGCCGCTGCTGGTGAACATCGACCGGGTGGTGGTCGGCAAGCGCGACGTGGCCAAGCTGCTGCTGGTGTCGCTGCTGTGCGAGGGCCACGTCCTCATCGAGGATGTGCCAGGCGTGGGCAAGACGCTGCTGGCCAAAACGCTGGCCGCTTCGCTGGCGTGCTCCTTCCGGCGGCTGCAGTTCACGCCCGACCTGCTGCCGTCCGACATCACCGGCTCGCAAGTATTCAACCAGCAAACGGCGCAGTTCGAGTTCCGGCCGGGACCGGTGTTCGCCAACCTCCTGCTGGCCGACGAGATCAACCGGGCCACCCCGCGCACTCAGTCGGCGCTGCTGGAGGCTATGGAGGAGCGCCAGGTGAGCGTCGAGGGCCTGGCTTTGCCCCTGCCGCGACCATTTCTGGTGGCAGCCACGCAGAACCCGATCGAGCTCGAAGGCACCTTCCCGCTGCCGGAAGCGCAGCTCGATCGCTTCCTGCTGAAGATCCAGGTCGGCTACCCGGAAGAAGACGAGGAGGCGCTGGTCCTGACCCGCTTCGCCGCCGCAGATCCTTTGCCGGATCTCGAGCCGGTGGCCGGGCCCGCCGACCTGCAAGAATGGCAGCGCCGTCGGGGCGAGGTCCACGTGGCCGACGACGTGCGCGACTACCTGCTGCGGCTGGTCCGCTCCACCCGCGGCCACGCCGACCTGGCGCTGGGCGCCAGCCCGCGAGCGGCGCTGGCGTTGTACCGCGCCTGCCAGGCCTGGGCGCTGCTGGAGGGCCGCTCGTACGTGATGCCTGATGACGTGAAGCGCCTGGCAGCTCCGGTGCTCGTCCATCGGCTCATCCTGAGCTCGGCCGCCCGACTCCGGGGCGCGACGGCAGAGTCGGTCATCGACAAGCTGTGTCAGACGGAGCCGGTGCCAGTTGAGGCGGAAGCATGATCGTCAACCGCTATTGGATGATCGTGCTGGTCCTGGCAGCGGGCCTGGGCGCCTGGCTGGGTCAGCCGCTGCTGACGCTGGCCGGCTTGTTCGGCCTGCTGATCGCCGGTTCGGAGCTGCTGTGGGACCGCCACTGCCTGGCAGGCCTGGAATACGACCGCAGCCTCAGCGCCTCCAGCGCCACCTGGGGCGAGGACGTGACCCTCACACTGCGGATCGCCAACCGCAAGCTGCTGCCGCTGACCTGGCTCAAGAGCGAAGAGGTGGTGCCGCTTCGGCTGCCCATGCCGGGAGCTCGCATCGTGGACGATCCCGATACGGTGCGCGGCTATCTCCGCAACCTGCTGCCGATGCTGCCGTACGAGCAAGTGGTGCGGCGCTACACCGTATCCTGCCGCCGCCGGGGACTCTTTTCGTTCGGCCCGGCCAGCCTCGAATCGGGCGATCTGCTCGGGTGGACCAGCCGCCGGTCGAGGTTCCAGCATGTCGACCAACTGCTGGTGTATCCCAAGCTGTTCGAGCTGGAGCTGCCAGCGCCAGCCTCCAGGCGTATCGTGGGCATGCAAAGCGTGAACCGCGTCATCCTGACTGACCCCAGCCGGACGATCGGGGTGCGCAGCTACCAGCCCGGTGACTCGCTGCGACACATCGAGTGGCGGGCCAGCGCCCGCAGCCGCGACTTGCTGGTGCGCGTGTTCGAGCCGACCACCGACCTGGCGCTGGCGATTTTCCTGAACTTCCGGGTGCCGGCTATCACCTGGGTCAGCGAAGGGACGCAGGAGCTGGAATTCGCCATCAGCCTGGCCGCATCACTGGCCCGCTGGGCCCTCGATCGCAAATACCCGGTGGGCGTGTTCGGCGACGGGGCGTGCGGCGAAGGCGGGGCCCTGCGGGTACCGGTGAGCGTTGACCCGCGGCAGCTGCAACGCATCCTCGAAGCGTTGGCCCTAGCTGGGCCGCACACGGAAAGCCGCATTGCCGAGGTGCTGCTGAGCGAATCGGCGGGCCTGCCGTTCGAAGCCAGCGTGGTGCTCATCACCGCCATGTTCGACCAGCGCCTGCTGGTCAGTATCGACAATGTCCGGCGCAGGCGACCGCTGACCGTGTGGTACGTCAAGACGGGGCCGGGCCAGGCGCCGCGGCTGCCCGGGGTACCGGTGCTGACCACCGAGTACGACGACCTATGGGAGCAGCAGGACCATGTACAGCTGGCTGCGTGACGGGCTGATACCAGGCGTCAGCGCGCTGCTGATTTCACTGTGGCTGTACGCCTGGTTCAGCTTCTTCCTGGCGACTGGCGACGGCACCGCCACGATGCGCTACCCATTCGCCTGGCTGCTGGAGCTGGTCCTCGTGCCGGCGTTGGCCGGCCGCTTCCTGGATCGCACGCGGTGGGGGCCGGCGTGGCTGCATCAGTACGGGCTGCCGGCGGTGGTTATCGGCTCATTCATCGGCTTTATGGTGCCTTACCACGCAGTGGGCGTGGCCTGGCTGGCCGGCTTCGTCCTGCTGGCGCTGGGCGTATGGCTGGCGCTGGGCGAGGTCAGCTCGCAAGCGGCGGCGGGCTGGTTCCTGGGTGGCTTCGCCGCCTTCCTGGGGCTGCTGGGCCTGTTGCTGTTCGCGCGCGTCCCGGCATTCGAGCCTGACCGGCAGGGGCTGGGGCTGTTGCTGGCAATCTACCTGCTGGCCGGTCTCAGCTGGCTGGGCCTGATCCGCCAGCAGGAGATGGAGGAGCACGCGTTCCGCCGCGCGGCCAACCAATTGAATGGCACGTGGCTGATGCTGCTGTCCGGCATCAGCGCCGGCATGATCGGCGCCGTCGCGCTGGTGAGCTTTGCCGGTGGCGACATCCTGGTGGGCATCCTGCGCGCCGTGGCGGCTGTCATCGGACTGATTTGGCAGGCGGCGACGTACGTCGCCGCGAACTGGCTTGGGCCCGCGCTGGTCTGGCTGTTCGGCCTGCTGCACTTCCGGCAAGGTCAGGAAGCCGGTGGACGGCTGCTCGGTCGGAGGCCGCTGGTCAATCCCGACGCCACCATCCTGGCCTGGCTGCAGCGGCACCTGCCTGTGCCGGTGCTGCTGGCGCTCGTCTTCTCGATGCTTATCGCGCTGGTGGCCATCTGGCTGGCCGGGCGGTATCGGGGCCGGATCAGTGGGGATGATGAGGAGCGCAGCTCGGTGTGGTCCTGGGCGCTGTTCTGGAGCCAGCTGCGCCAGATGCTGCGCGGGATCCGCCGTTCGTTTGGGGGCCGCCCGATAGCCGCCAGCCCGGCGGAGCCTCAACCACCGCTGGTGGCCAGCTCGATCCGCCAGCTCTATCGGGCCGTTTTGCGCTGGTGCAGCGAGCACGAGCGGCCGCGCGCGCCCGCGGCCACGCCGCTGGAGTTCGAGCCGGCCCTCGACGAGGAGGTTGGCTCGGACCTGAGCCGCGACCTCACGAGCGCGTATGTCCTGGCCCGCTACGCCGAGGCCAACCTCGCATCCGACCAGATACGAGAACT
>Ga0099828_10001427_pt1 | contig 16006 bp, 13 predicted proteins | sample CZO8metaG_2_FD_79338 | JGI IMG/M metagenome (GOLD analysis project Ga0099828, IMG submission 79338) | Vadose zone soil microbial communities from the Eel River Critical Zone Observatory, Northern California, USA - CZOApr15con2H1.8 metaG | ecosystem: Environmental > Terrestrial > Soil > Vadose... | reverse complement strand
CGTCCTGGACGCCGACGAGCTGTCGGTCGCAGCCGTCTCCGTTGCTGAGTAGCGGGTCGGCATCGAGCTTGCTGACACTCCCGGCCGCGCGGCCGATCGCGCCCGCGCCCTCGTCGCCATCACGTCGGCCGTCGATGTTCTTGATTACACCGAAGCCACCGCCGCCTATCACGCGCGGCTGATCGCGCACGCCCGCCGGACCGGGACGCCCCGCGGCGCGCATGACCTGATCATCGCGGCGCATGCCCTGCAGAGCGACCGCATCATCCTTGCTTTCGACGCGAAGGCACGCTTCGGTGACCTTCCCGGCGTGAGCGCCATCGAAGCCTGAGATCGCGACCGGGCCAGCCGACCATCCAGTTGGTGCCTGATTCTGACCGGGCGGAGCTGGAATGGCGTGCCCGGCCGAAGGGGTGCCCGGCCCGGGTGGTGAAGCGGGCGAGGGTCGTGCTTCGGCCGTGGATGGGCCGACGGGCCCGCAGATCGCAAATCCGCGACCCTATTTGCCGTTGCTGGTGGTCCGCTTCGCGTCATTCGGTATCGCCGAGGTGGTGCCATCATAAGCATGATGTGCTCGACGGCCACGCGGACAGGGAGTGAATCGTCGCGATGGCGATTGCAGGCGGCCAAGCCGGCCCATACGATCTGGATACCCTCGCGGTCAGCGACAGGTTCCGCCTGTTCAACTTCACCCGCCGCGACGACTACGTCGCGTACCTGTGGGTCCTGCGCGCCATGGACCGGCTTCGCGCGATGCACGTGGCGCAGTCCCACGCCGACGACGTGGCAGCCGTGCTGGCCGAGTTCGCCGCTGAGCACGACAGCGTTCCCGCGAACATCGGCAACCTGCGGGAACGGCTGGACAACCTGGCCGACGACAAGGTCCTGCACCGGCTGGAGGATGCATCGCGCGCCGGAACCCTCGCGCTCTACCGGAACCGGCAGTCGGTGTACCAGTTCAGCGAGCTGGGGCACCGCGCGTACACCGCGGTCGAGAGCGTGCTGGCTGCGCGGGTGCAGGACGCGAACCTGTCCCGCCTGGTGTTCTCCGACATCCTGCGCGACCTGCACGGCCTGGCTGAGGCGAACCGCGGCGCCGATGGCGACGAGATCGTGCGCCGCCTGACCAGCCTCGACCGGGTCATGGAGGACATGGCCCGGCGGTCGGCGCGCTTCCACCTGACGCTCGGCGACATCACCCGCTCGACGGACGCGTCACCGGAGCTGTTCCTGCGTTACAAGCACGCGCTGATGGCGCACATGAGCGACTTCATGGCGGAACTCGACCGGTACCTGCCGCGCCTTGCCGTGGCGGTCGAGCAGGTCGAAGCGGCTGGCATCGGCACCCTGCTGAACCGCGCGGCTGAGGCGGATGAACGGCCGCTGATGCGGCCGGAGGAGATCCTTGAGGACTGGCGGCGCCGGTGGGCGGCGGTCCGCGCCTGGTTCGCAGACCAGGGCAGCGAGGACTCGCGTGCCGCTGAGCTGGCCGCCGCGACCCGAGCCGGGGTCTCCAGCGTGATTGCGCTGCTGCGCCAGATCACCGAGTCGCAGCGGGGCGGGGTAAACCGGTCCACCCAGCTCAGGCACCTGGCCGCGTGGGTAGTGGACGTGGCGGACGAAGATGCCGCGCACGCGCTGATGTCCGCTGCGTTCAACCTGCGCCGGGCGCGGCATCTCGGCGGCGTGCATGACGACACTGAACTGATCTCGCCCCGGCTGTCCTGGCAGGACGCACCGGGCGTGGAGGTCGCGGTAACCTTGTTCCGCCGCGGCAAGGCACCCACCCCGGGCGTGCCGCAGCGGCTTGCGGCCCATGCCGGCATCCGGGCGGAACTGCGCCGCCGCCAGGCCATGCAGCGGGCGGCGGAACGAGATGCCGCGCAGCAGCTGCTCACCTCGGGCCCGGCCGACCGGGTACTGGACGAGCCCCAGACCCGGGTGCTGCTGAAGCTGCTGACCCGAGCACTGGAGTCCAGGTCGGTCGTCGCCGGCCGGATCACCGGCGGGTCGGGCGGGAACGACGTGATGGTCATCCGGCTGGTGCCCTCGCTCGCCGGCAGCGCCGTGCGCACCGCGCACGGGACGCTGCACCTGCCCGGCCTGCGGCTGGAGATATCGCCCGCCCGGACCCGGGCCACCGCTGCGGCGGGAGCGCCCGATGGCTGAGCAGGGCGCCGCCCGCGGGGTCGCGCCGAGCGATCTCGGTTCGTACCAGCACGCCGTCCGGCTCGTGCTGACCAACGATTTCATCACCGCTGCACGTCCCCGCGCCGGAGCGCTCGCGGCAGTGCTCCGCTGGGCAGACCTGATCGCCAGGGACTTCACTGAGCTGCTCGGGTACACGCTGATCGCGACCGCCCATCAGGTGCGGCTGATACGGCAGCTCGACACGCTGGACGCGACGCAGCGGTCAGTCTTCGCCGCCAGAAGCGGCAGGGCCTTCGACCGGCGCCGACTGGCCTACCTGTGCCTGGTGCTGGCAGTCTTCCAGCGATCCAGGATCGAGATCAGCCTCGCGGACCTCGTCCGCGCTCTCACCCCGTCGGCCAACGTGATCGACGGTCTCGGCTTCGAGGCGACCGTCACCGAACACAAGCGCGCCGTCGTCGACGTCCTGGACTGGCTCGCCGATCACGGCGGGCTGAGCCTTTCCGACGGTTCGGCAGAGAACTGGGCCCACGACAGCGAGCGCGGGGACGCCCTGTACGACGTCGACCACGACATCTGCGCATCCCTGTTCCGCCCGGGCCGCCCGATCCAGCACCTCCCGGGCGCTGTCGGCCTGCTGGATAATGCCGACGTCGGCGCGAGGCGGTCCGCTCAGCGGGAGGCCGCCGCCCGCCGCGCCCGGCGCCTGCTGCTGGAACATCCCGTGCTCTATTACGCGGCGCTCGACGCCGAGACCGCCACAGCGCTGCGCGGGACCGAGCTGGCGGACAACCTGGCCAGGCTCACCGGCCTTGTCGTGGAACGGCGGGCCGAGGGCGTGATGCTGGTCGACCCCACCGGCCGGTTCACCGATCAGCCGTTCCCTGGACGCGGCGGCGCCGTCAACCGGACGGCAGGGCTGCTACTGGCGAAGATCGCCGACCTGGTGGAGGATCCTGACGCCGGCCCAGCGCTGACCCGGATGCCCGTACCGTCGGCCAGCGATGATCTCCGGGAGCTGCTGGAGCGAATTGACGCCGGGGCGGCTTCGGACGCTGCAGATCATGATCATGACCAAGCAGGGCCGCCGGGCGCGCGGGCGGCCGAGGGCGGCGAGCCCGGTGCCGGGCCATTGCCGCTGGAGGCTCCGTTTGTCGAGCGAACCCGCCTGGAAAGCATGCTTGCAGAGCTCTACGATGAATTTGGCGCGGCCTCGTTCACCGCCCAATGGCAGTACGACCCGCACGGGCTGCTGGACGCCGCGACGCGGCTGCTCGGCGACCTGCGCCTGATCCGGCAGCTGCCCGGCGGCGCGCTAATACTTCCCGCCGCCGGGCGTTACCGCAATATCACCGCCGCGCTGCCCGGCAGCGGAAAGCGGGACGGCCAGGGCATGCTTGACTTCACTAGTTTCGTAACGGAAGGATCCGCGTGACCGCCAGCCAGCAGACGGCTGCCGAAGCGCGGTTCAAGCCCACCCGTGCCGGGATCATCAACCTGTGGGACTACTCCGATGAGGAGTTCGCCTTCGGCGACGGTCGGCTCGCCCTGCGGGGTCACAACGGCTCCGGCAAGACAAAGGCGCTTGAGGTGCTCTTCCCCTTCATCCTGGACGGCAGCCTGGACGCCCGCCGCCTCGACCCGTTCAGCGGCGAGAACCGCACGATGAAGGCGAACCTGCTCTACCGAGGGCAGGATGCCGAGCACGGTTACGTGTGGATGGAGTTCGCCCGACCGGATGAAACCGTCACCCTCGTCATCGGCCTGGCGGCGCACAAAAACTGGGACCGGCCGCGCCCGTCCTTTTACCTCACCGGCAAGCGGATGGGCATTGACTTCGGCCTGCTGTCGGCGGACTCCCGTCCGCTGACGGCCAAGCAGCTCACCGCGGTCCTCGGCCGGGACGCGTACTACGGCGACCGGAAGGGGAAATACCAGGATGCCGTTGACGCGCGGCTGTTCGGCCTCGGCCGCGAACGGTACACCCAGCTGCTCGACCTGCTGATCGCCTTGCGCCGCCCGCTACTCGCCAAGGACCTCGATCCCGCGAAGGTCTCCGACACGCTGACCGCGGGCCTGAGCCCGGTTGATGAAGACCTCGTCGAGCAGGCAGCGCGGGACTTCGAGAACCTGGCCGCCGTCCAGAAGCAATACGACGATCTGGCCGCCGCCGACGCGGCGGTGCGGGCCTTTCTCGTCCAGTACGTCGCCTACCTGCGCATCCACACCCGGCATCAGCTGGATCAGGTCGCCGCCCGGCAGACAGCGGCGACGCGGCAGGTCGGTGCGATTACTGAGGCAGCGCGGGAGGTCGCGCGGGCGGGACGAGAGCAGCAGCGAGCGATCGACGCGGGGAAGGCTGCCAGCATCAGCGTCGGCACGTTCGAGGCGCAGCTGTTCGCGCTCAAGAACCTGGACGCGTATAAGGACCACGAGAAGCTGGCGCTGCGGCGGGGCCAGCTGGAGAAGGACGAACGAGGGCTGGCCGACGAGGCGAAACGGCTTGACCGCGCGGTGGCCAATGTCGGCGAGCTGGAGCAGGAGGCCGCAGGCGGAGCGGCCGAGCTCGCCGAGATCGGCCGTACCGCGGACCGGCACGCCCGGCGGCTAGTGGAGACCGCGGATCGCGCGGGTCTCACCCGTGATGGCGAGCCTGCTGACACCGGGGAGGATCTGCAGGTCACCGCGAAGGCGCGGGTCGCGGCGCGGCGGGATGACATCCGCGAGATCCGCGGCCACATCGGGCGGGTCCGCGACGCCGAGCGGGATCGCAGGGGCGCGGAAGCCGCACTCGGCACAGCGCAGCAGCTGCTGGCGGGGCGCGAGCAGTCCCGCCGCGACGCTGATGACCAGCTGGAAGCTGCTCGCGCGGGCATTGCCGAGGACTTGCGCTCCTGGGCGGGCCGGTGGGGCAGCGCCGGGCCATACGCGGTCGTCACGTCCGGCCAGGCTGAGACTCTGGCTGGTCAGCTGGACCAGATCGGCGAGCCGGACGCGCCGAACCTGACCGAGACGTTTACCGCGTTGACCCAGGAGCGCAAGACAGCACTGATCACCACCGGCGAGCAGCTCAGGAATCGCCACAAGGGCCTGGGCGAGGAGGAAGCGCGGCTGGCCGGTGATCGGGAGAAGATCGCGGCGAAGTACGATGATGCCCCGTCGCCTTCTGATCTCCGGCCCGCCGACCGCACCGGACGCCCTGGTGCACCGCTGTGGCAGCTTGTCCATTTCGCCGATGATCTTGGCAATGATGCGGCCGCCGCCATCGAAGGTGCGCTCTACGGTGCAGGCATTCTCACCGCGTGGATCCATCCCGACCCCGCGCTGACCTCGGCGGCGGTCGCCGCAGCTGAAGCCGACGGCTACCTGGTCGCGCTCCCGCCGCAGGCCCGGCCAGCGGGCCGGACCCTCGCCGACGTGCTCGTGCCCGAGCAGCAGGACAAGGTGGCCCAAGACGTCGTTGTCGCCGTGCTGGCTTCGGTGGCCGTTGCGGACCACGTCTTGACCGGGCCTGATTCTCCAGCCTCGGCCGTGCCTGACGGGACTGCCACCGCGGGGCCAGTGCCGGATGGTCCTGCGCCTACTGGGGCTGTTCCCGTCGTGACTACCCGGGCCCAGTTTAGTTACGGCATGCATCTGGGCGCCCGCCCCAAGCCAGCGCCTGAGTTCATCGGCGCGACAAACCGGGCTGCCCGGCGACGGGCCCGCCTCGCCGAACTCGACCTGGGGATCGCCGCCATCAGGAGCCAGCGAGACGAGGTGGCATCGGAGTTCAAGCGCGTCGACGGCACGCTGTCGGATCTCGAACGGGCGCAGGGTGAGCTACCCCGGACAGCGCCGGTGGCCGGCGCGCTGACGAAGGTCACGCACGCGGTGGCGCTGCTATCCGCCGCCAGGGAGCAGCTGGGCGAGGCGAGGTCGCTACTCGACAAGCTCATCGCGGAACTCGACGCGCGGCTCCGGCGCCTTCGCCGCGCCGGGTCTGACCGGGAGATGCCGACCGGCTCCGATGAGGTCGACGCGGTGGAGGGAGCCGTCACCGACTTCGAGCGCACGGCGGACGACCTGACCCGCGCACGCGGCAACGCGGCCAGGCTCGATCAGGACCTGGCCGGGCGGGAAGACCGCATCGACCGGCTGCGAGCCGACAACGAAGAGGCGGCCAAGATCCTGGCCGACAACCAGGCGGCGCATACCGCCGCTGACGTGGAACTGCGCGTCGCGGAGCGCGCTTCCGGGGCCGAGTACGAGCAGATCCAGGCAGAGATAGCCGAGGCGGAAGGAAAGCTCGGCGCGGCCAAGGCGGAACTGCGCGCCGCCAGAGACCTGGAGTCGAAGGAGCACGACAAGCTCGTGACGGCTCAGAACGATCTTGGCCACGGCCGCACCGCCCTGACCGGGGCCATGGCCGAGCTGGTCGCGCAGGCGACCGCGTTCGCGCCCTACGCCCACGGCGACCTGCGCCCGCTGCTGGAGGTAACCGAGTCAGCGCCCTGGCCTGCCGCCAGTCAATGGCCCGCCGCCGAGCATGTGACCGCGGAGCTCGTCGATCACCTCCTGGGCGCAGAGCAGCCGCCCGAGCCCGCTGCGGCGATCAGCGCGATGCTGCCCGAAGGGGCCGCCGTGATCCTGGACGCGTTCACCGCCGCGACCCGAGGCGGGCGCGCGATCACCGACGGCGTACTCAAGGGCACCGTTGACCGGATGTGGAGTGCATACCGGGAATTCGAGAACGCGCTCAAGGCAGGCGAGGATGGCTATCAGGCGGACCTGACCGGGGATGCGCCGTTTATCGTTGATGTCGCCACCAATGCCGGGCGGGCATCCGCCGCTGCCTTCGCGCGCAAGATCGCGGAGGATGTCGAGAACCAGGGCATCCTGCTGGAGGAACGCGAGCGGACGGTCCTGGAAGACTCGCTGCTGACGGCGCTGGCCCAGCAGATTCACTCCCGCGTGCTCGCCGCCAAGGATCTCGTCGACGAGATGGATGCCGATACCCGGTCCAAGCCGATGTCCTCCGGCATGGCGGTCGGAATCCGCTGGGTCAGGTCAGACAAGCTCACCGAGCAGCAGGCAACGGTGTCACGCCTGCTCGACAAGGACGCCAGGGATCTGGGCCCAGACGGGCTGGCAGAGCTGCGCGGCCTGCTGCGGGCAATGATCCATGATCACCGCGCGAGCAATCCGCGGGATACCTATCGCGAGGTGCTGGCGACGGTGCTCGACTACCGGTCCTGGCGTACCTTCGAGCTGCGAATACTGCAGCCTGGCGGGCCGCCGGAACGGCTCACCAGGAAGAAGCACTCCGAGATGTCCGGCGGGGAGAAATCCGCCGCGATCCACATGCCGCTGTTCGCCGCGGCCAATGCGCTGTACTCGTCGTCGAAGCCGGCCTGCCCGCGCATGGTCGCGCTGGACGAGGCCTTCGCTGGGATTGACGACAAGTTTAAGCCCGAGCTGCTGGGCCTGACCGTCAGGTTCGATCTCGACCTGTTCATGACCGGCCACGACCTGTGGGCCACGTACCCGACCGTGCCGATGATCGCCCACTACGACATGCAGCACGACAAGGCCGCGCACGCGCTGTCCGCATTCCTGGCCCTGTGGGATGGCGAGCAGCTCGTCGATGCCGATGCCGGGTACTCGGGCAACGAGGATCTCGCCGCCGAACTGCTCGGCTTCCGCCCCACCCGGCATGTCCCCGCCGGCGTCGGCGGCGTGCTCACGATGAACCTGGACGGAGACGACGACGATGAGGGCGATGAGGACGCCGGATGAACGGCGGCACGCTGGATCTGGACCGGTACCGCGGACCTGAATACCGACGGCTGCTCGCCGCGGCGCGCAAATCCCTGGAGCGAACCGGCGGCGGGCTGACCGGCCGGATCAGCGTCGCTCAGCCCGACGATGCCGAGCGGAAGGCGATCATCGGCATCACCGGCGTCCACCAGCCTGCCATGACAAAGCGCTTGACCGTGTCCCTGGCAGATCTCGATGCCGCACTGCGCCGGGCGACGGGCCTCGGCCTGGCAGCGGTCCTCGCGGCCCTGGTCGGCCCGCTGGTCGACCGGCCCGCCAAGGCCGCTGGGCTGGCTGCCGCCCGCGCCGTCTTGATCGCGACCGCTGAGGCCAGCCCGTTGCACGAGTCCTGCGACTGGTACCGCAAGTGGCTGGCCGACCTGCACCGGGACGGCACGCTCACCCGGCTGGCGAATGAGGGTGATGAGGCGGTACTCAGACAGGCGATCCGCGTCCTTGATTTTGCTACCCGGCCGGCCAGCGCCGCGCCGATCGCGCTGCCCGCGCTCGCCGCTCAGATCACGGGCGACACCAAGTCGCTAAATCACGGCACCACACTCGCCACGCTGGTCCTGCGGGCCCTCGCCCTTCGCGCAAGCGTCAGCCGCCCGGCTTCCGCAGCTGAGCGCCGGGAATTGTGGGATCTTTCTAACGTCATCGTCGATGACCTTGCGAGCCGGGTGCTGGTCCTCAACGTCACGGCGCAGGGCAACGGCCTGGCTGAGTGGCTGACCGACGCGGCGCGCTACGGCACCCCGTTCCAGGTGACCCTGCATCAGCTCGCCACTCACCCGCTCCAGCTTCGTCATCCCCGGATATTCGTCTGTGAGAACCCCGCTGTCCTCAGGCGCGCCTGCGAGGAGCTTGGCACCGCTTGCCCACCACTCGTATGCACGGAAGGTCGGCCATCAACGGCATTCCACCGGCTGGCCCGGCTTGCCGTGGCGGCAGGCGGCGAACTCTGGTACCACGGCGACTTCGACTGGCCCGGTGTCGCCATCGCGGCGGACATCATCGACCGCCACGGCGCACGCGCCTGGCGGATGGGTGCCAGCGATTACCTGTCGAGGGCTAAGACGGATGATCCCTGCATCGCGCTCAGCGGCGTTCCCATGCCGACGCCATGGGACCCCGGGCTGTGCGAGACAATGCGCGAGACCGGACGAGCCGTCTATGAGGAGACTGTCACCGATCAGCTCCTCACGGATCTCACCGAACACATCTCCGGATCCGCTTCATCGAGAGCGAGGTGCGTCGCGATCGGGCCAGCTCGGCTTGCCTGAGTCATGATCTCGGGCCCGGCTTGTGTCGCGACGCGCTGTGGCCGAGCGTACAGAAGTAGCGGACGCGGTTTCGCAGCCGTCACTGGGCAGGTAGTCGCAGACGTACAGCAGCCAAGGACCTCGACCTCGATGCCGGTTTCCTCGCCCATCTCCCGCACCAGCGCGTCTCCGAGGGACTCACCCTCCTCGACCTTCCCGCCGGGAAGTGACCAGGCGCGGCCGCCGCCGGTGTCCTGGTTGAGCACAAGGATGTGATCGTCCTCGATGACGACTCCGGTAACCCGTATGCGCATCCGCCGAACCTAGCCCAAGAGACATGGCGGTGATAGCCAGCAGCGAGGTGCGGATCGTGGTGACTGCAGGCGGGCTTGGCCGACCTTCCCCAGGCATCCGCGGCGAGCTGCCGCGGACGCGCGCCAGCCCGATCCGGTGATGGCCCGGCGGCTGTTGATGCGTCCTCAGGTTTCAGGAAGCCGCTGTGTGTTCCCGAGCTGGGCCTCTGCTACAGGTTGCCAGTCCCATTGGCGTTCGGCTCCTTGCTGAGCGATGAGGCTGACACTGCTAACAGTGATCTTGCATTCCGGCAGTTCGCGTCCGAGGGCGGCGATGATCGGACCGGCCGGCTGGACAGTGGTGCTGTAGGCCACTGTGACGTGGGGCGTCCAGCATGTCCTCTCGGCATATTCCGGCTTTCCCACGATGCTCTGAGCGGCATCCTGGACAGCGTCGAACACTGAGTCAAGGGCGTCGGCAGGCTGTACGCCCAGCGTGATGGCCTCCGGGTGATACAGCACCCGCCCGAGGCTGACGCTGATCGGCGGAACCGTGCGGAGGCGCCGGCGCGCCTCCTCGATCATCTCGCCAATGCTGGCTGCCGCGATGCCATCCGCGAGGCCGACCCTCAGCACAGTGCTGTGCAGCCACTCCGGCGGCGTGAAGTGCAGTCCTGGGAAGCGAGCCAGCCGTTGCTGTGCGAGGGCAGCCAGCGCTCGCACCTCCTGCTGGTCCTTCATCAGAATGTGCCAGTAGAGCTGCGCCTGGCCCGGCTCAGGCTCGGGACGCCAGTGCCAGCGGTTCGCCATCTCGCGCGGCAGCGGGCTCACGTCATTCTCCCGTCATGACGTGTGCGTGGCGAGCGCCGCGACGTTGAAATCCCGGACGCGGCCCCTGATCTCGACGGCGGTGTCATTGCGCAGGAGTCGGCGCTGCCGCAGGCGCTTGTCAATCTGCCACGTGTAGCCCGTGATTGTTGCCATGCGGAACTCCGGTGCCAGTGTCAGAGCGGGACTGATCTCTATCAGCGCGCCGTCGAGGTCGTCTTTCATGATGCGGGCGATGCCAGCTCCGAGCCGTACCTGCGCCCACGTGCCAGCTACCCATGCATCACCTCCAGCCCACGCCGAGTCGGCCATCTCGGCGGCTCGCAACGCGGCATCAGCATCTTGTGACTGGATAGCCACCGACAGAGCGAACAACGCCTGCCGAGGCCGGGGACAGGACCAGGCTGAGACGCCAGAATCTGGGGCAATTGAATCACTCGCAGCCGCTTCCGCGCGGCCCAGGGCATCCTTAGCCCGGCGCAGGTCGCCCAGAAGCGCGGCGGCGTTCGCTTCCTGACTTGCCAGCAGGACGCGTATCGGTATCGCCGGGCTGCAGTCGTATCCCCGCCTCGCCAGTTCGGCCGAGCTGGCGAACCGCATCCGCCATCGCTCGGTCTTCGCCTGGACGCTGAGCGCGATCGCCTGGTTGGCGCCCGCCTCCTTCGCGCACAATTCCGCGGTGGATCCGTAGGCCGCTGCCGCATCGTCGGAATGAAGATCGCCGAGCAGGAGCGATGCATGTGCGAGCAGGTCCGCATCGACGCGGTACAGCTCACGGGTCTGGCGCAGTCGCTGCTTGCCGGCGCGCAGAAGCTCCTGAATCTGCCGGTGCAGGTCAGCAACGTCTGCGAGCAGTTGTGCTGGGGGACGCTGGGAGTGGGTCTCGGAGAGCGCCGATGTTGCCTGGGCAAGATGGTCGATGCCGTCGTCACTAATATTGGTCGAGGTCATCCAGGCAGCCAGGCTTCGCGCGTCGTATTCGGAAGGCGAAGACCCATTGGCAGCGAGGCCCGGCCCGGCGCCCCGAGAGTCTTCGAAGAGCGCGACGCGGGTTAGCCCGAAGGCCCGACAGTACAACTCCGCATAAAGGTCACCAGGGAAATGCTTGCCTGCCTCGTAATCGCGGATGTACCGCTGAATGCTGTCGGTGGCCGGAAGCGCGGCGCGGGTCCGCTCATCAGCAGCATCCCGCAGGCGAACAGCCGTCACCTTCTGGCTCCAGAGCCTCCTGGTCCGCTCCTCGCGCAACCGGATGGCCCATGAAGGCAGTTCCCGGCCAGCCATATCCAGCGACGTCCCAGCAGCGAGGAAGAAGATCGGTCTCCTAAAGTATCCCCTCCCGTTCCGCAGGGCACCGGCGACAGCCTGGATCAGGCGGAGGCCTAACCCCGGAGGCTGCCGTATCCATCGAGACCTGAGGACGCCATGAATGCACCCTCCACTGTCACCGAGACCGCCGTCGGCTGCCTAGACGCACTCGGCGCAGAACTCACTCAGCACGGTTGGAAGACGCGACTGCTAGTCGCGGTCGGCCGCGTGCTCAGCCTGTTCGTTCAGAATCCAGTGCCCGGTGCGTCAGCACTGGCTGAGCACAGCTACGCTGCGCCGAAGGCGGACGCCTGGTGGTTCTGGTGGAGCTGGGCAGAGCCCATCTCGGACACACCCGCCGGGGCCGCCAACATCATCGTCCGCGTCCTACGAGCGGCAGTCACGCCATGACCAGCCACCCACCGGGCCCTGACGAGCAGGCCGAGGCTGCAGAGCTGGCCCGGCGTGCCGCACGGTTTCCCGGTCACCACATTAGCCGCGAGATCACCTGGGACCGCGTCCGGTACGTCGCCCGCAGCCGCGACCTGGGAACCCGCCCCTATGCCGTAATCACTGACAGCCTCGACGAGCTGTGCGCTGAGCTGGCGGCCGCCCAGCCAGTCGCGGGGCCAAGCCAGGTGCCCGAACCGCCCGCCAGTCCAGGGGGATCAGCGCGAAGGGATGCTCCATGATCGAGTTCCGGAAGGTCACGGAGCAGGAAACGACTTCATCCTCGTGCCGACCCCCGCCATGATGCGCGTGCCCGTCGCGATCGAGACGTTCACAATCTCCGGGATCTTGAGCAGTTCCGGCCGGTCGATGCGGCCGGTGATCACGGGCTCTTTTAGCGTGGTACGCGCCCGGGACATCGGGGTGCTCAGAACAGGCTGGCGCAGGGCGAGGTCGTGCTGAACCCTGCTTTGCGTGAGGCGTTGTGCAGCTCATTCGCGATCTTGGCGATTTCATGTGCGGTCGCGGTGAACGCCCGGGCCTGGGACGCAAGGGCGACCGTCACCTGGCGGGTCCCGATGGCATTTTCCTGCAACGCCAGGCTGCGGATCTGGTGCCATTGGGCTCGGCCTGTCGCTGGCTCGCCAAGCGCGTTGAGGCGGGTGGGGAGCTTGTGCCGTTCCGGCAGATCCGCCGCGAGGTAGGCGCCGACCTTGGGAAGCGTGCGCAGGTCGGGGTGGCTCGGATCGAACTGGGGATACGGAAACTGGTGTGCATTGGTCGGAAGTTGCTTCGCTTCCGCAGCGCAGAACGCGTTGACTTTCGCCACGAAGGCCGGGTCGATCGCCGGGCGCGTCGCCCGCCACCCGCGGAGCCGCCGCAGGCCGCCATCGAGATTGAGGCAGCACCCAGTAGAGCCGCCGTGAGGACTGGCAAGAATCTCATTCTCTTTGCCCCTTAACCATTGCGCTCAACGCGATAGCCGGACGGTCAAGCAAGATTCGCGGTCGATCAGGTTTCGGAAAGAGGTGATGCGCACGGCTATTCCTTTCCCGGGCAGTATGCCCTCGTCTGGGAACATGGTCGGCTCGACGAGCAGGGCTGCCGCCCAGCGCGCCGACGCGATCGGTGAGCGCCTTGAATGCGCGACGTGCCATCGGAGCCGTTCCTGGACCGTGACGGCCAGTCGGCCGTTGTCACGGACGATGGTCACGGCGGCGCAATCGGCACCCCGGCGGCCTGCGTTGTCGAGTGCCGCCGCCGCGGCGAAAACGCCGCGGCTGTCGCTGGGGGTTTGCCGGCGGAGCCAGGCCACGTTGTCGGCGCAGGCCACGTTGTCGGCGACCGGCGCTGCGGACAAGGCGGAGGGCGCATCACCGGGCCTCGATGTACGCCAGCCGCGCGGAAGGGGAGACCGGTAGGCCGCTGGCGTAGACGGCCCGCACCTTGCGGATGGAGGCGACGTTTTCGAGCGGGTCGCCGTCGATCGCGAGGATGTCGGCGTCGAAGCCGACGGCGATCCGACCCTTGCAATGCCCGACCCCGCAGACCTGCATGGCCCGCGATGTCACGGCCCACAACGCCTCGGCGGGGCTCATGCCGGTCTCGACCAGGTCGTCGGGTGCGAACCGCAACACGTCATGGGGCTTGATCGGCGCGACGCCGGCGTCGCTGCCGCCGATGATGAGGGCGCCGGACTGGTGCAGACGCCGCCGATTGGCGATTAGGTCGCCCATTCGGCTGGCGATCGCAGGCGGCGGAGTTCCGCGATGGCCCGGCTCGCGCCCGACGGTCGAACCGATGGCGATCCGCCGGTCGACGATGGCCCGGATCACGTGGTCGGGGGCGTCGACGCCGTTGGCGGTCATGAAGGTGGCGTGTTCGATCCCGTCGACACCGGCCGCGACCGCGTCCGCGATGGACTGCGCGCTGTGCGCATGAGCCGTGACCGGCAGGCCGTGCCGGTGGGCCTCGTCAACGATGGCCTGCAGGATCTCCACGCCGTACTGGGGCTCGTGGGGACGGGGGCCTTCGGTCATGTTCCCCCCGCTCGCCATCACCTTGATCACGTCGACGCCGCGTTCAGCCCGCTCCCGCACCGCAGCCCGCGCCCCGTCGATTCCGTCGGCGACGCCTCCGAGGAAGTGGCAGTGACCGCCGGGGCTGGTGATCGGGGGTCCGGCGGCGATGATGGTGGGCAGCGGGCCGGACGCACTCGACCGGTCGCGCAGCTCGAGGGATAGGTAGTTGCGGTCACCGAGATCTCGCACGGTGGTTACTCCGGCCTGGAGCGCCCGGCGGGCGGCGGCAGCCATGTGCTGGCGCAGCGTGTCGTCGTCCATGACGGCCAGGTGGCCGACGGGGTCGTCGCTGGCGTCGAAGCAGAGGTGGATGTGGGTGTCCACCAGGCCCGGGATCAGCGTCGCTCCGAACAGCTCGACGACGTGGGCGCCGTCGGGGATAGGCTCGGCCGCGGTGTGCACAGCGACGATGCGTCCGGCGTCGATCACCACGACGGGATTGGCGGTCAGCGTCGAGGTGGCGCCGTCGAACATGGCCGCCGCCCGGAGAACCGTGAGCCGGCGAGTCCTGGTGTGGATCTGGGTTGCCATACGTCGCACTATGCGCCCCGCCCGGCATGATGGGCATCGAGGGAATTACTCAGATCCGGTACTCAAAACGCTGCCAGTGGCGCCGATCGAGGATGTGCCGCCCGAGGCGCGGATTGACAGCGGCAGTCCCTCCGACGGATAAGGATGGGAAGCTGCCGAACGGGAGGTCGGATGGTACGCATCCGCAGGCACGCCGACCAAGGGGACCACCGCTGGCCTGGGCGGGGGTGGTCACGCTGCTGCTGACCGACATGGAGGGCCCTGGCCGAGCGTGGGAGGCGCACCCCCCAGGCGATGGCCGGTGCGCTGGCCTAGGCCACCGCGGCTTGCTGATCAACAGCCGCGGTGAGGGGGACGCCACGTTCAGCGTGTTCCGCCGTGCCACCGCCGCGGCCATGGCTGTGTGCTCCCAGGCCACCGCCGGGCGACTCATGATCCAGCAGCGGAACAGGGCGCAATCGGATGTATCGCGAGCCCGCGATTCCCGCGGGGCAGTTGCCCCGGGTAGGTGTCTCGTCCATAATGCTCGCGTGCGGGAGAGATAGTTCACGTCAAGTTCCCTCAGCTGAAGGCGCAGCCGCTGAAAGCGGCGCTGCCCAGGGAGCGCAGAGCCGTCGTCTGCTGGCGGATCGCTGTATTCGCTGCGTCCTGCTGGCGCTAGTCGCGTCGGGCTCGGCTGACGGCTTCCTGCCGGTGGTGCTGAGCTTTGCGGTCTTGCGGGTCACAGGTTCGGTTGGCAAGCTTGGGCTCGTCCTGGCCGGTCAGAGCGCGGTAGCACTGCTTCTCACACTGGCCGGCGGCCTGGCAGGCGACCGCTTCTCTCGCGGGCGGATCCTGATCGTTTCCCTGGTAGTCCGCATGGCGGTCGCCACAACCTTGGCAGCGACACTGCTGACGGGGACGGCATCCTTCGGGCTCCTGCTCGCCATGGCGGGTGCATACGGCTGCGCGGATGGGTTCTTCGGCCCAGTGAGCACGGCGCTGCTGCCCGATGTCGTCCCCCGGGCACAGCTCGCGCCAGCGAATGCGCTGATCGGCGGCACCACTTCGTCGGCCAGGATCGCGGCCCCGGCTATCGCCGGGGTCATCGTGGCCACCCTCGGGCCAGGTTCCGGGTTCGCGCTCCAGGCAGCCGTGCTTGCGGCCGCGGCCGGCTGCCTCGCCACCGGGCGGCTGCCCCCTAGCCACGCGGCGTCGGCAGACCCGCTGAATCCGCTGCGCCAGCTCAAGACAGGGTGGGCAGAGTTCGCCCAGCGTCGATGGTTGTGGATGCTCACCGCGCAGTGGACCGTGTTCTCCTTGG
>Ga0099828_10001426_pt1 | contig 16007 bp, 16 predicted proteins | sample CZO8metaG_2_FD_79338 | JGI IMG/M metagenome (GOLD analysis project Ga0099828, IMG submission 79338) | Vadose zone soil microbial communities from the Eel River Critical Zone Observatory, Northern California, USA - CZOApr15con2H1.8 metaG | ecosystem: Environmental > Terrestrial > Soil > Vadose... | reverse complement strand
TCTCATTACACCCAACGCCACAAGCCGCTTTTTGTTTTTTTGTCATGCAAAAAAGATATGCGCTTTTGTCGCGGTTTCCCTATTCCCACGTTTTGGGCGGCTCCCCCCCCCCCCCCCCCTCTCGCGTGATTGTCGTGGCGGACGCGCATCTGGGTCAGGTGCCGCCCGCCGTCGGCACAGCGTTCCATGCGTTTCTCGAGGAGGTCCCCCAGCCCGGGGATCACCTGGTGCTGACCGGCGATCTCTTCGATTTCTGGTTCGAGTATCACAGCGTCATTCCCCGCAAACATTTTGCCACCGTCGCCAAGCTGCAGGAGGTCCGTGCCCGCGGTGTCCGCATCACGTTCGTGGGCGGGAACCACGATCGTTGGGGCGGGTCGTTTTTCACGCGCGATCTAGGCATCGAGTTCTTTGGCGGGGAGGCCGAGCTGGAGCTCGCCGCTCGGCGCGCCTTCATTGCGCACGGCGACGGCCTCACCGAGCAGCATTGGAGCGGGGCGCTGATGCACCGCGTGCTGCGTCACCCGATCACGGTGGCGGTGTTTCGTGTGCTGCATCCCACGATCGGGTTCTGGATTGCCGACCTGTTTTCGCGACATCTGGCCGACAATACAAAGGATAGGGCGGTACTGGATCGCGCCGCGGCGGCGCAACGGCGCTGGGCGACGGATTTCCTGGGGCGCCGCCGCGACGTGCAGCTCGTCATCATGGCGCATACCCATCGGCCGGTGGTGGACCGATTGCCCGACGGACGTGCCTACTTGAATCCGGGAGCGTTCCTGGATGGCGGTCGTTACGCGATTGTCACGACCGACGCGGTGGAGCTGAAGCAATTCACAACGGAACGACTTCGACCTGCTTGAGCTTCTCGCCCAAAAACAGCGCACCCACCTTTCGGAAGTGGGGCTCGTCGTCCGACACGACGAAGCGATGCTCGTGAGTCCCGCCGTTCGCGAGTAGGTCCAGCCGTTCCAGCTCGCGCGACACGGCGGTCGCGGTCTCTTCCGCCGAGTCGACCAGCTTCACATCAGATCCCATCACGCGGGTCAGCAGCGGCTTAAGCAGCGGATAGTGCGTGCAGCCCAGCACAAGGACGTCCACTTTCGCGCGCTTCAGCGGCTCGAGATACTCGCGCGCGATCAACTCGGCGGCGGGATGCTCGAACCATCCTTCCTCGACGAGCGGCACGAAAAGCGGACAGGGCTGGCTGTGGACGCGCGCGTCGGCACGCAGCGCCTTGATCGCCCGTTCGTAGGCGCCGCTCGCAACGGTGCCCGCAGTGCCGATCACGCCGATCGTCCCCGTCCTGGTCGCCGCCACCGCCGCGCGCGCGCCCGGTTCGATCACGCCGACGACCGGCACCGACGAGCGCTCCTTCAGGTAGCCGAGCGCGTGTGCGGTGCTCGTGTTGCAGGCGACGACGACCGCCTTCACACCGCGCTGCAACAGGTAGGCGAGGATCTCACCGCTGTAGCGCCGCACCGTATCGGGGGATTTGGGTCCGTAGGGGACGCGGGCGGTGTCCCCGAAATAGATGACGGACTCCTGCGGCAGCCGCTCGAACAACGCGCGCGCCACAGTCAACCCCCCGATCCCCGAGTCGAACACGCCGAGCGGGGCGTTATTCATGGAGTGGAATGGTGACGCCGATGCCGCCCGGAAACGCGCGGATTTTGAGATCCGGTGGGAAGTCGCGCAGATGGGCCGAGACGTACGCCTCCGCGCCCGAGAACAGATGATTGAAAATCCACAACACGAGCCAGTCCTGCACTTCCTGCCGCTTGAGGCGCAGGTTCGCCGAGTTGATCGACTTGAAGTAATTCGCTTCCTGCTGCGCCTTGAGCGTCATCATGGCGGTGATCCCTTCCCACGCCACGAACGCCGCCCCGGTCATCGGCCGGTCGGTCGCTGCCTGGCCCCACCCGGGAAGAATGAAAGAGCGCAGGAAGGCGCCCATGGGCCGCACGCCGTGGTGCATCGTGTCCACGGGGAGGATGATGTGGACCGTGTCCTGGGCGGAAAGTTGGACTGTTGGAAGGTTGGAAAGCGTGATCGCCAAGGCGACTACCTTCCAACATTCCAACCGTCCAACATTTGCCCTCATCGCGCGACCAACACGTTCAGTCGTCCCCGCTCCAGCTCCACCGTGCATTCGTTGACTCCCGGTTCGCGCAGCTCTCCGTCGACGTGCAGCACCAGCGGCTCCTCAGGCGAGCGAATCACGAGCTTTGCAGTCTTGATGAGTGTGACCTCGCGCATGCCGACGTGCGTTCCGCGCATGACCCGCGGAATGGCGAGCAGAAAACGCGGCAGCGATACGCGCCGGATCACACAGACATCCAGCTTGCCGTCCGTCGGATCGGCGTCGGGGGCAAAACGGTAGCTGCCGCCCGCGGTGGTACCGTTGCACACCTCGACCATCATCATGTACCCCCGCTCCCGAAATCCGGGCGCGGCCACATCGAAGACCGGCGGCTCGAACTTGAAGAACGTCTTCACGATCGGCACGAGATACGACAGAAAGCCGCGAAGATTGTGCATCGCATTCCGCGTCTTCACGACGGCCGGCCCGAACCCGAACCCGACGCTGTTCACGAACCACTCGTCGCACACCCTGCCCGCGTCGAAGCGGCGCGAGCGGGCGGTGACCAGCCGCGCCACCGCACGCACGGGATCGTGGCCATACACGCCGACCAACTTGGCGAAGTCATTCCCGGAACCGATCGGGACGACGCCGAGGGCGGCATCGGTCTCGGTGCACAGCAGGCCGTTCGCGACCTCATGGACGGTGCCATCGCCGCCGACCGCCACCACATGCTTCGCGCCCTGCCGCACTGCCTCCGCCGCCAGCTCCTGACCGTGGCCGGGGCCTTCGGTACGGACCACGTCCACCGCCCATCCCTGTGCCCGGAACGCGCGCGCGACGAGTGACTCGGTGCGTCGTGCGGCGCCTCGGCCCGCAGCGGGGTTGAGAATGACGTGGGCATGAAGCACGCGGCAGACAAGATACAATCTCGTCTGCCGCGGAAGGACCTGCCGAGCTAGAAGCTGGAGTTATGTAGCGAGGTAGCGCTCTTCCCAATCGACGACGAATTCCACGCTACAGCGGCCACACAGCATACGGCCGGGCCGCCCATGCAGCGGAACGCGGTCTCGGCACGAGGGGCAGACGGCATAGTGCTCGCCGATCTCGAGCGAACGCGGAACGTTTAGCGGGCGCGGCACTACCGTCCATTTGCGAGGCGGCGAACTCGACATCTGCAGGAAGGCACGGACCACCGCGACGGGCGTCCCTTTCACATCGACTACGGCGGCGAGGCCCTGAGCCTTGATGAGCCGGTACCAGGCACCGCGCCGCAGGTTACAGTTCACATCCGCTTGTAGACGAGCCCACACCATCATTCACGCTCGGGCGTCGAGGGGACGACAAGAGTAACGTGGACAGACCGGATTGGAAGTGACCGATGTCACCCTAGGTTTTGGCGCCATTGCCTTCCTCCCAATTGATCTCGAACTCCTGGCGGCAGCGCGCACACTCGAGCGCGCGGGCAGTTTTCTTCGGCAGCGGAGCCCGCGCACGGCAGTTCGGACAGACGCCGTAGGTTCCCCGAAGATGGGGTGGCGCTTTGCGATTCTCCGCGGAGCCGTGCACGACACTCCAGCGTCTCGGAGGCAGCTGCTGGATCTCGAGCCAGGCGCGCAGCACACCGACTTTGCGGTGGTTGACTTCGATAACTGCCTGGAGATCATTGAGTTGGATGACGCGATACCACGCACCGCGGCGCAGCTTGAGGGGGACATCAGCCTGCAGGCGGGCAAACAAGATCGCCATCACGGCTCCTGGTACGGGAGACGAGAATGGGCGCGGGCACAATATAGTGATTCGCGCAAGCGGTGGCGGGAGCGTGTAGGAATCGAACCTACCGAGGCTCGTTGGAGCCCCAAACAGTTTTGAAGACTGGTCAGGCCACCAGACCCAATCCGCTCCCTCGACTGCCTCGCGCTACTGCGTAACGGCGATCACGTCGATCTCGACGCGTGCCCCCTTGGGAAGACCCGCGGCCTGCACGGTAGATCGTGCAGGTTTGTGCGCGCCGAAATGCTTCGCGTACACCTCATTCATTTGCGCGAAATCGGCCATGTCCGCCAGATACACGGTCGTCTTCACGACGCTCGCGAGCGTCGTTCCAGCCGCCGCCAGCACCGCCCGTAGATTCGCGATGACCTGCTCGGTCTGCTCCGCGGTCGTGCGGCCGACGAGATCGCCGCTCCGGGGATCGAGCGCGACCTGTCCGGCGGTAAACACGAGGCGGTCCAGCGCGATCGCCTGGCTGTAGGGGCCAATCGCTTTCGGGGCAGCGTCGGTAGCGATGATACGCATCAGAATAATCCCTCGATCGTGCCGTCAGGAAGGAGCCGAATCCGCTCGGCGGCGGGACTCTTGCCAAGTCCGGGCATCGTCAGGATGTCACCGGCCAGCGCGACGACAAAGCCGGCGCCGGCCGACGGGAGAATGTCGCGCACGTGCAGTGTGAATCCCGTGGGTGCACCCAACTGGATGGCATCGTCGGAGAACGAGTACTGGGTCTTTGCCATGCAGATTGGCGTCTCTCCAAGGCCCAGCTTCGGCAAAAGATCGAGCGCGCGCTCCGCGGCGGGTGCAAAAGCGACGCCGCCAGCCCCGTAGATCTCGCGCGCGATGGTCTGGATCTTCTCGGCAATCGGCCGGCGCTCATCGTACAGCGGCCGGAACGCGGCCTTGCCGGTCTTGAGGAGGCCGAGCAAGGATTCCGCGACGGCGAGGCCGCCTTCCCCGCCCTTTTCCCACACGTCACAGCGCACCACGTCGACACCTTCCGCCGCCCCAACCGCTCGGACCGCGTCGACCTCTTCGTCGGTGTCGGTGATGAATCGGTTGAGCGCGACCAGAGCGGGAACACCAAACTTCTGCACGTTGCGGATGTGGCGGCGCAGGTTTTCCGTACCCCGCTGCACCGCCGCGGGGTCGGCCGTTCCCAGGCGATCCTTCTTCACCCCGCCGTGCATCTTCAGCGCACGGACCGTCGCGACGATGACCGCGGCCTCCGGTTTCAGCCGCGCGAACCGGCACTTGATGTCGAAGAACTTCTCGGCGCCGAGGTCGGCACCGAAGCCCGCTTCTGTCAGCACGATGTCTGCCAGGGTGAGTCCGAGCTGCGTCGCCACGACCGAACTGCAGCCGTGGGCGATGTTCCCAAAGGGGCCGCAGTGCACGAGCGCGGGACCCCCCTCGAGCGTCTGCACCAGATTGGGGTTGATCGCGTCCTTCAGCAGCAGCGTCATGGCACCGTGCGCCTTGAGATCGCTGGCGCGGGCGGCGGTCTTATCGCCTCGTAACCCTACGATGATGCGGGCCAGCCGCGACTCGAGATCCTCCAGCCCGGTCGCCAGGGCGAGAATCGCCATGATCTCCGACCCGGGAATGATGACGAAGCGCTCTTCCCGCATCGGCCCGCCGGACAGGCCGCCCAGCCCCACGATGATGTTACGGAGCGCCCGGTCGTTCATGTCGATCGTCCGCGGCCAGGTCACGCGGCGCACGTCGATGCCGAGGGCGTTGCCGTGATGGAGATGCGCGTCGAGCATCGCGGACAGCAGGTTGTGCGCGCTCGCGATCGCGTGGAAATCGCCGGTGAAATGCAGATTGATGTCTTCCATCGGCACGACCTGCGCATATCCGCCGCCGGCGGCGCCGCCCTTTACTCCAAAGACCGGACCGAGCGACGGCTCGCGCATCGCCAGGATGGCGTTCTTGCCGAGGCGTCGCAGCGCCTGGGTGACGCCCACGGTGACGGTGGATTTGCCTTCGCCGGCCGGCGTGGGAGTGATGCCGGTGACGAGCACGAGCCGTCCCTTGGCGGTGCGCTGCTGCAGCGCGCGCAACGAGATCTTCGCCTTGTACTTCCCGTACACCTCGAGCTCGTCGTCCGACAAGCCGAGCTCAGCCGCGACGTCGCGAATCGGCCGCAGCGTGGCAGCCTGCGCGATGGCGATGTCAGAGGGGACTTTGGTGGCCGTTGCTGTCACAGAGAGGATTCGATGCGTGAACCGAAGCAGCGTCGGGCGTTGTCCGTGGTGCGCTGCGTCAGGTCGTCGATGGTCTCGCCGCGCAGCGCCGCCGCGCGAGCCGCCACGTCGCGCACGAAGCCCGGCTCGTTGCGTTTGCCGCGATGCGGCACCGGAGCGAGATAGGGCGCGTCCGTCTCGACCAACAGACGGTCGGACGGACAGGCGGCCAGACGCCCGGTTTGTGTCCAGTTCTTGAAGGTGATCATCCCGCTGAACGAGAAATATGCACCGATGCTCATCCCCGCGTCCCACACGTCGTCGCCGGAGGCAAAGCTGTGGAGCACCACGACCGGAGGACGGGGACCCAGGGCGCGCAGCATCGCCGCCATGTCCGCATCGGCGTCGCGCGCGTGGACGATCACCGGCTTGCCGAGCTCCAGTCCGATCTGCAGCTGCGCTGCGAACGCACGGCGTTGCGTTTCTCGCGGCGAGTGCATGTAGTGGTAGTCGAGCCCTGTCTCTCCCACGGCCACGGTTGCCGGTGCTCCGAGCAGCTCACGGACGCGCTGCCCCGTCTGATCCGACCAGCTGGTTGCGTCGTGCGGATGCACTCCGGCCGTCGCCGAGAGTCCCGTCGCGCCGCGCGCCAGCGCGACCGCCCGTTCGCTTCCGGCCACTGACTCACCGATCACCACGACGTGTGTGACCCCCCGCGCCTTCGCCTGAGCGAGCACCGCGTCGCGATCGGCGTCGAACGCGGCATCGCCCAGATGACAATGGGTGTCGACCAGGGAGGGGCGCAGCATACTGCGCCCCTGCTACCGGGCCGGTTGCGGAGTACGAGACTGCGACGGTGGTGTCGCTGGCGGTGCGGAAACCGACGGTGTCGCCGGTGCGCGCGAGCCGAACACCCGTGCGCCGCGCGCATCCTCACCCGGCCAGCGTTTCTCGATCCAGAGCAGCACGGGCGCGGCGATGTAGATGGACGAGAACGTGCCCGTGAAGATGCCGAACGTCATCACCCACGCGAACGGCCGGATCACTTCACCCGCAAGGATGAGGAGCGCCAGCGTCGTCGCGATCGTGGTCCCGTGCGTCAATACCGAGCGCGGCAACGTTTCGTTGATCGAGAGGTTGAGGATCTCGTACAGATTCTGGCGCCGGTACTTGCGCAAGTTCTCGCGCACGCGGTCGAAGATGATGATGGTGTCGTTCAGCGAGTAGCCGACGACCGTAAGCACGGCGCCCACGACAATGAGGCTCACCTCGAGGTGCATCACGCTGATGAAGGCGATCGTGGCGACGACGTCGTGCGCCGTGGCGACGACCGCGGCGAGGCCGAACCGCCACTCGAACCGGACTGCGAGATAGATCAGCGTGACGACAAAGCTCAGCAGGATGGCCATCAACGCCTTGCCCTGCAACTCACGTCCTACCTTGGGGCCGATCGCCTCGTGGCGGAGGATCGTGTACTGCCCCGGCCCCACACTCTGGTCGAGCGCTTTTCCGACCGCGTCCGTCACCGCCTCGGTACCAGCATCTCCAGTCGCCTCGGACGTCGCCGTCAGCCGGGCGCGGATCACGTAGGAGGTATCGGAGCCGAACGTCAGGATGTCGGCGCCGCGCAATCCCACGTTATCGAGTGCGGCCCGGAGGTTCGCCGTCGCGACCTTGCGGTGCAATTCCACCTGCACCAGCGTGCCGCCGGTGAACTCGATGCTGTAGTTGAGGCCGCGCGTGGCGAGGAATCCGGCGCCGATGAGCATGATGGCTCCGGTGAGCGAAAACGCCCAGCGGCGCCACTTGATGAAGTCGTAATTCGCGTTCGCAAAGAGTCTGATCATCAGATGCTCAGGGTGATCATGTCGGGCCGCCGGTACAGCCAGATGAGGAACAGCGTCTTCACGACGGAGATCGCCGAGATCATCGAGGCAGCGATACCGATGATCAGCGTGATGGCGAAGCCCTGCACCGGGCCGGTGCCGACGGCATACAGGATCAGCGCGGTCAGGACGGTGCTGACGTTGGAGTCGACAATCGCGTTCATGGCATGCAGGAAACCGTCATCCACCGCGAGCCGCAGCGACTTGCCGTGGACCAGCTCTTCGCGGATGCGCTCGAAGATCAGCACGTTCGCGTCTACCGCGATGCCGATGGACAACACGAACCCGGCGAGCCCCGGGAGCGTAAGCGTGAACCCGAACGCCGCGAGGCCCGCCAGCGTAAACAGGCAGTAGAGGGTAAGCGCCGCGACTGCCAGGGCGCCCGACAGGCGGTAGTAGCCGATCATGATGATGATCACGAGTAACACGCCTACCACGCCCGCCCGTACGCCATCCCTAATGGAATCCGCGCCGAGCGAAGGGCCGATCGTCCGCTCCTCGATGATCGTCAATGGGGCGGGGAGCGCGCCGGCGCGCAGCACCAGCGCCAGATCGCTCGCTTCCTGCAGCGGCTTGGCGCCGAGCTCGATCTGGCCGTTCGCGCCGATCTGGCTGCGGATCACCGGCGGCTGCCCCTGCACCCGCCCGTCGAGGATGATCGCCATGTAGTCGTTGATGTGCCGGGCAGTTTCATCGGAGCATTTGGTGGCCCCACGATGGTTGAGCTGAAACGGGACGATCGACCCGTTCGTCACCGGATCGCGGCGCGCGCTGGCCTTGACCAGATATTCGCCGGTGATGATCGGCCGGGCTTCCACGGCGTAGAGCGCCCGATACGCGCGCGCGCCGCGCGACTCGGTCTGGGAGCCCCACCGCAGCTCGATGCCACGTGGCATCGCCGCCCGCACGTCGGGCCGGTTGATGAGGCTGTCCACGAGCGGCCATTGCTCTTCCGGCACGAGGTACTCGCCGGGGAGCTGGCCCTGAAACAGCAGCGACTGGATGACGCCGGGTGTGTTCGCATCGGTCGCCGAGTCGCGCTCGGCCTTGCTGGTATCGCCGCCGAACAGCTGCGCGACGGCCGATGGGGCGGCAGCCCCGCGCGACTTGACCCCGGCGCGACGCAACGCCGCGTCGATCTGCGGCAGCGCATCCTTGAACAGACCCTTCATGTCGGTGATGCGAAACTCGAGGAACGCCGTCCGCTGAACCACGCTCTTGGCCCGTGCGGGGTCCTTCTCGCCGGCGAGCTCCACGATCAGGCGGCAACGGCCCTGGATCTGCACGACTGGTTCCGTCGTGCCAAACTCGTCGATGCGGGTGCGCACGACGCGCTCGGCGCGCTGGATCGCATCGGCGCAATCCGGCACCGGTCCCTTGGATTGGTCGACCTCGAGCGCCAGGTGAATGCCGCCCTGCAGGTCGAGCCCAAGGTTGATCGGCACGCGCCGCACCGTCGTGTCCTTCATGGTGCCGGTCGCGGCGTCGCGGATACGCAGCTTCGCGTTGCGCGGCACCAGGGAGATGATGGACAGCACGATCAGAACCCCGATGAAGTACAGCCGCTGACGAATCTTCCCCATCGCCTCTCTCTACCGGTTGAGGGTCGCCCGCGCCGCCTGGCGGTCGCGCTCGAGCTGCGCCACCAGCGCGTCGCGGGACGGGAACGCCTGCACTTCACGCAGGCGACGGACCCATGCCACGTCTACGGTTTCCCCGTACAGCTCGCCGTCGAAATCGAACAGATGGACTTCGAGCGTGCGAGCCTGCTCACCAAATGTCGGCCGGGGGCCCTGATTCATCATGCCCCCGAATACTCGCGCGTCCTTGAGCTTCACGCGCACGGCATACACTCCGTCAGGCGGCAACAGCTTGCGCGCATCGGGCGCCTCGAGGTTCAGCGTCGGGACGCCAATCGTCCGTCCTCGTCCCGCGCCCCGGACGACCTTTCCCCGAATCCCATACGAGCGCCCCAACCAGCGGCCCGCCGCGTCCAGATCGCCATGCGCCAGCGCGGTGCGGATCAGCGTCGACGAGATCGGCTGTCCATTGTCGCGTACCGCGTCCACCACCGCCATCCCGAAGCCGCGTTCCCGCGCCAACCGCTGCACCAAATCGACGTCACCGGCTCGCCCGCGGCCAAACCCGTGATCGTAGCCCATCACGAGGTCGCGCATCGCATATTCGTCGCACAGCCGGCCGACAAATGCTTCGGCGTCGAGCTGCGCCACCGCCGGCGTGAAGGGCAGCAGCACGCACCGGTCGATGCCCTGGGCCCGCACCAGATCCGCTTTTTCCTCGGGCAGCGTCAGCAGCTTCGGCGCTGCTGACGGATTCACCACGGCGAGCGGATGCGGGTCGAACGTGACCAGCACGCTCGTCAGCTTTCCAGCTCGCGCCCGGCGCGTGACCTCGGCAAGCACCGCCTGGTGACCGCGGTGCACGCCATCGAAGGTACCCAAAGTGACGACCGCAGGACGCGACATCAATCTTCCGCCACCACAACGCGTGGCTTCAGAAGGTCGCCCACCTGCTCCGCCACGGCTAGCAGCTCGGCGCCTGAAAAGACGGCTATCGGGTCTCGGCTATCGGCGATCGGGTCAACCCGGATCGGTCGACCGTGAACCACCGCATCCCGTTCCTTTTTATCCACTTGCCGCCGCGGCATATCCGCGATCAAAACCGCAGCATCCTGCAACGTCGCCCGCGTAACGACTTCCGGCGCGACCGCATCCGCCAGCCGCAGCGGCCCGACGGCCGTGCGCTGCAGGGCGGTGAGATGCGCGCCGCATCCCAGCTTCGCGCCGATGTCTCGCGCCAGCGACCGCACGTACGTGCCGGCGCTCACCGTCGCGCGAAACCGCAGATCGGGCACCGCGGCTTCCACGAGCTCCAGCTCGCGGATCTCCACCGGCCGCGGCTGGGGCGCGACGGCCTCGCCGCGTCGCGCGCGACGATAGGCTCGTTCGCCGTCGATCTTCACTGCCGAGTACGCCGGCGGCCGCTGCTGGTATGCGCCGCGGAAGCTGCCGATCACGTCCGCCAGCTGCGCGGGCGTGATGCCCGTCCACGGCGCCGTGGCCACGACCGCACCGGTCAGGTCATCGGTGTCGGTCGTGATGCCGAGGCGGATCACCCCTTCGTACGTCTTCGGCCACTCCGCAGCGAACGGCGCAAGCCGCGTCGCCCGTCCGACGACCAGGACCAGCAAGCCTTTGGCGAACGGATCCAGCGTGCCCAGATGCCCCACGCGCTGCTCGCCGAGCGCGCGACGGACAATGTCCACGACATCGTGAGACGTGGGGCCGGCTGGCTTGGCGACTAGGACGAGCCCACCGTTTCTCAGTCGTCCGTCTCCTTCAGCTCCTTCAACACGCGATCGATGTGCTGCGCGTGCTCGATGCCGCGGTCCAGATGGAAATGCAGCTCGGGGCTTGTCCGCAGCTGCAGCTCCTTCGAAAGCTGCGCCCGCAGAAAGCGCGCGGCGCTCGCCAGTCCCTCGAGCGACTTCGCCTTTTCCTCGTCAGAGCCCATGACGCTCACGCGCACGTTGGCGTGCGACAGATCGGGCGAGACCTCGACGCCGGTGACCGTGACGAACCCGATCCGGGGATCGCGCACGGCGCCGGTGAGGAAGACGCCCACGGCGTGGCGGATCATTTCGCTCACGCGTTCGGGACGATGGCTGCGACGCTTCATCTCAGAGATAGCTCGTGCTGGTGTCCACGATGCGTGCGCCATCCGCTCCTGCCACCAGCTGATCCGCTTCGCGGAGCACGCTCTCGGCATGGCGCCGGTCGGTGCTCACCACCGCCGCCGTCAGCTCGGCGCGCTGCCACAGATCGTGATGCCCCGTCTCGGCGACCGACACGTTGAAGCGATTGTGCATCCGATCCTTGAGGCTCTTCACGATCGTACGCTTGTCTTTGAGCGACTGGCACGCGGGCAAATGCAGCTCCCACACCATCACACCCACGATCACGACTCAGCAGCGCTGAGTGAGCGCGCGACCTCCTCGATGCGGTATGACTCGATCAGGTCGCTCACTTTGACGTCGTTGAAATTCTCGATGCCGATGCCGCACTCGAAGCCCTCGCGGACTTCGCGCACGTCGTCCTTGAAGCGTTTGAGCGACGACAGGGTGCCGTCGTACACCTCGACGCCGTTGCGGATGATGCGAACGCGCCCCGTGCGCGGAATGACGCCGCTGCGCACGAAACACCCAGCGATCGTCCCGATCTTGGCGATCTTGAAGATCTGGCGCACTTCGGCCTCGCCCAGCACGACTTCCTTCTTCTCGGGGGCGAGCAGGCCTTCCATGGCCAGCTTCACCTCTTCGACCGCCTCGTAGATGATGCGGTAGGTCCGGATCTCGACCCGCTCGCGATCCGCCGCGGCCCGCGCGTTGGAATCGGGGCGCACGTGGAAGCCCACGATGATCGCCCCCGACGCGCGCGCCAGCAGCACGTCGGATTCGGTGATCGCCCCGACGCCGCGGTGCACCACCTCGACCTTCACCTCCGCCGTCGAGAGCTGCGCCAATGCATCGGCCAGCGCCTCGGCCGGTCCGCCCTGGTCGGCCTTGATGATGATCCGCAAGGTCGCGACGCCGCCGGCGGCGGCCTCGGCCATGAAGTCTTCGAGGGTCTTCACCCGGCCGGAGCGGCGATGCTGCGCTTCGCGCTCGAGCCGCTGCCGCTTCTGCGCGATTTCGCGGGCCGCCGCGGCGTCGTCCATCGCGAGGAAACTGTCGCCCGCTTCCGGCACACCCTCGAACCCGAGGATCTGCACCGGCGTGGAGGGTCCGACCTCGGTCTCGGTGCCGCCGCGCTCGTCGTACATCGCGCGGACACGACCCGAGTACTGGCCGCAGATGAAATCGTCGCCCACGCGCAGCGTGCCGTTCTGCACGAGAATCGTGGCGAGAGCACCCTTACCTGGATCGAGCTGCGCTTCGAGCACCGTTCCCTGCGCCTTGCGCTCGGGATTGGCCTTGAGGTCGAGCAGCTCCGCCTGGAGCAGGATCTGATCCAGCAGCGCGTCGACGTTGGTGCCCTTCTTGGCGGAGATCGGCGTCATCAACGTGGTGCCGCCGAATTCCTCGAGGACGACGCCGTGCGTCAACAGGTCCTGCTTCACCTTCTGCACGTTGGCCGTGGGCAGATCGATCTTGTTGATCGCCACGACGAGCGGCACGCCGGCGTTCTTGGCGTGCGAAATGGCCTCGATCGTCTGCGGCATGATCGCGTCGTCGGCGGCGACGACCAACACCACGATGTCCGTGACCTGCGCGCCGCGGGCACGCATCGCCGTGAACGCCTCGTGACCCGGCGTGTCGAGGAACGTGATCTTGCGACCGTCCTTGAGCGTGACCTGGTAGGCACCGATGTGCTGCGTAATGCCGCCCGCTTCGCCCGCGACGACGTTGGCTTTGCGGACGTAGTCGAGCAGCGACGTTTTGCCGTGGTCGACGTGGCCCATGATCGTCACGACCGGCGGCCGCGGCTTCAGCGTTTCGTCGGCGTCCTTCGTTTCTTCGGTCTGGGTGGTGGCGTACTCCTCTTCCTTCACCGCCTGGAACCCAAAGGCCGACGCGATCAGCTCGATCATGTCGAAGTCGAGCCGCTGGTTGATCGTCACCATCTGGCCCAGCTCTTTGAACGCGAAGGTGACGATCTGCGTCGGCGGCACCTTGAGCGTGTTGGCGAGCTCGGAGACGGTGATGAACTCCGTCACGCGCACCAGCGTCTTTTCGCGCTCGCGCTCTTCGCGCCGGCGCTCTTCCTGGACCTCACGGAAGGTCGGGCCCTCTTCACGGCGGTGGACACCCTTTTTGCCGACCGGAGCCTTCAGCGTGGCGAGGGTGCGCGAGATGTTCTGGGCGACCGCTTCCTGATCGACGAGGGACTTCTTCCCTTTCTTGCGCTTCTTGCCCTTCTCGCGCCGGCGCTCGTCGAGCGGCGGCGCGCCCGGGGCGGCGGATGCGACGGGACGCGGCGGTACGGACGTACCCGGCCCGGACGGCGTCCCGCGCGCGACGGGACGCGGGCGGACTGGCGTGGGGATGAACGGCCGCGGGGGGGGCGGGGGCGGAGCAGACGTCGGAGCGCTCATGGCAGTGGCCGCCTGTGGCGGCGCGAACGTGAGCGTCGGAGCGGCTGCGTGAGCGGGAGCGTCCGCAGTTTCCGCCGGAGCGAGATCCTTGAACAGCGCGGCGGCACGTTCTTCGAGCGACGCGGCGGAACGTTCTTCTTCCTGCTCGCGGGCCGCAGTTTCGAGCGCCTGGCGCGCGATCTCGGCGGCGGCGGCTTCGGCGGCGGCCACTTCAGCGGCGGCCGCGTCGGCCGCGGCGACTTCGGCGGCCGTCCGGCGGCGGCGCTTGGGGCGGCTGTCGCCAGCGGCCACGGGCTCCGGCGCGGGCTCGACGACCGTGGCCGCAGCCCGGCGTCTCTTGGGCGGCGCGGCGGGCTGTTTCTGTTTGCGCTTGTCGCGCTCCCAGCGCGCCCGCATCAGCGACACCTGCTCGTCCTTGAGCGGCGTCAGATGACTGCGCACGAAGATGTCCATCTCCTTGAGCATGCCCATCAGCTGCTCGCTGGAGATCCCGAATTCCGCTGCTAGATCATGGATCCGCGTCGTTGCCACTCACTCCTCCGAACTTCGGCTATCGGCTATCAGCTATCGGCTATCAGGCCGCGCGCCAGTGCGGGATCCGTCACGCCGACGGCTTGGACCGCAGGCCGGCCAAGTCCTGCGCCCAGCTCAGCCGCGACTGGCCCGCGCAGCACCGGAATGTTCCGGGCCTCCGCGAGCCGCGCGACCTTCTCGATCGTGCGTTGGCCGGCATCCTGCGCCAGCACCACGCACGCCAACTTCCCTCGCTGCAATCCTGCCCTGACACCCGCCACGCCGACCACGACATTCCCCGCGCGCACCCCCAGGCCGAGCAAGCGGGTGATGCGCGTGGTCACGCCGCGGTCGGCGCCCCGGCGCCGGGAGTCGCCGGCCCCCCCGGCCCCCCCGGCCCCCCCCCCGCCTCTTCCTCTTCCCCGCCCTCCTCGGTCATCTCATTGAGGAAGGCCATCATCTTCTCGGCGAGATCGGGCGTCATGCCGGGGATTCGGTCAACGTCCTCTCGCTCCAAATCGAGAATGTCCTGCAGCGTCTTCTTGCCAGCCTGCTCGAGCACCGCAACGAGCTCGGGCGACAGACCCTTCATTTCTGAGAGCGCCACTTGCGTCACTGATTGATCGGCCGGCGGCAGCGGCGCGAACAACGGACCCTCGCCGCCGCGCTCCAGCCACTCGCGGCTCGAGTAGAGATCGACCTTCCACCCCGTCAGCTCGGACGCGAGCCGCACGTTCTGGCCGTTGCGGCCGATCGCGAGCGACAGCTGGTCCTCGTCCACGATCGCCTGAATCGTTTTCGACTCGGGATCGGAGAAGACCCGGGCGACGCGGGCCGGCGCGAGCGACAGCTTGGCGAACCGCTCGGGATCGGACGACCACGGCACGATGTCGATGCGCTCGCCGTTGAGCTCATTCACCACGGCCTGCACGCGCGAGCCCTTGAGCCCCACGCAGGCGCCGACCGGATCGATGCCGTCGTCCCGCGACCACACCGCGATCTTGGTGCGGCTGCCTGCTTCCCGTGCCGTGGCGCGGATCTCGACGATCTGCTGCTGGATTTCGGGGACTTCCAGCTTGAACAGTGCCTTGACGAACACCGGGTCCGCGCGGGACAGGATGAGTCGCGGGCCCTTGGGCGTTTCCTCGATCCGCTTCAGGACCGCGCGAATCGTATCGCCCTGGTGGAAGTGCTCGCGGTGATTCTGGTCGCGGTACGGAATGATCGCTTCGGCTTCGCGGAACTTGTTGAGCATGACGACGATCTTGCCGCGCTCGATCTGCTGGACCTCGCCGGAGAGCAGCTCGCCCACCTTGTCGGAGAACTCCTCCCGGATGCGCGTGCGCTCGCCTTCGCGGACGCGCTGGATGATGCGCTGTTTGGCGGCCTGCACCGCCGTGCGACCGAACTGCTCGAAGGGCACCTCTTCTTCCAGCACGTCGCCGGGCT
>Ga0099828_10001424_pt1 | contig 16013 bp, 17 predicted proteins | sample CZO8metaG_2_FD_79338 | JGI IMG/M metagenome (GOLD analysis project Ga0099828, IMG submission 79338) | Vadose zone soil microbial communities from the Eel River Critical Zone Observatory, Northern California, USA - CZOApr15con2H1.8 metaG | ecosystem: Environmental > Terrestrial > Soil > Vadose... | reverse complement strand
GTAGCAAATGAACAGGCCCGGCGTGAGCTTGATGGCGGTGGCGACGCCGACCAGCGTGCCGGGCGGGATCAGCCGGGCCAGCCGCCCGTGCCGGGGCCGGAACAGATCGGCCAGGCAAGCCAGCATCAGCAGGCTGTTGACCTGGCCCATCGAGATCTCGTTGACCATCATCGTGGAGGCGGCGGTGAGTGTCAGGGCGCACGCCAGGACCGCCGCGCGGCGCGTGCCGGATCCGAGCGGGATCACCCGGACCCCTACCGCGTTCTCAGCCCACGCGACGGCGAACGCGGCGGCCAGGCCCCATACGTGGTACGCGGTGCTCCAGCTGGCCAGGGCCGTCGGGAGCAGGGCGAGCAGGGCGAACGGGGTATATGTGTACGGCAGCCCGTGACCGCCGATCCCCGGCCCGGCGATGTCCCCCGCGTAGATGTCCGATCCATGCAGGGCCCAGACCGAGGCGTAGCGGTAGATGTGGAAGTCAACGGGTTCCGCGGACCACCGCACGATGACCCAGGCCGTGAGCGGGGCGAGGACTGCGATGGTGATGGCCCGGAGCACGCGGTCGAGCCTGGCCGCCCGCGAGACGGGGCCCGGGGTCACGGACCCGCCGGCGCGGCGTCTGGCAGGGCCGGGGCCCGATGGGCGGAAAGGCGCGGAGCGGTGATCGTCATGGACGAGGTTGTAACGACCCGCCGGTAGCGGGGCGGTAAGCGTGGCGCTTATCCCGTCCTTATCCGGCGGCCGGGGATACTGGGAGGCATAGCGGGACAGGAGGGTCCGATGCGCGTGCTGGTGGCCGAGGACGAGCCACTGCTGGCGGACAACATCGCCGCCGGGCTGCGGCGGCGGTCCATGGCGGTCGATGTCTGCTACGACGGGGACGCCGCGCTGGAACGGGTAACGACCCACCGCTACGACGTCGTGATCCTCGACCGTGACCTCCCCAATGTCCACGGCGACGAGGTGTGCCGACGGATCGTGGCTGAGGGCGGGGAAACCAGGGTGCTGATGCTCACCGCGGCGTCCGGCATCAGGGACCGGGTGGACGGGCTGGACCTAGGCGCGGACGACTACCTCACCAAACCGTTCGCCTTCGCCGAACTGGTCGCCCGGGTGGGCTCGCTCGGACGGCGGGCACGGCCCGCCCTGCCGCCGGTCCTGGAACGTGCCGGGATCACCCTGGACCTGCCCCGGCGCCAGGCGTCGCGGGATGGCCTGCTGCTGCCGCTCACCCCCAAGGAGTTCGCGGTCCTGGAGGTCCTCATGCGGGCGGGGGACACCGTGGTGAGCGCCGAGGAACTGCTGGAAAAGGCGTGGGATGAGCACGCCGACCCGTTCACGAACGCGGTGCGGGTCGCGGTGATGACGCTGCGCCGCAAGCTGGGCGACCCCCCGGTGATCGAGACCGTACCCGGCGCCGGCTACCGGATCGGCTCATGACCCGGAAAGTGCCACCGCTGCGGCGGCGCCTCGCCCTGACCTTCGCGCTGGTCGCCGTCGCTGGCTACCTGGCGCTGAGCGCGGCCGTGTTCACGGTGATCAACCTGCGGCTCTCATTCGAGAACGCCGGATACGGGGCATGCACGCAAGCCCCCTTCCTCCCCCACCGGGCCGGCTGCGGCCCACCCGGCTATTCACCACTGGTGCGGATCGTCCTGCTCGTGCTGCTGGCGGCAGGGCTGATGCTCGCGGGGTGGGGCTGCTGGCGGCTCGCCGCCCGGCTGCTGCGCCCCCTGACCGACTTGGCCGGCACCGTCGGCCAGCTCGGACCACAGAACCTGGGCCAGCGCATCCGGATGACCGGCGCGGCCGACCCGCTGAAGGAACTAGCCGACGCGGTCGACGCGGCGCTGGACCGGCTCGTGGCCGGCTACGAGAGCCAGCGTAGGTTCGCCTCGAACGCCTCGCACGAGCTGCGCACCCAGCTCGCCGTGCAGCGGCTGCTCACCGAGGTAGCCATGGACGACCCGGACAGCGGCCCGGACCTGCACCGGCTCGGCGGCCAACTGCTCCGCGCCAGCGAGCGCAACGAAAAGCTCATCGAAGGGCTGCTGGTGCTGGCCGAAAGCGAACGCGGCCTGCCCGGCAAGGTCCCGGTGCGCCTCGGCGAGCTCACCGCGTCGGTCCTGGACGCGCACGCCGAACTAGCCGCCACGCGCGGGGTCAGCCTGCGCCGGGTGCTCGCGGAGCGGCTGGTGCCAGGCGATCCGCTGCTGCTGGAGCGGCTCATCAGCAATCTCGTCACCAACGCGATCATGTACAACCAGCCGGACGGCTGGGTCGAGGTCACCGTCTCCGCCCAGCCCGCGCTGACCGTGCGCAACACCGGCCAGGACATCCCCGCCGCCGCGCTGCCGTCGGTCTTCGAGCCGTTCCGCAGGCTGGCCGCCGACCGCACCGACCACCGGGGGGCCGGCCTGGGCCTGTCCATCGTCCGCGCTATCACCGTCGCCCACGACGGCGCCATCCACGCCCAGCCGCGCGACGGTGGCGGGCTGATAATCGAGATCGAACTGCCGCCGGCTTCCTGACCACCTGTCGGCTGAGCCTGACCGAGGGTGGTGGGGATTACGGCTGCCGGAACTGTGACCTCCTGAGCCACGCTAGCCACGGCAATGCGGCCATGGAATAACAGGGCTCCGCCGCAGCCAACGTCGGGGACTTCCGTCCGTGCTCGTAGGCCGAAAGCGCCGGCCGTGACGTACCCGCCTGGCGCGCGAACTCCTCTTGGGTCAGGCAGGCCGCGCGCCGCACCCGTGCCAGCAATCCATCAGCGCCCATGACACAGAGCCAGGGCCGCCTGGCGGACCCACTTACGCCGCGCCTCGTTATGTGTGAGCGGCAGCCGGCTGGCTGTCGTCGTGGTGAGCGTAGTACTCGGCTTCGGCTTCTGCCGGGGGGCGGCGGCCGAGGCGGTGCATGAGGCGACTGGTGTTGTACCAGTGCACCCATGCGGAGGTGATTCCCTCCAGGTCAGCGAGGGTGCGGACCGGTCCGGTGCAGAACGATGATCCTTCTCAGATGCATTCGGTCTTGTACAACCCGATTGTCGTCTCGGCGAGCGCATTGTCGTAGGCATCCCCGACGGTGCCGACTGATGCTGTCATGCCAGCCAGCAGCAGCGTCTCGGCAAACCGCACCGAGGTGTACTGGCCGCCCGCATCGGAATGATGGATCGCGGCGGCGTCCAGCGGCCGGCCCTGCCGGCGGCGCAGGGCCGCGGCCTGGCGGATCGCCCGCTGGACGAACGCGGTTTCCTTGCTCAGCGAGCATTCCCAGCCGGCGATCAGCCTCGCGTAGGCGTCGATGACGAACGCGGTGTAGCCGAACCCGCCGGGCGCCAGCGGGACGTAGGTGAAGTCAGCGACGTGCAGCTGGCCCGGCGCGGACGCGGTGAAGTTCCGCCGGACCAGGTCCGGTGCCCGCGACGCTGCCGGGTCGGCGATGGTGGTCCGGATGGTGCGGGCCCGGGTGACGCCTCGCCAGCCGTTCGCCCGCATCAGCCGCTCCACGGTGCACCGAGCCACCTCGATGCCCTGCCGGCGCAGGTACGCCCACATCTTCAGGCTCCCCTACACCGACTCCGGCGGACGGCGGCCCCGCTCATCGCCCTGGTAGATCCCCGCAGGACCTCGGTCACCGTCATGTCCCACAGCGCCCGCCGCGACGGCGGCCTGGACCGGTGCGCCCAGTACGTCCGCGGGGCGATCGGCACGCCATGCGCGCTAAGCGCACGGCAGATCGGTGCCACCCCGAAGGCGTCCTTATGGGCGTCGATGAACTGGCAGATCACCGGCGTTGCGGGTCGCACTCCCGCACGAAAAAACTCGTCGCCGCCTTCAAGATCTCGATGGTCTGCTCAAGCTCCTTGTTACGGCGCTTAAGCTCCCGGATCTCCTGCGCCGACTTACCACTCACCCCCGCCGCCTGGCCCGCATCGACCTCGGCCTGCCGGACCCACTTACGCAGCGTCTCCGCACTCATCCCCAGCCGCCCGGCGATAGCGCACATCGCAGCCCACTCCGAGTCGTAATCCCCGGCATGATCACGGAACAGCCGGATCGCCTTGGCCTTGGTCTCCTGGTCGTACTTGGTCGGCATCGTGCCATCTTCCTTCCCAACGAAGGAGGTGTGCACGAAACTCAGAATGGTTCACTCCGGCAGATTGTCCGCAACGATTCGGTAGTTGAGCCGCCACCGATCGTCCGGCTCGAAACGCCACGGTGTCCCCTGGAACTTGCCATGTTCGCGGCCAAAGACACCCGCTGTCATGACGCCATCGGAATCCGTGGCTGTGGTTACGATGACCCATAACTCCAGCTGACCTGCGGGGATGGAGATGCCAATATTCGGATCGCCGCCAGTCAGCATCGGCACACGCTGCGGAAACACAGGAGGGTAACCCAGGTCGATGTCAGGGCATGGCGACATTCCAGTCCACTGCAACTGCACGCCTGTCGCCGTCACATTCCTCCGGGGATTGCGGATGCCGACACGGTGCTCGAACATATGCTCATATCGCTGCCGATATTGTGACGATGAGCCACAGAACGCTCGAAAGTGGTGCTTGGCGACTGTTGGCCCGTGCCGGTAGTTCTGATGCGTCGGCCTGGCGAACTGGGTTCCGGCGCACGTCATCGGCTGGGAGAACCTCGGCCCAGGCCGGGTGCATGCGGTCGTTTCTGCCGCTGTCCGAGCGCTCGTCCAGGTGCTTGGCCTGGCGCCGGGTGCATGCACTCGGGCGTTCGCATCGGTTGGATGCCTGGGGCCTTATGAACCAGAAGCCGCATCCTGCGCCCGGCGGATCGCCTTCGCCGCAGTAGTTGTAGCGCGGTGCTGCGGGTCTCGGGGCGTCCGCAACGGCCGAGGCGGCGGGTTCTGGAGAGTCCTGAACGGCCGCGGCGGGCTGTGAGCGCTTGGCCGGGTAAACCTTTCCATGCGCCGGACCTGGGGTTCCCGTGCCGGGATCTCCAGTTCGTAGATGTCGCCAAGACTGTCTGTCACCCTGAACACGCAGCGCGGCCTGCCTGCCCGCGCCGGGAAGGGCAGATACGCCTCCCGCACCCACCAGCCAGATAGCGGGCATCCTGCGTGACATGATCACGTCAGGCGAGATCCCGCCGCACAAGCCGATACCGAGCATCAGCTACCTGGTGCAGGAGCACGGCGTGGCCGACCAGACGGTCAAGAAGGCCGTGCAGGTCCTCCGCGACGAGGGCCTCGTCCGGACCGTGACGGGCAAGGGCGTCTTCGTCACAGAGCGCTGAGAACCTGGCTCGCACCGGCATCTCACCCGGCGTCAGCCACCCCGGGGAGCGAGCCCGGGGCGGGGCGAGGGGTCTCGGGGGCGAGAAAGGAGGCACCCCTCTCCCTCGTTGCCGGGGCCGGTGAGCAGATCCTTTCCCGGTTTGACGCCTCGCCTCGGGTAGGGAAAGGCTGGGCAGCCGAAAGCCCTGGAGTAGACCGGTGCTGCCCCGCCCAGGAAGAGGCTGGAGGCATGTGGCGCTCATGAGCCCCTCCATTCCCGCCGGTGGCTGCGTTCGCACGTGGAATCCGGCGGGCCGTTCGCTATCCCTGCTGCCTGGATGTGGACGACGGTGAGCCTGTTCTGCTGGCCGAGCGGGTCAGCCTACGGCACCGGGCGACGGTGCCGGAGCGCAGATGGAGGCGGGAGCGCTGATCGGCATCGGCGCCATCGTGCTTGGCCGGGCACGGGTGGGCGCTGGCGCGTTGATCGCGGCCCGGGCTGTCGTGCTGCCGGAACCACGGTGCCTGCCGGGGTTCTCTTCGCCGGCGTTCCTGGCCGCGTCATGCGCGAGCTAACCGACGCGGACCGGGCGACCTTCGCGGCTACCCCTGCTCACTACGTGAACCAGGCAGCGCGGCACCGGGCGGCATCGTGGCGCGAATTTCCCGAGGCCTGAACAGCCTGGATGTCCGAAACAGCAGTGCATGGCTATGAAAGGGGAAAACTGCGGCCTATGCCGGACGCGCCAGGCGGTATCGCCAGCTCACCGGAATCATCATCCGCGCGTATCGGGCACAACTCATCCAGCCGGACCGGGCGCGACACCACCCAAAGGTGACCCAAAAATGACCCTGATGGGTCATGCGGGGGCATGGGAACTGGCCTTAACCTGATAGCAGGTTCCCGCGCAACCGCTCAGCCAGGGGAGGTGGACGCGGTGCGAGACTACGTCGACCTGCGCGTCCACGACAGGGTGGCGCTCGACGAGATCGAACTGTACGCGGAGGTGCTGAGCGCCGTCGCGGCGAGCGACCGGCCGCTGACCGATGATGAGCTCGATGAGGTGCTCGGCCTGTTGCCCATTGCCGGTCGGCTGCCGGTCAGGGCCGATCCCCTGCGCGGAGCGGCCGCCGTGCTGCCCGCCGGTGCCATTCTGCCGGCCGCCGGCTGACTGCCTGCTCACCGGGCTCTGCTGACCTGCCGGATGTCCGGCCGTCGGCCGGCCGCCTGCCCACCGGTTCTGCTGACCTCCTGGATTGCCGGCCGCCGATGATCAGGTGTCTGGCACGGGTTTCGCTGACCTGACCTGCCCTGCGTCGCGGAGCGCACGATCGTGTCATCGGCCGTCGGCTGACAAACCCGCCATGCGTCTCGCGGGCGCCGCCGACCCGCCGGTCACCGCCGCCCGGTCACCGCCGCCCGGTCGTCGCCGCCCGGTCCCGCCGGGTAGTCCCGGCACCTTCGCCGGGCGCCAGGTGACGCGGACGGCACCGTTGAGGCCGTCGCGTCAAACCGGTCACCAAGGAACCAGCGGTCCCTTCTTAACCACTAACAGCAGCTGAAATCAGTGCCAACCCGGGCGAAAGGCCGTGACGATACCCGAAAGGCCAGTGCGCGCATACTGGTTAACTTTGTCCGGCCAGAACCGGACAGATGTTAACCGTGGCCTCGGCAAGCCTCAGGCTGTGCCATTGTTAACCGTGGTCTCGGCAGGCGCCTCAGGCTGTGCCATCAACGGCCGGGCCGGAGAACATGACATCGGTGTCCCAGTGGCTGAATCCCAGGGATTCATATAGCCCGATGGCGGCGGTGTTGGTCTCGTCCACGTAGAGCATGACCTGGAACAAGCCGCGGGAACGCAGATAGCGCAGCCCGATTACGGTCAGCGCACGGCCGAGGCCAGTGCCCCGCTCGGCGGGATCTACCCCGACGACGTAGACCTCGCCGATCGGCTCATGGCCGTGACCGGACGGCCCGGCGCCGAGGTCAGCCGGCGGTGCCGCGCGGGGACCTGCCGGCCGCCCCGCGCCGTGCGGGGCCAGCCTGCCTGCGCCGTCCTGGGCCGACGGCTCGGTGGCCGGAGCGTGCTGGGCTGATGGCTCGGTGGCCGGAGCGTGCTGGGCTGACGGCTCGGCGGCCGGACTGTGCTGGGCCGACGGCTCGGCGGCCGGGTCGGCATCCGCCGTCCCGCCGCTGCCGCTTTGTCCCGCAGCGGTATGACCACCTGGCAGGCCGGGGCCGGGGCCGCCTGTCAGTTCCCGGCCTGGCCCGCCTGGCAGGTCCGCGACCCGGCTGCCTGGCGCCTCGATGCCGCGGCCGTGAATCTTGGTCCAGTGGAACCCGACGATTTTCCCGCCGCGCTCGGCCAGGAAGAAGCCGTCCGGGTCGAACCACGGCTCCCGTTCGCGCAGGTGCAGGTCCGCGCGGGTCCACGCGCCCTGTTCGGGGTGCCGGGCGAAGGCTTTGCGGTTGAGCTCCAGCCACTGCTCCTCGTCACGGCCGACGACGAAGGTGCGGATCGTGATGCCGTCGGCGACTTGCGGCCTGCCGATCCTGGCCTGCAGCGAGCGGCGCATCTGCCACAGGGCCCTGACCCGCTTGAATCCCGCCGCGACGGCCAGCCTCGTCGCGGCCGGCAGGTCACCGTGCGCCCAGAGCCGCAGTGGCAGCTGGCCGGCGCTGGCCACGAGGGCGCGGGTGAGCTGCAGGCCCAGGCCCTGCCCGCGGTGTGCGGGATGAATCACCAGCTCGCCGCTTGGGCCCTCGACCGGGTCGGTCGGGTCAAGGTGCGCGTACCCCGCCAGCTCGCCGCTGCTGTAGAGCAGCAGGTTGCGTGCACGGGGGTCGCCGCCATATCTGAGGTGCAGCATGACGTGCTCGGAAAGCGGCCCGGCGCCATCCGCCTCGGTGGCCGCGCCGACCAGCGCGAGCACCGTGGCCGTCTCGACCTCGGTGAGCCGCCCGCGGACGCTGATCTCCGGCTGGCGGCCCGTTCCCGGCCCATCCGATGATCCGGCGCTGGCGGAGCTGGCCGCGTCATCTTCCGGCATGTGCAGTGCTGGCCTCTCTCCGCTCGCCTCCGGCACTATCCGCCCGGCGGTCGTTGCCGGGCCGGCCGCTGGCTGTCCCGGCCGCCGCGATGGCGGCCGCTGCCGGCCCGCCGGCTACCAAACCCGGGCTTCCAGCATCCTGGTCCGGCTCGTCCCCGCGGACGGCCAGGGCCGCCTTGTCACGGTCCGGGCTTGCCTCGCTGTCGGCATGGCCCGGCACATCAGTCGCCGGGCGCGGCTCGCTGGCACCGCGCTGCGCCCGGTCGGCCGCCCTGGGCGGCCTCCGGTAGCCGTCGGCCTTGCCAGCGGCCGGGACAAAACGGTATCCCACATTGCGGACAGTTCCGATCAGCAGCTCATGCTCGGTACCGAGCTTGGCGCGCAGTCTGCGGACATGCACATCAACGGTCCGGGTGCCGCCGAAATAGTCATAGCCCCACACCTCCTGCAGCAACTGCGACCTGGTGAACACCCGGGCCGGGTGCTGGGCGAGGAACTTCAGCAGCTCGAACTCCTTGAAAGTAAGGTCGAGCGCGCGGCCGCGCAACCGCACCGAGTAGCTGGCCTCATCGATGACAAGATCGCCAGAGCGGATCTCTCCGGCGGCCGGCAGCGCCGCCGTCCGGCGCCCGACGGCGAGCCGAAGCCTCGCCTCGACCTCGCCGGGCCCCGCTGTGTGCAGGATCACGTCGTCGGCGCCCCAGTCGGCGGTGACGGCGGCCCAGCCGCCCTCCGCCACGACCGCGAGCATCGGCAGGTCAAGGCCGGCCCCGCGGAGCAGCCGGAACAGGCTCTTGGCGTGCATAAGATCGCGTCGTGAATCGATCAGCACGACGTCGGCGGGCTGGCTGCCGGTCAGCGCGGCGGCCTCGGCCGGCCCAAGCCGAACCGTGTGCGGCAGCAAGCTCAGGGAGGGCAGGATGTCGGCAGCCGGCTCCGCGGCACCGGTGAGCAGCAGTACTTCGCTCAACTGCTGCCACCTCCGGTCCGCGGTGCCGTCCGCGGCAAGCTGCCCATGGACACCCGCGAGGGCCAGGGCGGCACTGCCCGGACTCGCTATAAGTGAGGATAGCTGACATGGCCATCGTGACGCTCCGCTACTGGGCTGCGGCGAAGGAGGCGGCGGGGACCGCCGAGGAGACGATTACCGCGGAAACCCTCGCCGATGCGCTGGCGGCCGCGGGCGCGAGGACTGGCCGGGACGACCGGTTGCGCGCGGTCCTCGCCCGGTCGTCATTTCTTGTCGACGGCGTTCCGGTGGGAATCCGTGCTCCGGATGCGGTAGTCCTGGACGACGCGGCCGTGATCGAGGTGCTCCCGCCGTTTGCCGGTGGCTAGCCCCAGACGCTGAACGGGGGAACAGCGGATCCGGTCATCAAGTGTATTCGTGAACCATCGGGCCAGGTCGGACGTTCCTGTAAGTGTGGCTGGCCGGGACAGCGCGGGTCGCCGGGGACTGCAGGGACCGGTATCCGACGAAGCATTGGTGCGCTCGCTTTACGCTGAGCACGCAGGCCCGCTGCTGCGTTACGCGCTGCACCTGACGAACGGCGATCGGCAGCGCGCGGAGGACATCGTGCAGGAAACGCTGCTACGGGCCTGGATGCACCCGGATGCCATCGCCGAGCGGCCAGCCCGGCCGTGGCTCTTCGCAGTCGCGCGCAACCTTGCCGTGGACGCCTACCGGGCCAGGCGGGCGCGGCCGCACGAGGTCGGGGAGGCGGCGCTCGAGCTGCTGCCCTCGCCGGACGAGGCCGACCGGGCGCTCGAATCATGGGCAGTCGCCGACGCGCTGAAAGCGCTCCGGCCGGAGCACCGCGGCGTCCTGCTCGAGACGTACTACCGAGGCCGGTCCGTGGCCGAGGCCGCCGTGGTGCTCAGCATACCGGCCGGCACCGTCAAGTCCCGGACGTTCTACGCGCTCCGGGCGCTGAAGCTGGAACTAGAGGAACGGGGGCTTGCGCCATGACCGGGCCAGCCTGCCGTGACATCCGTCAGGCGCTTGGTATCTACGTGGTCGGTGCGATCGATCCCGCCGAGCGCACGATAGTCGATGTCCATCTGGGCACCTGCCCGGATTGCCGGGAAGAGCTAGCCGGGCTTGCTGGCCTGCCGGCGCTGCTCGGCCGGGTGCCCGCCCGCGACGCCGAGCGGCTGATCCTGGACAGTGCCGAGATCAGAGACCTCGAGGAGCCCCCGGCCAAGCTGCTGAGCTCGCTGCTCCGGCGGGTGGCCGAGCGGCGGGTGGCCCGCAGGTGGCGCGGCATCGCCGCGGCCGCCGCAGCGGTCATCATCGCGGTGGCGGGCGGGGCAGTCGGCGCGCGCATCATCGCCCCGGCCGGGCAACCGGCCGGCCACTCGTCGGCCAATACAGGCACGGACGTGGTCAGAGGGACCAACCCGAGAACGAGCGTCACCGCTGTCGTTAGCTATTCCGGCAGGTCATGGGGGACCAAGATGGACTTCTGGGTGACCGGCATCCCAGCTGGAACGGCATGCCAGGTCTGGGTCGTTGACGCCCGCGGGCAGTGGTGGCAGGCCGGCAGCTGGACGGTGCCGGCTGGCAATGCGCAGGCGGACTACCCCGCTTCCGTGTCGGTTGCCGCCTCGCAGCTGCGCCGCTTCGAGATCACCTCGGGCCGCCATGTGCTGGTAACAGTTCCTGCCGCCTGACTCCGGGAATGCCCGGGCAAGTGCTGGCGCTCTATACGGCGTGACGGCAGGGCTGATCGTGTGCGCGGCGGCGCTGGCTGTCGGGACCGCCGCGGGATTCATCTGGCGTCAGCGCAACGGGAGGATCCGGCCGGTCGCAGCGAACTCAGCCGGGAGGCTCGCCGTCGGAGGCACGCAACCGCGCAGGCACTGGCCGGCCGCCGGGGCCATGGCAGCCGCAGGAGACCGGATGGCCAAAGGCGACGCAGCCACCGGCTCGGATCCGGACACCGCTGAGCCGGGCGCCGCCGGGCCGGGCGCCGCCGGGCCGGACATTACCGGGGCCGAGCTCGGCGTCCCACTTGGTTCGCGCGCTACGCTCGTCCAGTTCTCCTCCGAGTTCTGCGCGCCGTGCCGGGCCACCCGGCAGGTGCTGGCCGAGGTCGCCGGGATGACCGCCGGGGTAGCGCACGTCGAGATAGACGCGGAGTCCCACCTCGAGCTCGCGCGCCGACTGGAGGTGCGCCGGACGCCTACCGTCTTCGTGCTCGGCCCGGACGGCCGTATCGCGCGCCGGGCCAGTGGGCAGCCTCGCAAGGCCGACCTGATAGCGGCACTGGACGAGGTGACCTGACGTGAATTATCCGGTCTTCAGAGCGGAAAAACAGGTAGGTGTCACGAACCCGGCGCTGACCAGGCGGCGGGCGATAGATTTCCGCCATGTCGCGACAGCGCTGTGTCGGCCGGGCCGCTCGCGCTGTCGGCCGGGTCGGCCGGTTCGCTGAATCCGGCCGCCGGGCCGCGGGCTAATCCCGCCGGGCCGCGGCGGAATGATGCCGGGGAGAGGGCGCGGAGACGGGGTATCACTAACCGGGGATCCAGGGTCAGCACCGCTGAAGGGACACCGCAGATGGACATCGATCCGAGAGGCCCGCGCTTTGGCGCGCTGATCACCCTCGTCGTCTTCGCGGTTGTCCTGATCACCGGTAGCGTGTGGCTGCTGGCCGGGCAGGCTCTGGTCTTCGCGGCCGGAGTCTTCCTCGGCCTGCGGCGATCACCGTACGGGCTCCTCTACCGCTGGGTGGTCAGGCCGCGGCTGGGGGCGCCGGCTGAGCTGGAGCCGGAGATGCCACCCCGCTTCGCGCAGGGCGTGGGGCTGCTGATTAGCGTCATCGGGGTGATTGGCTACGGGACCGGGGTGACCGCCCTTGGCATGACGGCCGCCGCCGTCGGCCTCGTTGCCGCACTCCTCAACGGAGTCTTCGGCCTCTGCCTGGGCTGCGAGATGTATCTGCTTATCCGCCGAATATGGCCGGGCCGTCAGGTCCTGATGCCGGCCGAATCTGACAAGGAGGTTCCCATATGAACCGTTCCGACGTCCTCGTGGACGCCGACTGGGTTGAGGCCCATCACGGTGACGACGGCGTGGTGCTCGTGGAAGTGGACGAGGACACCAGCGCCTACGACAAGGGCCACATCCAGGGTGCGGTCAAGATCGACTGGAAGCAGGACCTGCAGGACCCGGTGCGCCGCGACTTCGTGGACAAGGCCGGCTTCGAGGCGCTGCTCTCGGCCCGCGGTATCTCGAACGACGACACCGTGGTGCTGTACGGCGGGAACAACAACTGGTTCGCGGCCTATGCGTACTGGTACTTCCGGTTGTACGGGCACGACAACGTCAAGCTGCTCGACGGCGGCCGTAAGAGGTGGGAGCTGGATTCCCGCAAGCTGGCGACCGAGGTGCCGGAGCGGGCGAGGACGAGCTACCACGCAAGAGAGCAGGATTCCTCGATCCGCGCGTTCCGTGACGAGGTCCTGTCGGCGATCGGGCAGCGCAACCTGGTGGACGTCCGGTCGCCTGACGAGTTCGCTGGCCGGCTGCTCGCCCCGGCTCACCTGCCGCAGGAGCAGGCCCAGCGCGGCGGGCACATCCCGACCGCAAAGAACGTCCCCTGGTCGAAGGCGGCCGAGGAGGACGGTACGTTCAAGTCCGACGACGCGCTGCGCACTCTGTATGGCGACGAGGCCGGGCTGGACTTCGGCAAGGACACCATCGCCTACTGCAGGATCGGCGAGCGCTCGGCACACACCTGGTTCGTGCTGCATGAGCTGCTCGGACAGCCGAACGTGAAGAACTACGACGGATCGTGGACCGAGTACGGCTCGCTCGTCGGGGTCCCGATCGAGGTAGGAGACGGCAAGTGAGCAACGACGGATGCGGCGCGCCGCCTGGCGGCGCGGCCGCGCCCGCGGCCGTCGGCAGCCAGGCGATCGTCCAGGGCCGGGTGACCCAGAACGGCTCCGCGGTGCCGACTGGCTACGCCCGCCTGCTGAACTCCGGCGGTGACTTCGTCGCTGAGGTACCGCTGGGCGAGGATGGCGGCTTCCGGTTCTTCGCCGCCCCCGGTACGTGGACGCTGCGGGTCCTCGCCCCTGGCGGAGTCCGCGCCGAGCGCGCGGTGTCCGCCGGCACCGGCAAGGTAACCGAGCTTGAGGTGGCCGTCTGAGGCCCCCCAGGCCGGTGCTGACGGCCGCCTGATCGTGGCCGGGTCGCGTCCGCATGCGCGGGCGGCCCGGCCACGATGATCTCCCGGCGGCGGACCGGACGGCAGCCGTGCCCAGCATCTCCCGTCTTGCCCAGCTACGCCCTGTTCCTCGTCCTGCCATCTATCCGTCGCTTATTACGCCGCCTTGCGTTCAACTTCCCGTCACCTTAGCCGCTGAGGATGAGCGGTGGCCGCGGTGAGCGGCCGGCGTCCAGCAGAGCATGGAGGCGAGGCGGAAGGTGTCGATTGAGGCCGATCCGGCAGGGTCCGTGCCTGGCACCGCGGGTGCCGCCGAGACCAGCACCGCTGTCCGGGACCGGCCAGGGCCTGCTGACCTCGGGGCTCATCCTGGCGGTCATGGTGATCCCGATCATCGCCGCGACGGGTGATCATCTCGGTCTCCCGGCGACATGCCAGTGACCGCAGCGCGCAAGGCCAGCGACGGACCGGTGCTCGCCGAGGCCGGGTCGGCCTTCACCGAACGCCAGGCGAGCGCGGCTGACCGGGTGTCCTGGTCTGGTGCCGGGCCGTCCGGGTCTAGTGGCACCGCGCCGTCCGGGTCTGCGGCCAGGCCGGCCGGATCCGGCGCCGGGGCTGGTGCCACCGCCCGGTCCAGGTCGTCCAGCGGGATTCTCGCCGACCGGATAGCGGCGGCCCTGGTGCACCATGAGCCCGGCTGGCGGCTGCCCAGGCACACCGCGCTGGCGCGGCGCTACAACGTCAGCCCCGCGGAGATCGACGCGGCAGTCGGGGAGCTGGCCGCGCGCCGGCTGATCCGCCGTCTGCCGGACGGGCAGCTGTACCGGGCCAGCCCGGCTGAGTACCTGATCCCGCTGGAAGGGACTGCCGGCCTCGCCTCGTACATCGACCCGATGGGCAGCCAGATTGCCTGCCGGAGCCGGCAGGTGTCCTGGCGCCGGGTGCCCGAGGACATCGGCTGGGCGCTCGGCGTGGCGCCCGGCGAATCGGCCTGCGTCATCCGGCTGCTGTGGACAGCGGACGGGGAGCCCGCCGCGCTCGCGACGACCTACCTGGCCCGGCACCTGGCCGCAGAGCCCGCCAGCCAGGGTAGCGAGCCGCTCACCGTCCCGCCTGCCGCGCTCGCGGTGCTGCCACTGCTCGCCGTGCCCGGCACGGACGACATGGCCGCGCAGAGTAGGGCTGCGGGCACCGATGACGCGGCGGCGCGGGCGAGCCTGCCTGGCACGACGGAGGGCGCTGGGCAGGCCCCGGGTGCGGCGGACGAAGAGACAGCGCGGGCCGAGGATGACGACGCCGCGGATGCGGCCCCCGGCGCGGCCTGCCAGCCGCGCGCTCTCTTCATCGAGCTGCACCCGCCGCCGCCCGCCGTGGCCAGGAGCCTGCGACTATCGGCCGGCCAGCCCGCGGCCATGGTGACCGTGCGCTTCGACGACCCGGTCAGGAGGCGCGCCCGGTCGCCCTGACCGTCGCCGTGCTCCGCCCCGACATGTTCCGGATCGTCGTCGAGTCGCCAGCCGGCCCGCTGCCGGACGGAACTACGGCCAGTTTCTCAGGTGCCTGGACATACGCCTCGCGGGACTGGGAACCTTGAGCCGAAATGCCTGCGCCCGCACCCGCCGCGGCGGAGCGCGCGCCGCGGCGCGCCCGCTACCTTATTCCGAGGGACACTCCCCGGCGCGGTGAGATAGTCGCGGCCATGGGCGTGGCCGCGCTGCTTGCGCACCTGCTGTTCGCCCAGCTCACCCTGGTGCTGGCGGTCGCCTTATACGCGGTCGGCACGGTGAGCAGATGGCGGCCGCAGTGGCTGGCTGGGCCCGCCTTCGCCGGCCTGGTCTGGGCGCTCGCGATCGGCCCGGCGGCCGCAGTCGCCGGGTTCATGGCCGGGCCGCGGCTGGTCGCCGCGTACCTGAGCGGCATCGCCGGGGAACCAGGCCGCCTGCTGCACATGGCCCCGGCGTTCGCCGGGCTGGGCCACTGGCTGCCCGGGCAGCTGCCGCTCGCGCTCATCCTGGCCGCGGCCGAGGTGGCCGCAGCGCGCTGGCTGAGCTGGCTGCACGCGGACGCCCGCGCCATTGCCCCGGCGCGTCCCGGGCTCATCGCGGCCGCGCGACGGCGGTACGCGACGGCGACCGTCCGGTCGGGCGGCGTTGTCACCAGGGACGGCGCATGCCTGGGAGTCGACCAGGCGGGCGGCGGCCTGGCAGCGGTTTCCTGGCGGGAGGCCGAGGGCGGCGTGCTGGCCGCTGGTACCGCCGCGCCAGGCCAGGCTGCACGGGGCCAGGCCGGACCGGGCCCGGCTGGACCGGGCCCGGCTGCACGGGGCCCGGCTGCACGGGGCCGGGCTGCATGGGGCCAGGCCGGACCGGGCCCGGCTGGATCGGGTCCGGCGGAAACCGGGTTCCAGCTCGTGCATGCGGCGATCAGGCGGCGCAAGCCGGTCATCGCCGTCGACCTGACCGGGAGGCGCTGGCTGCCCGGCTCGCTGGCCGCCGTATGCGATGCAGCGAGCGCGCCGTTCTACCAGTTCGGCGAGGC
>Ga0099828_10001422_pt1 | contig 16020 bp, 15 predicted proteins | sample CZO8metaG_2_FD_79338 | JGI IMG/M metagenome (GOLD analysis project Ga0099828, IMG submission 79338) | Vadose zone soil microbial communities from the Eel River Critical Zone Observatory, Northern California, USA - CZOApr15con2H1.8 metaG | ecosystem: Environmental > Terrestrial > Soil > Vadose... | reverse complement strand
GCGTGGCCTGGGACAGCGTGGCCTGGGACAGCGTGGCCTGGGACAGCGTGGCCTGGGACAGCGTGGCCTGGGACAGCGTGGCCTGGGACAGCGTCGCGTGGGACGCGCTTAACCTCGACTAGCCTGTGGCACGCTAGTCCGCGTGCCCGAGCTTCCACAGCCACGTTCCGATCTCGTCGGCTTCGCGCCGTACCGCACCCAGCAGATGGAAGCGGACGTGCGACTCAATGCCAACGAGTGGGCCGACCCGAACCCCGCGAGCAACTGGCTCACGCCGGCGGAGCTCGACGCCGTGCTGCTCAACCGCTATCCCGCGCCCGCGCTCGAGCTCCGTCAGGCGCTGGCAAAGCGCTACGGCGTCGCGCCGGATCAGCTCGTCCTCGGCAACGGCAGTAATGAGGTCTTGCTCAACACGTTCCTGGTGTTCGGCGGGCACGGACGTCGCACGCTGCTGTTCCAGCCGACGTACTCGATGCACGGCCGGCTCACGGTCATCGCCGGTGGCACGGTCGTCGACGAGCTCATCGGTCTGCCGTACGAACTCACGCGCGAGCGGGCGGTCGCCGCCGTCGAGCGCGTGCGTCCAGAGATCGTCGTGTTCACGACGCCGAACAACCCCACCGGCAACGTGATCGCGCCGGAGGTGATCCTCGCGGTCGCCGCGGCCTCGCGGCGCACGCTCGTACTGATCGACGAGGCGTACAGCGACTTCGCCGGGACGACGCTCCTGCCGAGCCTCGAGGCGAATCCGAACATGGTCATCAGCAAGACGTTCTCGAAGGTCCGCGCGGCCGCCGGCCTGCGCGTCGGCGTGCTCATCGCGCACCCCGAGATCGCCGATATGTTCCGCGCGGTGCAGCTGCCGTACAACGTGAGCGCGCTCACGCATGCGGTGGCTGCGAAGATCGCGAAGGACGAAGGATCGATCGCGCGGCGCGTCGCCCTGTGCGCGACCGAGCGCGCTCGCGTGACCGCGGCGCTCAGCGCCGTGCGGACGATCGAGGTCTATCCCTCGGTGACGAACTTCGTCCTGTTCCGCGTCAAAGACATGGACACCGCCGGGGCGCACGCGCGCTTCCTCGCGCAGAGCGTCCTCATCCGCGACATCTCGAACTGGCCGGGATGCGCCGGTTGCCTGCGCGTCTCCATCGGCACGCCGCGGGAGAACGATCGCTTCATCGCCGCGGTCCCCAAAGCGCTCGCGGCGTGACGCCCGTCGCGTCACGGCGCGTTGTCATCTTCGATCTCGACGACACGCTCATCCTCGAGGCCGAGGTGACCCTGGCCGCCGCGCGGGCTGCCGCGGCGCTGGCGCACGAGCGTGCCGGCGTGGACGCCGCGCGTTTCGCGGACGCGGCGGCCGCGGCAGCCGAGCGACACTGGAAGGAGGCGCCGGGATACGCCGCCGACGGCGAGGCGCACGGGATCTGGTGGGGCGAAGCGCTCTGGGGCGACTTCGCCGGCGAGGACGAGGTCTCGCGCGCGATGCGCGCCTTCCTCCCTGGATTCCGCGAGTCCGTCTGGCGTGACGCGCTCGCGAGCGCGGGAGGTAAGACGGCGGTGGACGGCGCGGGCCGACGCGACGCGGCACTCGTCGCTGAGTTGCAGCGGGCGTACGTCGGTGCGCGTCGTACCCGCGAGATCATCGATCCTGCGGCCGAATCGGTCCTCGCGGATCTTGCCCGAGATCACCGGCTCGCACTGCTCACGAACGGCGCCGCGGACGTCCAGCACGAGAAGCTCTCCCGCACCACGCTCGCGCGCTATTTCGAAGCGATCGTCATCTCCGGCGAGGCCGGTGTCGGGAAGCCGGATCCGCGCGTCTTCGCGATCGTGCTCGAGCGGCTCGGCGTCGAGGCAGACGCCGCGACGATGGTCGGCGACTCGCTGGTGCGCGACGTCGGTGGCGCGCAGCGCGCAGGGCTTCGCGCGATCTGGCTCGATCGGGAGTCGGCGCACAGTGCTGGCCCGGTCCCGGACGCGAGGATCCGCCGGCTCAGCGACCTTCGCGCTTCGCTCGACGCGCTGGAGCGGCGGCCCGCTTCTCCTCGAGCGACGTCCTGACCTCGTCGGCGGTCGCCCCGATCTCTGTGAAGGCGACGAGCATCAGGTAGAGGAGGTCGGTCAACTCGCTGATCGTCCGAGCGCGGCCCTCGCCGCGCAGCGCGGCCGCGGTCTCGTTCGCCTCCTCGACCAGCTTCGCCGCGATCGCGTCGTTCCCTCCTCTGAACAGCTCCGCGGAGAAGGAGCCCGCCGGGAGGTCGCGCTTGCGCTGCGCGAGCGTCGCGGCGAGCTCGCTCAGGAAGCGGCCGAGGTCCTTCTCGTTGACCGGCCCGAAGCACGTCGCGTCGCCGGTGTGGCAGACGGGCCCGGCGGGGTGCGCCTTCACCAGCAACGCGTCGCCGTCGCAGTCCGTGCCGATGTCGACCAGGTGCAGCACGTTCCCGCTCGTCTCGCCCTTCTTCCAGAGCTTGCCCCGCGTGCGGCTGTGGAAGTGGACCTCGCGCGTGCGTAGGGTCGCGGCGAGCGCCTCGCGATCCATGTACGCGAGCATGAGCACCGCGCCGGTGCCGGCGTCCTGCACGATCGCGGGCACGAGGCCCTTGTCGTCGTACGCGACGTCCTCCGGGAACTTCGGGCGCTCGCCCCGCGGCCGCTCACTCCCGTGGGTCATGCGGCCTCCATGCTGGGGCGGATAGCAATACCGCGCGCGCCGAGGGCCGCTTTGAGATCGGCGACGGCGATCTCGCCAGAGTGGAAGATCGACGCCGCCAGACCGGCGTCCGCGCCGGTCTTCGTGAAGAGCTCTTCGAAGTCCGCCATGCGTCCCGCGCCGCCCGAGGCGATGACCGGCACGTTCACTGCCGCGGCCACGAGCGCGGTCAGCTCGAGCTCGAAGCCGTCGCGCGTGCCGTCGCGGTCCATCGAGGTGAGCAGGATCTCGCCGGCGCCCGCTGCGACCCCGCGTCGCGCCCACCCGATCGCGTCGAGCCCGGTCGGCGTGCGCCCGCCCTCAACGTAGACCTCGTACCCGCCGTCATCGCGACGCTTCGCGTCGATGGCCAGCACCGCGGCCTGCGATCCCGCGCGCGACGCGATCTCCCCCAGCAGCTCGGGCCGCCGCACCGCCGCGGTGTTCACCGCGACCTTGTCCGCGCCCGCGCGCAGTAGCGCCGCCGCGAGGTCCGCCGAGCCGATGCCGCCGCCCACGCAGAACGGGATCGTGAGCATCTCCGCGACGCGCTGCGCGAGCTCGACGACGGTGCGCCGCCGCTCGTGCGACGCGGTGATGTCGAGGAACACGACCTCGTCTGCGCCCTCGCGGTCGTAGCGCGCGGCGAGCCCGACCGGGTCGCCGGCGTCGCGGAGATCGACGAACCGCGTGCCCTTGACGACGCGGCCGTCCTTCACGTCGAGGCAGGGGATGACGCGCTTCGCGAGCATCAGGAGATCCCTCGCACGAAGCCCTCGAGCAGACGTGTGCCCGCTTTCGAGCTCTTCTCGGGATGGAACTGAACGCCGAGCAGACCCTCGCTCCCGACGATCGAAGCGAAGCCATCGCCGTGATCGGTGGTCGCGATCGTCGCGCCGTTCGTGCTCTCGGGCGCGTATGCGTGCACGAAATAGAAATGCGCGCCGTCGGTCGCGGCCGCGAGCCAGGGATGCGCGCGCCGCACCCGCACCTCGTTCCATCCGGTGTGCGGCACACGAACGCCCGCACCGCGCAGGCGCTTCACGGTCCCGCGGAGCAAGCCGAGGCCGCTCGCGCTGCCGTCCTCCTCGCTCGATTCGAAGAAGAGCTGCATGCCGACGCACAGGCCCAGGATCGGGATGCCCTTCGCCCGCGCCTCGCGCACCGGTCCGTCGAGTCCGCGCGCGGCGAGCTCCCGCGCGCAGTGACCGAAGTGACCCACGCCGGGCAAGACCAGCGCGCGCGACGACAGCAGCTCGCCGGGGTCCGCGCTGATGCGCACCTCTCCTGCGCCGGCGCGGCGCAGCGCCCGCTCGACGTTCGCGAGGTTGCCGACGCCGTAGTCGACGATGCCGATCAGCCGATGCGCCCCTTCGAGCTGGGCACGCCGCGGCGGCGCGGATCGCGCTGCGCTGCCGCATCGAGCGCGCGGCCGAACGCCTTGAAGGCGGCCTCGAGGAGGTGATGGGTGTTGCCGCTGGCGAGCTGCCGGATGTGGAGCGTGCACCTCGCGCCCTGCGTGAGTGCGGCGAAGAAGTCTGGGACGAGGTTCGAGTCGAACGCGCCGACGATGCGCTCCTTGGGCTGGAGATCGCTCGCGAAGAACGGACGTCCGCCGAGATCGAGCGCGACCGACACGAGGCACTCGTCCATCGGGATCTCGAGTGACGCGTAGCGCACCAGACCCTTCCGGTCGCCCAGTGCCTCATCGATAGCGGCGCCGAGCACGAGGCCGAGATCCTCGACCGTGTGGTGCTGGTCCACGTCGATGTCGCCGGTCGCCTTCACCGTGAGGTCGAGGAGACCGTGCACCGCGACGAGCTCGAGCATGTGGTCGAGGAAGGGCATACCCGTGGAGACGTCGTTCTTCCCCGCGCCGTCGAGATCGAGGCGGACGGCAATACGCGTTTCCTTCGTATTGCGGTCGCGTTTGGAGCGGCGCGCTGGGGCTCGTGCCGCGCGTGGCTCTTGTGCTGGCATCAGCCTCTCGCCTCCATCGACGCCGCGTGGTAGCGCATGCGCTCGTGCCGCGCGATCGCCGCGCCCGCGGTCGTGAGCCGGCGCAGGTCTCCGCGCAGCTCGACCCGGCTGGTCCAGCGTACGAAGTCCTCAACGCGCAGCGCCGACGACCACCGCGCCGTCCCGCCCGTGGGCAGGCAGTGGTTCGTCCCGGCGACGTAGTCGCCGAACGCGACCGCCGACCGCGTGCCGCTGAACACCGCGCCGGCGCGGTCGATCGTGTCAGCGAGTCCGGCGGCGGCGTTGCCCGCGAGGAGCACGTGCTCGGGCGCGGCCTCGTTCGCGGCGCGCGTCGCGGCGGGTACGTTCGGCGCGAGATAGAGGAACACCCGCCGCCGGAGGATCGCGGCACCGCCCGTCAATGCGGTGACCACGTCTCCGAGCAGCGCGCCGTCGCTCGAAACAAGCGCCGCGAACGCGCCGCTGCCGTGCTCGGCTTGCGCGAGGAGATCCAGGGCGATCGTCGAGGCGTCGGCATCGCCCGACGCGACGACGACGAGCTCGCTCGGACCCTGCAGCGCGTCGATGCCCACATCCGCCGAGACGAGCCACTTCGCCGCCGCCGCGTACGCATTGCCCGGGCCGACGATCTTGTCCACCGCGACGAGCGTCTTCGTGCCGTATGCGAGCGCCGCGACGGCCGCGGCGCCGCCCGCGCGGTAGAGGGCGTGGACGTCGACGAGCGTGAGCGCGTACGCGAGCGCGGGGTCGATCTCGCCGTCGGCGGACATCGGCGACGCCGCCACGAGCTCACCCACGCCGGCGACCTGCGCGGGGATGCCGGTCATCAGCGCGGTCGAGGGATACGCGGTCGCGCCGCGCGGTACCAGCGCGCCGACACGGCCCAGCGGCGCCGGCGTGAGGCGGATCACGCCCGACCCGTCACGTTCGCTCGTCGCGCGCGGCCGCTGGCCGTCGTGGAAGGCGCGGATGCGCGTGTACGCCAGGTCCAGCCCGGCACGCACGTCGCGCGGCGCGCGGCGGCCGATGCGACGCAGCGTGGCTCGGTCGGCCAGGAGGTCGCCGGCGCGCGCGGTCTTGCGATCGAAGCGCCGTACGCTCCGCAGGACCGCGGCGTCGCCGCCCCGTCGCACCTCGGCGATCACGCGCTCGGCGACTGCGCGCTCCTCGGGGCCGAACGCGCCGCCGCGCCGCGCGCGAGCGAGGTCCTGCGCCATCGCGGCCAACGGCCGCGGCGTCATGTCGCCCAGCGGCCGCGCGGCGCTCACCTTGCCGCTGCCCAGGCCGCGAGCTTCTCGACCAGCGGTGCGATATCGGCACGGCGCTGGTGGTACGCCGCGGGATTGGCGACGAGCCGCGCGGTGCACGGCGCGATGTCCTCGATCACATCGAGGTCATTCGCGGCGAGCGTCGCGCCCGTCGCGACGAGATCGACGATCCAGTCCGCGAGACCCACCAGCGGCGCGACCTCGGCGGAGCCGGCGACCTTCACGATCTCGACCGCGATGCCGCGGCGGCGGAAGTGCTCCCCCGCGACCCGCGGGTATTTGGTGGCGACCTCGAGGCTTCCGAGGTGCCGGTACTCGTCGAGCGAGCGCGCCATCGCGCTCCGCGGTGCCGCCACGACGAAGCGGCACGCACCGAACCGGAGGTCGACGAGCTCGAGCACGCGCGCGCCCGATTCCATGAGGACGTCCTTGCCCACGAAGCCCAGGTCGGCCGCGCCGCGTTCGACGTACGTCGCGATGTCGGACGGCCGCGCGCGCACGAATTCCATCGCGCCGGCGCGCACGACGAGGCGGCGCTCGTCGCTCGTCACGCCCGAGACGTCGCAGCCCACCGCGGCCAGCGCCGCGAGCTCGTCGGGCAACATCGTGCCCTGCGCGATCGCGAAGCGCAGCGGCCGGCCGGCGGCGCTCATCGGAACACCTTCGTCCCGGCCTCGTTCGCGAGCGCCTCGACCGTGAGCGTGCGTCCGTCGCCGAGCTTCGCGTGCGTCTCGTCCACCACGGTCGCCGCGAGCACTTTGAGCCCCGCCGTCTCCGCGGCCGTGCCGATCGCGACGGCGACACCCTTGCGCCGCAGGCTCGCGGCCAGGCGCGCGGTGACCACGGGATCGCCGGGTGCGAGCGTCACCAGCGTCTCCTCGAGGTGCGGGCGCCAGCCCGCCGCGTAGAGCGCGAGGTGCAGCCGCGGCACGTTGATCGCGAACCCGGTCGCGGGCCGGGCGGTGCCGAACGCGCCGACCAGCAGGTCGTTGCGGCCGCCCGCGGCGATCGGGAAGCCGACTCCGGGATGGAACGCCTCGAAGACGATGCCGGTGTAGTAGGGAAGCGCGGGCATGAGCGCGAGGTTCGGCACGCCCCACAGCGGCTCACCGGCGAACATCTCGCGCGCGAGGTGGATCACCTCGCGCAGCTCGTCGACACCTGCTGCCTCCAGGACTGACTCGATCCCGCGACCGCGAGCACCCAGCGTCTGCCGCGCACGCGCGATCGCGCTCGCGCTCATGCCGCCGTCGCGCGCGCGACGGAAGGCGCCGACATGATCGCCATCGCGCAGCTCGCGCATGACGAGATCGCGCACCTGGTCCGCGAGATCGGCGAAGAGCGCGCGCACCGCGCCGACGTGACCGACCTCGATCGTCGCGTCCTTCAGACCCGCGCGGGCGAGCGACTCCGCGAGCAGCGCGAGCGCCTCAGCATCGGCGAGCCGACCAGACGGACCCACGAGCTCGATGCCGGCCTGCGCGTACTGGCGCTCGGCGCCGAGCATCGCGGGCTCCTCGCGGAACACCGGCGCGAAGTACGAGAGCCGCAGCGCGCCGCTCGCGTCGGCGTAGCGCTGCGCGACCAGACGCGCCACGGCCGTGGTGATGTCAGGCCGGAGCGCGAGAAGCGAGCCGTCGCCGTCGAGGAAGCGGATGAGCTGATCTCCACCGAGCGTGGACTCGAAACCGCTGTGTTCGATCATCGGTGGCTCGAGCGGCATGTAGCCGTACGAGGTGAAGGCATCGGTGAGCGCGCGCTCGATCGCCCGGAGCTCACGCGCCTCCGTCGGCAGGATGTCGCGGAAGCCGCGCGGCGGCGCCGTCAGGGTCACCGATACACGGCGGTGCGCCATTCGGCGCGACGCGCGTCATCTCCTCGCGCGATGGCGGTGTAGGTCTCGGCGAGCGTGCGCGAGATCGGACCGATCGATCCCTCGCCGACGCTACGTCCGTCGACCGTGACGCACGGCGCGACCTGCGCGCCGGTGCCGCAGAAGAACAGCTCCTCGGCCATGTACAGCTCGGTCCGGTCGATGCTGCGCTCGCGCACGGTGAGGCCGAGCTCCTCGCGCGCGAGGCGCATGAGCGAATCGCGCGTGACGCCCTCGAGGATGTCGTCGCTCACCGGCGGCGTCACGAGCTCGCCGTTCCGGACCATGAAGAGATTCGCGCTGCCACCTTCGGACACGTGACCGTCGCGCGTGAGGAAGATGGCCTCCTCGGCGTTCGCGTCGTGCGCCTCGTCCACCGCGAGCGCGGTGTTCACGTACGCGCCGGTGATCTTGCCGCGTGCGGGCAGCGCGTCGTCCGAGATGCGCCGCCAGGTGGATGTCTTCGCCGCGAGGCCGGTGGTCGGGAGGTAGTCGCCGAGCGGGAAGGTGAACATGCCGAAGCCCGCGCGCAGACCGCTGAGCGCGACCTTGATCGAGCGAGCGGCCTTGTACGCGAGCGGCCGCACGTACGCGTCGCCGCGCACCTGGTTGCGGCGCAGCAGGTCCACGGTGAGAGCGCTGAGCTCGTTGGGATCGCCGGGCAGGGCGATCCGCAGGATTCGGCACGACTCGCTCATGCGCTGGAAGTGATCGCGCAATCTGAACACGTAGAGCTGCTCCTGCTCGGCGTTCCAGTACGCGCGGATGCCCTCGAAGATCCCGGTCCCGTAGTTCAGCGCGTGCGTCGCGATGCTGACGTTCGCGTCGGCGAGCGGTTTGAACGCGCCGTCGTGATAGGCCCAGCCTGTCTCGGGGATCTCCGTCCCCAGCGCGGCGACCTCTTTGAGTCGATTCTCGACGCTTGTCATCGCTTCCTCCTTTAGCAAAAGAAGAAGCCTCCCGATGTCGGGAGGCTGTTCGCTGGCTGATACGCGTTCTCTGCGTTAGCTGCGCGCGCCTCCGTCGACGTCCCCATGAATGGAGACGACATGGACGATGACCACAGCGACGACGCCGAACACGGTCCACCGACGCTAACGGCGCCGGTTCGGCCGGGTCAAACCCCCGGCGCCGGCGCAGTGCAGGACGAACAACCGCTCCGGACCGCTTGGGCCGGCCCTTCTGTCCGCGATGTGGAAACGCGAGTCGTGTCGAAGGACAGAATTCGGCCCAAATTCACCGAATTGCCGTTGCCTTGTGCCCGGCGCACTGCTAGTTTCTCTCTCACAGATGACCCGCCGCGCCATCGTCATCGTCGGCATTCCGAGCCTCGTCCTTATGACGAGCGGAGACGGCATGGGAGGCGCGGACTAGCGAGCCAGGACAACAATCAGCGGAACGAAGGCCTCCCAAACGGGAGGCTTTTCTGTTTCTTAAGGGGGACCGAGACGAGCGACCGGGCATACGTCGCGATCAGCCTCGCGGGGCGCAAGCGGGCCTCGAGCACCGCATTGCGTGACGCGCTCGCGCGCGCCGTCGTCGACGACCCGGAGGCGCGCCTGGTCCGCTCCGCGAATGGTGTGACCGTCGTGCGCGACGCGCGCCCCGAGCGCGATCCCCGCGACGACGCCGAACAGCTCCGCAAACGCGTGGGCTCGGAGCTCGGTGACGATGTCTCGGCGGGGGTCGCGGGTCCGAAGCCGGGAACGTCCGGAGCGCACTTCGCGCTCCTTCAAGCGGAGCACGCGCTCACGATCGGGCGCGGACTCCACGGACACGGCCGCACCGTGCATTTCGACGATCTGGGCCCCTATTGCTTCGTCCTCAATCAGCCGACCACGGACATCCGCGCGTTCTTCGAACGCATCCTCGGTCCCCTGGCCGCGGAGCCCAGACACGAGCCACTCTTCGACACGCTCGAGGCATATCTGCGCAGCGGCGGCAGCGCCAACGCCGTCGCGCGCCAGCTGTTCCTGCATCGCAACACCGTGCGCCATCGTCTGCGGCGCATCGCGAAGCTGACCGGCGCGGACCTCAGCGATCCCGATACGCGCCTGGCACTGCAGCTGGCCATCCTCGGCCGGCGCGCTCTCGCGCAGATCGCCTCGTGATGCGGGGTGCACAACATTCCCCGTCGCCATTGACCGTGGCACGGCCCGGCGGTTTCACTGGTCTGGACATGCGCAGCCCGTTCGTCGTCCTCGTTCTTATCGACGTCCTCATTCCGAGGGCGTCTACGAGTCCGGGAGGATAGCGGGCACACCACACGCGAGAACCAGAAGCACAGAGACCTCCCGAAAGGGAGGTCTTTTCGGTTTCGGAAGGGAATTCGGAGTTGGCGGCGATCCTCGAGAAAAAATCAATTGGCCACGCTGGCGAGGTCGCTCAGGGGCAGGGGCCCGGCGAGCGGAGCGAGCGTGCCATTTGGGCCGACAGCGGCAACGCCGCGCTGGTCGACATCCTGCGCTCGTGGGGCGTCACCTTCGTCGCCGGCGTCAACGGCGGCGGCGTCGTCCACGTCGCCAAGCACATCGAGCCCTTCCAGGATCCGTCGCAGGCCAACGACGGCGTGGTGCGCATGCTCACGATGGGCGAGTACGTCGCGGGGTTCGCGCCGCTCGGCCACTGGCTCGCGACCGGACGCATTGCCGCGTGCCTCACGACGACGGGCGCCGCCACCAAGCTCGGCGGCAGCGGGATGTCCGACGCGAAGCTCCACAACATCCCGGCGATCTACCTCGTCGCCCTGAACTCGACGCTCTCCGTCGGCAACGGTCCGCTGCAGGATGTGTCGGAGCACGGCATGAACGTCGTCCCGCAGCTCGAGGCCGAGCTCGGCGAGGGATGCGTCGTGATCGACAACATCAACCGCCTCGAGGACGGCCTCCGGCGCGCGCAGCACATGCTCAAGCGCAGCAAGCCGGTCGCGCTCGCGTTCCACCCCGACGTGCTCTCGCGTCCGACCGACGCGGTCGCGCCGTGGACTTCGCAGCCGCGCACGTTCGCGCCGCGTGATGTCACGGAGTTCCTCGACGAGTTCCCGCAGGTCGCGCGCGGCCGCCGCGTCATCGTGTACGTCTCGGGCGAAGCGGCGTTCGTGCCCGGTATCCACGATCTGACCACCCGACTCTCTCAGCTCCTGCGCGCCCCGACGGTGTGGTCGGTGAACGGCGCCAACGCCGTCTCACCGACCAACCCGTGGGGGTACGGCTACATCTCGTTCGGCGGCAACGACGCCGCGATGAAGCTGTGGCGCAGCGTCACGAAGGACGACGTCGTCATCACGCTCGGCTTCGACCCAGGTGAGTACTCGCTCAACCTCGGCCGCATCCCCGCGGGGCACGTCTACCACTTCACCGACCTGCGCGACCCTTACGGGCACAAGCACGGCGAGTTCCGTCACCGCGCGGCGAACGAGTACCGCGTCGTGCGCGGCGACATTGGCATGGTGCTCGGCGAGGTGCTCCCGCGGCTCGAGGCCGTCATCGGGGACCGCCCGAACACGCCGCACGCGCCCGCTGACCTCAACGACCGCGAGATCTCGCACACCGTTCGACCGGGCACGGTGGACGCGGCCGAGTTCTACGGCCGGCTCCACAAGTCCTGGCGTCCGGGCTCGATCGGATTCGACGACGTCTGCACCGCGTACAAGGACCGCCAGTACATCGCGCAGCGGCCGAACCCGAACATGCCGTTCTTCAGCACGCACGACGGCTCGGCGATGGGCGGCGGCTTCGGCTTGGGCGTCGGCGCGAAGTGCGGTGACCCGAGCCTTCATACGTTCGTGTTCACCGGCGACGGTTGCTGGCGCCTCTTCGGCGGCGCGCTGGCCGACGCCGCGAACCTGGGCATGAACGTCTTCGTCGTGAACAACGGCGTCTACGGGATCGTGGACAAGGGGCTCGAGGTCATCATCCCCGACCACGACAAGCGCCTCTATCACTCGCGCCTTCCGCAGATCGACTTCGTGAAGGCGGCCGAGGCACACGGTTGGGACGCGGCGCGCGTCGCGCCTGATCTCTCGAACCTCGAGGACGTCGTCGACAGCTGTTACGACCGGAAAGGACGCTCGTTCCTGGTCGAGGTCCCGATCGATGCCGACCAGCTCCTGGGACAGAACCCGCGCCTGCAGAACCTCACGACGAAGACCTACCTCTAAGGGAGGACGACATGGCCACCATCTATTACGACAGCGACGCCGACCCGCGAGCCCTCAAGGGCAAGACCATCGCCGTCATCGGCTATGGCAGCCAGGGCCACGCGCACGCGCAGAACCTGCGCGACAGCGGGCAGCAGGTCGTCGTCGGACTTCAGGCTGGTTCGAAGAGCTGGGCCAAGGCCGAGCGCGACGGCTTCGAGGTGCGCGAGACCGCTGACGCGGCCCGCGGTGCCGACCTGATCGCCCTCCTCGTGCCCGACCAGCACCACCGCGCCGCCTACGCGCGCATCGCGCCGCTGCGCAAGGGCACGACCCTCCTTGTCGCGCACGCGTTCTCCGTGCACTTCAAGGAGGTCGAGCCGGCGCCGGACATCGACGTCGTGATGATCGCGCCCAAAGCGCCCGGTCATCGCATGCGGGAGGTGTTCACGGAGGGAAAGGGCGTGCCAGCGCTCCTCGCCGTGTACCAGGACAGCACCGGCAAGGCCGCCCAGACCGCGCTCGCGTACGCGCAGGCCATCGGTGCGACGCGCGCGGGCGTCATCAAGACAACGTTCGCCGAAGAGGTCGAGACTGACTGGTTCGGCGAGCAGGTGATCCTGTGCGGCGGGATCAGCGAGCTCATGAAGGCGAGCTTCGACACGCTGGTCGAGGCCGGCTATCAGCCGGAGGTCGCTTATTTCGAGTGCGTGAACGAGATGAAGCTCATCGTGGACCTCATCTACGAGGGCGGCCTCTCGTACATGCGCTACTCAGTGTCCGACACGGCCGAGTACGGCGACTACACCGTCGGGCCCAGGATCATCGACCAGCGCGTCCGCGCCGAGATGCGCAAGGTGCTGAGCGACATCCGTGACGGCACGCACGCGAAGAAGTGGATCGCCGAATACCGGGACGGCGCACCGAACCTGTACGCCCAGCGCGCGCGCGAGCAGAACAGCCGCATCGAAGAGGTGGGCCGTGCCCTCCGCCGGATGATGCCGTGGCTCCCGCGCCGCGAGGTCCCCGTCACCGAGCCGCGCGCGGCCGCCGAGCCCGTGGCCGCGGCGAAATAGTGGAGGAGCACGAGATGCGCCAGATCGAGGTCTTCGACACCACGCTGCGCGACGGGGAGCAGGCGCCCGGTGCGGCACTCTCGGCACCGGACAAGCTCCGGATGGCCCGAGCCCTTGCGGAGCTTGGGGTCGACACGATCGAGGCTGGCTTCCCGGCGGCGTCGGCCGAAGAGCTCGATGCGGTGAGGACGATCGCACGCGAGGTCAGCGGCAGCACCATCGCCGCCCTGGCCCGTGCCACCGACGGCGACGTCGACGCGGCCGCCCGCGCGCTCGCGCCGGCGCAGCGCAAGCGCATCCACGTGTTCATCAGCACGAGCGAGATCCATCTCGATCGGATGCTCCGAATGACGCCCGGCGAGTGCATGGACCGCGCGGTCCGCGCGGTGCGCCGCGCGAGCGAGCATGCCGACGAGGTCGAGTTCTCCGCGCAGGACGCGACGCGGACCGATATCCACTTCCTCGTGACCATCTGCCAGGAGGCGGCGCGCGCGGGAGCGCGCTACATCAACATCCCCGACACGGTCGGCTACGCGCAACCGGCGGAGTTCGGGAAGCTCGTGCTCGCCGTGCGCGGCGCGCTCGCGACGTACAACGGCGGGCTGAAGGTCTCGGTGCATTGCCACAACGACCTCGGCCTCGCGGTCGCCAACACGCTCGCGGCCGTCGAGGCCGGCGCGCAGCAGGTCGAGGTCTGCGTGAACGGTATGGGCGAACGCGGCGGCAACGCCTCGCTCGAGGAGGTCGCGATGTCGCTGCGCGTGCGGCGCGATCACTACGGCGCCGACACGCGGCTGCGCGCGGACCGCATCGTCCCGACGAGCCGGCTCTTCTCCGAGCTCACCGGCATCCCGGTGCAGCCGAACAAGGCCATCGTCGGCGCGAACGCGTTCGCGCACGCCTCGGGCATCCATCAGGACGGCGTGCTCAAGGACCCGTTGAACTACGAGATTATGACCCCGGACAGCGTGGGCTGGGACGCGCGACGCATCGTCGTCACCAGGCTCTCCGGCCGGCACGGGCTCGCCGCGCGCTTCCAGGAGCTGGGCATCGCGCTGGACCGCGAGACGCTCGACCGCGCGTACGGACTGGCGATGGACCACAGCGCCGTCGCGCCCGAGCTCGACGATCGCATGCTCATCGCCATCGCGGCGCAGGCACGCCGGGGCGAGGCAGCGCCAACGGCGGCGGACTAGCGTGAAGGTCGCGTACCAGGGCGCGCCGGGCGCGTACTCCGAGATCGCCGCGGGGAATCTGTTCCCCGCGGAGCAGCTCGTGGCCCAGCGGACGTTCGACGACGTGTTCGCCGCGCTGCAGCAGGGGAACGTCCGCGCGGCTGTCGTGCCCGTTGAGAACACGCACGCCGGCGCCGTCGCGGACGTGTACGACCTGCTCCGCACCCACGCCGACTTCACCGTCCTGGCGGAGGCGGTCGTGCGCGTGAGCCACTGCCTGCTCGCGCTCCCGGGCGCCTCGCTCGACGGGATCCAGACCGCGCGCTCGCACCCGCAGGCGCTCTCGCAGGTCGACGCGTTCCTGCGCGAGCACGGCATCCGCCCCGAGGTCGCGTACGACACCGCCGGCGCGGCGCAGGACATCGCGCGCGGCAGCGACCGGTCCGTCGCGGCCGTCGCGAGCCGGCGCGCCGCGTCGCACTACGGACTCCAGGTCCTGGCCGAGGCGATCGAGACGACCACCGACAACTACACGCGCTTCTTCGCTATCGCGCACGCCGACGACAAGGACGCCGCGGGCTGGGTCGACGCGGCCGCCGTCGCCGGGCCGGCGAAGACGAGTCTGGTGTACGCGACGAAGAACGTGCCCGGCGCGCTCGTGCGCTCGCTTCAACCGTTCGCGGTCACCGGCATCCAGCTCACCAAGATCGAGTCGCGCCCCAGCCGCAACTCGCCCTGGGATTACGTCTTCTATCTGGACTTCGAGGGCGACCCGGTCAGCCAGCACGTCGCCGACGCGCTCGAGGTGATGCGCGCATCGTGCGCGTGGGTGCGCGTGCTCGGCACCTATCGCGCGGCCACGACCGTCCTGGTGGAGGCGGCGGCATGACCATCCTCGCGCAGGAGGACGAGGCCGGCCGCGAGCCGCACGAGGTCTTCGGGTCGTTCATCGATGAGACCATCGGCATCGTCGCGCGGCAGACGCGCGACACGGTGTCGTTCGCGGTCGGATCGCCCGCGCGCGAAGCGCTCGAGCTCGTGCACGCGGACGAGCTCGCGACCGCGGTCATACAGCGCGAGGGCGCGAGCGCGCTTGGCTACACGCTCACCGAGGGCGAGCCCGAGCTGCGCGACGTCGTTGCCGCGGACGCGCGCCGCCGCGGGGTCCGCGCGGACGCGGAGGAGGTGCTCATCAGCGCGGGCGCCCTGCAGGGCATCGACCTGCTGTGCCGCGTCTACCTGCGGCCAGGCGATGTGGTCGTCGCGGAGTCGCCGGCCTTCGCCAACGCGCTCTCGGCCTTCCGTAACCACGGCGCGCACGTGCTCGAGGTCCCGGTCGACGAGGAGGGCATGGACGTCGCGGCGGCCGCACGCCTTCTCCGCCGCGAGGGCATCCAACCGCGGATGTTCTTCGTCGTCCCGAACTTCCAGAACCCCACCGGCGAGACGCTCTCCGAGCGCAGGCGCGAATCGCTCTGCGCCCTCGCCGCGAGCTGTGGCGCGGTGATCGTCGAGGACGACCCCTATGGCCTCCTGCGCTACCGCGGTCACGAGGTCACGCCGATCCAGTCGCTCGCGGTCCGTGCCGACGTCGTCTCGGTCGGCTCGTTCTCGAAGACGTTCCTTCCGGGCCTGCGCGTGGGTTGGGTGATCGCGCCGACGGACGTCGTGCGCCGCATGACCGCCGCCAAGCAGACGATGGACTCGTCCACCGGAACGCTGGCGCAGCGCATCGTCCTCGAGTTCCACCGCCGCGGCGGTGTGGACGCCCATATCAAGCAGCTGCGCCAGATGTACGCCGAGAAGCAGGAGCGCGCG
>Ga0099828_10001420_pt1 | contig 16028 bp, 11 predicted proteins | sample CZO8metaG_2_FD_79338 | JGI IMG/M metagenome (GOLD analysis project Ga0099828, IMG submission 79338) | Vadose zone soil microbial communities from the Eel River Critical Zone Observatory, Northern California, USA - CZOApr15con2H1.8 metaG | ecosystem: Environmental > Terrestrial > Soil > Vadose... | reverse complement strand
GTCCTGGTTCAACTGCATCAACCGCGTGGCGGACGCGCTGGGGGTGGGGCGGGATTGACACGCATTGGCGTCATGCGTCCGGCGGCCGGTCCGCGGTCGCCAAGGGCGCTTGATGTCCGCGCGGCGGCTGGGTACTTTCTCTTGGTCCCGCCCGCCCTCAACGAGAAGGCCATCGAGGCCGCCGACCTGACCTTACTGCGCTGCGAGGACCGCACCGCTCTCACGGCCGAGATTGCCTCCCGCTGGCACGCTGCGCGACTCCGTCGCGCCGCCGTCCTGCAGGGTGAGGAGGGCGTGGACTGGTTCGACCAGCGGCAACGGTTCCTGGCGATGACGGCTGAGCTGGCCGGTAGTCGTCGGCTATCCTGTTTCCTCTACCTCGCCGAGAAACGTCCTACTCCGGCGTGAACTGCAGGCGGCTGGGGTACCCTCACCCAGGCCCTCTCCCCTGCGGGGAGAGGGATTAAAGGATGCGCCCGCGAGACGGAGCGCCGTACCCCTCACCCAGGCCCTCTCCCCTGCGGCGAGAGGGATTGAAGGATGCGCCCGCGAGACGAGCGCCCCACCCCCTCACCCAGGCCCTCTCCCCTGCGGGGAGAGGGATTAAAGGATGCGCCGGCAAAAACGGAGCGCTCTTAATCTGGAGGCGGCGGGAGTCGTTCTTTCCCGCATTACTGAGCCCTCGTAACTTACACGAAATCAAGAAACGCCAGAAACGGCAAACCGTATAAAAGACCCCATAACGCGTACGTATCGCGTACACGAGATCGAAGGCCGCGTTCGACGTGGCGCTCGGTCCCTGGCGACCGCTTTGAAAGACAGCCTGAGAACGTCGGCTATCAAAGTGAGTCGTCGTCGAAGCGCCCGCCTCGCCCATCGTCTTCGACTCCCAGCGGAGGGACGACTAACGGACGCACCGAACAAGACATCAACGACTTGCATGGCCAGGGTTGACCAGGGTCACTCCCTTTCATCTAGGCGGTCGGCGCCACGTCGGCCAGCACCCCGCCCGCTCGGCCGCTGCGATAGATCGCGTCGGTGACGGCCTGCACCTGGCAGGCGTCGGCAAAGGTGGGGACGGCGTAGGCGGGGTCGGGCTGGCCCAGCAATTGCAGCCCGAGATGCACGTACTGCCAGCGGAAGTACTGCAGATAGCCGTTGAGCAGGCCCGGGACGGTGTCGGTGTTGGCGTGGCCACCGCCCCCGGGGTTGGACAGGTGGACGTGCGTCCACCCGCGCTCGCGGTCGGGCGCTTCGGCGAGGCCGGCGCCGGCCGGCCGGGCGTGCGAGTAGAACTTGAGGTAGCCCTGGTCCTCCAGCTCCCAGATCGCCGCACCACGATTCCCGTGGATGGCGGTCTCGAAGAAGGCCTTGTGCCCGGTGGACGTGCGGTTCGAGCGCAGGCTGATCGCGGAGCCGTTATCGAACGACGCCACGGCGTCGAAGGCCTCGACAGCCTTGCCCTTTGCCCTTTCGTCGGAGCCGGCGATCATCCGGAGGTCCTCCCCGTCGCCGTCGTAGACGCGGGTGTGCGCGGAGACCGCCTTGACCTTCCTCCCGAGCAGGAACTGGACGAGGTCGACCTGGTGCGCGCCCAGGTCCTCGATCACGCCGCCCAGGCCGTTGGCGGCGTCGAAGCGGTGGTTCGAGCGCCCCTTTCGGCCCCAGTCCTGCAGGAAGACCGAGGAGCCCTCGAAGTAGCCGGAGGCGCCGAGGATGAGGCCGTCCTGGACGAGGCGCCGCGCCTCGAGCGCCCCGGGGGCGCCCTGGTAGCAGAACGTCACCATGGTAGGGGTGCCCGCCTTCTTGGCCTCGCTCGCCATTTCGCGGGCCTCCTCGAGGGAAGCGCCCAGAGGCTTCTCGCAGACCACGGCCTTGCCGGCCCGCAGCGCCGCGATCGCCATCCCGCGATGTTCCCGGTTCGGGGTGGTGACGACCACCACGTCGGCCTTGCCAATCTCCGCCTTCCAGTCGATAGCGCTTCGCTCGAAGCCGTACCTCACCTGGGTCTCCGCGAGGCGCTGCGCGTCCCGGCCTGCGATACAGGAGAGGACGAGCTCGATTCCTCGAGGCCGCAACTGCTGGTTCGCTTCGAGGATGGCGCGGGGATGGGCGATGCCCCCCATGAAGCCCTGGCCGATGATGAGGACCTTGACCTTCTTCATCGAGAGGCTCCTCGCCCTATCGCCGCTTGCCGCGCCCGCCGTTCTTCTTCGCCGCCCGCTTCGGATGCGCAGGCTTCGTGCGCGCCTTCGGTGCGGAGGCCGATGACTTCTTGGCCTTGCTCGCGACGGGCTTGCCGGCGACCAGTGCGTTCAGCGCGTCCACCGCCTGCTTGCACTTCTTGGTGGCGGGCCAGGCATCGGGCCAGAAGCACAGGTCGATCGTCCACCAATCGTGGGGGGACCCCGAGTGCGCGGCCAGCTCCTTCATCACCGGCGGGAAGTCGATGTTCCCTTCGCCCATCGGGTTGTGGGTGCTCGTGTGGTGATCGTTGAGCGACCCGTCGCAGTCGATGACCTGAATGGCGTTGATCTTCCCGCGCAGCGTCTTCGCCAGGTCGAGGACGCCGTCCGCCGACACTTCCTTGGGGCCGCCCGTCTGTCGCAGCCCCACCACCCCACAGGTGTACGCATGGCACGTGTCGAACATGGCCCCGAAGTTCTTCTCCCCCACGGCGTCGACGAGGGCCACGATGTCGCTCGGCCGGTTGAACACGAAACCGGGCTCGAACTCCCAGGTGACCAGCATGCCCAGGTCGGCGCCCATCCGGCACACCTTCCGCCAGGTCTGGACCACCCGGTCCATGGCCAGGCCCTTTTCCACCGTGTCGAGGATCTCGGGTGACTGGACCGTGTCGACGCGGAACAGCGTGATGCCGAGGTCGCGGGCGAACTCCATGTTCTTGCGGACGGTGGCGAGGTAGCTCCGGCCGCCGTCCTCGGCGTTCACGAGCTTCTCGCTCCACATGTCTCCGGCGATGCCCGAGAACTGGAGGCCGTTGGACTCCACGAGGTCGCGCAGGGTCTGGCGCGATTCCTTCGTGGGATGGTTGTCCGGCGTCGGGTGGGCCCCGAAGGCGCCCAGCTCCAGGCCGTCGAAGCCCATCTCCTTGAGCCCCTTCACCACCTCCCCGAACGGGACCGGGTTGTCCGCGTAGGGGCCGACCGAATACGCCCAGGTGCCGATGGACACGCGATGCATTGCCGTTCCTCCTTAGGTTCTTCCCGCCGGCTGCTTCTTCCAGTCGGAGACGTTCGGGTAGTCCTGGTCGGGCCAGACCTCGGGCCCGAAGTAGCGCAGGGTGACGAAGGGCTCGGTGCCCGTGTTCTCGACCACCACCCCCCGCACCGCCGCCTCGTGGGTGATGAAGACCTCGTCCATCGTCATCTGGCCGAAGCGAATCAGCACCGGGGTCTCCATCTCGTGGACCCCGATCCGGCCCTGGCCCTGCACGGCGATTACCCCGGATGCGCCCGCATCCTTCACCGCAACCTTTGCCCCAGGCCCGACCGTCAGCTCCCGCGCGGAAAAGAGCTGCTTGCCGTGGATCCGGCCGTAGACGACCCAGCGGTCCACGAAGCCCTCGCTTTCCGAGTTCGCGAGCGCGAGCGGCTCCAGGTAGCAGGCGTCCTTGAAGTGGGTCTGGGTGTTGAAGTCCCAATCAATGAGGTCGACGATGTAGTCGAGGTCCTGGTCCTTCCCCTTGGGCACGTCCTTGACCAGGAGGCTCCAGGGGACGCACCGGCACTCGACCATGGACTGGAACATGGCGAAGACGTCACTGCCCCATTGCGGCTCGTAGGTCAGGATCGAGCCCGGGGCGTGGAGCACCCGGGGCGGAATCAGCCAGCCCGTTCCCGGCCGCAGACGGTAGGCCTTGCAGAGGTCGAGCATGCCGTTGTCGCCGCGGTTCCAATCCTCCAGACACCGCCGCACCTGCGACTTCGTGGTGCCCGGCTCCAGGCCGTAGTAGGTGTGGGGGAAGTTGTTGCCCGTGTTGTTGAGCTGGGGCGGGAAGTAATAGCTCTCGGGCTTGCCCTGCTGGCCCACCTCCTTCGCCTGTTCGTCGTCCTGGTGCATGTGGCAGGGGATGGGGCCGAGGTTGTCGAAGAACTTGGAGTAGACCGGCCAACGCCGATACTTCGACCAGATCGCCCGGCCCACGATGCGCTCGCCCTCCTGCTGGACGGCCTCGCGAAGGGTGAAGCGACCGCCCGCGTGCACGACGTAGGAAAGGCCCTCGTCATCGCCGCGGTTCTCGTTGGCGGCCTCGGTCGTGGACCCGAGCCACCGCTCGTCGATGCCCCCGCGGTGGGCGCCCAGGGCGTAGTAGTCGTCCGGATGCAGCTTCAACCGACGCCCGGGGGTGAGGAACGACCTCGGCACCCAACAAGGCGCCAGGCGCAGGACGCCTTCTCCCTCTTCGATCGCCCTTCGGGGGTCGGGCTTGGAGGAGACTTTCGGAACCTCGGTCAGCTTCGTCATCTTGCGTCCGCCGACGCCTTCAGACGGATCTCCTTGAACTGGACCATCATCGGCTCGCCCGCGTGCACCTGCAGAGCCAGCACTCCGGAGGCCGCGCGGTGGGCGTCGTCGTCGTCGACGATCTCGGCGGTCTGCACGCCGTTCACGTAGTGCCGCAAGAGGCGGCCTTCGACGACGAGGGTCAGGTCCATCCACTCTCCACGCGCCACGGCCGCCGTGAGGGCGGCGCGGTCCGCCTCCGAAGCGGTGGCACCGAGCACGTCGATCTTCGCCTGGGCGGGCTCACCCGGCTTTCCCGCCTGGGGAGAGAGACGGACCTTCTGGGTGGGAAGGGCCAGGATGCCGCGGCCGCGCTCTTCATAGAGCATGCCCACGTACTTCCCCCCGCCGTCCATGTCCGCCTGGTAGCCGCCCACGACTCTCTTCGCGGGGTCGACCACATGGCTGCGATACTGGACACCCGAGTTGGCCTTGGCCATATCTGCACCGGCCACGGGCTGGAACCGGAACCTGAGACGCAGGGTGAAATCGCCGACCGTGCCCTCCTTCCAGATCAGGAAGGTGTTGCCCTCGAGGGGGGCCTCGGCGCGGTTGCGCCCGGTGATCGCTCCGTCTTGCACGGACCAGACTCCCGGCAGGCCGTCCCAGCCCGTGAGGTCCTTGCCATTGAACAGCGACCGGACGCCTGGCTCCTCCACGGCCGCGGCGGCCGCCTTCCGCCACGTTCCTGCGGTCGCCACCAGCGACAGCAAGGCCAAACTGCCGCAGCACCATCGCCCAGCGTTCACCATGGTTCCTCTTTTTCTCGTGACCCGCGAGACGCTACCATGACGCGCCACTCCGACCCAAGGAAACTTCATCCCGATCGATGCGGCCGGGCGGCGAGGAACGTCAGGTCAATCGGGACCCTGGAACGCAGCCCGTTCGACGCTACGAGCTCGACCCCCCCGCCCGCGGGCCGGATGTCGGCGACCCGATCGAACCCGGACGGGATCTCGGCCACCCCCATGATGTAGCGAATCGTGGTCGGCCGGCCCCGGTCCAACGGGAGGGCGGTGGCGATGCCTCGCCGGCGAAGGGGGTTGCTTCTTGCCGACTCCGCGAGACCATAGTGGAAGTTCGCCGTGACGTCTTCGATGCCCAGCACTCGGGTGTGCTCCCCGTTCCAGGGAGGGTAGTGTCGGCCTCCGTTGGACATCCAGAGGAGCGTACTCCGGAGCGAGCGCGGGTCGCGAAGCGCGAACCATACGTAGGACGGCTGCGAGAACGTGACCGCGCTCCAGGCAAAGGGGAGCCGCGCCGGGGCGGCCACCAACACCAGGTCGTCGTACCCCGGTCGCGCCGGAAACACCGTGAGGTCGGCGTGCGAGCCATCCTGGAGCGGCACCCGCTTCAAGGAACGGAACACCGCTCCCGGCCGCAGGCTCTGATAGCCGCCGCCCTCCGGCGACTCGAACGCCCTGGGCAGGACCTGGCCGTGCTCGAAGCGGCTCGTGCTGACCCTCCCGGCCGCCCCCGGGGGGAACTTCAGCAGCGCGTGGTGGCCGACGCTCATCGGGCCCTGCATGCCCGAGACGACGTGGCACGAGTACAGCGCCGCATGGCCGTCCATCAGGGTCAGGAACTTGTCGACCTGCCCCTTCCGCACTCGGGTCCGCAAGCGGGCGTGCAGGGTCGATCGACCCTTGCCGGTCTCCAGGGATACGAGGCTCCAGTTCCCATTCGCGGTCTCTCCGTGGGGGGGATGACGCTCGCCTCGCCACGCCGAGCCGTTGCCCCCGAAAGGGCAGCAGAAGAAGTCACCCCGCAATGCGCGCAGGAGATCAGGCGTTCCGCGCGTCAGCTTTCGTTCTGCCCACGGCGCCACCGCGAAGGGCTGGACCGTCTTGCCCGATTGGAGGGTGAAGGTTACCGGCGCGAGGTGTCCGCCACGACGAGTGAGCGTCGCCCGGACTAGACCGGTGCCGAACGACCAGGAAGGCTGGCCGAGAACCGTCTCGAGTCGAGGTTTGCCCATCCCGCGGGTCAGCCCGTCCCCGCCAGAAGCCAGCTACGGCTTCGCTCCGAACACGTCACGCACCGCCTCCAGGTACTTCATCCCGTTCACCACGTCCGGCTCCAGGTAGCTGCCTTCCGTCCACTCATTCCAGCAGTTGATGTTGAGAATCCGTGGGCCGCGAGGCTGGGCCATCAGGCGCTGCTTCGTTTTCTGGAGCGCGGCCCGGAACCTTACCGGCGTGTTCCCGCCGATGGTGTTCGTAAACGGGTAGCCGAAGTCGCCGAACGCATCCTCTTGTGCCGCGCGTGGGCTGGAATCCCAGCCCATGGTCACGTTCGGGAAATAGGGAACGCCGAACCTCTTCTCCGCCTCGCTCCAGTACTCGAAGTACCGGTCGCGTACGAAGTCGTAGTCCGTCATTTGCCGGGGCAACGGTACGTGATGAATCCACACGTAGGACGTGACGGAGTCGAAGCCCAGCTCGCGCACCAGCTTCGCCGCGTCCACCGGTGTCCGCTCGCCCGGCAGAATCGGCTGGCCCCAGACCACGGCGTTGAGGTGCACCCCCGGCAGCCCGGCGGCGCGGGCCCTGGCCCGGAACCGGTCCAACGCCGCCCGGGTGGCCTCCACGCTGCCGAAGTTCTCCAGCAACTTGGTCAGGTCGTAGAACGAGAAGTAGGGCCGCCCATCGATGCGCCAGTACGAGGGATGCAGGAAGTAGTCCTTGATGACGTGGTCGCAGATCTTCTCGAAGGTCGCGGGCGTCACCTTCCCGGGAAACAGCAGCTTCGGCGGCGCGCCGCGCTTGTAGGGTTGAATTTCTTGCCAATCGTGGTTCGCCCACATCAGGGCGAACTTGAGGCGGTGGTTGTTCTTCGCCTGGAGAAACCCGACGTCGATCGGGCGGTCGAGGAAAGGGCCGTCGTCGTAGTAGTACCAGTCGAAGATGAAGGCGTCGATGCCGTGGTCCGCGGCGGCGGCGATCTTCTGCGCCATGACCCGGGGATCGGACTCGTCGCCGTAGCCCCACCGCGGCACCTTCGGCTGCTGGTGGCCGGGGAAACGCGGCCGGGCGGCCTTGACCAGCTCCCACTCGGACCAACCCTCGCCCTTGTTCTTGACGTTTCGCGGGTCGCCGGGATGGTAGTTGCCGAAGTAGTAGCTCGCGACGGTGATCGACCGGGCGGCGTCGGTCTGCGCCGCGCCGGGCACCGCGGCCCAGATACCGGCCGCCACGGCGATGACCGACCGCCAGCGCATGACCTGCCCTACGCCAGGATCCCCTTCACGACGTGGGCGGGCACCTCGACGCCGACGAGCTTCTGGTCGAGGCCCTGGTGGCGGAACGTGAAGGCGTCGTGGTTCAAACCGAAGAGGTTGAGGATGGTGGCGTGCAGGTCCCGCTGGTGCACGGGGTCCTTCGTGATGTTATAGCTGAAGTCGTCGGTCTCGCCGTAGACCACTCCCGCCTTGACGCCCCCGCCCGCGAGCCACATCGAGTAGCAGCGCGGATGGTGGTCGCGCCCGTAGTTGTCCTCCTTGAGCACGCCCTGCGAGTAGACCGTGCGCCCGAACTCCCCGCCCCAGATGACGAGCGTGTCCTCGAGGAGCCCGCGCTGCAAGAGGTCGGTGATCAGGCCGTAGCATGCCTGATCCGTGTCATTGGCCTGCAGGCGATGCTGGTGCGGGAGGTTCGTGTGCGAGTCCCAGCCGCGGTGGTAGATCTGCACGAAGCGGACACCGCGCTCGATCATGCGGCGCGCCAGGAGGCAGTTCGCGGCGAACGTGCCCGGCTTGCGCACTTCGGCGCCGTACAGCCCCAGGACGGACTCCGGTTCCCCGGAGACATCCGTCAGCTCCGGCACCGATGCCTGCATGCGAAACGCCATCTCGTATTGCGCGATGCGCGTCTCCGTTTCCGGGTCGTGGAGCGCCTCCGCCTGCCGCTCGTTCAGCGCCTGGACTCCGTCGAGCATCCTTCGGCGTGTCTCCCGGTCGACGCCGTCGGGGTCGCTCAGGTAGAGCACCGGATCGCCCGCGCCGCGCACGGAGACGCCGGAATGCCGGGCGGGAAGGAACCCGCTGCTCCACATCCGGGCGGACAGCGCCTGCACGTTCGACTTGTTGGTGTAGGTCGAGGTCATGACGACGAACGTGGGGAGGTTCTCGTTCATGGACCCGAGCCCGTAGGAGAGCCAGGACCCCAGGCAAGGCCGGCCGGGGAGCTGGTTTCCCGTGTTGACGGCGATGGTGGCCGGCTCATGGTTGATCGCCTCGGTGTGGAGCGACCTTACGACGGCGAGCTGGTCCACCACCTTCGCGGTCCAGGGAAAGAGCTCGCTCACCCACGTCCCGCTCTGCCCGGCCTGGGCGAACTTGAAGAGGCTGGGGGCGACGGGGAAGCTCTTCTGGGTGGATGTCATGGTCGTCAGGCGCTGGTTGCCGCGGACGGATCCCGGCAGCTCCTTGGCGAACATCTCGTGGAGCCTCGGCTTGTAGTCCCAGGTATCGATCTGCGAAGGCGCGCCCGCGGGGAAGAGCCAGATGGCGCGCCGCGCCTTCGGGCGGAAGTGCGGGAGCGTCGGCAGTCCGGCCATGCCCTCGGCGAAGAGCCTGGGGTTTCCGAGCATCGAGGCCAGCGCAACCGCGCCGATGCCCCGGCCGGTCTGGGCCAGGAGCTCGCGCCGGCTCATCGTCCTGTCGTCGCCGCCGGAGCAACACGCGGAGTGGTCTTTCGTCGTCACTTGTTCAGGGCCTCATCCAGATTGAAGAACTGGCTCGCCACCATGGTCCACGCCGCCAGCTCCGGGGTGGGAATCGAAGCGGCCGGGCGCGAATCGCCGACCGCGACGAGCGCCTTGGAGGCTTTTGAATCCCGGGCGTAGCGATCACGGAGATCGCGGATGACGGGCTCCAGGGCCTTCCGCTCGGCGGTCTCGAGCGGGCGGCCCAGGACGTGCAGGGCGATGGCGTCGAGGCGCCCGGCATCGTTCTCCCCTCCCTCATGGATCGCGATCTCCGCAAGGCGGCGAGATGCCTCGACGAACTGGACGTCGTTCAAGGTCACGAGGGCCTGCAGCGGGGAGTTCGTGCGCTCGCGGTCGACGGCACACTGCTCGCGCGTGGGCGCGTTGAAGGTCTCCATGGCCGGCGGCGGGGCCGCGCGCTTCCAGAAGGTGTAGAGGCTGCGCCTATAGTTTGCCTGGCCCCGGTCGGGGACGTAGATCTTCGTGTTGCTCTCCTCCATCGCCACGACCTCCCAGAGGCCGGGCGGCTGGTAGGGTTTGACACTCGGTCCGCCGATCTTCGGGGACAGCTCCCCCGAGGCCACGAGCGCCAGATCACGGATCATCTCGCCGTGCATCCGGAAGCGCGGCCCCCGGGAAAGCAGGCGATTGTCGGCGTCCTTCTCGAGCTTCAGAGGTGTCGCGGCCGCGGACTGGCGATAGGTCGCGGACGTGACCATCAGCCGGAAAAGGGCCTTCACGTCCCACCCGGACTCGCGGAACTCGACGGCCAGCCAGTCGAGCAGCTTCGGGTGCGTCGGAGGCTCCCCGGTGATGCCGAATTCTCCCACGCTGGGAACGAGGCCCTGTCCGAAGACCTGCGCCCAGAAGCGGTTGACGTTGACGCGGGCCGTGAGCGGATGGTCCGGATGGGTCAGCCACTGCGCTAGCCCCAGGCGGTTGGCGGGGGCCCCCTTGGGCAACGGGGGGAGGGCGGCCGGGACGGCGGCCTGGACCTTGTCTCCCTCCTGGTCGTACTGGCCTCGTATGAGGATGTGCGCGAAGGGTTGCTGGCCCTTCTTCTCCTCGGCGATGAGCGTCACCTTCGTCCGGGCCTTCACCGCCTCGAATTCGTCGACGAGGGCGTTACGCGCATCCCGGAGCCGCATCGCGTCCGCGTCGAGGAAGTCGAGATAGTAGTCCCGCAGGGGCTGGAGCTGTTTCGGGGTCCGCTGTTCCGGGGTCTCGGTGAGCGCCGCGGCGAGCATGCCGCGACGGGCGAGCACCTGTACCTTCGGGGCCGCCAGCGCGCTCCGATAGAAACGGATGTCGTAGACGGAAGCACCTTCCGCCCCCTCGCCGGTGCTCCGCCGGTTGAGTCGCAGCGGCGTCTTCGTGCGGATGGACCCGCGAAGCGAATCCACTTCCTCGAAGACCTCCTGGGCCTCGCCGTCGTAGTAGATCTTGACGCCTTTGGCCGTCCGCGAGCCGTCGTAGGTGACGAAGACGTGGTGCCAGCCCTCCGACGGCACCGCTTTCTGAGCCAGGACCCGGAGGGCGTCCTGGTTCCAGGAGCTGATGATCTGTGCGCCGGCGCGGCTGCCCTTCATCCAGAGGTCCCAGCCGCGGTAGCCGTTCGCGACGTCCATGCGGGCCAGGAGCGCGCCGTCGACGGTGTCGGTGACCTGGACCCAGGCACCGTACGAGAAGGGTTCATCGGACTCGACGTCGCCCAGATCGCCCAGATCGGCGGTGACGCCCTTGGGAAGGCGGACCGCCGGGCCCTGGGGCGACGTGACGACCCGCGGCTTTCCCCCGGTGAAGGTGAAGGCCCGATCCGGGGAGACCACATTGCGCAGGGTCGTGGGCTCGGCGGGGTCGGGGAGAAGACGGAAGTCGAGCCGCTCATCACCAATCGTGGGGACGTCGGCGGGCCCCTGGGTCCGCTGCCAGGCCTCGAAGGCCGACTCGGCGGACTTGACCCGGGAGTCGTAGGCCTTCCGGGCGGCGTCGATCTCGCCCGGCAGCGCCGCGTAGCGCTTCGCGTCCTCTGCCCTGGGCATGCGCAGGATCGGCGGCGAGTCCATGAGGTTCTTGTCCATGGCCGGCTGCGTCGTGTTCCGGAAGAACGCCGCCATGCTGTAGAAGTCCTTCGTGCTGATCGGATCGAACTTGTGGTCGTGGCACCGTGCGCAGCCCACGGTCAGCCCCAGCCAGACCTGCGAGGTGGTCTCGACGCGGTCCGTGGCGTAGATCGCCAGGTTCTCCGCGGGGATGGTGCCCCCTTCGTTGGTGCTCATGCCCGCGCGGATGAAGCCCGTGGCGATGCGCTGGTCTTGCGTCGGCCTCGGAAACATGTCCCCGGCAATCTGTTCCTGCGTGAACCGGTCGAAGGGCTGGTTGGCGTTGAAGGCGTTGATCACCCAGTCGCGGTAGGGCCAGATGCTGCGGTAGTTGTCGAAGTGATAGCCGTTCGTGTCGGCGTAGCGGACGGAGTCGAGCCAGTATCGCGCCCGGTGCTCGCCGTAGCTCGGTCGTGCCAGCAGCCGTTCGACCAGCGCTTCATAGGCCTGCTTGGATTCATCGCGGACGAAGGCCTCCACCTCTTCCGGGGTGGGCGGCAGGCCGGTCAGATCCAGGGTGACGCGTCGGACCAGGGTGTGACGATCGGCCTCCGGGTTGAGCGTCAGTCCCTCTTCTTCCAGGCGGGCCAGGACGAAGCGGTCGATTGGGTTCCTGGCGCGGTCCGCCTGGCGCACGTTGGGCAGCGCCGGGCGCTCGGGCTTGATGAGCGACCAGTGCGGCTGGTACTGGGCGCCGTCTTTGATCCAGCGCTCGAGAAGTGCCTTCTCTCGGGGCTCCAGGGTCTTGTGCATCTCGGGCGGAGGCATGACCACGTCGGGGTCGCTGGACGTGATCCGCCGCACGAGGGCGCTGGCCCCGGGGTTCCCCTTGACGATGACCGGCTGTCCGTTGGCGCGGGGGGCGAAGGCGAACTCGGGGCGATCCAGGCGGAGCTCCGCCTTTCGCGATCCGGGGTCCGAGCCGTGGCAGCGGAAACAGTTGTGGACGAAGATGGGGCGGATGTGTTCGTTGAAGGAGATGGTGGCGGGGAGTGCGATGGCCGCGGCCGTCCCGGCCGCGTCGGCAGGTTTTGCGGCCCGGCGCCGAGAGACGAACGGCGCCACGACGGCGACGATGGCCACCGTCAGGACGGGCGAGAGCAGCAGGGCCAGGGACCGGGGGGCTCTCATGGGTTCCTGTGAAGGATAGTCCTCCGGGAGGCGGGTGCGCAAAGCTTCATGGCGTCATGAGCAGCTGCGGGCGGGCCTTTCGCAGTGCATCCCGTCCCGGCTCGGTCACCTTGGTGCCGCCGACGTAGACTCGTCGCAAAGACGGGAGACCCCGGAGCGCCTCCAACCCCGCGTCGGTCACCCCCGTGCCGTAGAGGCTGAGGGTCTGGAGGTTGCTCAGAGAAGCGAGTGCCCTCACGCCATCGTCCCCCACCGCCGTCCCCCGCAGATCGAGGCGCTCCAGCTTCGGCATCTTCGCCAGCACCTTCAGGCCCGCGTCGGTGATGCCCGTGCGCGAGAGGTCGAGCCAGACCAGATCGCTCCCCACCGACCCGAGCTTCTGCAGCTCGGCATCCCGGAAGGTCGTGCCTGCGATCGCCGCCGTGTACTCGAGGTCACGTTCCCCGGGCAGGATCGCGCGCAGGGACCCGGGAACCGACGCGCGCAGGCCCTTGAGCGTGGCTTCGTATTCGGAGGCCTGGCGATTCTGGAGCTCTTCCACCACCCGCCGTTCGCCTTCCGGGAGGGTGCGTGAGAACGCGACGCGGATCTCCGCCGGGGCCTTCCTTTCCCTCAGGGTACCGCTCTTGGGAACACCGGCATCGATCCACCAGGCCAGCACGGCCATCTCGTCGTCGGTGAGTGGCGTCTTCCCTTTCGGCGGCATGTGCGCCTTGTCTTCCAGGGGCAGGTGAACGCGTTTCAGGAGCTCGCTCGAGCCGGGATTCGCCGCGAGGACGACGGGTCCCGACTTGCCGCCGGCCAGGACTCCCTCGTACGTGTCGAGTTTCAGGTTGCCTTTGAACTTGCCCGGGTTGTGGCAGGCGGTGCAGTGATTCTCGAAGATGCGCAGGGCCACGCCATCGAAAGCCTCTCGTTCAGCGATGGGCGTCAGCGACTCTCGGGAGCGATCGCGGGGGATGGGGAGGCCCACCAGGAGACGGATCGGTGCCGGCGCATGCTCTGTAAGGTAACCCTCGCCGTGGGTCAGGCTTCCACCGGCGTCGGCGGCGAGGATCATCGTTCCACAGGTGCCCACCACAAGGGCGGTGGCCAGGCCCTGCAGAACCGCCCGGTCCGGCCGCACCTTCGCAAAGGACCGCACCAACACGCAGGCGAACGCGCCGATCCCGGTGGCGACCCCGCGCCAGAGGTGCCGGTCCAGCAGAAGAGCGTCGTAGCCCCCCTCGTGGGACAGGAGCCAGCCCGCGAGGGCGGCGGCAAAGCCGCTCAGCGCCGCCAGCCAGAGAACCGAATCGAGAACGGTGCTGGGGAAGCTGGGAACGACGCGTCGAAGCCCGGGGAGGCGGACGAGCTCCAGCAGGAGCGCCAGGAGCAGCAACGCGACCGGCAGGTGCAGGAGGGTCGGGTGGAACCGTCCGAGGAAGAGGGAGAGCTTCGGGATGCTCGTGCCGTCCCCGACCCGCAGGAAGGGGAGGGCGGCCAGGATGAGGATGGCGGGGATACCGACCGCGAGCGCAGGGGCGGTGGAGGGACGATCCGTCGAGGGAGATTCGGGTGGTTGCACGACTCTAGGGCCGGCCCACGTACTTCGCCACATCCCGCAGCGCCATCACGGTGTACCCATTGTCCTTCAGGTAACTCAAGTACTTCTCGAACTGCTCCGGCTCCGTGCTGACCCAAGGGTGTTCTCGGTCGGGTACGCCATGGAATTGCAGCACGGCGATCTTTCCGTCCTTCGCCTGTGAGACCGCGTGGACGAAGTCCTCGAGCTTCCACGCCGGGCGCGCGTCTCCCGCTGATGGAATGGAGAGGGGTTCGTGCTTCCCGGGATCGAAGGCAATGCCCTGTCCGCCTTCATAAGGAAACTCCGGAGCGCCGCCGCGCCGAGCAAACCGATAGCCCCTCTCCTTCAACACCTCGACGACGATGCCCCCAGTCTCGTTGCCGGGATAGGCGAAGCTCACCGGCCTCGGCAGGCCGTGCTCCGCGCAGCGGCGCTCGATCAACTCCAGGTCGGCGGTCAGCGCCTCCCGGGTCTGCTGGGCCGCGTTCGCGTGCTTGGCGGTGTGGTTGCCGATCTCGAATCCCATCTTGTGCAGCCCGGCGATCTCTTCCCAGGTCATGTAGCCGGTCTTGTTCGTGGGAAAGTCGAAACCCTCGGTGATGAAGAATGTCCCGCCAAAGCCGAGCTTCTTCAACCGCGGCGCGACATAGGTTGCATGGGACTTGGCGCTGTCGTCAAAGGTGAAGACGATGAGTTTGTCGGGGACGGGAGCCTCTTGACGAACGGCGGATTGAACGACAGAGGCAATCGCAAGGAACAGTACGACTCCGGACGTCGCCCGTCTCATGATCGTCATGGTTCTCCTCCGCCGACCCAAAGATAATCTGAGACGGCCGCGGTTTCGAGCCACTTGTTCGTGCTCGGGCTCGGTGGCGGCCGGCCGTATACTCCGTGTGTTTCGCGCCGGGAGGACTCCATGAACAGGTCGCTTCGACAGCGGGTGATCGTGTTGGCCATCGGCCTCGGCCTCGGGGCCTCGCTTCAGGTCGGCGCCGACGCAACACAGCCGCCGGCGGCCGGCCAGGGGGCCGTCTTCGTTTTCACGGAGCCGAGCCCGCTGGATTTTGGCAACCATCAAGGCTACGTGCCGCTGTTCGACGGCAAGAGCCTGAAGGGGTGGGACGGCAATCCGAAGTTCTGGCGCGTCGAGAATGGCGCCATCGTCGGGGAATCGACGCCGGCCAACCCGAGCGGCAACAGCTACATCGTGTATCGGGACCTCGTGGCGAAAGACTTCACGCTGAAGTTCGAGATCAAGATCGAGGGCAATGGCGGAAGCGGGATCCAGTACCGCAGCAGGACCGGGTTGCCGTGGCTCGCGAACATCCCGGCGAACGTCACGGCCAACGTCGGTCCGGTCAACCTCCAATGGATGATGACCGGTCCGCAGGCCGATTTCTGGCCGAGCGAAGTGTACACGGGCCAGTTCTATTCCGAGAACACGCCGATGCGGATCCTCGCCTGGCGCGGTCAGGTCGTGGAGGGCTTTGGTGCCGCGAGCAAGAGACTGATGGGCACTATCGCCGATCGTCAAGCGTTGGGCGCCCTGGTCCACATGAACGACTGGAACCAGTACACCGTCATCGCTCGCGGCGGCACGTTCCTCCACATCCTGAACGGCCAGTTGATGGCGGTGATGATCGACGACGACCCGGCGTCGTCGAACAATCAGCCAGGGATGTTCGGCATCGAGATCGAGGCCACCACCAAGGTGTCGGTCCGAAACATGTGGGTCAAGAAGCTGAACTAGGCCCGTGGGGGGTGCATCAACGGTAGCCGAACACGGGTGGGAACAGGACAACCACCAGTGCCGCCCATACGGAGTACATGGGCAGATAGGCCATCTGCCATCGCTCCAAGGCGCCAAACGAGCCCCGGTGCCGCAGGAAGCACGCATAGAGCCACGCCGACCACGCCAGGTTGACGAGCAGAATGAGATTCTCGCCAAGAGCCGCCACTCGGTTGGGAGTGAAGCCAAACTCGGAGATGCGGGC
>Ga0099828_10001411_pt1 | contig 16049 bp, 15 predicted proteins | sample CZO8metaG_2_FD_79338 | JGI IMG/M metagenome (GOLD analysis project Ga0099828, IMG submission 79338) | Vadose zone soil microbial communities from the Eel River Critical Zone Observatory, Northern California, USA - CZOApr15con2H1.8 metaG | ecosystem: Environmental > Terrestrial > Soil > Vadose... | reverse complement strand
GGCGGACGGCTGGATACCAGGGCATCAGAACAACTGGATCGTGGCGGTCGCGCCGGCCGGGGACTCCACCGGCTTGGCCGCGATCGACTTGAGCACCGGCGAGTTCACCCTGGAGACAGTGCCCGCCGCCGCCCTGGCGGAAGCGCTCTCCCGTCTCGGGCCGGCCGAGATCGTGGCCCCCGCGCCCGGCGACGGGGCGGCGGCGGACCTGCTCCCCGGCCCGCCCGCGCTGCTTACTCACCGCGAGCCCTGGGAGTTCGACGCCGATCTGGCCCGCCAGGACCTGGCCCGCCGCTTCGGGCTCGCCTCGCTCGACGGCCTCGGCCTCGAGCCGGCCGACGCGCCGGCGGTCGGGGCGGCCGGTGCCCTCTTCCGCTACCTGGGCGAGCTCCAGCCCGGTGGGCTGCCCCACCTCTCGCGTCCCGCGGTGCGCCGGAGCGACGCGCATCTCTGGCTCGACGAGATGACCCGCCGGAACCTGGAGCTGGTGGAGCCGCTCCGCGCCGGGATGCGCGGAGCCACGCTGCTCGAGGCCCTCGACCTCACGCTCACGCCCATGGGCGCGCGGCTCCTGCGCCAGTGGCTCCTCTCCCCGCTCCGCGACCCCGACGCGATCGCCCGGCGACTGGATGCGGTGGAGGTGATGGTCGGGGATGGCCGGGGCCGCGCTCGCCTGCGCGAGGCGCTCGACGGCGTGCGCGACCTCGAGCGACTGGCCGGGCGCTCCGCCGCCGGTCGCGCCACTCCACGCGAGCTGGGTGGCTTGCGCGACTCCTTCCGCCGGCTGCCCGACGGGCTGGAATCGCTCGCGGGCCTCGCCGATCGCGGCCGGAGCGCCGCGCTGACGGACCTGGAGACCCAGTTCGACCTGCTCGCGGATCTGGCGGCGGAGCTGGGTGCGGCGCTCGAGGAGCGTCCCCCGGCGGTGCTGGCCGAGGGAAGTGTGATCCGCCCGGGATACGACGGCGAGCTGGACGAGCTCCGTGATCTCCGGGACGGGGGGAAGCGCTACATCGCCACGCTCCAGCAGCGGGAGCGGGAGCGCACCGGCATCTCCTCGCTCAAGGTCGGCTTCAACAAGGTCTTCGGCTACTACCTGGAGATCACCAACGCGCAGGCGGGCAAGGTCCCGCCGGACTACGAGCGCCGGCAGACGCTCGCCGGCGCGGAGCGATACGTGACGCCGGAGCTCAAGGACTACGAGGCGAAGGTCCTGGGCGCGGAGGAGCGGATCGCCGGCCGGGAGGCGGAGCTGTTCGCGGCGCTCCGCGGCCGCGTGGGGGGCGCCATCGCGCGGATCCAGCAGACCGCGCGCGTGCTCGCGCGGCTCGATGTCTGGGCCGCGCTGGGCGAGATTGCGGTGCAGCACCGGTACACCCGGCCCGAGGTGGACGACGGGTTCGGGCTCGTGCTCAAGCAGAGCCGCCACGCGGTGATCGAGCGGCTCATGCCCCGGGAGCAGTTCATCCCGAACGACGTCCGCTTCGCCGAGGCGGAGCGGGTGCTGCTGGTGACCGGGCCCAACATGGCCGGCAAGTCCACCATTCTGCGCCAGATCGGTCTCTGTGCCGTGCTCGCGCAGATGGGCAGCTTCGTCCCGGCGGAGACAGCGCGGATCGGCGTCGCCGACCGGCTCTTTACCCGGGTCGGCGCGAGCGATAACCTGGCACAGGGCCAGTCCACGTTCATGGTGGAGATGAGCGAGACGAGCGCGATCCTCCACAACGCCACCGCTCGCAGCCTCGTCCTGCTGGACGAGATCGGCCGCGGCACCTCGACCTATGACGGCGTGGCGATCGCCTGGGCGGTCACCGAATATCTGCACGACCGGGTCGGCTGCAAGACGATGTTCGCCACCCACTATCACGAGCTGATGCAGCTGCCGGAACGGCTGGAGCACGCCCGCAACCTCAACGTGGCGGTGCGGGAGACGGGAGAGACGGTGGTCTTCCTTCACCGACTCGAATCGGGCGGCACCGACCGCTCGTATGGGATCCACGTTGCCGGCCTGGCCGGGCTGCCCGCGCAGGTCGTGGGCCGGGCACGGGAGATCCTGGCGACCCTCGAGGGTGAGCATCGGGTGGTGCCCGGGGCACCGCCGCCTCCGCTCGATCCCGGCCAGTTGACGCTGTTCTCGCCCGAGGTGCAGCATCCGTTGGTCGAGGAGATCCGCGCCCTGGACCTCAACGCGATGACGCCGATCGAGGCGCTCAACCGCCTGGCCGAGCTCCAGCGGCGCGCGGAGAAGCGGTGAGGCCGCTGTCGCGAGGAGGGGTGTGCATCGCGCTACTGCTCGCCGCAGCCTGCTCCCGCCAGGACGACGCCCTGGGCCGGCTCCCGAACGAGCGGCCGGGTGCCGCGCCGGCCCCGGACGGCCCCCCCGTGGCGCTCAACGCCGAGTCGCCGGTGAGCTATCCTCAGGGGCTGCTGGAGCAGGGGGTGGAGGGAACCGTCGTCCTGCATCTCTTCGTTGACGCGAAGGGCGGCGTCGTCCGCGAGTCCACCCGGGTCGCCGAGTCGAGCGGATACGCAGCCTTCGATTCGGCCGCGATCGCCGCAGTGCCCCAGTTTCGCTACGCGCCTGCAGTCCGCGACGGAACGCCCGTCGCCACGACGTTCCTGCAGCCCGTGCAGTTCCGAAACCCGCAGGGAAGAAGGTAGGCCGGCATGGACCCCCAGCACCTTGCACTCTACGAGTCCGTCCTCGATACCATCGGATGGACCCCGCTGATCCGGCTCGGTCGCGTGGGCTCGGGGATCCGCACGCCCGTATACGCCAAAGCGGAGCACAAGAACCCGGGCGGCTCGGTGAAGGATCGGATCGGCGTAGCCATCATCGAGGAGGCCGAGGCGCGGGGCGCGCTCCGTCCCGGAGGGACGATCGTGGAGGCGACGAGCGGCAACACCGGCATCGGGCTCGCCCTAGCCGCAGCCATCAAGGGGTACCGATGCGTCTTCACGATGCCCGACAAGATGTCGCAGGAAAAGGTGCGCATGCTCAAGGCGTACGGGGCGGAGGTCGTGGTGACGCCGACCGCCGTCCCGCCGGATCATCCGGACCACTATCGGGTGAAGGCGTGGCAGATCGTGCAGGACACGCCCGGGGCGATCCTCGCCGACCAGTACTTCAACCCCGTCAATCCGGACGTGCACTATCGGACTACGGGTCCCGAGGTCTGGGAGCAGACCCGCGGCCGCGTCACCCATTTCGTCGTGGCGGCGGGCACCGGCGGCACAGTGAGCGGAGCGGCCAAGTTCCTCAAGGAGAAGAACCCCGGGATCCGGATCGTGTCCGGCGATCCCGAGGGGTCGGTGTACGCGGGGTACGCCCGGACCGGGGAGGTGGCCGGCGGCGCCCCCTACAAGGTGGAGGGGATCGGCGGCGACGCGATTCCCGCCAACATCTGGTTCAAGTACATCGACGAGTTCCGCACGGTGAGCGATCGCACGGCCATGCTAATGACCCGCCGGCTCGCCCGGGAAGAGGGAATGCTGGTGGGGAGCTCCTCCGGAGTGAACGTGGCGCTCGCGCTCGACGTCGCCCGCGAGGTGAACGACCCCGACGCCCTGATCGTCACGGTGCTCTGCGACACCGGGGAGCGCTATCTGTCGAAGGTGTTCAACGACGAATGGATGCGCGAGAACCAGATGCTCGACTCTCCCCGGACGACCGTCGAGCAGCTCCTGGCCCACCGCCCGGCGCGGGCACCGGCACTGGTGAGCGTGGCTCCCACCGCGATGGTGCGGCAGGCGCTCAACCTGATGAACACCTGGGACGTGAGCCAGATCCCTGTGATCGAGAACGGCGAGCCGGTCGGCACGCTCTTGGAGAACACGCTCATGACCCGCGCGCTGGCACAGCCCGCCCTGCTCGACCGTCCGGTGCGTGAAGTGATGGATCAGGCGCTCCCTGTGGTCGAGGCCCATGTGCCCACCGATCGTCTGGCCCCGATGCTCACTCGCGAGAGCCCCGCCGCTCTGGTGCGGAAGGACGGTAAGCTCGTGGGCATCGTGAGCCGCTACGACGTGCTCCAGCAGCTCATCGGGGCCCGGTAGCCACGATGCGCGTCACGGTGCTCACGGGCGGCACGTCCTCGGAGCGCGACGTGGCTCTCGCCTCCGCGGTCCAGGTCGTCGCCGCACTCCGTGCCCACGGTCACGAGGTGGCGGTGGTCGACACGGCCCGAGGGAATATCCCCGAGGGCGAGGAGCGGTCCGCGCTGGCGGGCTCGGTGGGGACCGAGCCCCCGCCGCTCGCCGAGCTCCGGGCGCTCGAGCGCGGTGTGCTGCTGTCCGGGCTCGGCCAAATCCCGGTCGTGCGCAAGGCGGACGTCCTGTTCCTTGCGCTGCACGGCGGGCGGGGCGAGGACGGCACGATTCAGGGGCTGCTCGAGGTGATGGGGGTCCCCTACACGGGCAGCGGCCGGCTCGGCAGCGCCATGGCCATGGACAAGGACGTCTCCAAGCGGCTCTTCAAGGTGGCGGGCGTCCCTACCCCCGAGTGGATCATGTCCCCCTTCACGACGGATCAAGTCGGCGCGCGCCTCGGGTGGCCGGTCGTGGTCAAGCCGTCCAAGGAGGGATCCACGGTGGGGCTGTCGGTCGTTAAAGAGGAAAAGGCCCTCGAGGCTGCGGTGGCGCTCGCCCGGCGGTACGACGACGAGGTCATGGTCGAGCGCTTCGTGCCCGGGCGCGAGCTCACGGTGGGGATTCTTGAGGGAAAGCCGCTCGCGATCGGGGAGATCATCCCACGGCACGAAATTTTCGACTACGAGTGCAAATACACCCCCGGCATGTCCCAGGAGATCTTCCCGGCGGACCTCCCGGGTGCGGTTGGAGCGGAATGTAAGCGGCTCGCACTACTTGCGCACCATGCGCTCAAGCTCGGCGGTTATTCGCGCGTCGACTTTCGCTTGACACCGCAGGGCGAGATCCGCTGTTTAGAGGTGAATACGTTGCCCGGCATGACCGCGACCAGCCTGCTCCCCCAGGCCGCCCGAGCCGTCGGCATCGAATTTCCAGAGCTGTGCGACCGCATCTGCCGGATCGCCCGGTCCGGCCGGCCGACCTAAGGGCAATTCAGCACGGAAGTTAGGGGGCGTCAGCACGATGAACACCACCCCGTATCCCCGGATCACGCCCTGGGTGGGCCGCCTTATCATCGCCAACGCGATGGTACTGCTGCTATTGCTGACGGTCTTCACCTCCCCCGCCCTGCAGGCCCGGCTCGCCTTCGACCCGGCTCATGCCCTGGCCCGGCCGTGGACCTTCATCACCTACATGTTCGTGCACGGTGGGCTTTTCCACCTGCTCGGCAACATGCTGATGCTGTTCGTGTTCGGCTCCCCGGTCGAGAGCCGGATGGGGAGCCGGGCGTTTCTTCTCTACTACCTATACTGCGGCGTCGGCGCAGCACTTTTGGCCCTCGCACTGTCGGGCCTGACCACCGTGCCCCCGTTCGTCGGGGCCTCCGGGGCCGTGCTCGGGCTCGGGTTGGCCTTCGCCACGTTCTGGCCTGATGCCGAGCTGATACTCTTCCCGTTCCCGATCCCGGTTCGCGCACGGACCCTCGTTGCGATCCTGGCCGCCATCGATCTCGCCTTCGCGATCCGAGCGAGCAATACCGACGGCGTTTCCCACGTCGCGCACCTCGGCGGGCTCGCGGCCGGCTTTCTCTTCTTCCGGATCCAGAGCCTCTCGCGCCGCAGACCGAGCGCGCCGCCCCGCCCGGTTGAGCGCGTGGTGATGGTGCAGTCCGGCGTGCCCGAGGCGAGCCGCCCGATGCCCGCGGCCCCGGTGACGCCGCGCCGCCGCGTCGACGCCGACCCCGTCGCGGCCGAGGTGGACCGCGTGCTGGACAAGATCAGTGCGCAGGGCCTGGGCAGTCTCACCGCCGCCGAGCGGCGGTTCCTCGACGAAGTGTCGAAACAGAAAAAGCAAGAGCACTAAATCGGTCCTTGCGTCGCGGCCGGGTGTTTTCGTATAGTGCCGCGTGCTCATCAACCTCCTCCCCGATTTCCTCGCCGTGCTGGACGCGGAGAATCGTGAGACGGCCTACCAGCAGTACCGAGACGCTCACCGTCCCATCCTCGACGCCTACTGGCACAATTACGTACTCGATCCCGACAGCGCCCATGCCGAGGCCATCGTCGCGCACGCGCTCAAGGCCAACCGGGACGATCTACGCGCGCTCGCTCAGGGCGTGGATCTGGTTTCGCTGGCGGAAGAGGCGATCGGACGCGCGGAAGAGCTGCTTCAGCTAGACCGGCCGACGGACTGCTACCTGATGGTGGGGGTCGGCGGCGCCAACGCGGGCGAGCTGGTCGTCGGCGGGCGGGGGATCGCCTTCCTCTGCCTGGAGCACTTCACCGGCCGGGCCAATCCCGAGACCTACGGCATGGGGCTCCCGCCGGACCTGGTCCCGCTCTGGCTGGCGCACGAGCTGGCCCACACGGTCCGCTACACGTCGGCGACCAGTCACAGCGAGCTCCGGCGTCTCGTCGCCGACCTGGGCGGTTACTACGACTACTGGCAGACCGGTAGCCGGGCAACGCTGCGCGAGCTGCTGGTCAACGAAGGGCTGGCAGTACATGCGTCCCGCGCCGTAGCTCCGGCCTTCGACGCCGCCGATTACTTCGGCTACCCCCGCCGGCAGTACCACCGGCTCCGCGAGCTCGAAGCCTTCTTGCGCCGCGCCGTCGAGCCGGACCTCGATCGAGCCGGCCTGGGCCTCCGCCTCCGCTACCTCTCCGGCGGCATGAGCTCGGCAGCCCGGCTGGTCGCGGGCCGGGTGATCCCCGAGCGCTCCGGCTACTACCTTGGCTTCCGCATGGCGGAGGCGCTCGTGGCCGAGCGGGGTCTGGCGGCCGCGGTGCGGGCGCCGGTCGGGGATTTTCAGGCGGCGGAGGACGCGGCGAGCGGAATGCAGACAGCGTAAACTGCGGTGAACGGTGAACGGGGGCTCCGATCGTCGGCCGGCGCCCCCTGTTTACCGGTTACCGTTCACCGTTTACCGTTCGTGATGGCCGATGATCCTCCCGTCACCATCCGCTGGAAGCCGACCGGTCCCTACGTCGTCGAGGGACCCGTCGTGTTCACCGACAACGAGGGCACGGAGCTGGTGCCCCCACCCGCCAAGGTACCGGGCCAGATCAAGCTGTGCGGTTGCGGGCGGTCCAATACCAAGCCGTTCTGCGACGGGAGCCACAAAAGACAGTGATGTGAGTTCACTGCGTCATTTCCCCACGCAGAAGCTCGCGAACACCCGGCCCAGCACCTCGTCGACGTCCACCGCGCCCACCAGCTCGTCCAGCGCAAGCGTGGCCCGGCGCACATGATGCGCCACCAGCACGGCATCCCCGCCCCGGCCGAGGTGGGGCCGGGCGTCTTCCAGCGCGTCACGGGCGCGGGCGAGCGCGTCGCGATGGCGCTGCCGGGTGAGCGCCGGCTCGAGATCGGCCAACGCCACCCGCTCGCCGAAGATCCGCTCCGCCACGGCCCGCCGCAGGACGTCCAGCCCGGCTCCGCTGACGCAGGATACGGCCAGCTCGCCGGCCCCCGCCGGGGCGAGATCCGCCTTGGTCCGGACGACGAGGCCGGGGCGTCCATCGGCCAGCCCGCTCTCGTCCGACCCGAGCGGTCGGCCCGCCTCCGCGCAGAGCAACACCAGGTCGGCAGCGGCGAGGTAGCGGCGGCTCACCTCGATGCCCAGCCGCTCGATCCTGTCCGTTGCGTCCTGCAGCCCCGCGGTGTCCACCAGACGCACGGGCCAGCCATGGAATTCCGCCGCGGCCTCGATAGCGTCGCGGGTGGTCCCCGGAATCTCGGTGACCAGCGCCCGCTCCGTGCCGAGCAGCGCGTTGAAGAGCGACGACTTGCCGACGTTGGGTCGGCCGGCGAACACGACCAGAGCTCCCTCGCGCAGCCGCTCACCCCAAGGGCCGGTGGCGAGCAGTCGGCCAACCCGGTCCTCGGCCTCGGCCAGGGCTCGGCTGATGCGCTCGGGCGACACCGGTCCGTCGTCCTCGTCCGGAAAGTCGATGTCATAGCCCAGCAGCGCCTGCAGCTCCACGAGGTGGTTGCGCAGCTCCTCGAGCCGTCGAGAAAGTCCGCCCTCGAGCTGGCCGAGCGCGGCCCGGGCCTGGGCCGGCGTCGTGGCGTCGATGAGGTCGCCCACCGCCTCGGCCTGGACCAGATCCAGCTTGCCGTTGAGGACGGCGCGCCGGGTGAACTCGCCCGGGTCGGCAGGCCGCGCTCCCGCCGTGTGCAGCGCCGTGAGCAACCGGCCCGGCACCGCGAGCCCGCCGTGGCAGGACAGTTCTACCATGTCCTGGCCGGTGTAGCTCGCCGGCGCCGGAAAAACGGCGTACAGGCCCCGGTCGATGACGCTGCCGTCGGGTGCCTGGAAGGTGGCGAGCGTGGCAGTCCGCGCGGGCTCGGTCCTGAACCCCCGGATCACCCGTCTCGCCACCTCGAACGCCCCCCGTCCGCCGAGCCGCACGACCGCAAGCGCGGACCGGCCCGGCGGAGTCGCGAGAGCCGCGATGGGGTCGGAGAGCATGCCAACAACCTACCGAAGATGCCACGAGGGAGCAGCACGTGTGAGCCGACGGCTCACTTCTTCGCCTTCCCCTTCTGGGCCGGCGGGGGCGGAGCCGGCGGCGGCTGGCGCTTCAGCCGCTCCCTGGCCAGGAACCACTGCTGCGGAATGCTCGTGAGGTTCTGTACTGCGTAGTACAGGTTGAGCCCGGACGCGAATTTCAGGAACAGCCCCGTCATCATGACCGGCATCACGTAGAGCATGGTCTTCATCTGCTGGGTCTGCTCCATGCCGATCTGGCCGACCTTGCTCACCCCGAACATCGTGAGCCCCATCAGCAGGGGGATGATGTAGTACGGGTCGGGCCGCGACAGGTCCGGGAGCCACAGGAACGACGTCCCCCGGAGCTCGATCGTGTTCTGGAACACGAAGAACAGCGCCAGCAGGACCGGCATCGGCAGCAGCATGGGCCAGCAGCCGCCGAACGGGTTCACCCCGTGCTCCTTGTAGAGCCGCATCATCTCTGCCTGGAGCTTCTGTGGGTCGTCCTTGTGCCGCTCCTGAATCTCCTTCATGTACGGCTGGATCGCCTGCATCTGGATGCTGGACCGCATCGCCTTCTGGTTGAGCGGCCACAGTAGCAACCGCACCAGAATGCCGAAGACGATGAGGCCGAAGCCGTAGGCCAACCCGAGGCGGTCATGCATGAACAGGAGCAGCCAGCGGATCGGGACCGTGAAGAACCGGATCACCGTTCGGAAGCCGGGCCAGCCGTACGGGTTCACATCGTCGAGGTCGTGCCCGATGCGGCGCAGGCGGTCGTACTCCATGGGACCGGCATAGAGCGTGAAGGAGAACGTCCCGGCTGCGTTCACCGGCAGGCTCAGCCGCACCTCGGCTGTGGTCGGATGCTTGCCCGCCGTCGGCGGCGGCGTGGCCGTCACCCCGCTGATGCGCCCGCTGGCGCTGTCGAACGCCAGGACGGCCGCCATGAAATACTTCGACTTGACCGCGGTCCATTCGAATGGTCCGCTCAGGGTTTTCGACTCACCCGGCTTGAGGCTCGTGAAGTCGGTGCGCTCGGCGTCGCCGTCCTTGATCACCAGGGCGAGCGCGCGTTGGTTCTCGCTGGAGTCGACCTCGGTGTTGGCCAGGCCCCGGCCCAGATCGAGGACCATCAGCCCGCCATTCGGGCCCACCCCGGAGACCCGGCCGGTCACGTCGATCCGGTAGTCGTCGGGCACAAACGTGTACGTCAGCTCGACGCCGATGTCGCCTCGGGCCGCCTGCAGCTTGAGCGGCGTGGGCCCCGTCACGTCGAGTCTGCGCGCGCTGGGCGTGAACGACCAGTCGGCCAGGCGAACCGTGTCTTGACCCCGAACCAGCGTCGCCCCGAGCCAGCCGTCGCCCGGCCGGACCAGCTCCGCCGGCAGTCCGTGGGTCTCCGGCGCCATGGAGCGAAACCGCTGCAGCGACGCGAGGACGATCCGGGCCCCCCGCGTGCTCACCCCGTAGGTGGAGAGCGGCGATGTGACCAGGATGGTGTCCTCGGCCAGGCCCGGGACCGTGTCGGTCGGCGGGCGCGGCGCTGTCGGCCCGGTCGCGACGGACTCCGCAGGCGTGGCCGGGCGGACGCCTGCCGAGTCCGCGGAGGCGACGGGCTTGCGACCGGGCGGTTGCTTCAGGAAAATGGCTGGCGCTATCGCGATGACCATCATCAGCATGATGGCCCAGACTGCACGACGATCCATGGATCTCAGTTCATCGGTTTACGGGACGGCATCGACGCCGCCCGGATTGAACGGATGGCAACGGGCGAGCCGGCGCAGCGCGAGCCACGAGCCGCGGAGCGCGCCGTAGCGCTCGATCGCCTCACGGGCGTACTCCGAGCACGTGGGGGTGAAGCGGCAGGCCGGTGGCAGCGCGGGCGAGATCAAGGCCTTGTAGGCGCGGAGGAAGGCGACGAGGACGCGGCGCGGCAACTCCGCCGGACGGCTTGCCTGCCCCACGGCACGCGTATCGCTCACCGCGCGCCCGCCACACTGTCGAGCCAGGTCAACATCTCCGCCCTGAGTTGGCCGAAGCGTGCGTCGTATGCTTCCCGCCGTGCCCGGACGACCAGATCACACGGTGGGAGCCGGGACTCAAGGTCGCGCCGCCAGATTTCCTTGAGGCGGCGGCGCAAACGATTACGGGCCACCGCAGTGGACTGAAACTTGGGTACGATCAGTCCGATCCGCGAGTGGCCCGTCGGGTTGTCCAGCCAGATCATGTCGAGGTGCTCGGTGCGGCGGCGACGACCCCGGGTGAGGCAGCGGCGAAGCTCCGCCGGCCGGGCGAGCCGAGCGGCCCGCCGCAGGCGCTCAGCCGCCGTCAGCGACCCCCGTGCTTCGACGGGAGCTGAACCGTGAGACTCTTCCGCCCCTTCTTGCGGCGGCGGGACAGCACTGCCCGGCCCCAACGCGTGGCCATGCGGGCACGAAAGCCGTGCTTGTTGAGGCGACGCTTGTTGCGCGGACGATACGACGGCTTCATGCGTGCTCTCTCCTCCCGATGAGCCCGTCAAGCTAGCGGCGCAAGTGGTCGGGCGTCAAGGTTGACTTTTCCACACGTGGCCCGTAGAATCGGCTGCCCTTGCAAACTCCCACCCGCAGTCGAGCATCGATGCAGCTCTCCGCGAAGGAAGCATGGAAGCGCATCCTCGATGAGGCGCAGCGCGAACTTCCTGCTGACATCATACGGAACTGGCTCGAGCCCACCGAGGCGATCGCCCTCGATGAGGGACAGTTGGTCATCGGCGCCCCCGATCAGTTCGCGGCCGAGTGGAATGAGACGAAGCACGCCTCGCTCCTGACCCGCCTCGCCGAGCCCGTGGTCGGGCGGCCGACCGCCGTGGTGTTCCGGGTCCAGGAGGAACGGCAGCGGCGGCCCCAGATGGACTTCTTCGTCACGCCCACGGCCACCGCGGGAACGGCCGGCCCGGCGGCGAACCCAAGCATGCAGCCGCTCAACGAGCGCTACAGCTTCGAGACGTTCGTCATCGGAAAGTCCAATGAGCTGGCCGCGGCGGCGGCGCACGCCATCGCCGAAGCCCCCGGCAAGACCTACAACCCGCTCTTCATTTACGGTGCCACCGGGCTGGGCAAGACCCACCTGATGCAGGCGATCGCCCATGCCCGCCTGGAGCGCGCGTTCGACACCCGGGTGCTCTACGTCGGGGCCGAGCAGTTCCTGAACGAGGTGATCGAGAGCATCCACGGCCGGACGATGCCGGACTTCCGGCGCCGCTACCGGAACGAGGTGGACCTCTTTCTGGTGGACGACGTGCATTTCCTGGAAGGCAAGGAGCAAACCCAGGAAGAGTTCTTCCATACGTTCAACGCGTTGCACCAGGCCAACAAGCAGATCGTCCTCACGTCCGACCGGGCACCCAAGGAGATCCCCGGCCTGGAGGCGCGCCTGGTAAGCCGGTTCGAGTCCGGCATGGTGGCCGACATCGGCCAGCCGGACCTGGAGCACCGGATCGCGATTCTCCGGAAGAAGCAGGAGCAGGACCACCTCGAGATGACGATCCCCGACGACGTGCTCCGGTTCATCGCCGAGCACGTGCGGTCGAACGTCCGCGAGCTCGAGGGGTGCATCATCAAGCTGCTGCTATTCGCCTCGCTCAAGCACAAGGAGATCTCGATCGAGCTCGCCCGGGAGGCGCTCTCGGACAAGATCAAGCCGGGCGAGGACGGCGCGGAGGCGCGGGCCAAGCCGCTCCCGACCATCCACCGGGTCCAGGAGGTCGTCGCGCGGCGCTGGGGCGTGACGCCTGAAGGTCTTCGGTCCAAAGCGCGGATCAAGACCCTCACCGTGCCGCGCCAGATCGCGATGTATCTTGCGCGCGATCTGCTCCAGATGCAGTTGGTGGAAATCGGCCAGGCATTCGGCGGCCGCGATCATTCCACCGTCATCCACAGCGTGGACAAGGTGCAGCGCCAGATGTCGCGCGACCGCTCCTTCCGCGAGAAGATCGAGTACGCACGCCAGGAGTTGTGCGCAGAGTAATCCCCGTGTTGGCAGAGCCGCTGTGGGTTATATGGAGGAGACGGGAAAGCGGTACGATCTATCCGCATCATTCACAGTGGATCGACACGACCGAAGCGACCTAACCGTCGCGCACAGCAGGTGATTGGGGAGGCGTCCACATATCAAGACCCTCTACTACTGCTGCTAGTATCTCTTATTCTCAGAGAAGTAGTAATTACTAGCGCGCCGAGGAGCGCATGAAGCTCACGATCACGCGGGACCAACTTCAGGAAGGGCTCGTCGCCGTCGCCGCCAGTGTGCCGACCAAGACGACTCTGCCAGTCCTGTCTAACATCCTGCTCGAGGCGACCCGCGACGGGCTTCGCCTCTCGGGCACGGATCTGGACATTGCCGTGAGCACCGTCGTCCCGGCCTCGGTTGACCAGGACGGCGCGATCACGCTCCCGGCGCGCAAGCTGGTCGAGATCGCGCGTGAGCTTCCCAGCGCGCCGATCCGCCTCGTCGCGAGCGGCGAGCAGCGGGTCACGATCGAGTGCGGGCGCTCCAAGTTCAAGCTCCTCGGCCTGCCGAGAGAGGAGTTCCCGGCGTTCCCGGCGGTCAAGTTCGAGGGCGGGTGGCGGGCGTCGGCCAAGGACCTCCAGAAGCTGATCGCGCACGTCGCGTTTGCCGCGAGCACCGAGGAGAGCCGGCCGATCCTCAACGGCGTGCTCTGGGAGCTCCGGCCGGAGAAGATGCGCATGGTGGCGACCAACGGGCACCGGCTCGCCCGGATGGATGTGCCCACGACGGCGGGCGCCGGCGCGGGCCAGGCCGATCTCATCGTGCCACCCAAGGCTCTGGAGCAGATTCGGCGTCTCTTCCGGCCGGAGGACGACATCGACATCGCCAAGAGCGAGAACCATCTCGGCTTCCGGTCCGCCGCCACCCAGGTGTTCACCCGCCTGATCGAGGGGCCGTACCCCAACTACGAGCAGGTCATCCCGCGCGAGAACGACAAGGCTGCCACTGCCGACAAGTCGGCCATCACCGCGGCGCTCCGCCGCATGAGCATCGTGGCGAGCGACCAGACTCACCGGATCCGCATGGCGTTCGCCAGCGGCTCCTGCAAGCTCTCGGTCCAGACGCCGGACCTGGGCGAGGCCCAGGAGGAGGTCACCGTCACCTATGACGGGGACCCGCTCGAGATCGGCTTCAATGCCGCCTATTTGCTGGAGATCCTGAAGTACATCCCGACCGACGAAGTCCGGCTCACCTTCAAGGCGCCCGAGCGGGCGGCCACCTGCGAGCCGGTGGGGTGGGACGACCCGGCGAGCTTCCTGACGCTGGTCATGCCCCTGAGGTTGGTGGACTGAGCCGCGCCTACTTTCTCGCCGCCTTCCAGCTCGCCCGCTGATGCACCGGCACGCTCTGACCGACCGCGGGGACAGTGATCGTCATCTCCGCCGAATCGGTTCCTTCGGCGCCCAGCACCCCGCTGTCCCGCGAGAAGCGGTAGACGGTCCGCCGCGTCCCGGCGGACGCCATCTCCATCGGCTGGGTGGGCTGCCCGCCTGAGCCCGTACGGTCGAAGACGGTCGCGGCGACGATCGTGTAGACGCCTCCCTCCCGCTTTTCGACCTGGTAGCTGGTCACCGCGTGCTCCCGCACGTCGAACGCATCGGCCTTGATGGTGCGCTCGGTCGTGTCGTTCCACTGGGTCGTCGTGTCGAGCCCGCCTGCAGGGAGAGCCGGGAACAGCTCCGGCAGACTCGCTTCCACCTGATCGCCCACGCCGGAGCTCCGGTCTGCGCGGAGCCCGGTCAGATGGCCCTGCGGCGTCAGGGATGCCACCCAGGTCGTTCCCTCGGCACGAAGCACGGAGTCGGCGGCCACGGTGCCTCCGACCTCCTGGCGCAGCGAATCCAGCCGGATGGCGGCGTGATACGCGCCCGGCGCGTCCGCGATCGAGATGGTGAGATAGGCCGTGCGGCTGAACTGCTGGAGCTGGGTGGCGCCGCCGGGCAGCTCCAGCACCAGACTATCCCGCCGCTCGAGCGCGTAGCGTGCCCCCGACGTGGGGTGGTAGAGGATCTCAGCCCCGCGCGTCGGGTCCGCCGTGGGCGCGCGAGCGGGTCCGCCGGACGTCCGGGGCGGCGCGGGCTTCGGCGCCGGCCGCTCGATCGGCGGGGATCCCTGCGAGCACGCCGCCGCCCAGACGGCGATCGCGAGAGACGCGAGCCGGCGATGGCTCACGGCAGCTCGATCACGGCGAACGTCTCCGTGAGGGTCACCGGCAACGGCTGGGGCGCGAACGCGCCGGCGAGTGTGAGCTTCGTCGTCATCGAATAGCCACCGCCGAGGTACCGGCCATCGGACGAGACGTAATGCTCGCCGGTTCCCGATCCGGATCCATCGATCTGCGCGGGACCGGCGGGCGTCTGCTGGGTACCGGTCACGTTCGAGGTGAACGACGTCTCGACCTTGACCGCCTTGCCGTCCCGGCGAGCCTCGGTGCCGGTCGCCTTGTAGGTGGTGATCCGGCTGACCGTCATGGTGCCGCCGCCCACCTCGCTCGAGGTCTTCGTCGTGTCGGTCCAGCCATCGCCGACCTTGAGCCCCGGCCGGAGCCCCGGATACAGGCGGGAGACGACGTCGGTGAGCTGGGGCGCGAGCGGCGTTTCCCGGAGTGCCTTCACGTCGCTGATGTGGCCGGACGCGTCCAGCAGGGCATGCAACGGCGTACCCCGGGCGCTGTCGAGCACGGCCTTGGGGAGCGGCGCCGAGTCCGCCCGCATCGAGTCGACCACTGCACTGACGACCTTCCCCCCGGCCGTGTCCGTCAGCGTCACCGCGAGAAAGGTCGACACGGTGAAGCGCTGCTGCTGTTGGCCGCCCCCGATACTCGAGGCGTCCACTGCCTGATCGATGGTCTGGTCGATGCGGTAGTGCGTCTTGGCCGGCGGTGCGCTGAGGCTCACCATGCCGGTGAGCGTGAGAAGCGCGAGAGCGCGAGCTGTCATGCGTGCCCCGAAGAGAGGTGGGACTGCAAGGGACTGCCCCCCGGGAGTAGGCCCGGAGGGCAGAGACGGGTCGAGCCGTAAGCCGAGTTCTGTTCCCCCGCGCTCGCGCGCGGGAGGATGGTCATCTGTCTAGGACGGTCGTCGCCGACCGTCTCGAGCGGCCTACCCGCGGCTCCCCCTTGCTTTCGCTCGGGGCCTTGCGGTGTGGGTCACACCTCGCCGCCTATTTGGCCTTGCTCCGACTGGGGGTTACCGTGCCACCGTCCGTTGCCGGCGGTGCGGTGGGCTCTTACCCCACCTTTTCACCCTTGCCCTCTGCTTGCGCTCGGGGCGGTCTGTTTTCTGTGGCCCTGTCCGTCGCCTTACGGCGCCCAGGCGTTACCTGGCAGTCTACCCGTTGGAGCTCGGACTTTCCTCGGAGGAATGCCCTCCGCGACCACCTCGTCCTACCCGCGCGTCAAAAATAGGCCCCCCGG
>Ga0099828_10001410_pt1 | contig 16051 bp, 15 predicted proteins | sample CZO8metaG_2_FD_79338 | JGI IMG/M metagenome (GOLD analysis project Ga0099828, IMG submission 79338) | Vadose zone soil microbial communities from the Eel River Critical Zone Observatory, Northern California, USA - CZOApr15con2H1.8 metaG | ecosystem: Environmental > Terrestrial > Soil > Vadose... | reverse complement strand
TCGCCAGACGGGAAATGGGTGGCATTCGCGGTGGCGACTCCGGACATGAACGCAAATCGAAACGCGAGCAACATTTGGATTGTTCCGACAGCGGGCGGTGAGGCCGTTCAGCTTACGCAGAGCGGCCACGACACGTCGCCAGCATGGTCGCCCGACGGAAAGACACTGGCGTTCTTGTCATCACGGGATGGGAATTCGCAGGTGTACGTGCTGTCGATGGAGGGTGGTGAGGCGCATGCGGTGACGCACCTCTCGACTGGCGCGGATATGGTGAGGTGGGCGCCGGACGGGAAGACGATTGCCTTCACGTCGTCGGTGTACCCGGATTGCAAAGACGATCCTTGCAACAAGAAGCGGGACGAGGAGAAGGAGAAAAACAAAGTCAAGGCGCGCGTCTATGAGCAACTTTTATATCGACATTGGGACCATTGGTTCGAGGGCAAGCGCAGCCATTTGTTTGTGGAGCAGGCAGATGGGAGCGGAGAAGCTCGCGATTTGAATGCGGGAGCTAAGTACGACGTGCCGCCGGACCAGCGTGGCGGCCCTGATGACATCAATTTCTCACCAGACTCCAAGGAGATTTGTTTCACGGCGGTGACCGACAAGGTGGAAGCCGTCAGCACGAATGGGGATTTGTTTGTGGTGCCAACGGCTGGAGGCGAAGCGAAAAAGATCACCACAAATCCTGGGTTTGATGGCAATCCTGTGTACTCGCCGGATGGACGGTTCATCGCGTATCACGCACAGCTTACGCCCGGATATGAGGCGGACCGCTGGCGAGTGATGTTGTACGACCGGCATAGCGGCAAGAGCGAGAACCTTACGGAAAGCTTTGACCGCAGTGCGAATGAACTCGGGTGGTCAGCGGATAGCAAGACAATATTTTTCACGGCGGAAAACGAGACGCTGCAGCCGGTTTACGCGATGGCCGCGCGGTCAGGAGCAATCCCGAAGAAAATTATCGCTGAGGGCTTTAACACCGGGTTGACGATCAGCGCCGACGGGAAGACCTTCGCGTTCGAACGCGGCAGCTTGACCATGCCGGCGGAAGTGTTTGTCGCGGCCGCTGACGGCTCCTCGGCTCGGCAACTCACGCACCTGAATGAATCGATCGTGGCGAAATTGGACATGAATGCGCCGGAAACCTTTTGGTTTGAAGGTGCGGAGGGCACGCGCGTGCAGGCGATGATGATTCGTCCGCCGCATTTTGACGCGGCGAAGAGATACCCCCTGCTCGTCCTGCTGCACGGCGGCCCACAGACGATGTGGTCAAACGCGTGGGGCTATCGATGGAACGCGCAAGTATTTTCAGGCGGGGGGTACGTAACGTTGATGATTAACCGGCGCGGGTCGACGGGATATGGACAGAAATTCACGGATGAGATTACGAACGATTGGGGCGGCAAGCCATATGTCGATGTGATGAAAGGAATCGATTTCTCCCTGGCCACATACAAATTCATCGACGGAACTCGGATGGCCGCTGCGGGGGGATCGTACGGCGGATACATGGCGGATTGGATCGCGACGCACAGCGGCCGCTTCAAAGCGATCATTAGCCACGCGGGAATTTACGATAAGTTTTCGATGTATGCGACAGAGGAATTGTGGTTCGAAGAGCACGACATGCAAGGGACGCCGTGGACAAATCCGGAGAGTTATCGTAAATGGTCGCCGCTCACGTACGCGGGTGAGCTCGGTAAATTTAAGACGCCGACGCTGGTAATTTGCGGGGAGCGCGATTATCGCGTGCCGTGCACGCAATCCATGGAATTCTTCAACACGCTGCAAAGGCAGGGGGTACCGTCGAAATTGATGGTCTATCCAGATGAGGGCCACTGGATTCTGAAGCCGCAAAACTCGCAGCTCTGGTACAAAACATTTTTTGATTGGCTGAAGCAGTGGATTAAGTAGGCAGGTAAGCTCACCTCATCAAATGGCGCGCACCATCACGCGAACAGGCGCTGCAGGGAACGTCGCAAAAATCGGAACAAATGGAACAGAAGGAATACCGCAAGGACGATCAAGAACGCCACAACCACGATCGTTGCGGTGGGATGAACGGTGGCCATCCAGGTAAGCCAGACCGCCAACGCATCTTCTCCAAGGCTAAGGAGCCAATTGCTGAAAGGTTCAGGGCTGGTGTTAACGGCGGCGCGGGTACTGGCTTTTGTGCCATGCGAAGTCAGCGCGACTCCACCGGCGAGAAGCGCGGCACTCCAGCGCCATTCGGGCGGCGCTGCAACGGTGGCGCCGTAAGCAAGTAGAGCTGCAGCAGGTGGGCGGATCAAGGTGTGCACGGCGTCCCAGACGGTGTCGACATAGGGGATTTTGTCGGCAAGAAATTCAATGGCGTAGAGCGTGAGCGCGATTCCGAGAACCCACGGGTGCGAGAGCACCTGGAGCGAATCCGGCAAATGGATGATGCCGTAACGCTGAAGAAGGCCTAGGGTCGCAATAGTGGCGTATAGATTCAAGCCAGAAGAAAATCCGGCGCCCAGCGCCAAGCCCAGGGTTTGCAGTAGGTTCACAGATTCCATGTTATTGTCCCTGCCCGCCGTACGTAACCTTCTATGTATATGGCGGCAACGTTTCGTTTGATTCCATCCGCTTCAAAATAGATTCTATTAGCTGCGTAACCTACGAATGTTTGGCCTACGACAGCTTTTTTATCCCTGGGGCTTTGTGGTGCAGGCTGTGGCGCTCGTGCACTTTGCGCGCCGCCGCCCGGAGGGCTATTGGCTGTACGTGATCCTCTTCGGAGGATTTGTGGGAGCCAGCGCGTACATCGTGGTGGAGGTATTGCCGGACGCGGGACTGCTTCGCGGCGTATTTCAAGGGTTCGGGCGTAGGTCCCGGATCCAGGCGCTGGAAATACAAATTATTGACAATCCATCCGCTGGGAATTACGAGGAACTAGGCGAGCTGTGCCTAGAGCAGAAGCAGTACGCGAAGGCGCGCGATTCGTTTGACAAAGCCATTGCTGCGCGCGGCGATTCTCCTCACGCGTTTTATAATCGTGCTAAATGCAACTTGGGTCTTGGCGAACTTGCGAGTGCGATTCCCGATCTCGAGCACGTGGTCAAAATAGATCCTAAATTCGACTATTACCGCGCCACCGGTTTGCTGGCGGACGCGTATGCGCAGACCGGCCAACTCGAGCGGGCAGCTCCGTATTTTGCGGAGGCGACGCAGTTTTCGACGACACCGGAAACGCTGTACAACTATGCCAACTATCTGCGCCTGCAGAATCGCGGCGACGAAGCGCGCGAGTGGCGCAGGGACTTCTGGCCAAAAAGCGAACCTTGCCGCGATACATGCAAGGGGTGGAACGTCCGTGGTTCCGCAAAGGCAAGACGCTGTTGAAAGAGGTAACTCCAGCTTAGGGTCCTAGGTGAGTGCGCCGGCTTTACGTAACTGCTCTTTCATTCCTGCCCAACTCTGACGAGTGGACTCCTCCGGCGTACCTGCGCCGTGCCAGTGAGTCTCCAGGCTTACAGCGAAGTGATAGCCGTCGCGTTTGAGCGCGGTGAATTGTCCGATCCAATCAATCGCACCGGCTCCCATCGCGGCCCAGCCAGGTTCTTTAGAATCCGAGGTGCTAGCTATGTACTTGATATCTTTGCAGTGGCAATGGCCGATGCGATCTTTCGGCAAAAGATTGTAGCCACCCGGGTATGGAGTTTCTCCGCGAGCCGCGGCGTTGCCTGGATCCCAATTGAGCATGAAGGAAGTGGACGACACCCCAGCAAGGACTTGCGCGGCTTCGGCGGCGGTTGCCGCGTTGCAGGCGTATTCATTTTCAAGGATCAGGATAATTCCCTGCTTGCCCGCGGTGTTTGCAGCTTCCAATAATTTGGAATTGATTGCCGCGCGGTAAGGCTTAGGATCTTCGAGACGCCAGAAATCGAAGCAACGAACGCGGTCCGTGCGAAGGGCCTTCGCCAAGGCCATGCTGCGGTCTAGCACTTCGCCTTGCTGATCAAAAGTGAAGTCTGCGTTGAATTGAGCGCCCTTGGGGCTAAATTTTGATTTCGGCGCGCCGGGCCAGTCCACTTTAAAGAGTGGACTGGCGATGTCGGTCACACGAAGCTTATATTTTTCGAGGATGCGGCGTGCTTCGGCGACTTCCGTGGCATCGAGCTTTAGAATGTTTTTGTTCCACATGCCGCGGAGCTCAATCCATTCCAAGCCAAACTCGCGAGAGATGACTTCGCAAGCGCGGCCGAAGTCCTGGCCAAGTTCATCGTTGATAACGGAAATGCGGAAAGGAGAGTTCATACCGTCAGCCCCAGTTTCTCTTGGAGATATTCCTTGTTGGCTGCAGCGGCTTCTTTAGGGCTATGGGCATTCGGAGGAACTTCGTCGAGCTCGACAACCGCCCAGCCGCGAAAATTAATTTTGGTCAGAGACTCGAAGACGGCGGGAACGTCAACCAAGCCGTGCCCAAGCTCAACGAAGCGATAGACACTCTTTGAGACGCGCTCGACATCTTTGATATGTAAAAAGAGGAGTCGATCGCTAAACTTCTCGATGGCTTTTACAGGATCGCCACCGCCCTGGAAGTAATGTGCGATATCTAATTCCAGTTTTACATAACGGGGATCAGAAGCGCTCATGACCTGGTCGACCTCTTCGGGTCGCTCGCTTAATGACCCCATGTGATTGTGATATCCGAGGGGGATTCCGAGATCGGCTGTGCGTTTGCCAAGTTTTGTCAGAGCTTTGCCCAACTGTTTATAATCGTCGGGGATCGCGACGCGGCTTTTAGGGCGATTGTCTAAGACTTGGAGGTACAAGCCGCCGGCATCACGCAAAAATTTCGCGTGGGCAGTGTGTTCCGCGATGCTCTTTTTCGCAGAAGCAGAGTCGCTAAGCAGGTCGCCGCTGGAAAGCGCCACAAACTTCAACTCATGCTGGGTGAGAAAATCGCGCATAGCGGCCGGACTGCCAAACTCCGCGATGCTATTGGAACGCAACTGTATGCCGCGAAAACCGACCGCGGCGATGTCTTCAATGGCTTGACGATCCTTGCCACCCCAAGTGATCGACGCATAGCCGAAATGAATCTCGGAGGGCGCGGGAGTCAGCGGCGTATCGAAGTGCGACAGGTTCATGGGTGGATAGAGCAGGTCGCGCGCCAGAAGCGTGCTGGTGGGAAAAGCCGAAGCTGCCGCTAATGCGGTCATCGTGCCAAGAAACTCGCGTCGCGGAATGCGATGCGTCATGAATTCTCCTTTTCGTTTTCCGACGAGTTCTAAATCGTCTGCCGAACAGCCTTTGAAGCATAGCCGTCCGGGTGCTTTCGACGCCAATCCCAGGCGCTGCGGACGATGGACTCGAGCTCCGGAAATTGCGGCTGCCAATCTAGATCGCGCTTGATGCGTCCCGACCCCGCAACCAAGACTGCCGGATCGCCAGGCCGCCGAGCCACCTCACGCGCGGGAATCGGATGCCCAGTTACGCGGCGAACAGTTTCGACGACTTCGCGAACGCTAAAACCGCGTCCGGTACCAAGATTGTAAATAAGCTTGTCGTGTTGACGCAAAGCGTCGAGCACCAAGATGTGGGCGCTGGCGAGGTCGCTGACATGAACATAGTCGCGGACGCAAGTGCCATCCGGCGTCGGATAATCGGTCCCGAAAATCGAGATGTATTCGCGTTTTCCTAGCGCGACCTGCAACGTTATCGGAATCAGGTGCGACTCCGGCACGTGGTCTTCGCCTAAATCGCCGGCGGCTCCTGCGGCATTGAAATAGCGAAGGCAGGAATACCGCAGTCCATGAATGCGGTTGAACCAGGCGAGCATCTGCTCGACCAACAATTTTGATTCGCCGTAAGCATTGGTGGGGCGAAGCGAGTCGGTCTCTTCAATGGGGGTGCGGTCGGGTGTGCCATAGAGAGCGGCCGTCGAGGAAAACACTAGACGCTTTACGTTGTGCGCACGCATACCTTCCAACAAGGTTAGAGAGTTGACCGTGTTGTTGCGAAAATATTTCTCGGGAACCTGCATGGATTCGCCGGCTTCAATGAAGGCCGCGAAGTGCATGACGGCATCGATGCGATGCTCCTGAAAGATTCGATCGAGCGCGGCGCGGTCCGCCGTGTCCGCAACGATGAGCTTTGCGCCGTCTGGAACTGCATTCTTGCTGCCATGCGAGAGATTGTCGCAGACGATGACCTCGTATCCCTTCGCTAAAAGTTGCGAAGTAACGACGCTGCCGATGTACCCGGCACCGCCCGTAACAAGAACACGTTCGGCCATTTGGCTGGGTCCTTTTGCGGCGTATGCCCTTGAGCTGCATTAACGCCCACAGAATTACATCAAGAATCGAGAGCGAGCGCCAGCGCACAGGAAAGGCCGGGGTTCCGCCGCGCTAGTCGTGTCGAGCGCCTCGAACTTTCGCAATCGCTGCACGCAGCGCGCTCAACGCCGAATCGATCTCCTCAGCACTTTTGTATTTGCGGCGGGGCCAGAAAAACCCCTTCAAGCCGTCACCTTTCGTTCGCGGAACAATATGAACATGGAAGTGCGGAACGCTTTGGCTGACGCGATTGTTGGCGGCGACGAACGTGCCTTCGGCGCGCATACCAAGCTCGACTGCCGTGGAAAGCAAGCGCACATTGGCAAACAATGGCGCGAGGAGAGAATCCGGCAAATCGTTGATGGTCTCCAAATGGCTCTTTGGGATTAGCAGGCAATGGCCTGGAAACAATGGCCGGTGGTCCAGAAATCCGATTGTCTGTTCATCTTCAAAAACACGAAAACCGTCGTCAGCACGAACGATTTTGCAGAAGGTGCAGTTTTCATCGAACGTGTGGGGTCGAGAGCTCATACACGTTCAAGAAAAACTATCTTACAAGGAGTACGCATCAGGTCAGCGAAGAAAACAGCAGTTCTTTCCACTTGGGTACGTCGAGGCCCCAACATACGTCGACTTTGCGGTCTCGTTCAATCGCGGTGGCCCATTCGTTCTTATTCCTGGGATCGGCTGCGACGTCAAGGCGATCGACGACCGTCATACCGCGCGTTAGCTCACTGTTAACCTCGATTTCGACATAGTGCTTGCTCGAGGAGGTGCAAAGTGCGGGATTGAGCGCGATGCCCATGGTCACGGGATCAGGCAGTGAGATGCCCCTTTGCCCTGTTTGCGTGAAGAATGCCTGCGCTGCCGCGCTGTTGCAGCGTATCGCGAATTCTGCGATTGGATTTTTCAGCGCCAGCACGTAGTCAATGTCTCGCTGGTGAAGAGCGGCGTCTCCGTAACACAATTGCCAGCCTACCATTTCCAGCGGCAGCCCAGATTGGAAGACAATGCGCGCAGCTTCGGGATCCACCCAAATATTGAATTCGGCTGCGGGAGTGACATTGCCGACACAACACGGAGCGCCACCCATCACCACGCAGCGCTTCACCGAGGCTGCGAGCTTTGGCTCGCGCAACACGGCCATGGCCAGATTCGTGAGCGGACCTAACGTTACAATTTCAATCCCAGGATTGTCGCGGACGGTCTGAATTAGCGCGTCTACCGCATGACCTTGCATGGCACGAAGCTTGGCGGGCTTGTATCCGTGATCGCCGAGGCCGTCGGCGCCGTGGAACCAATCCGCTATCTCCAGCTTCCGTAGCAGCGGAGCTTCCGCGCCAGAGTATACCGGCACATCCGCGCCGCACAGTTCGACGGTGAGAAGAGCATTGCTGGTAGCCTGCGTCACCGGGACATTGCCGGCAACAACGGTTATGGCAGCCACACGCACTTCGCGCGAGCGCAGCGCCATAATGAGGGCTACGGCGTCGTCGGAAGCTGTATCTGTATCAATAAGGAATGTTCGCGTCATTCAGGCAGCACGGCCATGAAAGCATTAACTGGCAATTTTGCGCTGCTCAGTGTGAACCTTTTAATCCGCTGCATCCAGACAATTCTACCTTGGTGGTGTACCGAACTTCAGGCCGCACTCGAACTTTCCGCATGAATCAAATCAGGCTTTTGAATTGGCGGACGACGAATCTCTTAAACCGCGCTAGGCCGCTTTTCCGGCTCTTCAATCTTCATTAGTTCAGGTCCTGTGTCTGTTTGGGTCCTTTTCGTTCGGTGCGCTATTATTGATATGTGCAAAGTCGTGCGACGAAATCGAAATCCGCTAAGGGCGAAGTCGCAAAGACAAAGCGCATATTCCTTCTTTCCCCTGCGAACGCCGCAGGAAAACGCGCGCAGTTGCTGATGCGAGAGGGCGCTACCTTCGGACTAGCTCGCCGGCTCCAAAATGGTGGACTTCCGTTGGGGGAGGCCTTTAGCTTCATCAGCGGATTGTATTTTCGGGGCAAACTGGCCTACGCAACCGCCTTCTCCTCCGCTCCGGATGGCCTGCCCGGAGCGTTGATCATCACAGCCTGTGGCGGACTTCTGCCTCCGGAAACGCCGGTAAATCGAGAGCAACTCTGCCTCATCTCCTCAGCGCCAGTCGAAGCGTCGGAACCGCGTTACCGTATTCCCCTTGAGCGCGATGCCCGCCTCGTGGCCGCGCATCTGACTGATGATTGTGAGGTTGTCCTCCTGGGCAGCGTTGCCACACCGAAGTATGTGGAACCACTGCTTGCCATTTTTGGCGAGCGGCTGGTGTTTCCCAAAGAATTCGCCGGGCGTGGGGACATGAGCCGGGGCGGACTGATGCTCCGTTGTGTGCGTGAGGGCGTAGAACTAAATTACGTATCGCTTGCGACGGGCGAACGCCACGGCCCCAAGCCCGCCAAGCTTTCAAAAGTGGTCCCTAGCAGTCGAACAGCGAATCAAAGTAAATCCAACGCCGAACGATTCTCTCGCTGAACCTGCTTCATAGTGCATTCGCGGGGGTCTTTTTCGGGCCGCCACCGCAAGAATCTTGTGCCATGACGAAACCGTCCGCCGGTGAAGTGATCGAACTGCACCTCGACGACCAGTTTTGGCTCAATCGGCTGCCACTCCATCGAATGCTTCGTACTCCAGCGGCTCAATCCGCCGGGAGCTTTGCCCGTGAAGCCTGGCGGATTCGCCATTTTTTCTAATTTCTTGGTCAACGGCTGACGGTCCTCATTATGGATGGAAGAAGTAAAGCCTACGTGGTCGAGCAAACCTTCGTCATTGTAAAGGCCAAGCAGCAAAGAGCCGATAAGCTTTTTCCTTTCGAGATATCGAAAACCTCCCACCACGCAATCGGCCGTGCGCTGCTTCTTGATCTTTTGCATTCCCGTCCGCTTGCCCGATTGATAGGGAAGATCCTCGCGCTTGGCGACAATTCCGTCCAGGCCTACGCCCATGTGGAACCACTTGCGCGCCACGGATAGATCGCAAGTCATCGGCGACAACCGGATCAATCCGTCCTTTCTAAAATATTTCTTGGCGAAGGATTCCAGGTGACGCCGCCGCTCGCGAAGCGGTTGATTAATTAACGGCTTGGCCTGCTCGTCCACCAGCAAATCAAAGACGATAAAGACGCACGGCGTCTCTTCGCTGAGCTTCCGGATGCGGCTTTCCGCAGGATGAATCCGCATTAGCAAGCGGTCGAACGACAACTTGCCATCTACGGAAATTACGATCTCGCCGTCGAGCGCAAACTTTTTCGCCCTTAGAGACCTCAACTCCGCAACAAGTTCGGGGAAATAACGGGTGAGCGATTTCTGTGATTTAGAGAGGAGCTCGATCTTGCGATCATCGCGAAATGCCAGGCAGCGGAACCCGTCCCACTTCGGTTCGTAGTGCCATTCGGGACCGGCAGGAAGGTCCGACGCCGGTTGTGCCTCCATCGACGGAAAGCTCTTGCGGATCGGCAGAGTCATAGGAAGGGTTCGAGGCGGACGCGGGCCTTTGTGTCCAGCAGCGGCTCCCAAAGATCGCCAACCTTTTTCAGCCGGCGCGGCACGTTCATCATCGTGAAGTCTTCGATTTCCACGCCTCGTTCTACTTCCTTCCAAGTCACTGGAGTTGAAACCGTGGCCTCCGGTTTTGGCCGAACGGAATAAACGGAAGCCAGCGTACGATTCCATGCGTTCTGGTTGTAATCCACCAGAACGCGCCCTTTAGGCCTCTTTGCAACGCGATATTCGGCAGTCACAACTTTGGGATGCCGTTGCTCGAGTTCTTTGGAGAATTTCTTGGCGAAGGCCCAGACTTGCTTTTGATCTGGGCCGCGCACGATAGGAACGTACACATGAATCCCCCGCGATCCCGTCGTCTTCACATAGCTCCTGATTTGCAGTGCCGACAACGCATCTCGGACTAACAACGAGGTCTCCAGCACACGTCGAAATGAGGTGCCCTTCACAGGGTCCAAGTCAAAATGCACGTAATCTGGACGATGAACGTCATCGCATCGCGCATACCACGGATTTAGGTCGATGCAACCGAGATTCACCAGCCACAGTAAGGGTGCAACATCTTGAATGATCGGGAAGTCGATGATGTTGCCCGAAGCGTGTTCGATGGGACAAATTGGAACGAAATCGGGCCGGGGTGATGGCGCGCGTTTCATGAAGAAAAACGGAGCGTTAATCCCATTGGGGTACCGCTTCATCACCATAGCGCGGTGTCTGAGGTGCGGCAGAAGCCACGACGCAACGTCCGCGTAATACTGCAGCAGATCACGCTTGGTCAGGCGAAGCTTGGGCCAGAAAATCTTTTGAAGGTTCGTCAGCTTTACCGTGGCGCCATCTACGGTCACTTCTGCGTCCGGCACATTGTTAGGGATCGAAACTGGCGCGGCGCTTTTCTTTGCACGCGTATATCTGCCCGTACTTCCTTGGCGCTTCGCAGTTGAAACTGCAATCATAATATCTCGCCCCATTTTTAGACTCTCGCATGGGGTGGGAGGTTCTTTTAATTACAAATGGAGATCGGCCAAAGACCGGCACTACTGCAAAGAACTAAATATCCTCTTTGCGCTCAGGAATCTCCGTATCGCCGTAGACTTCGTCGGCGTGCTTGCGAATATTTTCGTTAGGAGGCAACTCCACTTTCGTTGACCTCCCTCGTCCCTGACGAGCGGAACTGTCATCCTTCTTATTACGGCGTGGACTCTCAGTCGTTTGTTTGCGCTGCGCGCGGGAACTGCCTCTCCCAACCTTCGATGTACTATTGCCCGGCGTTTTCATAGCTCTTCTCCTGCAAATCGATGCTATGAAAGCCTATTCAGCCCCAGCCAGTCGGCCCATCCAGTTCATGCTGTATTTGGGAGTTGGATATCTCTAGCCGAACCGAACAGTAAGTGATTCCTTAGCGCCAAAAATGTTCTAAAATCGAGGTAGTACACGATGCGCCCGTAGCTCAGCTGGATAGAGCGTCTGCCTTCTAAGCAGAGGGTCGGGAGTTCGAGTCTCCCCGGGCGCGCCACTTCCATGTTTTTATGCTTTCGCCCAAAACCGTTCTTGTTGGACACTCTGCTTTCTCGCCAAATGAGCTTCTTCTGTCAGGCTTCCTCTCCGTCGAAAGCGTCGTCTGCGCGCAAGATAAGCGGCATTCTTCTCTTTAATTTGCTCGGCAGCTATTTCGCCGAAAAGCGAAACACGGTCTGCGAGTGAAAAACCACATTCGGCTTCAGCAGAGTGCCCGGGAAGTTCGGATGATTCGGAGAATCCGGAAAGTGCTGCGTCTCCAGGCAGAATGCCGCCCTTTGCGGGTAAGGCTTATTCCCCTTGCCTTTTGCGCCGTCCAGAAAATTGCCGCTGTAGAACTGCACTCCAGGCTCGGTCGTTAGAACTTCAAGTTTACGTCCGCTTTTCGGATCATAAGCTTCCGCCGCGACCAACAATCCACTGCCGCCGCCAGCGCGAGTGAGCACCCAGTTGTGATCGTATCCTTTTCCGAATACGAGCTGCTCGTCGCTTTCATTGATGCGCTTACCGATCGCCGTGGCGCTGTTGAAATCCATCGGCGTTCCGCCTACGTTCTTTAACTCACCAGTCGGAATCAATCCCTTGTCCACCGGCATGAACTGCTTGGCGTGCAGCGTCATCACGTGATCCAGAATATCCCCATTGCCCTCCCCCGCCAGATTGAAATACGAGTGGTTGGTCAGGTTCAGCACCGTATCCTTATCAGTGGTCGCCGTGTAGTCGATCTTCAATTCGTTGCGTTCCGCCGGCAATGTGAACACCACCTTCGCGGAAAGGTTTCCCGGAAATCCTTCCTCTCCATCCGCACTCAGATACGTCATTTCCAGCGACTCGCCTGCCTTGGATGCAATCTCTCGCGCCTTCCAGACCTTCTTATTGAATCCCACGATTCCGCCATGAAGCGTGTTCTCGCCATTATTCTTCGGAAGCGTGTAGGTCTTTCCATCAAGTGAGAATTTGCCCCCCGCAATGCGATTCCCATACCGTCCGACCGTCGCGCCAAAATAAGACGTTCCCTTCTCATAGCCGTCAAGCGTGTCGTAGCCCAGAACGGTGTCCGCCGCTTTCCCCCCGCGATCCGGAACCTTCAGCGTGACCACCGTGGCCCCAAAATTGGTGATCGAAACTTCCATTCCCTTCTTGTTCGACAGCGAATAAAGCTCAATCTGCTCTCCGCCGGTAGTCTTACCAAACGATTCCTTTTTAATGGTTCCTCGCATTCCTTGCGAACTCAGCGAGCTCGCAAGAGACAATCCGCCCATGAATATTAAAGCACACAGTAAAGTGCGCGCCTTCTGTTTTGCGTTAATCATCCTTCTCTCCTATGCCTGCCTCCGCCACCGAATCCCGACCAATTTCTAAATTGGCGGCAAGAAATCGCGTACTGCGTATACTATCAACCCTTTGGCCTTGCAAGAACGTTTCTGACTCTTCGCCAAATTGCGCAATCAATACGGCCTACGTGATCCCTTTACCACAACTCTTCAACGTCGCCACCCATTTCGTGGATCGCAACATCCTCGAAGGCCGCGCCCAAAACATCGCCATCGAATGCGGCGAAGAGGTTGTCACTTACCAGCAGCTCTTCGAGCGCACTAATCGCGCGGGTAACGCCCTCCGCGACCTCGGCGTCCGCGCCCAAGAGCGCGTCCTCCTGCTGCTGCTGGACACACCCGAATTCCTTTACTCCTTCTTCGGCACCATCAAAATCGGCGCCGTAGCCATTCCGGTCAACACCCAAGCCAAGCCTCACGATTACGAGTACATCCTCAATGACTCCCGCGCGCGAGTAGCCATCGTCAGCGAATCACTGTTGCCACAGCTCCAAGCCATTCCGCGCCAAAATCTCACCCATCTCCGCGAAATCGTAGTGGTCGGTGCTCCTGATCACGCCCGAGACCACTCCTGTCTGCGCAATCTGATGGAAGCCGCGTCAATCGATCTCACCGCCGTGTCCACCTCCAAAGATGACCCCGCCTTCTGGCTCTACTCTTCCGGTTCCACCGGTGTCCCCAAAGGTTGCGTGCATCTTCATCACGACATGGTAGTCAGCTCCCACCGCTACGCCCACGCCATTCTCAAAATCAACGAACGCGATCGCTGCCTCAGCGTCGCCCGCCTTTTTTTCGCGTACGGCCTCGGCAATGCCGGCTACTTCCCCCTCTCCTGCGGCGCCACCACAATTCTTTCCCCCACTCGCCCCACGCTAGCCAGCATCTACGCCGATATCGAGCGGTATCGCCCCACTCTCTTTTTCTCTGTGCCAACAAATTACGCCGCGCTGCTCGATCACCATCGATCCGCGGGGCCCGACTTTGATCTCTCCAGCATCCGTCACGCTGTTTCCGCAGGTGAAGCCCTGCCCGCCCCCCTCTTCGAACGCTTCCGTCAGCGCTTCGGCATCGAAATCCTCGACGCTCTCGGCTCCACGGAAAGCCTGCACATGGTCATCTCCAACCAGCCCGGCGAAGTGAAGCCTGGCTCCAGCGGCAAAATCCTCCCCGGCTTCGAAGCGAAAATCACCGACGAATCAGGCCGCCCCGCCGCCACAAACGAGATCGGCGACCTCTGGGTGAAGTGCGATTCCCTCTGCGCTACTTACTGGAATCAACCCGAAAAAACAAAAATCACCTTCGTGGACCAGTGGTTCCGCACCGGCGACAAATATCGCCAAGACGAAGATGGCTTCTTCTGGCACGCCGGCCGCTCCGACGACCTCTTCAAAGTCCACGGCCTCTGGCTAAGTCCCGCCGAAGTGGAAAGCGCGCTGATCGCCCATCCAGCCGTGCTCGAAGCGGCCGTCATCGCGCGCGATGACGAAGCCGGCCTAGCCAAGCCCGCAGCGTACGTCGTATTGTAAAAGGAATTCGCGCCCAACCCGCAGCTCGCCCGCGAGCTGCAAGATTTTGTCGCCGAACGCATCGGCGGTTACAAGCGCCCCCGCTGGATCGAGTTCCTCGCCGAACTCCCCACAACCGCCACCGGAAAACTCCAGCGTTTCAAGCTCCGCGAGCGTCAACCCAGTCAAGCCCAGATCAAGTAGTGACCGCCGCATTTTGGAGTGCGGCGGTCTTGCCGCCGCTTTTGAGGCGTAAGCTCATTCACCGACGTAAAACAGAGCAAGCTATTCCTATCCGTCGAGACTCTTACCATTGTTTCTCGTCCCGCCGAAACTCATCGCGCCGCATACTTCTTCGTCTCCCCAGTCCGCGAATTAAACACCGCAAAACTCCCGTCCTCCGCCGCCGTAATCTTCAAATAATTTCCCGTATCCGACCCCTGCAAATTCGCCAGAAAAGACGCCGCAACATTGTGCGCGTCCCCGCCCTCGTCGGAATAATGCAACTGCCAAAGATCCTCCAGCCCCGGCGCCTTCTCAATAACGTCCCACGCCACAGGTGAACCACCCTTCTTGGCCCCGTTGTCCATAATCGCCACGCGCGGTGCAATCGCGTTCACCAGCGCCGCACTACCGCTCTGGAAAAATCCATGATGCGACGCGATATAAATATCAACCGGCCCAATCTTGTTCGTGGGGCACATCAGTTCCAATTCTTTATCAATCGTCAAATCCCCCAAATCCAAAATCCGCAGCTTCCCAAAAGTAATTAATGTCCCGAGCGACCGCGGATTCTCCGTCACATCAACCGCCGGCTTAGCCGCATTCGCGCAATTCGCATTTTCCTTCCCTCCCCCCGGCAATGGCCTCTCAATCACTTGCCCGTCCGCCGTCACCACGCGCACCTGCATACCGGTGATAGGCAGCACCTCCCCCGGCTTCGCTACAATGTGCTTGTACTTCCCGCTAGACAGCAATTCCTGATACGCGCCGAAAACCCGGCTGGCGCTAGCGTCGCTCGTCTCCCGATTCTCCCCGTGATCGATAAACGTTCCCACCGAAATTTTCGCCGCAAGTTGCGACGCCCCGCCGACATGGTCATCGTGATAGTGCGTAATCAGCACAAAATCAATCTTCTTGATGCCCGCATCCTTCGCAGCCGCCGCAATACGATCCGCATCCCTCCCATTGTTGCCCGGCCACCCCGCATCAATCAGCAGCGACTTCCCATCCGGCGTCACAAACAACGTCGCCTGCCCGCCCTCCACATCCACAAAATAAATCTGCAATCCTTTGTGCGACTCTGGAACCGCTGCTGCCCCCGCAAATAATCCCAGCGGCACGCAAACCGCCGCCGCGAATATTCGTTTCGCTAACCATCCTCGCAAAACTCACCTCCCGCGCCGCATCTTGCCGCGCGAACTCTACTTTTCTTCCTGCGTTGAACTCGATCGAGTCGGCGCCGATTGCACCAGTGCCCGCGTCGCCCCAGTGGAAATTCCTCCATCCACCAACAACGTCTGCCCGGTCACATACCGGCTGGACTCCGCCGCCAGAAAAACCACCGCCGCATCCAAATCCTCCGGCCGCCCCGGCCGCTTCACCGGAATCCGGTCGCAAAGATACTCCACCCACTCCTTATGTGCGTAGAGCACTTTCTTCTGTTCCGTGCGAAACCATCCCGGCGCCAGGCAATTCACCGTCACGCCATGTTTGCCCCAATCGTCCGCCAAACTCATCGTCAATTGCCGAATCCCTCCGCGGCTAGCCCCATACGGCCCGATTCCCGCATACCCCGCCACGCTGGTCACCGAACCAATGTTGATGATTCGCCCGTATGCCCGCGG
>Ga0099828_10001404_pt1 | contig 16072 bp, 17 predicted proteins | sample CZO8metaG_2_FD_79338 | JGI IMG/M metagenome (GOLD analysis project Ga0099828, IMG submission 79338) | Vadose zone soil microbial communities from the Eel River Critical Zone Observatory, Northern California, USA - CZOApr15con2H1.8 metaG | ecosystem: Environmental > Terrestrial > Soil > Vadose... | reverse complement strand
GCCCTGAAAATGGGGTTCCGCTCGCTCGGGCGTGATCACGTCCTGCTGCGGGAGTCACCGGCATCATGGGAGGGCTTTCCCTCGCCGCCTGGCCCCACGGCGAGGGTCTCGCGCAGGCGGGCGGCCGCCTCCCTGGCCGCCGTCACGGCGAGTGCCCGCTGGCTCGTGCCGAGCCGTGCGGAGGGCCCGCTTACCCCGAGCGCGAGGGCGGGCTCGCAGTCCGGCACGGGCACGGCGATCCCGCTCAGTCCCGCCTCCAGCTCGTCGACGGTCTGCGCGTACCCGCGGCGGCGTACCTGCCGCAGCGCCGTCGCCAGCGCGTCGTGGTCAGTGATCGTGCGGCTGGTATACCGCGGCAGATCGCGGCCTGCCAGCCAGTCCCGCAGCTCGGCGGGCGGGAGGCTGGCCAGCAGCAGCTTGCCGCCTGCCGATGCATGCAGGCCAAGCTGACGCCCAACCCAGTTGGTCGGCGTGATCAGCCTGAGCGGGTCGATCTGCAGGATCACCTCGCTGCGGCCGCCTGTCATGACGCCGAGCATGGCCGACTCGCCAGTCTGCCTGGAAAGCTCGGCAACCGCGGGCCGGGCAAGCTCGCGCAGCCGCCGGCATGAGTCCGCCGCCTGGCCCAGCCAGATCAGCTCACGGCCGAGAACCCACTGGCCGGGCCCGGGGCTCTCGACGAGACCCTCGTCCGACAGGCTTGCGAGCAGCCTGCCCACGGTCGCCCTCGGCAGGCGGGTCGACCGGGCGATCTGCATCGCAGTCGACCCGGGAGACGATGATGCCGCCAGGGCGCGGAGAACGGCAACGGCCTTGCCGAGCGAGAGATTGCGCTCCACGCCCGGTGCGTACAACGGTGCGCCTGGAGTTCCCTGGTTCATCGCGGGCTTCATGGCTTCAAGGCCGCGCCCGGCCAGCGCGCGGCATCCATGGCCGTGCCGCAGCCGCCTGAGCGCCGCGGGACTGACCGGAGGGGGGCGTCGCAAAATCGAGTTCTCGGGTCAGGGGGGCGTCGCCAAAATCGAGTTCTCCGGTCAGCGCGCCGCGGGAGAAGATGCCGGCGAGCCGGCCGGCCTGCGCGCCGAGGCTGTTCCTTGGCCGGCCGTCGACTGGCGGGAACACCGAGCGGATGCCCGCGAGGAAGTCCCGGAGCCGCGGCCCCGGCGCCCGGTCCGCGACGAACAGGGCCTGGCTCGACACGAGCGCCAGGATGGCGAGTACGCCGTCGAGGCATTCCGCTCCCCGCCGTTCCCTGGCGTAGGCGATGAACGTCGGGGAGCTCACGTCATCGCGCGCGTCGTTGACGCAAGCGGGGAGCAGCGTCGGTGCTGCGGCCGCGCGGGCGCCTTCGACGTAGCCTGCAGCGACCCAGCCGAACAGATTCGTCGCAGCGCCAGGGACACCGGCTGGCGCGAGGAAATGGGGCAGCTCGGACAGCTCGCTCGAGTGCAGGCAGGCGATATGACGCTCGCATATCAGCGTGATGTCGGCCCAGGCAACCGTCATCGCGTTCAGCGCGGGGTAGGCCATCGCGTTGTGATAGCCGCCGGTGGAGAACAGCCGGCCGTGCGGATGCCGGTCGTCCGGCCGCACGTAGACCGGATTGTGGGCCGCCGAGGCCAGTGAGACCCGCGCAGCGTGCTCGACACCCGCGATCGCCCGGCGAACCTGGCCGAGCACTCGCGGCAGGATCCGGTAGCTGACCGGCGCCTGCTGAACAAGGCGGCCAGCGCTGTCCGCCCCATCCAGATGAGCGCGCAGTGCCCGCAGCGCCGCGGTCTCATGCTCGTCGCCCCACAGCGCGTCGAGTTCCGGGTCATAGGCGTCAAGCGGCGCGCGCAGCGCCTCTACCGACAGCGCCAGCACCTGCTCGGCCCGCACCAGGCGATGCCGGGCGTGCAGCGCTGTATCGGCGATCAGCGCAGCCGAGCACGGCGAGCCGTTCACCAGCGTCATCCACTCGCCCTCTTCGAAATCGCTGGTGACCACCCGGCTCATCACGTGCATCAGCGGCAGGATCTCGCCCGCCCCGACCTGACCGTCGAGCGGCACCGGAGGCAGCGGCCCGTCGAGCATCGCGGCAACGCGGTCGGCGACCACCGGGCGGATCTTGGCGGTGCCTTCGACGAAGTCGGCGAGGCGGGCAAAGACGATCCCGCGGACCACCCGCTCGTCGAGGTAGCCGCCCCCGAAGCCCCGCCCGGTGCCGAGCATCTCAGCGCCCGTGGCCCACGCAGCCTGGTCTTCTGGGGCAACCGGGACCTTCACTTCGAGGCCGGGCCTGCTCGTCACCCCGTACATGAACGCCGTGCGGTCCGCGGCGAGCAGCTCCACGAAGGCCGCCCGGTGCTCGGCCATCACGCCACGGGCCCGGTCACCGATCACCACTGGCTCGCCCTCCGCGGCGACCCGCCGGTAGTGCTCCAGCGTGAAATCACGGCGGCTGTTGAGGACGACTGTCATCCCGCTCCCTCCGCGGGCCGGCGCGGCCAGGCTGATTCGGCCGAATCTGCCCGTATTCCGGTAATAATCTACCGGATACCGATAAGACTACCTCGTCCCAGCAGCCAGCGGCACCGGCATCCCCGGTCGGCGCCCATGGTGGTACTCGACGCGGCGGCGCGGCTCACGCCAGCGCCGCCGCACGCCTGCCGGCCGCCCCGCCAGTCCCACCGAGATCACCGGGTCGCCGGGCTGGCAGGCGTCCTTGCTATCGCCGGACCGGCCGAGACCGATGCCGGACGGCGGAACCAAGGCGGCTGCTAGACCGGCAGCAGCGGCTCCATCAGCACGTGACCGCGCTGCACCAGGTACACGAGCCATGGGGAGTGACCCCGTTCGAGGTCCAGTCCTGGCTGCTCGGGGTCCCGGACGAGGCGCGCACACCGGTCCGGCTCGGCATGGCAGAGCAGATCAGCCGGCCAGCTGCCGACCGGATCCGTGATGAGCTACGCGAGTTCGCCCACCTGGGCGGGTTCACCGTGCGCCCGAAGAGCACGCCGTGGTTCGGCGCCGCGCTGCGTACGCCGGAGCAGGCCCGGCAGGCCTGCGGCCTGGCCGTCCGGCTCGGCTCGCATGACCTGCCGATGCTGATCCAGCGCATCCAGCGCGCGTGTGCGGAGACCGGGATCCGGCCGCCGCGGGACATATGCCGAGGGTGTCACCAGGATGCAGCTCTATGCAGCCATCGGGCAGACGCTGCGCACGTTGGCGCCCCGCGCCTACGCCGCCCGCCCGGAGCTGCTCGCCCAGGCCACCGGGGACAGTGCTGGGTTTGGCCTCCGCGAGCGCCGTGCGCTGCGCAAGCAGGCACAGTCGCTGCTCAGCGGCAGTGCGCAGCTCTCCCGCGAGCAGCTGTCCGCCAGCCTGAACGAGGCAGCCGGGCAGCTCGCGCAGTGGCAGGAACTCCGCACCGACGATGGGCTGCCGAGACTGCCTGCCGGTTTCGGCGAGCTGGAGAGTCTCAGCACGGAGTGCGAGCGGCAGCTCTCCGCGCTGCGCGCCTACGTCCGGATTCCGGACGAGCCCGAGCCGCTGCTCGCGGCCCTGGCCGCGGACCAGGACACGGCATGGAAGCTGCCGCGGCTCTATCAGCTCGGGCATCCGGTTCGATGACATCGGCCTCGGCCCGCTGCTGGACGAGCTGGCCCGTCGCGAGGCGGACCCTGACATGGCCGTCGCCGCCTTCGACCACGCGTGGTACTCCGTGTCCTCGATCAGATCAGGTCCGCGATCCCCGCTATGCGGCCAACCGCGGTGATGCACTCGACGAGATCGCCAGCGACTTCCGGGTGCGTGACGTGCAGCACCTGGCGGCAAACCAGGCTCGGGTGCGCCGCGCCTGGGCCGACCGGCTGCGCGATGCGCAGGACCGGCATCCGCTGCAGGCCAGGGTAATCCGCAAGCAAGCTGCCCTGCGCCGCCGCCACCTTCCGCTGCGGCGGCTGCTCGGCCAGGCCAGCGACGTGCTGTTCGCGCTCAAGCCGTGCTGGGCGATGTCGCCGCTGATAGTCAGCCAGGTACTGCCCGCATCCAGGCTGTTCGATGTGGTGATCTTCAATGAGGCCAGCCAGATCGTCCCCGCCGACGCGATCCCGTCGATCATGCGCGGGCACCAGATCGTCGTTGCCGGGGGACGACCGGCAGCTGCCGCCGACGAACTTCTTCCGGCAGGTCGGCGATCCCGATGACGAGGCGGCCGAGGACGACGAGAGCCTGGTCTCGTTCGCAGGCCGAGCTGGCCAAGGTCCGCGACTCGTACGAGCGTGCCGTCGCCGGCACGGAACCGGCCGGGACCGATCCGCCAGCCACCCGGGCGCCGGCCGCGGAATCAGCCGCCGACTCGGCCGAGCCGCCTCCCCGGGGCCGCGACCTGGACCGCATCGGGCCGGCTGGTGCAGCCAGGATCCAGCGTGACCCGCCGCCGACCCCGGACCGCACTAGAGTGCGCTCGTGGCCGCCGCAGAGCTGACATATCCGGTTAATTTCGCAGCCGCGCTGGTCGAGGAGCTTGATCAGGTTGCGCTTGCGCTTCTGGTCAGCGCGCAGCGTTGCCAGGTAGGCGGCGAACTGCGGACCTGTGCCCAGTCGCTCGTGACAGTCCCGGATTTTGACGAGCAGGGCGGCGACCTGCTGATAGACCGCATCGCCGGTCTGAGACCTCAGCGGCTCGACCGCGCGCAGGTAATCGGTAGGGCGTCGGCTGGCCGATCAGCGCTGCGGAGATAGGCGAGGGTGAGCCACTGGCGTGCGCTGGCTATACCAGCAGCCGCGTCCCACGCGGCGGCGCACATCCTCCAGATGCGGTCCCACGATCCCGTCCATCAGCTCCCCCGGCCTGCGTCCACGGCTCGATGTATCCAGGTCACAGGAATCTGATTAAATATCGCAGATGGCCACTGCTTACAGCCCTGCCCGATGAGTGCGATGCTCGAGACCAAGCGGCAACTCGGCCGCTCGGCCGTCACGGTCTCGCGGGTGGCGCTCGGCTGCGGCAACTTCGGCGGGGTCGGCTCGGCCCCGGAGTTCTTCGGTCAAGGGCTGAACGAGGACCAGGCGCTCGAGCTGATGGACGCGGCCTGGGAGTTCGGCATCACGCACTTCGACACCGCCGACGCGTACGGCGGCGGGCGCAGTGAGCTGGCGATCGGCCGCTGGATCCGGTCGCGCGGGGTTTACCCGCAGCTGACGACCAAGACGTTCAACCCGATGCAAGCCGGGGCGGACAGCGGCCTGAAGCCCGAGCGGATCACCCGCCAGCTGCACGCGAGCCTCGAACGGCTCGGGGTGGACCACGTCGATCTGTACCTCGCCCACGAGTTCGATCCGGACGTGCCGCTGCCGGAGTCGTTCGGGGCCTTCGATGAAGCCCAGGCCGACGGCACGATCCGCGCCTACGGAGTCAGCAACTTCGACGCTCCGCAGCTGGCCGCCTCGCTGGCGGCAGGCGCGCCGCAGGCAATCCAGAACTGCTACTCATTGCTGACGCGCCAGGACGAGCAGGGCCTCCTTGCGCTGTGCACGGAATGCGAGGTCGCCTACCTGGCGTTCAGCCCGCTCGCTGGCGGCTGGCTCACGGGCAAGTACCGCCGTGGCGAGCCGTACCCGGCCGGCTCGCGGATGGCCCAGCGCCCCGGGCCCTACCGGGAGTTCGCGGCCGGCCAGACCTTCGACGCCCTCGCCCGGCTCCAGGCCATCGCCGCGTCCCGCGGCACCTCGATGGCCGGCCTCGCGCTCGCCTGGCTGCTCGCCGGCGAGCGGGTGACCCAGATCGTGATCGGCCCCGGCCGCCCTGGGCACCTGGCGCCCGTCGGCGAGGCGCTCGGGCATCCGCTCACGGACGAGGAGCGGATCGCGGTCGAGAGCGCGTTCGGCTGATGCGCGTGCTCATCCTGAGCCACCGCGACGTGCTGGCCGCGCTCACGCCGGAGGCGTGCGCCGAGACGATGGCCGCGGTGCTCGCAGATCATGCCCGAGGAAAGACATATATGCCGCTGCGGTCGGTGATGACGCCGCCGAATGCGGCCGGTTTCATGGGACTGATGCCTGGCTGGCGCGGACCGCAGCACGGTAACGCCGCAGCGTTCGGGCTGAAGGCAGTCTGCATCATGCCCGGCAATCCCGCCCGCGGCCTGGACGCCCATCAAGGGCTCGTCACCCTGTTCGACGGCGAGAGCGGCCAGCCGACCGCGATCCTTGACGCCGCTGCGATCACTGAGATCCGCACCGCCGCGGTCACCGCTGTCGCGACCAGCGTGCTGGCCCGTCAGGATGCGCGGATACTCGCGATCCTCGGGGCCGGCACGCAGGCGCGAGCTCATCTTCGGGCACTCATGCATGTCCGTGAGTTTGAGCAGGTACGCATCTACGCGCCGACCGAGGCGCACGCGCGCGCCCTGGTCGAGCAGGCCGGCGGCGCACGCGCGGAGCGGGGAGATGCGCGCGCGGAGCGGGGAGATGCGCGCGCGGAGCTGAGTGTGGCCTCGAGCGCGGAGGAAGCGCTCCGCGACGCTGACGTGGTCGTTACCGCGACCAGCTCGCGCGAGCCGGTGCTCCGCCGCGACTGGCTCAAGCCCGGAGCCCACGTCAACGCGGTCGGCGCCAGTAGCTCGCGGGCGCGCGAGATCGATACTGCCACCATGGCCGCGAGCGCGCTGTTCTGCGACAGCCGCGAATCAGTACGCAATGAGGCCGGCGAGTTCCAGCTCGCGGTCCGAGAGGGCCTGATCTCCGGTGAGGAGCACATCCGCGCCGAACTCGGTGAGGTGCTCGCGGAAATCGCACAGGGGCGGCGCGACGTCGGCGAGCTGACCCTGTTCCGCTCGCTTGGCCTGGCCATCGAGGATCTCGCCGCGGCCGAGCGCGCGGTAGCGGCGGCAACGAAACGTGGCCTGGGCACCGAGGTGGAGCTGTGACCGGGGTGGAGCTGTGACCGGGGTGGAGCTGTGATCGAGGCGGAGCTGTGATCGAGCTGGCGGCGATCGAGGCGGCGCGCGAGCGGATCGCGGGCGCGGCGATACGGACGCCGCTGGTGCGGCTGCACGTCGAGGATGCCCCGGCCGATATCTACCTCAAGCTCGAGACCCTCCAGCCGATCAACTCGTTCAAGATCCGTGGCGCCACCAATGCGATCATGCTCGCGGCAGCGAGCGAGCGGGCGAAGGGCCTCGTCACCGCGAGCGCGGGGAACATGGCCCAGGGAGTCGCGTGGGCGGCGCGCTCACTCGGCGTTCCCGCCACGATCGTCGTACCCGAGCACGCGCCCGAGGCGAAGCTCGCGGCGATCAAGCGCCTGGGCGGCCGGGTGCTGAAGCTGCCTTACGACGACTGGTGGAACGTGATCGTCACCAGCCGCGTCGACGGGATCGACGGACTGTTCGTGCACCCGGTCCAGGACGCGGGGGTGATGGCGGGAAACGGAACGATCGGGCTGGAGATCCTCGATGACCTGCCCGACCCGGACGCGGTCGTGATCCCGTATGGCGGGGGCGGGCTGACCGTCGGCATCGCCAGCGCGATCAGGGCGCTGCGGCCAGCTACGAAGATCTTCACTGCCGAGCCCGAGACCGGCTCCGCGCTGGTTGCCGCGCTCGACGCCGGACACCCCATCGATGTCGACTACCGCGCTTCGTTCGTTGACGGCTCCGGTAGCCGCCGCGTGCTTGACAGCATGTGGCCGCTCGTCGCGCCGCTCGTCGACAGCGCCCTGGCGATCCCGGTCAGCGAAGTCGCCGCCGCCGTGCGCATGCTCGCCGAGCGCGTCCGGGTGATCGCCGAGGGCGCGGGTGCGCTTGCGCTGGCCGCGGCGCTAACCGGCCGCGCGGGGACCGGGAAGGTGGTGTGCGTCGTCTCGGGCGGCAACATCAATCTGAGCAAGCTGGCGGAGATCCTCAACGGAGCCGCGGGATAGGAAGGCAGGCCGCCGGGCGGTGCAGCCGTCCGGGCGGGCGCGGCCCCAGCGGAGGCTACCGCCTGCGCACTCCCGCCGGGGCTTCGAGGAGCCGGTCGACCTCCTCGCGGGTGTTGTAGTGGAGGAAGCCGATCCGCACGGACTTGCCAAGCGTGAAGCCTTGCAGCGAAGAGAAGCGACCCCGGACGGCAGCGATGTCGATGCTCTTGCTGAGTATTCCGGCCACCGGCAGCTCCTCTTCGCTCGCGCGTGGGGGCCGACGGGGCGCCCCCGATTGCGATCGAATCACAACTGCCAGCCGGACCCCGAAAATACTTCCCTTGCACGGGCACGCAGCGCAATGGTTTGATCAGCCCACAGATTCGATCGCTGGGGAGGGCGCCTTGAGCTTTCGCGTCGTCCGTAGCGCCGAGGCGCGCTGGTGGGGAACTGTGCCGGAAGGTAGCGGCCGAATCACGCTCGGCAGCGGTGCCTTCGACGGGCCGTATTCGATGCGGGCCAGGGTGGAGGACGTTGAGCACGCAACCAACCCGGAGGAGCTGCTCGGCGCGGCCGAAGCCGGCTGCTTCACGATGTCGCTCGCGAACCTGCTGGGTGAGGCGGGTCATCCCGCACGGGATCTGCGCACCACCGCGCGAGTGACGCTGGCGCAGGTCGGTGCCGGCTTCAACATCACCCGCATTGAGCTGACGACAGTCGGCGACGTTCCAGGGGTTGACAACGCTTTTTTCACTGACCTCGCCCAGCGGGCAAAGGACTGCACGGTCTCGCGCGCCCTGGCCGGCACGGAGATCACCCTCGAGGTGAGCCTTGCAGGTGGTTGACTCGGGCGGAGTCCGATCTGGCCGCCGGGCCATCAGCCCACTCGTGGTGCGAGCAAGCACCCTGAGGCATCAGAAAAATGGAGGCCGTATCCATGAATAGACGAGTGATTACCGTCACGATGGCGCTTGGCGCGCTTGCCGTGGCGGGTTGCGGCAGCAGCAGCAGTAACAACGCCGCAGGCAGTCCGAGCCCGGTCAAGACGTGCGCCGCGTCGATCGGAATGGAGGGTCCGCTCACCGGCCCGGTGGCGGTTCTCGGGCAGGAGCAGCTGCATTTCGCGGAACTCGCCTTGTCGATGGACAACAAGGCCAACGGGACGAAGATCTCGCTGGTCCAGGGCGACACGCAGCTGAATCCCGCGCAGGCGACGACCGTGACCCAGCAGTTCACCTCGAACTCGGCCATCGTGGCCGTGGTCGGCCCGGCGGGCAGCCAGGAGGTCGCGGCGGTCGGTCCCCTGATGGCCAGGGCCGGACTGCCCTTCATCTCCGGGTCGGCGACGAACGTGACGCTCACCCAAGGCAAGTACCCGACATTCTTCCGCGTCGTGTCGAACGACCATGTGCAGGGGATGAACGACGCCAACTACATCGTCAACAACCTGCACCCAAAGGCCTTGATGATCGTCGATGACCAGGAGGTCTACTCAACCGGCCTGGTGGCCACGATGGTGCCGATCTTCAAGGCGGCCGGGATCAAGGTCGATCACGAGTCCGTCTCGCAGAAGACGACCGACTTCTCCTCGCTGGTGGCCAAGGTCACTCCCGCCACAACGGTCGTGGTCCTGCCGTGGCAGGTCGCCTCGAACGCCCAGCAATTCGGCCGCAACCTGGCCCAGCAGCACAAGAAGGCCGTGATCTTCGGCACGGACGGCCTGTTCTCGCCGGGCACGTTCACGATCAACGGCTCGTATGTGTCCGCGTTCGGCCCGGACATTACCGCAATCCCCGCAGATGCGTCGCTCGTCGCGACCGCGAAGGCGAAGTACGGATCCTTCGGCACGTTCGGCCCGCCCATATTCGCCGCCACGCACGTGATCGACGAGGCGATCGCGTCGGTCTGCAAGGCCGGGCACACGCCGAGCCGCGCTAACGTGCTGGCAGCGATCAAGCAAACGAACGAGTCAACCTCTATCCTCGGGCAGCCGATCAGCTTTGACTCGCACGGGGACAACGCCCACGGCAAGTTCTACCTGTTCAAGATCAACTCAGCTGGTAAGTACCAGCTGATCCCGGGTGCCTGATCGCCTGAGGTCAGGTAGCACAGAACAGGGGTAGCTGCCCCGGCGCGCGCCGACCACTAGCTGGCGCGCGCCGGGCGGCATGAATGATGGGCGGTATTCGCACCGGATGGGCTTCTTCTTCCAGGAACTGGTGAACGGCATCACCACCGGTGCGCTTTATTCGCTGGTCGCGCTGGGTTTCTCGATGGTGTACGGGGTGCTGAAGCTGCTCAACTTCGCGCACGGCGATCTGTACATGGTCGGGGCGTTCATCGGCTACTTCGTGATTCAGTGGTTCGGCGGGCCGTCCGCGCTCACGATCCCGGTGCCGCTGCTGCTGGTGATCATGTTCGTGCTGGCGGCGGTCGTGGTGGGCGGCCTGGGTGTCGCGATCGAGCGATTCGCCTACCGGCCGCTGCGGAATGCGCCGCGGATCGCGCCGCTGATCACCGCGATCGGCGTCTCGTTCTTCCTGGAGAACGCGGCGCTGCTGCTGTTCGGCGCGCAATTTCGCATCTACAACACACCGGACTTCATCTCGTTCTCGTCCGGGATCCAGATCGGGTCGGTCAGCATCGACGCCGTGCAGATCATGGTCCTTGTCCTGGGCATCGCTCTGATGATCGGCCTGCGGCAGCTGGTCAGCCGGACGAAGCTCGGCAAGCAGATGCGCGCGGTGGCCGCCGACCGCGAAGCAGCCGAGATGATGGGGATCAACGTGGACTGGACGATCGCTGCGACGTTCTTCCTCGGCTCGGCGCTCGCTGGCGTGGCCGGCGTGATGGCCGGGCTGCTGTTCAACCAGGTCACGAACACCATCGGCTTCATCGCCGGCCTGAAAGCGTTTACCGCGGCCGTGGTCGGCGGGATCGGCTCGATCCCCGGCGCGATGCTCGGCGGCCTGCTGATCGGCGTCGCCGAGTCGTTCATCACCGGTTACATCTCCTCGACGTACACCAACCTGCTCGTTTTCGCGCTCCTGATCGTCGTGATGCTGGTGCGGCCCACCGGGCTGCTCGGCCAGCCGCAGCTGCAGAAGGTGTGAGGCAGCCATGAGCACCGAGCCGCAGCCTCCTGGGACAGCCGGGCCGCAGGTCGGGGTCGACGAGTGGGTCGCCAGGCAGGCGCACAGGCGTGAGTACCTGCCGTCCTGGCTCGGCGGCGCGCAGCGTCTCCTTGAGCGGATCGGCTGGTGGCCCCGGCTGGCGATCGCGGGCCTGGCGGGAGCCCTGCTGCCAGTACTCGGCCTCGGCGGGTTCCAACTGCAGGTGGGGATCGACTCGCTGGTGCTTGTGCTGCTGGCACTGGGGCTGAACGTCGTGGTGGGGTGGACCGGGCTGCTCGATCTCGGCTACATCGCGTTCTTCGGCTTCGGCGCCTACGGATTCGCGCTGCTGTCCTCGAATCAGCTTGGCTCGCACGGGATCCACCTGCCGGCGTACCTGTCGCTGCCCATCGTCATGGCCGGCACCGCGATTGTCGGGCTGCTGGTCGGGCTGCCGTCCCGGCGGCTGATCGGCGATTACCTGGCGATCGTGACGCTGTTCTTCGGCGAGGCGTTTGTCGAGTTCACCAACAATGTCGCACCCAGCAAGCTGGGCGGGCCAAACGGGATCGTCGGAATCGACACGATCAATGCATTCGGGCATCAGATCACCACCAACGAGGGCTACTTCTACCTGCTGCTGGTCATCGTGGTACTCACCATGGCCGTGCTGCGGAGGCTCGAAGGCTCGCGCACCGGACGGGGCTGGCGGGCGGTGCGCGAGGACCCGCTGGCAGCGGCGTCGATGACGATCCCGGTCGACCGGGTGAAGCTGATGGCGTTCGCGTCCGGCGCCATGATCGCCGGGCTGGCCGGCTCGATCTTCGCCGCGCAGCAGATCAGCGTGTTCCCGCCGGACTTCGACACGCCGTACCTGATCCTGGTCTACGCCGGGCTCGTCCTCGGCGGAGCCGGCAGCATCGCGGGCTCGGTGACTGGCATGCTGGTGGTGATGGTCATCTACGACGGCGTTCTTCGCAGCCCCACCGATGCCGGCTACATCTTCTACGGCCTTATTCTGCTGACGCTTGTGGCGAAGCTGCGCCCGTGGCGCAGGCTCGGCATCGTGCTGGCGGCGACTGCCGTACTCGGATTCGCCGCGCATGCCATCGCCGGGGCACTATCGGCGAGCGCGGTCGCCGGCGGCCCGCAGTCGACCGGCTGGATCGCCGATGCGCTGCGTGACTGGGTGATCGTCCCGGCCAATCCGCAGACCCCGGGGAACTACGGCTTCGTCCTGCTGGTGTGCCTGCTGATCGCGCTCGTCCAGCTGACGGACCGGTGGCGGACCATCCTGCTGGTGCCGACCATCTACCTGGCATCGTTCGTGTGGGAAACCCGGCTGATCGCCGAGCCTTCGGTCACCCGGCAGCTGATGATCGGCGCGATCCTGATCGTGATGATGAATGCCCGCCCGCAGGGGCTGCTCGGGGCGCGGCGAGTTGAGGCCCTGACATGAGTGCGGGGCCTGAGCGCCAGGGCGACAGCGGGAACCCGGCGGTGGCGGCTGGCCCAGGCGCTGCGGGCCCGCCGGGAGCACCCGTTCTGAATCTGGATCATCTCTCGCTGTGGTTCGGCGGCCTCCGGGCACTGTCCGAGCTGGACTTGCAGGTCGATGACCGGGAAATCGTGAGCGTGATCGGGCCCAACGGCGCCGGCAAGTCGACGATCTTCAACGTGATCACCGGCGTGTACCAGCCGACCTCAGGCGATGTGCGGTTCGCCGGGCAGTCGATCGCCGGGCTTCGGCCGCATGTCATCACGCGGCGGGGCATCGCTCGCACGTTCCAGAGCCTGCGGCTGTTCCTGAACATGTCGGTGATCGAGAACGTGATGGCCGCGACCTACGGCGGAACGAAGGCGACGCCTGCGGAATCGATCCTCCGCCTGCCCCGGGCCCGCCGAGAAGAGCGCGAGGTGCGGGCGCTCGCCGAGGACGTGCTCTCGTTCTTCGGCCAGCGACTCGCCGGGTACCGCTGGGACCAGCCGGCTTACTCCCTGTCGTACGCGAACCGGCGGCGGCTGGAGATCGCCCGCGCGCTGGCTACCCGGCCAAGGCTGCTGCTGCTTGACGAGCCAGCGGCCGGGATGAATCCCGCTGAGACGCACGAGATCACCGAGCTGATCGGGCGGCTGCGTGCCGACCGGAACGTCGCGATCATGGTCATCGAGCACGACATGCACGTGATCGCGGGATGCTCCGACCGGGTGATCGCGCTTGATCACGGCGTCAAGATCGCCGAGGGCGGCTTCGACGACGTCGCGGGTCATCCAGCAGTTATCGAGGCCTATATGGGGCACGATCCTGAGGCGCTGGCTGAGGGGGGATGAGCGCCGTGCTGCTGAGCCTCGACAATGTCACTACCTATTACGCCCAGATGCGGATCCTCGAAGGAGTCTCGCTGCAGGTCGGCGAGGGCGAGCTGGTCTGCCTGCTCGGCGGCAACGCGTCTGGCAAGTCGACGACGCTGAAGACGGTTCTCGGGATCGTACGGCCGCGTGCGGGACGGGTGCTGCTGGCCGATGAGGACGTGACGCGCTGGCCGGTGCCGCGACGGATCGCGAACGGGATCGCCATCGTGCCAGAGAACCGCCGGCTGTTCGCGGATATGACCGTCCGGGAAAATCTCGAGCTCGGCGCGGTGCTCCGCGGCCGCGAGACGCTCACCGGCGACTTCGAGCGGGTCCACGGGCTATTCCCGCGCCTGTACGAGCGCCGTCACCAGCTCGCTGGCACGCTGTCTGGCGGCGAGCAGCAGATGGTCGCGATGGGCCGCGCACTGATGTCCCGGCCGCGCCTGCTGCTGATGGACGAGCCGTCGATGGGTCTCTCGCCAGCGCTCGTGCAGCAGAACTTTCGCATCATCAAGGAGATCCACCAGTCCGGCGTGGCGGTGCTGATGGTCGAGCAGAACGCGGCGATGGCGCTGTCGATCGCCGACCGCGGCTATGTCCTGTCGACCGGGGAGATCGTGCTCGAGGGCTCCGCGTCCGAGTTGTTGCGCAGCGAGGACCTGAAGCGCGCGTATCTGGGGCGATGAAGGGCCGGGCCACGGGCGGCCCCGGCGGACCGAGGCCGCACTCGGCGCGTGATGCGCAAGACGCGCAGGCGAGGATCGCGCCGGGGCTGCGCAGTCCTCATTACCTCCGGCTATGATGCAGCGGCCCAGCGAATGGTAAACCGATCCAGCGTATAGCCAAACGCATCGACCGTCGGCTGAATGAAGTTGTCCCGGATAGTCCGCGCTGCCTCGGTCTCGGCGGTCGTTATGAGCGAGCGCGTAACCTGCGGGGCGTGATTAGATTTATAGAAGGCGATCTGCTGGGCCTGAGAATACAGCACAGACTCCGGAAACTGCGGCCGTAGCACAGTCCCGCAGCCGAATCCGGGATACGTCCAGCTATGCTGCGTGTCTATTGGTTTTGACGGGATGTTGTCGATGGTAATGTCGTGAGCGGACTGCGGTAGCTGCGGCTGCGGAAGGACCATCGTGACCGTCACATGACCAGGCTTGCTCCCCAGCGGGCGGCTCATGACCTGCAGGCGGTAGTGGCCCGAATCCGGTGTCCACCAGGCGGGGCCGGGATTGAGGTCGACGGTGGCAGACGCATGGCCTACAGCGTAGAAGGTACTGGCGTACCAGCACGGCCATGGGCCGATGCTCTTGGAAACCTTGTGGGTGAAGAAGAAGTTGAAATTGGCCCTGCCGAGGGCTGGCCGGGAGATGCCCTCAATCTTCTGCAGCACCCACGGGCCCAGGTCGGTGCTGGTGGTGGTGCCCGCGCTGATCGTTTGCCATGGCCAGGCGAGCCGGATACTCGGCAGATGGACGTTTATGCCCACCAGGTGCAGGGCCGCCGAGAGGGCGATCAGCACAACGGATGCAATCGCCCGGCGGAATATCAGGCCCACCGTAAGCGCGGCGGCAGACCACTTGACCCACGACGGGACGCGTCGGCGGTGCGGGCCCGAATCGCCGCGCTTCCCGCCGGGACGCTGCGGGCTGCCGCCGCCGGCAGCACCAGGATGCCATGGTGGCAGCGGTCTCGGCTGCCCCGGCCAGCCGTCGAAGCTGGCGGGCCAGGCCGACTCCGTGTGCCGGGTGCCTGGATCCTTCCGGCCGAGCGAATCGTCAGCCCGGCCGGAGACCGCTGCCCGGTACCCCGGCCTATTTGCGGTAAGCATGCCCAGCAGAAAGAGCAGAAAACGAACCACGCTGTCGACCTTCTTTCGATTCTTGACGAGCGCGACTAGGCGGTGGCCGGGTAGTTCAGGCCCAGCACGACAGGCACAGCGCCGAAAGGCAAACGGAATCGCCCACCTGGCCGGTCGGGCGTATTCGGCTCAGCTATGTTAGGCCAGCGCATGTTAGTGTGATGAACGGTCAGGCCGGCCACCGAATACGGGAATTCCATGGCGGATGTGCGGTGCAGCTTGAGCAGTCCGCCCCAGCGGAACGCCGCGAAGGCGTTGGCTAGATCGCGAACGGACAGATCTCTCGTTGCGGTCAGGTCGAGCGCGTACACTGTCCGGGCTAGCTCTACCAGATCGTCAGCGCATTGTTCGAGGGCTGCTGACTTCGTCCGATAGATGGTGCCGTCGGGATTTACCGTGCCTAGCTTCTCACCATGCACCGGTGAATAGCGCAGCCTGGCCTCGCACTGCATCCAGTCGCATGCGGCCAAGAGCTGCCAGCGGATGCCGCTATTGCTGGCCACGTCCCGGTAAAGGGGTTCCGCGCGCAGGAGCGGTACCTTAGCGATCTCGATGAAGGCGTTCTTGACGGATGGCGGAATGTGCTGCTGATACTGCCTGGTGCTCGCGTCAGCATTGCGCGATGCGATCTTTCGTGTCTGGCGGTACAGGGGGGTTGGCGCGCGCTGGGCAGGCACGATCCGGGTTGCCGGTCTCGCCGGTGACTGTCGCCGGTATGCAGCGGACTGCCTGTCCGTTCCCCCTGTCGTGCTGGGTGCGGGTGCCGGCTGCCACGTTGTGCTGGGTGCGGGTGCCGGCTGCCCCGTTGTGCGGGGTGCGGGTGCCGGCTGCCCTGATGTGCTGGGGGCGGGTGGC
>Ga0099828_10001401_pt1 | contig 16088 bp, 12 predicted proteins | sample CZO8metaG_2_FD_79338 | JGI IMG/M metagenome (GOLD analysis project Ga0099828, IMG submission 79338) | Vadose zone soil microbial communities from the Eel River Critical Zone Observatory, Northern California, USA - CZOApr15con2H1.8 metaG | ecosystem: Environmental > Terrestrial > Soil > Vadose... | reverse complement strand
TCTCAAAGAGGAGGTGATTCTGAAGAGTTGCTATTTCCAATTGATTCTCGAGAGCGAACGAAATCACCGGGTTCACTTCGTCTTCGAAGAGAGCAAACTCGGCCAACAGCAACGCACCTCCGTGGTGCGGGTCGCTCGTCACGGCGGCCCAAGAGGTCAGCCCGAGAAAGGGCGACAAGGCCTCATTGCCAACCGTGACTTTAACGTTTACACGGGGAAGGGTGGCACTGTAGGTTTCTTCACTCGGCGTGTAGATTCTGGCAGTTCCCAGGATCATGTCCATAGTGCGCCGATCTGAGTCGGAGACTGTAGCTGACAACGGAAAACACAGATATAGAAACAAGCCCACCCCTCAAGAAGACATCGAACTCTCATGTCCGCCTCCTAGAGATAGGCGAGTAGTCTGAGGTGCACAACGCAGCTCTCTTCCCCCGCTTTCTTGAGGCACAAAAGTTGCGCTTGTGGAGGCTCTTGAGTTAGATGTATAACACACGAGGAATGTTTATTGCTAATGAGGAGTCCTCGGGACGGCGTTCGTGACAAATCCGCTCGATCCCCCTGGCTGCTACTTGTTTTCAGTTTGCCCAGGAAGGGAGCGAGTCTCCGTGTCTCGATATGGAGAAAGCTACAGCGTTATGGCGCATTGCCTCTAGGCAACTCTGGTTACCTACTGCCGAACGGCCCGGAAAATCGCGAACGTTTCGAGTGGCTCGCGACGACCATCCGTAGCGAACAGGGGGAGGCCTCTGTTGTTGAGGTTCAATCCATCGACAACCTTTCGGGCCCGAAATTGGTACGAAGGTTCTCGGATGCTCGTGCCCGTGATTATAGGATGCTGCTCGATGAGCTTCATAAGACGGCCACAGCAGTCGCTGAAAAACGGTCATCCGCTCGGATCACCAGATTTCGGCAACGCTTTCAGGAGGTTGTTTCCACCGATTTTTTTGGCAACCCCCTTCGAGAAAAAGTTGAGCGTGCTTTAAATGACCTGCAATCCAAGCCAGCGCTTTCCGAGATCAGTATCATATCTCGCGCAGCCTACAGAAAGCAGGTGTGGGTTACGAGGCCGCGGCCTGGTGTTGATCGGGTGACATCTGCGTGGCTCATTCGCAAGTTCATAGATCCAAAGGCGCGGTTCGCGTTTTCAAGTGAGGATCAAAAGCCTCCAGGTGCAGTGCCATTTGACATGTATGGCGACGATGGGTTTGGGCATCGCGGGGAGGACTGCACGTTTGAAACGCTGCAGAAACAGTTTCGGGTTCGCGATCCCAAAGTGCTCGTGATGGCCCAGATCGTCCACGATGCCGATCTGTTAGATGACAAGTTCGGTCGGAAAGAAGGTTTCGGGATTGACGAAGTCTTGAAGGGTTGGGCGCGAAAGGGCTTGAGTGATAAGGAGCTTTTACATCGCGGGATGCAGTTGACTGAAGGTCTTTACGATTCCTTGCGATCAGTCGCGGGGGGAAGTCGATTTTGACAAGTGTCTTTGGGAGGGATCCCAATAAGGAGGTCGGACAAACCTCAATGAGTGGGTCCAGAGTTGGCTCGGTAGCAATTGCAATGCTTTTGTGTGCGTCCAACATTACTCAACACGCCCGCGGCCAAGGCCCGCCTGCACAGAAGCCGGGTGAGGCACAACCACAACGGACTTTTACTCTAGAACAAGCCGTGGAGTTTGCTTTGAGGAACTACCCTGCGGTGCGAGTCGCGCTTGAACGCCTTTCAGCAGCTCGCGCAGGCGTAGGCCTTGCGCAAACGAGCTATTTGCCGCGCGCCGACATGCTTTATCAAGCTAATCGCGCAACAAAGAACAACTCATATGGCCTTCTGCTCCCTCAACCTGTGATCTCGTCCATCTCCGGGCCAGTACTGCCTGGGACGGCAAATGACTCCGTGTGGGGAAGCGCCGCCGGAGTTCTGGTTTCCTGGGAACCATTCGATTTTGGAGCTCGAGCCGCCAGAGTCAATGTGGCGCGGGCTGGCCAGGACCGTGCCAATTCCGAAATGGCACTCAGCCAACTAGACGTTGCTGTAGCGACGGCGAACGCCTACCTGACGTTACTGGCCGCCGAGCAAAGAGTCGGAGCCGCCAAAGCAAACTTGGACAGGAGACAGGTGCTCGCGACCTCGGTCCACACTCTCGTGGACAACCAACTGCGGCCAGGCGCGGATGCATCCCGTGCTGACGCCGAATTGGCACGTGCCCGAACTGACCTAGCGCGGGCCGAGCAAGCGGAAGCAGTCAGCCGCGCCGTCTTAGCGGATATCTTGGGCATCGCGGGGAATTCGGTCTCGATTGTGCCGGGGCCGTTGCTGGATCTTCCCCCAGAAACAACCCCGCCTCCCAGCCCAGTTTCGGCCCACCCTTTTGCAGCGGCGCAGCAGACGCGCGTCAACGAAGTAAGGGCGCGCGAGCGTTTTCTTGATCGTTCCTATTTCCCACGGTTCGATTTTCAAACAACGGTCTTTGGCAGAGGTAGTGGAGCAAATACGGACGGGTCTGTTCAAGGGGGTGCCAGTGGCCTGAATCTGCAGCGGGGAAATTGGGCCTCGGGACTGTCAATTTCATTCCCCATGCTCGACATCTTCTCCATTCGCGCCGAGAAATCGATCGAAGCTGCGAATGAACGGGCCGAGACTGCGCGCTATGACCAAGCCATTCAAGATCTGACTGGGCAGTTGCAGCAGATTCAAGCCGCCTTGGAAGCTGCGCGCCGTATTGCCCAGGACACGCCCGCCGAAGTAGCGGCCGCCCGAGCCACAGAATCGCAGTCACGGGCGCGGTATCAGGCGGGACTGGCCACGATCATTGAGGTGGCGGAGGCTCAAAGCCTGTTGGTACAGGCCGAGACGGATGATGTTCTCGCACGGCTTGCCGTCTGGGCCGACTTGGCTTCGCTGGGTGCAGCCGAAGGTGATCTCGGCCCATTTCTGCAATACGTGCGCCAGAAGACACAGGGAGGTCCATAGTCATGTGGCTTGTTCATTTGGCCCTGCGACGTCCAATAACAATTCTGGTTATTATTATTTCAGTTATCTTAGGCTCTGTACTTGCGCTGCGGAGGATGTCGGTGGACATTTTCCCGCAACTCGGTGCGCCAGCCATCTATGTGGCGCAGCCTTATGGGGGAATGGCTCCGGCACAGATGGAGGGCTATCTAACCTATTATTACGAGTACCACTTTCTCTTTATCAATGCGCTGGATCACGTGGAATCTAAGAACATCCAGGGCATGTCTCTCATGAAGCTTGTTTTTCACGAGGGTACTGACATGAACCGGGCGATGGCGGAGACCATCGGATACGTGAACCGCGCGCGGGCGTTCATGCCGCCCGGCGCTGTGCCTCCCTTCATCATGCGGTATGACGCGGGCAGCGTTCCGGTGGCGCAGTTAGTTTTCTCCAGCCCCAATCGCAGTTTAGGCGAGATGCAAGACATCGCCTTGAACCGTGTGCGGCCTATTTTCTCGACCCTTCCCGGCGTATCGGCGCCCCCGCCATTTGGAGGAAGCCAGCGCACGATCGTCATCAACGTGGACCCTGATCGTTTGCGGGCGTACCGTCTCTCGCCAGAGGAAATCATTCAGGTCGTGAACCGTGCCACAACGGTCGTGCCGTTTGGCAATGTTCGTACAGGCGACCTGAACCGAATTGCGTCGACGAATACATCGCTGAGCGGCAATATTCAGGAATTATTGAACACTCCGATTTTTATGGGGCAAGGTCCCACCGTTTTTTTGCGCGATCTCGCAACCATCCAGGACAGCACCGACCTGGTAGTCGGCTACGCACATGTCAACGGTAAGCGCACCGTCTACATTCCAGTCACCAAGACCGCTGACGCCTCGACCCTGGCCGTGATCCAACGGATACGGCAAGCTCTTCCTGCAATGCGGAACGCCGCTCCGGAAGACGTGAAAATCGATCTGGTCTTCGACCAATCCATCTATGTGGTGAACGCTCTCAGTGCATTGTTGCGCGAGGGGGCTTTGGGAGCGATCCTCACCGGCCTGATGGTGCTGGTCTTCCTTCGCGCGTGGAGGAGCGCCCTGATCGTTGTGACGACGATCCCGTTCGCCTTGCTTGCGGCCGTGGTTTGGCTTTGGGTGGCGGGAGGAACGATCAATATCATGACCCTGGGAGGCTTGGCTCTCGCCGTGGGTGTGCTGGTGGACGAAGCGACCGTTGAGATTGAAAACATTCATAGTCACCTGACGGAGGGCCGATCCCGGCCCGCCTCGGTGGTTGACGCCTGTCGGAAGACGGCCGTCCCTCGTCTTCTGTCCATGCTTTGTGTCTTGTCTGTCTTCGTGCCCGCGTTCTTTATGGTGGGTGCGGGACGGCAATTATTCGTGCCGCTGACGCTGGCGGTCGGCTTTGCCATGATTTCTTCCTACGTGCTTTCGAGCACTCTCGTGCCGGTTCTTTCCGTTTGGTTCATTCGCGCGGGTCACAAAGAGGAGCAACACGGCCTTTTTGGAAGGCTCCGAGCGCGTTACGCCTCATCCCTGAATACCACTCTGCAGTGGCGGTGGGTGGTTCTGGGCGCATATTGTTTGGCGAGCGCTGCGTTGATCTACGTGTTATTCCCGAGAATCGGAACAGAAATTTTCCCATCGGCTGAAACCGGGCAGCTTCAACTCCGCTTGCGCGCGCCAACTGGCACTCGGCTTGAAAGGACAGAAGTGATTGCGCTGAATGTCATTGATGCGATCAAGCAGACGGTAGGTCCGCAAAACGTGGAAATCACGACCGGATTCGTTGGTGTTCCAACGTCTAATTATCCGGTGAATACGATCTATCTATTTACCAGCGGAGAGCACGAAGCCGTCCTACACCTCGCCTTAAAGCCCACGGCTCCCGTTGTGGGAGAGCCTCTGAAAGAAGAGCTGCGGCGGAAATTCGCGCAGCAGTTCCCAGGTGTCGAGTTTTCGTTCGAACCTCCTGACATCATCAGCCAGGTGATGAGCTTCGGGTCGCCGACCCCTATCGAAGTAGCCGTCCAGGGCCCCAATCTCGCGGCTAGCCGCACCCACGCTGAAAAGATCCGGCGGGAATTGGCAAAGATAACTTCGCTGCGCGATCTTCATTACGGTCAGCCTCTCGATTACCCGACATTGGAAATCAACGTGGATCGTGATCGCGCGGGCCAGATGGGCATTCAGATGGCGGACATTGCCAAATCAGCAGTCGGGGCCACCTCCTCGAGCCGACTGACAGATCTGAATTTCTGGAGGGATCCAGGAAGCGGAAATGGCTTTCAAATTCAGGTCCAGATTCCAGAATCCAAGATGGCGTCGATTGCAGACGTTCAGAATATTCCTATCATGGATCCGCCTTCCGGAAGCGAGGGGCCGTCGCGCCCGCTGCTCTCCGATGTCGCGAAAGTGGATTATGGAACAACGATGGGAGAAGTGGACCGCTACAACATGCAGCGCGTCGTGAGTCTCACCGCAAATCTCCACGGCATCCCACTCGGAAAGGCGGCACAGGACATTCGCGAGGCTCTAAAGCGGGCAGGTAACCCTCCCCGCGGGGTAAACGTGGTGATCCGGGGACAAATCCCGGCACTGGAAGACACACTGGGTGGCCTACGGGTCGGTTTGCTCCTTTCCATTGTGGTTATTTTCCTTTTGCTGGCCGCCTACTTCCAATCCTTTCGTCTGGCTATCGCCGTAATCCTAACCACGCCGGCGGTAGTTTGCGGGGTCCTGCTGATGCTGCTGGTGACGGGGACCACCATGAACGTGCAGTCATTCATGGGAGCGATTATGGCCATCGGCATCGCGGTGGCGAATTCGATTCTGCTGGTGACGTTCGCCGAGATGAGCCGGAAGGAGGGCAGCTCAGTTTTGGAGGCGGCCCTGGAAGGTGGCCGAGGCCGACTCCGAGCCATCCTGATGACCGCAGCGGCGATGATCGCCGGAATGGTTCCGATCGCTCTGGGCATCGGAGAGAGTGCCCGGCAGACCGCTCCTTTGGGCAGAGCCGTCATCGGAGGACTGATCCTCTCGACTTTGGCTACTCTGATCATCTTGCCCAGCGTGTATGCCATTCTTCAAACGAAGGGGGGAGAAGCTTCGCCCTCTCTCGATCCCACTGATCCATCGAGTCCATTCTATGAAACCACTTAATCGATGCTTGGCGAATTTGCTCCTGACACTTCTGTTGGCATCTTCTGCCCTCGCGCAGCAAGCTGTGGAGGTGGTGAAAGTCATCTCAAAACCTGTCGAGCGAACCGTGAAACTCCCCGGCGAATTCATGCCTTACCTGAGCGTCGCCATTCACGCCAAGGTGACCGCGTTTGTCGATAAGGTAGAAGTAGACCGCGGAAGTGTCGTCCGGGAGGGCCAGGAATTGGCTTTGCTCGAAGCTCCGGAACTCACCGCGCAACGCGCCGAAGCCGAGGCCAAGACTCAAGCCCTGGAGTCCCAGCGGGCAGAGGCCGAAGCGAAACTGATAGGCGCCCAAAGCACCTATGAGCACCTCAAAGCGGCGTCAGCGACTCCCGGCGTGGTCGCGGGGAATGACTTGATTCTGACTGAGAAGGAGCTGGATGCAGCACGCTCGTTTCTGCAGGCGCAGGAAAGCTCGGTGAAGGCCGCTCAACAATCAGCAGCGTCGTTGAAAGAGCTCGAGAGCTACTTGCGAGTTACGGCCCCATTCTCAGGAACAATTACGGAGCGCGAAATCCATCCGGGTGCGTTGGTTGGACCCGGAGCAGGCTCCTCAATTCCACTGTTTCGTTTGGAGCAAAACTCTCGGCTGCGACTCGTTGTAGCTGTTCCGGAGTCCGAGGTCGGAGGCATCGTCAAAGGTGGCCATGTTCCATTTCGAGTCCCCGCATATCCTGGAGAAATATTCAATGGCGTAATCGCGCGGATCCCCGATTCGCTCGACTCAAGGACTCGCACTATGCCGGTCGAGCTGGATGTGGGCAATCCGCAAGGAAGGCTCGCTCCAGGCATGTATCCAGAGGTATCTTGGCCCGTGCGAAACAAGAAGCCCGCTCTGCTCGTTCCTGGGTCCAGCATTTTAACCACCAGGGAACGTACATTTGCCATCCGTGTACGCGACGGCAAAGCAGAGTGGGTCAACGTGACGCGCGGCTCCCCAGTTGACGACCTAGTGCAAGTTTACGGTCCTTTGAATCCCGGCGATCAGCTGGTACGGCGAGCGAGCGAGGAAATCCGCGAGGGTACCGCGCTAAAGGCCGCAGCTGCGAATTAGTGTGTTGCTCTTGTATCAAGACTTTTGAAACTCACAAGGAGGATAGCCATGGTTCTGAAGCGAACTTTCTGGATTTTGATTTCAATCGCCTTGTTTCCACTTGTCACAGCCGCTCAAGGGCTCGACACCACAAAGATCGACCAGGCACTGGGCCGCTCCGGACAAAAAACGGGTGATGTGTATCGCATCGGATTCCCGCGAACGGACCTGCAGGTCACGGTTGCGGGAGTCGCAATCAAACCAGGGCTGGCTCTCGGTTCGTGGGCGGCCTTCAGCGGCAGCGACGTAAGCGCATCAGTAATGGGAGATCTAGTTCTCCTCGAAGGTGAAGTGAATCCCGTCATGTCCAAGTTGCGCGCGAGCGGAATCGAGATTACCGCCGTGCACAATCACGTTCTGAGCGAGACCCCACAGGTTCTTTACATGCATTATTTTGGACACGGCAACGCGGTGGAGCTCGCGAAATCTGTGCGCGCAGCTCTTGCTGTGTCTAAAACCCCCCTGGGCGCTCCAGCGGCGCCAGCGCCCGCGCCGGCTTCACCGCCTGCATTTGTTAAGACGATCGAAGACACCTTGGGTCGCAAGGGACAATTGAATGGCGGCGTTCTCGCCTTTGGCATCCCTCGCGCGGAAGCCATTACTGAAGGTGGTATGACGCTCACGCCGCCTCAAGGCGTGGCCGAATCCATTAACTTTCAGGAGACCACCCCAGGCCAGGTAGCAACGACCGGTGATTTTGTGCTCCAAGCCGAAGAAGTTAATCCAGTGATCTCGGCCCTAGAAGACCACAGCATTCAAGTGACAGCGTTGCATAGCCACATGTTGATGGAGCAGCCCCGACTTTTCTTCATGCATTTTTGGGCGGCAGGAAATGCGGAGTCGATCGCTCAAGGTATCAAGGCCGCGCTAAGCCACATTGCGACTAAGTGAAGACGGCCGACCGGCCGCGCGCATGCGGGGAGAAGAAATTCTGGAAGCAACAGCCCACCAACCGCCTACAACCTCCCTCGGTATTGAGCGCAATGTTGCAGCCGCTTCCGGTGCTGTGTTTTTGGTAGGACTTGGAGAAGAACTCTGGAAAAAGTATCTTCCAAAGTATCTGGAGTCGCTCGGAGCTAGCGTTCCAATTATTGGACTCTTCGGCACATCGGAAGATTTTTTCGATGCCCTTTACCAGTACCCGGGAGGTTGGTTGGCCGACCATTGGGGACGACGCCGAGCATTCTTGACCTTCCTTGTCACCGCTCTGGCGGGGTACCTCATTTACCTTCTCGGCCCTTCCTGGCCGTTCCTCTTTTTGGGGTTAGCTTTCGTCATGACATGGCAGTCCATGGCATCACCGGCCATCTTTGCAACGATAGGCGACGCGCTGCCCAAGGAGCGGCGCGCGATGGGCTTCACGTTTCAATCCATGCTCAAGCGCATTCCGATGGTGGTCTCGCCGCTGCTCGGCGGCATCCTTATCGGCGCACTGGGGATCAAGTTTGGGGTACGGCTGGGGCTCTTGATTACGCTCGCGCTCGTGGGGATCACTTTCCCCGTGCTCTTCGCCATCAATCTCCCGATGCCACACATGGACACAATGAAGATACACGGTGTTTGGCAATCCTTTAATCCCATCCTGAAGCGACTGCTTCTGTCCGACATAGTGATCCGAACATGCGAGGGCATGGCCGATATCTTTACCGTTCTATATGTGACGAACGTCACCGGCATAACGATTCCGCAATACGGCGTGCTCGTGGCGGTGCAGCTCTTAACTTCCATCCTGATCTATCTGCCGGCCGTCAAAATCGCGGATCGCGTAGGGCGCAAACCATTTGTAATTGCTGCCTTCCTTTGCTTTGCGCTTTTCCCTGTCACTGTTGTTCTCGCGCACAGTTTCGTCTGGCTAGTTTCTGCCTTTGTGATTGGAGGTTTGCGGGAGATCGGAGAGCCCTCGCGCAAAGCAATGATTGTGGACCTCGCAGAGCGTCAGTTGAGGGGTCGCACTGTGGGTCTCTATTACCTCGTGCGGAGCTTCTCTATCACGCCCGCGTCAGCCATAGGAGGGGTGCTATGGCGAATTCGGCCGCAGCTTCCTTTCATCACTGCCGGGATCATTGGCATCATCGGAACATTTCTTTTTTCAGCAACGGTTCACGAGCGATACGTAAGCTGAGCTGAGCCTCACGCAGCTCGGGTTAACACTGTGGTCAGCTCACCCTTATTTCGCGAGAAAAAAGTCCACTGTTTTCAGGTCTTATTTTGGCTGCAGACCACCCGCTGGGTGGCCTCTAGGCTGTTCTTTCCACCAAATCCAAGTGTAGGAACACCATGGCTGCTAGAGGTTCACGCAGGCGGTTGAACATTTCGGTCAGCCCACCCTGGTGCCTGTGAGAAAGTCTTGATGTTTTCAGGTAACATTCAGGTTGCTCCGTTAGGCTTCGCCCAAAAGAGCCTACTTGCGCTGCGAATCAGCGAGGAGTTATGAGAACTGGGGCCCCGGCCTGTGACTTAGTCGGGACAACGAAGGAGGGAATCGTCATGCCTCACAGAAACACCGTAATCGCCACGTCCGCATCAATGAGTCTTGCAACTATTTTTTTCGTCGCCGGCTTTGCGTTGGCCATTCCCGCCACGCCCGGCCCATCCGGGTATCACCTCGTGAAAACCATCCCCGTCGGGGGCACGGAAGGCTGGGATTACGTCACCATGGACAGCGCCGCCCGGCGTCTCTACGTCGGCCGGGGGAATCACATCGACGTAGTAAACGTTGACTCCGGAACAGTCGTGGGTAAGATTCCGGGCTTGTCGGGTACGTCCGGCATGCTGCCCGTGCCCGAACTCGGCCGCGGCTTCGTGATGAATGGCAACACTAGCACCGCCTTAATCGTTGACCTGAAAACCCTGGAAAAAATCGGGACCGTCAAGACGGGCAAAGACCCTGACTCGTTTGCCTACGAGCCCGTTACGAAGCGCGTCTTCATCATGAACAGCGCGAGCGCCAATGCGACCGCCGTCAACGCCGCGGATGGCGCCGTCGTCGGCACGGTTGCTCTCGGAGGCCAGCCGGAGATTGAAGACGCAAACGGGAAGGGCAAGGTCTTCGTCAACATCACAGATAAAGACCAGATTGTTGAGGTTGATGGCGAGACGCTAAAGATTCTCCATCGCTGGCCGCTGGCCCCCGGTGAGGGACCTTCGGGGCTGTCGATGGATCGGAAGAACCGGCGCCTGTTTTCCGCTTGCGATAACCAGAAGATGGTGGTGATGGATGCAGACACCGGCAAAGTGATTGCCGCGCTGCCTACCGGTGCGGGCACCGACGCCAGCCTCTTCGACCCTGATACAGGGAATGCCTTCGCCTCCGCCGGTGGGTCCGGAACTCTCACCGTCATTCACGAGGATTCCCCCGACAAATTCAGCGTGGTGGAAGATGTTCCCACGCAATCGGGCGCTCGAACCATGGCCCTGGACACCAAAACGCACAACGTCCTTCTGGTCACCGCGAGGCATGGTCACGGCTCGACGCACTTGGACGTGCTGCCGAATACCTTTGTCGTCCTCGTCGTTGGCAAGTAACAAGTGCCAGTAGCGTCCTGCAGGCAGGATCGCGTGTCGTAGAATTCGTCCGAGAAGCTTCGGAAATCGCTCGCTTGGAGGAAAAGTATGAGAACAATCTGCCGCACCTACCTCGCAGTGGCGATAATTCTCCTGCTCGCGCCCCGAGCCGGCGCCCAAAAGAGCTCCACGCCCCCGCAAAATCCACCGCTCATTTTGACAACCCAACTTCCTCTGCCGGGTGTTCACGGGCGATTCGACCACTTCGCTTTCGATCCCGTTGAGCCGGGCCGGATCTTCATTTCCGCGCTGGGGAATAACTCACTCGAAGTGATCAATCTCGTCGAAGGAACGGAAGTGCACCGCATCACTGGCATCCCGGAACCGCAGGGGGTGACCTACGCTCCCGGACTCAACAAGATCTTTGTCGGAAGCCGCAAAGGCACGCTCAACATCTATGATGGAGCGACGTACAACCTCATCACCAGCATTGCCTACAACGCCGACGTTGACAACCTGCGGTATGACGCGGCTTCGAAGCGTGTGTACGTCGGCTATGGCGACGGCGACAAAGCCGCAATCGGGATGATTGACGCAGCCACGAATAAGCGCCTGGAGGAAGAGTACAAGACCGGCGCCCATCCAGAGTCATTCCAACTGGAAACGTCGGGCCCTAAAATTTATGTGAACTTGCCCGACTTGAAGGAGGTTGGGGTAATTGATCGCACCACAAAACAGATGTCGAAGTGGCCTCTCACTCTGGAGGAGAACTTCCCCATGGCGCTCGATGAAGCCGATCACCGGTTATTCATTGTGACCCGCACTCCACCTCGCCTGGCAGTGTTGGACACGAACTCCGGTAAGCTCGTTGCCGCCCTGCCGTGTGTCGCCGACGTGGATGACGTGTATTACGATTCCAACCGCAAACGCGTTTACATTCCGGGCGGACAGGGTCGTATCGATGTGTTTCAAGCGAAAGATGCCGACCATTTTGAGCAACTCGCCAAAATTCCCACGGTTGTAGGGGCCCGCACCGCCGGTTATGCCAAAACGGGGAAGAAGGGCAGCGACCGTTTTTACCTCGCTGTTCCGGCGACGCCCGGCAAAGACGCAGCGGTGTGGTGGTATACAGTCCAGGATTGAGAACCTCCAATGGGGTTGGTCTGCTTCTCACGAGAGCGGAGGTCTGCGCCGGCAGGATAAAGCCTTGGGAAGCGAAGCTGATCTTCCGATTGGAACTAATTCACGAAAGGGTCGCTTGTAGTAATTCTTCTTGGGAGGAAACGTGAAAAGAGTTTACATTCCATTTTTGACCGTGTTGTTGGCGTTCGCCTCGCGCGTAACTGCCCAGAACGCTCCATCAAACGACGAATTCGCACCATTGGTCTTGGTACGGATCATCCCGATGCCCGGAGTGGAGGGCCGGTTTGACCATATGGCGGTAGACAGCCGGAGTGGCCGGGTATTCGCCGCCGTCTACGGAAATGACTCCGTGGAAGTCTTAGATGTGCAGAGGGGCAAACGAATCCACAGCATTCAGGCGGGATTCATCAAGCCCCAAATGGTAGCATACATTCCTGAGTCGAACCGGATTGTGGTCTCGAATGAGGGCGATGGCTCATGCAAGATCCTCGACGCCGATACTTACAAGCTGATCGATACGGTGAAGTTTTCAGACGATGCCGACCAGCTCCGCTACGACCCGGTCACGAAACGCATCTACGTCGGCTACGGCGATGGAGCCATCGGCATGTTCGACGCGACGACCAACAAGCGTATCGAGGGAGACTTTGAGGTGGGGGCCCACCCGGAATCGTTTCAACTGGAGGAGAAGGGCCCCAGGATCTTTGTCAACCTGGCTTCCATCAACCAGATCGCCGTCATCGACCGCAAAACGCATAAGATCGAGAATTGGAAGCTTGAGGAAGCCGGGACAAACTTCCCCATGGCGCTCGATGAGGCGAATCGCCGACTGTTCGTTGGGGCCCGTCGGCCGGCGCGTTTGCTGGTGCTGGATATGGACACAGGCAAGATGATTGCCAGCCTACCGGGTGCATCCGACACGGACGACATGTGGTACGACGCTGACCGCAAGCGCATTTACATCCCCAGTGGAGAAGGCTTTATTTTTGTTTACCAGCAAATTGATCCTGACCGTTACGAGCGTATTGCCAAAATTCCCACCGCAATCGGCGCGCGCACCAGCGCGTACTACGGGCAGGTGGGAAAACACAACACCCTTTACTTAGCTGTTCCCGCTCGCGCCGACAGAGGGGCAGAGTTGTGGTTTTACGAAACGCGGGATTGAGTAGCTGGGACGGTTCCTCACGTACCGTGCTTTGCTCTCTTACCGGCCTGTGGTGGTTGTCGCACCCAACTTCGAATGCTTCGTGGGACTGTACAAGAGAAGTGAGCTGCGAAAGATCCATAAACCCTCTCATTGGAGTGGTTGTAATATTCCTTTTCGCCGTCATTGTCGAGGAGAAATATGCTGTCTACGTGGAACAACACGGTGCTTGGCAATAGCTCTGGCTGCCTCTTTTAATGTGATTTTCAGGCGTTTAGGAATAATATCTCGCAGCATAGGATCAGGTGCGTCGCAATATGCTGAGTGTCCAAACCCTATCGAAGAACTTCGGAACACTCCGCGCACTGGATCGGATCAGCCTGGACGTGCCCAGGAACACAATCGCCGGAATCATCGGGCCGAACGGCGCTGGGAAAACTACATTGCTTCTCGGGATGGCGGGCCTGTTGCCGATGGACAGCGGCAGGCTCTACTGGGAAGATCATCTCATTCCAGGTCGCACTCGCTCCCAGGTCCTATTCTATGTCGAAGACGCGATTCGGCCTCATGCGCAGCTCTCGGCAGAATTTGTCCTGCGCTTTTACGCTTCGGTGTTCGGGCGCGAGCGAACGCTTGCCGAAACAATTATCGACCGCCTACAGCTTCGAGACTTCATGCGGGCGCGCGTTTCCGAACTCTCCAAGGGCACAGCGAAGCGGTTCTTGATCGCTCTGGGTTTGCTCTCGACGCAACCAATTCTCATGCTCGATGAGCCTTTTGACGGGCTGGACCTAAAGCAAATGCTCGAAGTCGTACCGCTGTTGCGTGAGATCTCCTCCGCAGGCCGCACGTTGGTGCTGTCGATCCACCAGCTCCGCGATGCGGAACGTGCCTGTGAGCAGTTCATCCTTCTCCGCGATGGAAAACTCGCCGGCCAGGGCACGCTCTCCGAACTCGAGACTAGAGCCGGCTGTGAGCCAGGCTCGGGACTGGAAGAAGTCTTCCTCCGGTTGGTCTAACAGTGCGCTCCGCCATCCAACTCGAACTCCGGTCCCTACTTGCTTCGCGCAGTCTCTGGATACTATCCCTGTTGACCGGTCCCCTGGTCGGCTTCAGCTTCATTCAGGCGTTCTCCCTTTACGGTGAAGCCAGCAAGCCCGCACTCGTTACGCCACAATTGGCCGCGGGGCTCGATCCTTTTGACGGCGTAATCATTCCCGCCTACGGTGCAATTTACTTGGCGTTGACGCTGCTCTTTCCATTCGTCGCGATCCGAGTGATTTCCACGGATAAAGATTCCGGCGCTCTACGGCTCCTGTTTCAGACACCTTTGCGTTCCTCCGCACTGCTGGCGGCAAAGGCCACGGCGGTGCTGTTCGCGTGGCTGCTCGTCGAATTACCGGGTCTGCTCGTGTTGTTGATCTGGCGATTGTCAGGTGGCCACATCTTTGCGCCCGAAACGCTCTGCCTTTTGCTCGGTCAATTTCTCTATGGGGTCATTGTGACAGCCATCTCGCTGTTTGCCGCGGCGGCTGCAGAGAGCGCTTCGACCGCGGCTTTGCCCGCGCTGGCTTGTACGCTGGGATCCTGGGTGCTGGACTTCGCCTCAGCGGGCGAAAGCTCGTGGCTCGCGAAAATCTCCTGGCTTTCTTTGACGGCTGTCCTTAGACCTTTCGAGCAGGGCCTAGTGGTCTGGAGGGTTGTCGGGGGAATCGCCATCGCCACTGCGGGGCTCTTCGCGCTGACGCTGTTGTGGTGGCATCCAGGCAGGCCGTTGGGGCCCAAGCTGCGCGGAACCGCCACCGTGGTCGTTTCCTGCGCCGCGCTTCTTGTGCTTGCACCTCACGTCACCGGATCTGTGGATCTCACCGAGGACCAGCGCCACTCGTTCTCGCCGGCCGTGCGCACGGAATTGCAGCAGATTCCAGAACCGCTCCGCATTACGGTCTATCTCGCGCCGGAGGACCCGCGGATGATGGATTTTAATCGTTCGATTCTGGCGAAGTTGCGGCGCACGCTTCCCCGCACCCAAATTATCAATCCAGAAGCAGAGCGGCCCGCGATGTTCAAGACCGGACAAGATCCGAATTACGGTCGGGTCATTTATGAATCCGGTCCGCGCCGGGCCGAAAGCACGTCCACCTCACCCGAGGAAGTCTTGCCGCTGCTCTGGAACCTAGCCGGCCTGCCCCCACCAGCCGCCGACGATCCGGCCGCTTATCGCGGCTATCCACTCGTCGTCAACTCATCCCGGGCTGCTGAGTTGGCCTTCTACGCTCTTTGGCCGGCGCTATCTCTTGTATGTTGGCTACTATTCTCTTGGAGGTGAAGCATGCGTATTGCATTAGCCTGCATTTTGGCGTTGGTTGTGACTCCGGTAGCACCGAAAGTTTTCGATTTATCGACAGAAACAGTTGGTGCCGAGCCGAAGACGATCACACCAGTTGTCGGTGTCTGGACCATCGCACAGGACGGCAACAATAAGGTCTTGATGGTAGACGGTAGCCGCTGGAAAGAGGGACAGCCGGCTGCCAATTTAGCGGACAAAGCGCGCGCACTTTACGGCGAGCGTTACGCGGAATTCCTCGATAACGTGAAGTCCTTCGCGTACTACCCCTACGCAGTGGCTACGGGGATCGACGATTTCCGGGACGGCGACATCAGCATGCGCTTCAAGCCGCTGGCGGGACGCGTTGACCAGGGCGCGGGGATTCTGTTCAATTTGAAGCCGAACGGCAACTACCTGACCATCCGTGCCAACGCCCTGGAGAACAATCTCGTCCTCTGGCAGTTCGTAAACGGCAAGCGGACCTCTGTCAAATGGATTCGCAACACCCCGACAGCCACCCGGCAGTGGCACACGTTAAAAGTTCGGATCGCCGGCAAGAAAGTCGAGGGCTATCTGGATGAAAAACTTCTTCTGGAACACGAGCTGCCCGAGCCCGCTTCTGGTCGCATTGGAGTATGGTCCAAGGCGGACAGTGTCGTTTACATGAGCGACTACACGGTCACGCCGAAATAGCAGCGT
>Ga0099828_10001399_pt1 | contig 16088 bp, 17 predicted proteins | sample CZO8metaG_2_FD_79338 | JGI IMG/M metagenome (GOLD analysis project Ga0099828, IMG submission 79338) | Vadose zone soil microbial communities from the Eel River Critical Zone Observatory, Northern California, USA - CZOApr15con2H1.8 metaG | ecosystem: Environmental > Terrestrial > Soil > Vadose... | reverse complement strand
CCTGTAAGATGTGTTAGTTGTAGGTAGCAAGAAGTGGATTTTCTATGGGCGGCTAGCTCAGCTGGGAGAGCGCCTCGTTCGCAACGAGGAGGCCGGGGGTTCGAATCCCCTGCCGTCCACCAACGTTTTCGTTTTCCCGCCTCTCAATCATGGCTCCTGCGTGCCGCTCGCGAACAGGATTTCTGCGGCGATGTGGCTGTGCCCGGGAGCATCCGGTAAGATAGGAAAATGGCAGTCCGCTTCATCGCTCTAGACCTGGACGGCACGTTGCTCGACGGCCGCTCGCAGCTCCCGGACGTCAACCGGGACGCCGTGGTTGCGGCGGCGGGGCGCGGGATTGAAATCGCTCTGGTGACGGGGCGCCGGTACGACTTCGCCCTGCCGGTCGCGCGCCAGATTCCCTGCCCCATCACCCTGATTGTGAATAACGGCGCGCTGGTGAAGTCCAAGGATGGCGTAACGCACCTGATCCAGCGGCTGCCGCGCGGCGTCGCGCGGCGCGTGCTCGACGCCGCCCCGCAATTCCGCGAGCTCGCCGCAGTTTGTTTCGACCGTCCGCGCGAGAATCAAGTCATTTTCGAGCGCATTGCTTGGGACGACCCCCTGCGCCGCGGGTATTTCGAACGCAACCGCGAATTCCTCGCCCAGGTTTCCCCGATCACGGACTGTCTGACGGAGGGCCCTCTTCAAGTCATGTTTACGGGGCCTGTCGCCCGGATGCGCGAGGCCGAATTTTTCCTGTCTGGGCTTTCATTTGCCTCGGAATATTCGCTTGCCGTAACCCTCTACGACAGCCGCGACTTCGGCCTGGTGGACGTCATTCCGCGCGGCTGCTCGAAAGGCGCCACGCTGGCCGAGTGGGTGCGGCTCCGCGGGTGGTCGCGAAACGACGTCATGGCCATCGGCGACAATTTGAACGACCGCGAAATGCTGGAATTTGCGGGCCTCCCCATTGTGATGGGAAACAGCGTACCGGAGTTGAAATCGCTGGGCTGGCGCGAAACGCTCAGCAACGACGAGGGCGGCGTGGCGGCCGCTATTCAGGCTTATGCGCTCACTCAGGCGTAAACGCAACCCGTTCCAGGTTGCAGCGTGCAGATGTGCAATCCTTGTGGCGATTTGGTGCGTCCTCCTGTCGCCGGGCGCGCGCGCGGAGTATGCCGTCTTGCACTCAGGACAACGCCTTCACATCACCGCCTATGAGCGCACGGGAGACACGCTCCGCCTCACGATGGTGGGCGGCCTCGTCGAAGTGCCAGCCGATTCCGTCATCCGCATCGACCCCGAAGACACCTTCCTCCCCGTCAACAAGATGAAACTCCTCGACGTTCCCTTTGCCGAATTCATCGGCGAGGCCGCTCGAGCCCAGGGGATCGCTCCCGAGCTGGTGGCCAGCGTCATCGCGGTGGAGTCCAACTTCAATCCGCGAGCGGTGTCGGCTAGATCGGCTCGCGGACTCATGCAGTTGATGCCGGAGACGGCCGCGCGTTTCGGCGTCTCAGACATTTTCGACCCGCGGCAAAATATTAACGCCGGCACGCGCTATCTGAAGCAATTGCTCGGGCGCTACAACGGCAATCTGGCGCTGGCGCTGGCGGCCTACAACGCCGGCCCCGACAAGGTGGAGCAGTTCCGCGCAGTTCCCCCGTACCGCGAAACACGGGACTACGTGCGCCGCGTCGCGAACAAGCTCCGGGAAGCATCCAAGGCCCGAGCCGCGATCACACCTCCGCAGTAAGGTCCATCGCGGCGTCTCCTGACCTGGATGCCCGTATGGTCCGGTATCTGCGATGTCCTTCGAACTGGCTGTGCTAGTTACTGCGGTACCGTCGGGGGCTGTAGGGGGGTCTGTTGAATCTCTGTGGGTTGCGTGGGTAGGGGTGCCCCGGGTGCGCCTCCAATTTGCTGGGGCGTACTCGGTCCTGCGGGCGCGACAGGGAAAGCAATCTGCTGCATCGGATTCCAGATGAACTCCCACTGCTCGTAGGTGTCTCCGCCCTGATAGACCCGCAGCGAGGACTGCTTCACCTTGCTGCCCACACCAATAATGTTCCCCCCCATGACGGCGCCGGTGAGCGGCTGGGCTTGCGACTCCAGAGGATTTGATGTCGTCGCTGGGTTTGCCGGATTTGTCGGCAGGGCGCCCGCTCCAAAAGATCCGGCCCCGAGAGGCCCACCCGGATTGGCGCCCGGTTGCGCCAAAACCGCAGCAGGAGTCGCGCCCGGCAGCGTGGGCGTGGCCATCAAGCTCTGCAGAAGGCTTACGCGGCGCAAGCTTCCGATCAGTTGTCCGTTGGGACCGACGTAAATGAATCGCCAGCTCCCGTCTCCCTTATTCATGGGATCGGGGAACGCCTGCCGGAGAAAGCGGACGCCATTGGTTTGCTTGGTCAGGTCTTCGACCTTGTTGGGATAGCGGCCAAACTTCCGGAAGTAGAGCCCAATGGCGCGCTCGTATTGTTCCCCGCGCCAGACCGTTTCTTCCTCCCGCTCGCGGCGGCCCTGGACGAGAAGATTCGGGACGGCCACTGCCGAGAAGATGATCATCGTGGCGACCAGGAACACCACCATCAGCATCGAGTAACCCGCTTGCGCGCGGCGTCGCGTGGTCTTTCGTCGAATCATGGCGGCCATCAACCGTTGGGCCCGGGTTCCTCTAAAGTCATGGTGGTGTGGCGGCCGGAGGCGATCTCCTCGACATCGGCCGCTGTATTCGTGAGCCTCACGACCCGGAAGCGCCCCAAAAATGTGTCCCCCTCCCCTGCGATGACGACCTCCTCATTATTGGACGTCGCAAAAAAGGCGCGCCGATGATTCCCCATCGCATCGCTGGCGTAGCCGAAATACTTCGCGTCCACATTCAGAGGGGGAGGCCCGGTGGGAACCGGAGTGGGGGAAGGAAGGACGTTTTCAGGAGTCTTCACTTCGACAGGGGGTGGAGGCGGCGCGGTTGCGCTGAAGATGTTCCGGTGGGTGCCCTTGTATTGGAGATCCAGAAACCGCTTCAAAATGTCCATCCGCAGCGCGGGATTATCCACATTGACGGGAGTGAATTGCCCGTCGGCCGAAGGTGTATTTGCGGAACTAGCCGCTGGCCGAAATTGTGAATACATCACGATCCCGAGTACCAGAAGGAGCGATCCGAGGGCAATAAACTGATTCCGGCGCGACATGTTAGGTTCGGAAGTAACTCCTCAATTGAAGATTTAGACGTTGACGGCCTGGGTTGCTCGAGCCGAGCGCCAAACCATCCAGCACATAGAAATTCTCCGAGTGCTCGAGTTTGTCCAGAAAATTGATCAGGCTTTCATAGTTGCCTTCGACAGACGTGGAAATGTCCACTTGCACCAGCCCGCGAGCGTCCGGGGTGTGCTGGCGGAACGTGATGGTGTCCATCTGTAAACCCGCTGACCGCGACAGTTCCCCCAAGTCCGAGCTAAGGGCCGAATAGCCGGAGCCGGAGGAGCGAAAACTTGCCGTATAGAATTCATCCCACTGTTTTTCATCGGTCGGCAGTTCGTCTCGGAATTTCTGCAGACGGACCGTGTCGGCGCGGTAGGATTTCTCCGCCAATTCCAAACGGCGCAAGTCACCTGCCGATACGAGCGGAGACTGAGCCAGCCGCCAATTGACGCCGACAAGGATCAGATCCGCCACCAGGATGGCGGCCACCGTCCAGCGGATGATGCGGTAGTGGAAGCGAACGTTTTGTCGCATGTTCAGATGCTCGAGTAAATCGCCTGTAATTCCAGGATGACGCGATCAGGCTGGTCCTGCCGGGTCGGGCGCGACTCGGTCAGGAGCTGGATGTTGGAAAACTCCTGTGCAGTCTCCAGCACTTTCAGAAACTTCAGCTTGCCTTCATCCGTGGTGGCGCCGACGGCAAATTTGATCTGCACATTGTCGCCGGCCAGCCGGGGCTCTATGCTCACGACCCGCACCCCTTCCGGAAGGATTCTCTCCAGGTCCATGAAAATTTTGATCCACGGGAAGGCCCGCTGCTCGATGAGGCCGTTTAGGTACGCGGCCCTCTGGCGGCGCTTCACCGTGTCGGCCTGCTCGAAGTAGGCCGCGAGTGCTTGCCTTTGCTGCTGCAGCACCACAATCTGCTTTTCGAGCCCCGCTTGACGGGCGCGAACCTGCCGGTCGTTGCTCCAGACCCGGTACGCATTCCGGGACAACAGGAGCAATGCCAGCAGGCCGATGAATCCAAGGGCCGATGCGCCGACCGCAAACCGGCGGTTGCTTTCGAGAGGCGACGTCGCTAGGTTGAGACGAACTTTCATGGCACCTCGATGATGTTCCTTTCTTTCCGGGTGCTTACGCCCCGCGGTTCAACGTCCAGCCAATTAAGGCGTCCAACCCACGATCCGCCAGCGGCTGCTCGTCCGCGCGAACCTGCCGTGCGCCAGAGGCCCCGGCCAGCAATGACCCCACCTGGCAGCCCAACTCGCGCTCGAGCGGGCCGCGAAATTCTTCAGCACGGTGGTCCAGCCCGGACAAACGAACCTGGGCGATCCCCTCACTCCAGGAATCCTGATAATAGGCGGCCAGCGGATAGATTTCATCCAGCAACGCCTGCGGGGTCAGGTGCTCGGCATCCACCGGAAGTGTAATGCAGCGATACCCGCGGAGAACCCCTTCCCGGACCGTCGCTGTAGTCAAAGTTGAGCCTGCTACACGGGCGAGCAGCGCCGGGCGGCCGTCCGACAACAGCGGCAACGCGGCCAGAGTCGAACTCATGACCACGCCCGGCGTCGAGCCCATCGATTCGACCAGAGATTCATACTCACGCACGATGCGGAGCCGCGCCAGTCCCGTGACAATGTCCACTCCGTCTTCCCGGGGCGCCTGCCGCATGTAGGAGATCAACGTTTCCTCAGCTTCGAAGGGAACGCTTTTCTTCAGGCGCCATCGCAACATGGGGATCGCTTCGGTGGGGTTCCGGGGGAACACGTCAAAATGAAGCACGAACACGCGGATGACGGCGTCCGGAACCAGCAGCGCTATCTCTTCACCCTTGGCGCGAAGGCGCGAGAACACTCGGCCCACCGCGGCGCGCACCTCCCCGGCGTTAATGAGGTTGGTCTCCGCCGCCGTCGGAAGGATGGAGCCCGGCGGCAGCTCCTCGAACGCAAATCCATCCAACGCTGTTCCCGTACGGGCCCATCGCGCCGCCGCGACGTAATCCTGCGCAATCTCGCAGGCCAGCAAGGGGTGAGGAATCGCATCGAGCCAACGCACAATACGCCGGACCACACGGCTTTGGTAGATCCCCTGGCGAATGCTGCTGACTTCACTCAATGAAGGTCACCTTGTTGATTTCTTTGAGCGTCGTAATGCCTTCCCGCACTTTAGAGAGTCCCGAGTCGCGCAGGAAAGTCATGCCCTCATCCCGCGCGGCGCGCTTAATCTCCGAAGTGGGCCGCCGGCCGACGATCATTTCGCGTATGCGGTCCGAAAGGTCCAGCAATTCCGATATGGCGCAGCGTCCCCGGAAGCCCGTGCCCGAGCACTCCAGGCAGCCGGCGCCTTCGGCAAACTGAACGCGGCCCCACAAATCGGGATCTAACCCCGAGCTACGCAATACGTCTGCCGGATAGCGCACCGATTTCTTGCAATGCGGACAAATCACCCTCACCAAGCGCTGGGCCAGGATGCAGTTCAGAGCGGAGACGAAGTTAGGGCTCGACTCCCATGTTGATGAACCGGCCGATGACGTCGGTGACGTTGTTGGCATGGACGGTGGTGAAAACCAGGTGCCCGGTCAGCGCCGACTGGATGGCGATCTGCGCGGTTTCATTGTCGCGGATTTCGCCGACCATAATTTTGTCGGGGTCGTGCCGCAAAATAGAGCGCAATCCCCGAGCGAACGTCAGCCCCTTCTTTTCATTCACCGGAATCTGCGTGATTCCCCGGACTTGGTATTCCACCGGGTCTTCAATGGTGATGATCTTATCCTCATCGGTCTTGATTTCATTGATCGCGGCGTAGAGCGTCGTGGTCTTGCCGGAGCCGGTGGGTCCGGTGACCAGCACCATGCCGTACGGCTCACGGATATACCGCCGCAGCTTGCGCAGATCCTCCTCGGAAAAGCCCACCACGTCCAGGCTGAGGTTGTGAAACTTCTCCGACAACGTCTCCTTGTCGAGAACGCGTAGGACGGCGTCTTCGCCGTGGATGGAGGGCATGATGGAAACTCGGAAATCCACGAAGCGGCCCTTGTATCGGACACGGAATCTGCCATCCTGGGGGACGCGCCTCTCCGCGATGTCCAGCTCGCTCATGACCTTGATTCGGGAAATGATCGTGGACAGCCAGTCCTTCGAGATCGGCGCCATCGCGAAGATGAGCACACCGTCGATGCGATACTTGACGATGACTTCAACGTCCCGCGCTTCAATATGGATATCGGAGGCGCGGCGTTCGAGCGCTGTGAAGATGACGGTGTCCACCAGGCGAACCACCGGGCTCACCGCGGAATCCCGCGTCAACCGGTCTGCGGAGATGGTCTCCCCAATATCTTCTTCTTCCTCGACCACCTGCAGCGTAAACGCTTCGCTCGCCTGGTCCAGGACGCGCTGCGACTGCTCCGTCCGTTTCAACAAATCGCTGATCTGAGTCGGCGTGGCGATTTTTAAAATCAACTTCTTTCCGAGTAACAGTGGGAGTTCGTCGCTCAAAAGCACCTGGCTGGGATCCGCCACGGCGATCACCAGGGCGCCGTTCTGCGCCTCCAGAGGCACAAAGTTGAAGCGAAACATCAGCTCCGCCGGAATGCTCCGGAACAATTCCGGATCAATCCGTACCTCGAACAGATCCACCAACGGGCAGCGGTACCGCTCGGCCAGGCGCCGGGACTGTTCCCGTTCGCCTTGGTCGTCGGGTGTGGTTGCAGACAAACTCTGATCCATGGTACTCATGAGAACCCCACGCCTACCCCTGGCCGCCGACGGACAAGGAAAACATCGGGAGATACAGCGCCACCAGGATAAATGCGATTAAGACAGCCATGAAAATCAAGATCGCCGGTTCGATGAGGGCGACTAAGTTACCCAATTGGGCGTTCACTTCCTCTTCGTAGAATTCCGCGACACTCCCGAGCATCGGCGACAAGGCGCCGCTGGCCTCACCCACCTCGACCATCTCGATCGCCAGTTCCGGCACCAGGCCGGTGGAGGCCAGCCCCGTGTGCAAAGACTGACCCTCGCTCACGAGTTTAGCGCCCTGGGTGATGGCGCTGGCCATCAGTCGCCCGCGAAGAGCTCCTGCCGCCGTCTCCATCGATTGCACGAGAGGGGTCCCACCGGCGAGGAGCGTCGAAAGTGTCCGGCAAAACTGAGCAAATTGAAACTTGGAATACATTTCGCCGATCACGGGAAGGCGCATCCGGAAGCGCTCAATCTCCATTCCTCCCTTCTCGGAGCGCGACCAGGCATAAGCGCCCAGAGCAACTAGAGCAAGGATTCCGATAGCGCCTAAGAAATAGGGGCGATACGTCACCGTCACGGTCAGGAGAATACGCGTGGCTTGGGGCAGCGTGATATTCAGGTCGCTATACAAGGTGGCGAATTTCGGGATCACAGTGCTGACCAGATAAGCTACGATCAGCGTCGCGGCGCTAATCAAGATGATCGGGTAAATCAACGTTGAGATCAGTTTTTTCCTCAGCCCCGTCGTGACCCGCTGGTAAGCAATATAATAGTCAAGAACACCGGACAAATTGCCGCTCTTTTCACCGGCTAAGACCGATGTCGTATAGACTTTCGGGAATACACCCTGCTGCTCTAACGCATCCGAGAGGGTTGTGCCCTGGCGAACCAGACGACGAACCTCTCCCAGCACAGGCCTCAGCCGGGGGGCCCCCGCCCTTTCTGTCAAGAGGTCGAGGCTTTTGAGGATCGGGATCCCCGCCTTAATGAGCGTGTTGAATTGCTGATTGAAGATCAGGAAATCGTTCGCACGCACCGTCCGGTCGCGCCGGCTGCCCAAAGTTCCGCCCAGCAACCCGCCCCGCGGACGTACGTGGTAAACAAACAGGCCGCGATCAGCCAGCTTTTGGCGGGCCTCGGTGATAGAGGAGGCAGGTTCGACCTGGGAGAAGACTCTCCCGCTCGCGTCGGCCACCTTGCACAAATACTCGGCCATGGTATGAGTGTACCTCAACAACCTAGATGCCAAAAGACGGGCTGCCGGCCGTGCGCGCTGAACAGTAACGGGGAGCGAGGCCGGATGACCGGCCGGGCTTGAACCACGGCACGGCGGTCGAGTTCGATTCCCTGCATGTGCAGAATCCACAGTATTTCAAAACAGGCTTGCGATGGAAACAATATCCCAATACAATACCCGCCGAATGGAGCCAAGGCTTGTCGGCCTAGGGTTGGAGTCGCGACCACGAGCCAGTTTCTAAGACCGTTGAGCAGAGGCGATGATGCGCCGACTTCCATGGAGTGACTCCCTCAGGAAGTGGGAGCAGTGAACGGAGAGCGAATAGCAAATCTCATTTGCCATTAACGGTCCCCCACGCACGAACCGAAGACGAATGTCTTCGGTTCGGTTTCGCGGCGTCCCAGGCAGATTCCCCAGTGGATTGGCCTTCCGGGACGCCGCATTCTTTTCGGGCCAGGGTGGAGGCCTTCTGACGATTCCGACCTCGATGTCACGCGAATCCCGCAGTTCGTCCTTCGCAACGCGCTTCTATTCAAAGCGAGACGTCTCTCTGGAAGCTCCCCCGTTCACGATGGCGACACCAGCGGGCGGTTGGAATTGAAACAGGTCCTCCGGCAAGGCTAAGTTCTCCTGCCAATCTCCGAACTGGTACGCAATTTCGATCCCGCCGCGTTGCCGAATCGTAACGCGAGCCAGTTCCCCGCTCGAGGAATCCAGTTCGATCAATACCTCCGTGAATTCCCCGGCGCCGGGAAGCTCCGTGGAATCCTCAGGCCCAAATTTCCCGGTCGAACCGTTCGAGCGTGGTTCCCCTTTGGGAAGGCACCGCAAGACCGCGTGGCTCGAAGGCAAGCCGGGGGAGTGGTCTGCTAGTTCAACTTTGCTGCATAGCCTCATGAGATTGGCTTGACCGGTCAGCAAAGCAAGCGGCGTTCTCCAGTCCGCGCTCTCCTTGACCGGACCGCGCGTCACAGTGCGATCGGCGGGGACATAAAACCAGACTGTCTTACCATCGGCTAGGAAGAGCTTTTTCTCGGGGGATTCATATTCCCAGCGCATCCGCCCAGGGCGCTGGAAATACACCGTGCCGGATTCCATGTGGGCGTCACGCGGCCCCTCGCTATAGCGCTCCAGAAAGATCGCGCGAAGCGTCTGGGCATGGCGATACCGTTCCTCCAGCAGCTTTGCTATTTTCTTCGCGGAGCCGGAAAGGTCTGCTTGTGCGGGAATCGCGCTTGGGGCCAAGCAAAGCGGCAATACACAAATCGCCGCTGCCGTGCGGCGCAGAACATGGTTCATCGCCAAATTGTATCAGGAAGCCGTCGCCGCCCCAAAAAGGCCTGAGGTCAACTCAGCGGCGGATCGGTGGGTCCAGCGACTGCCGAATCGTTCTCACGAATCACGTCCGACTGGTCGGTATAGAAATGGCGCTGTCCTGTGTATCCGGCCGATTGCGGATCCGCGTTTACGGTGAATGTGGCGGGGTTTCCCAGTGGGTCGGTCCCGGTGACCGCATACGTGAAGATGTAGCCGCTCTTCAGGCCATTGGCCAGAACGTCGTCAATGAGTGCGGCATTGTTTTGGTCCACGGTCACACCCGTGCCACCCAGATTTATAAGCGCCGGCGCGTATCCTACATTGTAGGTCGTGGTATAAACCACTTCGGCTGTAGTGATATTGCGTATACTGTGAACCGCAGCAGCCTCATTCGCTCGCATTTTCGACTTTATAAAGTTGGGAATCGCGATCGCTGCGATGATCAGGATGACCGCCACGACGATGAGCAGTTCAATGAGCGAGAACCCTCGATTGGAATGCGCCGGATGGTTCGACATCTTGGATTTCTTTGGTGCCCCCATACCCTGGCCTCTCATTTCGTCCGACTCAGATGCTCCGCTCAGTTTTTCTTCGTTTGGTGGAGGCGGAGGGAGGAAAACTCAAGTCCTCCTCCCATCGCCAAACGCGTTCAACCCCAGCTAGCTGATTGGGGTGCTGGAAGAGTCTGCCGCGCCAGCAGTGTTGGCGCGAATCACGCCGCTCTGGTCGGTAAAGAAATACCTCTGACCGGTAACGCCTGGGGTGGACGGGGCGGCCGTGATGCTGTAGGACAAGTTGCCCGTGCCGGCGGCCCAAGTGAACGCGTAGCCGCTCTTGGTCCCGCTCGAGAGCACCGAGTCGATCAAGTCCGCCGCCGTGGAAGACGGGGCCGAGGACGGTCCGAGGTTCGGCAGACCGGGAGGATACGTCCCGTAGGTCGTTGAATACGCCACCGAAGCCGTGTTCAGCGTACGCAGCGAGCCGACGGCGGACGCTTCATTGGCCGCCATCTTCGAGCGCAGCAGGTTCGGGATAGCAATCGCCGCAATAATCAAAATGATTGCCACGACGATCAACAGCTCAATTAACGAAAAGCCCTTTTGTTCCTTCCGCATTTTGGTTGCTCCTTGAAGATCAATAAGATTCATTAGAATTCCTGTAACATGTTCTCTTTCCTGGAATTCACAGCTACTCATGTGCAACCATTCTGCCAACTTCGCGGCTCCGGTTACGCTTACGGCAACTATTGGCTAAAATCAGTCATTTCAAAGGGTTGGCAAGACAAAGTGAACAGCCTCGCGCTCCCCAAGTCGGGAACTGGTCCACAGGGCCTCGAACGATGACAAAAATTGTCACATCGTCGAGTCACTTATTGGCGCTATCAGATGAGTGGCACGCGCACGTATGGCACTGGTCCGTTCGAATTGGCACAGGATTGGCGCACGCCCAACTTGAGTCGTGACCCGCCCGCATTCGCTTACTACCCCGACACTCGCCCTCTGGGAATGGCCGCCTCTCGATTGCACCGCGCGCGGCGCACGCTCTAGACTACTGGTGAGGAACACAAATGGGGGTTCCCGCTCAAAAGAGTGCGGTCGCTAGACTTGGCCCAGGGTTGAAACGCGTCCTTGGCTCCCCTGTATTTATCGTGGTTGTGGCCTTCGCCTTCCGAATGGTGCTCCTCTATTACGCTGAGCTACTAGCCCCTGTCCCCATCCGGAATACTCTTCCGAACGCCAATGAGCTGGAGCGCATCGCAAGAGCCATTGCTGCCGGAAAAGGCTTTTCCTCGCCCTTGAACGGCATGGACACAGGCCCCACGGCATGGTTCACACCGATCTACCCGTATTTAGTGGCCGGGATCTTCAGGGTGTGGGGCATTTCAACCCTGACCTCTCGCATCGTCCTCGAGACGATGAACTGCGCATTTGTTTCACTCACCATCATTCCCATCTTCGAGATTGCACGCCGGAGCTTTGGGAGGTGGACCGCCCTCGCCGCGGCCGCGAGCTGGATTATCCTGCCCACGGCACTCATGTTCTCGCTTCGGTGGATCTGGGACACCGCGCTTTCCGCATTGCTTCTGGCCTTGATTTTCTGGGCGACATTGGCCTTGTTCGACTCGGACCGAACTGTGGCCTGGGTGGGATACGGTGGGCTTTGGGCCGTCGCCGGTTTGACCAATCCGGCGTTGCTCTCTGTTCTACCCTTCCTGCTCGCATGCCTGGTCCATCGGCGGCGCGGGATTCCAATTTTGCGCCTCAAACTTGCCGGGGCAACGCTTCTGGTCCTTTTGGCCGGGATTGCACCCTGGATGGTGCGCAATTACGCCGTCTTCGGGAAATTTATCCCGCTTCGATCGAATTTCGGCTTGGAATTATGGCTTGGGAACAATCCCACGGTTTCCGACACGTGGACACCCTGGATGCACCCAAACGACGATCCGGAAGAAGGCGAAAAGTTTCGCCGCGTGGGAGAAATTGCCTACATGGAAGAAAAGCAGCATGCGGCGTTAGAGTTCATACGAACCCATCCGGCCGACACACTGAACTTTACCTTTCACCGCTTTGTGAACAACTGGCTCGCGGTGAGTGATAATCCTTTTGTTGGGTGGTCCCACCAACCGCTTTCCGCAACTCTCGTCTCGAACTTTCTCCTGACCCTGCTTAGCCTCTGCGGGGTGCTTTTTGCATACCGCGCGCGCCGCCCCGATGCAGCTCCTTATGCCCTCGTCCTTCTCGTCTTTCCGCTTATTTTTTACTTAACTCATTCCTCTCTACGCTACCGGTTCCCGATGGACCCCATCCTGATCGTGCTCGCTGTGAACGGGATCGCCTACCCCCTTTCCCAGTTGCGAAGAAGGCGCTCCAGTGAGCCCGAAACGGCAACACCACTCCACTCGGTTTTGGGAAATTAGTTTCGGCCCAACCTAATTTCTGGTAGCTGCTGTGTGGGTTCAACGCACACTTTTGAGTTCTCACGCGATGATGAGCTAGTGTCCTGAGTCAGAAGTCTGCTGACAAAGTCAGCCACTCGGGACAAGCTTTGTGGGTCGGACCTTCAGGTCCGACAATACCGGTGGACCGGGAGGAGGGGTTTTAAGCCCTGAAGCTTCAGGGGCTGAAGCCCTGAACGTCGCTTACGTTCCATGTCGGAGCTGAAGCTCCGACCCACAAATCGTGTTGGCAATTCTTGAAGCATTTCCGACTCAGGACACTTGTGAAGCGCAGCCAGAACGACACCCTCGCGCCGCGACATGCATCTAAGGGATGTTGTATTTTTTGGAATAATGGCGGAAGGAGCGGTAACTCATCTGGAGCAGCTCAGCCGCGTGGGTCCCCACGCCGTCGCAAGCCTGGAGCGCTGCGACGAGATAGGCCTTTTCGAGGTCCTGAATAAATTGCTCCAGATTGATTCCGTCCTCGGGGATTGCCACGTCTCCATTCTTTGACGTCAGCGCGGCCCCGGGCATGGAAGAGCCCTCCCGGCTTATTTTTTCCGGAAGGACGGCCACCGAAATCAAACTGCCTGTCTCCAACGCCACAGAGCGCTCCATCGTGTTTTCGAGTTCGCGGACATTTCCGGGCCACTCATATTCCTCGAGCAAGCGCATGGCTTCGGGCGCGATTCCCTCCATGGGTTTTTCCATGGATTTGCGAAAGCGTTCCAAGAAGGATCGGGCCAGTAGCGGTATGTCTTCCCGGCGCTCCCGCAGCGGCGGCAATTGTATGGGAATCACACTCAATCGGTAATACAGGTCCTCGCGGAACTCCCCGGCCACAATGGCTTTGTCGAGATCCTTATTGGTCGCGGCGATGACGCGCACGTCAATGTCCATTTCCTCGTTCGAGCCCACGGGCCGAACTTTTCCCTCTTGCAGAACACGGAACAGTTTCACCTGCATCGGAAGACTCATGTTCCCAATCTCGTCCAGGAACAGCGTGCCGCCATGGGCTGCTTTGAAGAGCCCTTGCCGGTTCTCGTTCGCGCCCGTGAACGCCCCCTTCACGTATCCGAACAGTTCGGACTCGAGCAGGGTTTCGGGAAATGCTCCACAGTTAATGGTGATGAAGGGGGCCTGGGACCGCGTGCTGTTTTCGTGGATCGCGCGCGCGACGAGTTCCTTCCCGGTTCCCGTCTCCCCGGTAATCAGGATGCGGCTCGACTGGGGCGCGACGGTGAGGATCATGTCGAAAATCGCTTTCATTTTCGAGCTATGGCCGATGATACTGTCCAGCCCAGTGAGGCGCCGCAGTTCGCGACGCAGATAGCCCGCCTCATTCTTAAGCAAGAGGGTTTCGTCCACTTGCCGCACGGCGCGGCGAAGCTGATCGACCAGGTCATGATCCTTGATGACGTACCGGTCCGCTCCGGCATTGACCGCCGCGATCGCGGTTTCGATCGTGGGCACGCCGGTAATCAATAGAAAGTGGCTGGACGGAGAAATCTCCTTGCAGAAACGCAATAACTCAACACCCGTGGTGTCCGGCATTCGGATATCGGAAATGACGATGTCGAAAATTTGCGATTGAATGCGACGCCGCGCGGCTTCCCCGTTGGAGACCACTTCGACCCGGTGCCCTTCCTTCCGGAAAGTAATCTCCAGAAGTTCGCAGATGGACCGTTCGTCATCCACGATCAAAATATGCGCCATACGAAAACTTTTCCTTCCAAGGCCGGCGTGTCAGGCCACGCGCGGCAACTCCACAGTGAATTCGGCGCCGCGGTCCTTCTCCGAAATGACCGTGATGCGCCCGCTGTGCGCGTGAACAATCTGATACACAATCGCCAATCCCAAGCCCGTGCCGCCCGCAAACGTGGATTGCAACGGCTCAAAAATCTTTGCGGTCTGTTTCGGATCCAGGCCCACCCCGGTGTCGCGAAAGCGGATCCGAACCCAAAACGGCGCGAGGTCCAGGGATACGCTCAAGATTCCGCCGCTGGGCATCGCGCGAAGCGCGTTGTCACAAAGGTTCCAAAACACTTGTTTAATGCGGTTGCGGTCCACCCGGACCCGGACCTGGGGCGTGGCAAATGTCCGTTCGATGCGGTACTTGCCGTCGAGCTGCGAACTTCGCTCGAGCAGGGTCAACGTCTCGTCCAGCAGCACGGCCACATCCTCATCCGAGAACTCGTACGTCTTCTCCCTCGAATAATTCAAGAAGTCGGTGATGATCTTGTTCAGCCGTTCGGATTCCCGGCTGACGATGCCGACCAGATGCTTTTCATCCTCTTGCAGCGGGACCAGACGGGCCAGCTCCTTCACAGCGCCGGCCATCGCGGTTAGCGGCTGGCGGATTTCGTGCGCAATGGCCGCGGAAAGCCGGCCCAGGGCGGCCATGCGCTCTTTGGTGGCCACCTCTTGTTCCAGGCGTCGCAAGTCGGTTAAATCTTGAAAGTTGAAGACGTAGCCGGTCGTGCGCCGCTCTCCGGTACGCAACGGTGACACGGAGATGCCGATAAAGCGCTGCTGGCCCTCGGGGGTAAGAAAATCCACCTCGCGGCGCTGGGGCAATTTCCCGCCCTCTATCGCTTCGCCGGGAAGCCAAGAGGCCGGCCAGAGCTCCTGCAGCAGCTTCCCACGCACCCCTTGGAAGCGGTATCCGGTGATGTCCTCTCCGGTCCGGTTGAGCAGAGAGACTCGCCCGTCCAGGTCCGTGGTGAGCAGGCCGCCCCTCATCGAGTTGATGATGTCCTGATTGAAGGCTTGCAGGTCCTGCAATTCCCCGCGCTTGACTTCCAACTCCACGCCTTGGCGCCGCAAGTTTTGGGCCAGCAAGCTCGAGAGATAGGCCACTGCCATGAAGTAAAACAGGTTGCTGAAGATCCAGGTTTGAAGTTGCCGCGCACTGGGGGCCGCAGCCTGCATGCGAGGCATGACATTGTAAAAGATCAGCTCTGCCAGGCCTCCCAGCAGAATGAAACTCACCCCCGCGACGACGAACGTGGCCTCCCGTGAAAACAGGATGCTCGCAACGATGATCGCCAGCGGATAGAGCCAGATGAAATAGCTGTCTTGCGTGCCGGTCAAATACACCAGGCCTGTGACCAGCAGCAAGTCGAAAACCATCTGCACCGGGCCGTGCCACCAAGCTACGGGCATCCAGCGGAGCAGAATTACGTAGATGATGGCCAGCGTGTACCACAGGATCATCAACGGGAGAAACAAATGCGTAGGAAATACAAGGAGGTTCGCCGCCCCAAGGATGAGAACAATAATCAGTAAGAGGGTGATCAGAAAAAAGCGGACACGGGAGAGCCAGCTCAACCACGCAACGACATTTTGTGTCAATTCCATTCAAGACGCACTTGCCGGCCCACCGGCCGACGGGATCAAAAATCAAAATGGGTTAGTACAAGCGTTAAGCTGGGGTGCGAATCCATCTGCCCAGTCTTCCAGCCTGTTCAATCGCGCCACGCCGCTTTAGTGCGCGCTGCTGAGTTGACCAATCAGCGAGAACAGCGGCAGATACATGGAAATCACGATGCCGCCCACGACGACGCCAAGGAAAACGATCATCATCGGCTCGAGAGCAGACAGCAGGTCTTTGACCGCCGCATCCACTTCGTCCTCGTAGAAATCGGCAATCTTCTGGAGCATG
>Ga0099828_10001398_pt1 | contig 16089 bp, 10 predicted proteins | sample CZO8metaG_2_FD_79338 | JGI IMG/M metagenome (GOLD analysis project Ga0099828, IMG submission 79338) | Vadose zone soil microbial communities from the Eel River Critical Zone Observatory, Northern California, USA - CZOApr15con2H1.8 metaG | ecosystem: Environmental > Terrestrial > Soil > Vadose... | reverse complement strand
CGATGACTCGGGCGTATTGCGATGCGCGAGTTCTCGACAAGGTGCTGGCCGATCACCTGAACGGCAGGCAGAACTGCGAGAAGCTGCTGTGGGCGCTCCTCAATCTGGAAATCTGGCACCGACAATATGCCCGCGCGTGATTTCGTGGAACCCGAACCAGAGCTCAAACCCGGTTCCGCAGCCGTGCGGATGAAGGAGTGGCTCCTCTGGCGCCTCAACAGAGTGCGGTGTATGACGCGCGCGGAGGTCCGCCATCGCCTGCTGAGGGCGGTGGAGATTCGGGCAGAGCGTTGGGGACTCCTGGGCTCCGACGTCGTCCCGCCGCCCGATCTCACGCACGCGACGCGTCCATGGATTCACGCCAAAGCGAGGGTGGATGCGGCGCCGTACCTCGCTGCGGCCGACAGGATTGCCGCGGGCAAGTTTGACGTGTTTGCTCTGCGGGGAGTCGAGCTTGGCTCGCCGCCGCGCTGGAACCGCGATCCCAAGACTGGAGTCGAAGCGCCGCTCAGCTTCGGCATGCTGCTCGACTATCGCGATTCCCGCCGCGTGGGAGACATCAAGTATCTGTGGGAGCTCAACCGGCATCTCCATATCGTGACGCTGGCGCAGGCCTATGCGCTGGGCCGCGATGTACGGTATTTCGACGTGATCCGGCGGCATCTGGAGAGCTGGTTTGTTTCCTGTCCCTACCGCATGGGCCCCAATTGGTCGAGCGCGCTTGAGGCGGCGATCAGGCTGATCAACTGGTCGGTGGCGTGGCAGCTCCTTGGCGGCGCATCCTCGCCGCTGTTCGAAGACGCCGAAGGGGCGCGGCTGCGACAACGCTGGCTGGATTCGATCTATCAGCATGCGCAGTTCGTCCAAGGGAACTTCTCGCTCTATTCCTCGGCGAACAATCACCTCATCGGCGAGGCCGCAGGGTTATTTGTCGCGGCCCTGACTTGGCCCTGTTGGCCGCGCGCGCGCGCATGGCTCGCGGAGGCCAAGGCGATCCTCGAACGGGAGATCCTGCTGCAGAACGCCTCCGACGGCGTCAACCGCGAACAGGCGGTGTCGTACCAGCAATTCGAGCTCGATCTGCTTCTGCTTCCGCTCCTCGCCGGCGGGGCGAGCGGGCAGAAGTTTTCACCGGCATTCGAATCGCGTGTCGAGGCGATGATGGAGTATCTCGCCTCGATCATGGATGCGGGCGGCAACATCCCCATGTTTGGCGATTCCGACGACGCTCTGGTCGTGAAATTTGGGCAGGGCGGCGGGTACTGCCCTTACCGGTCGCTGCTCGCTACCGGCGCGATCCTATTTCGACGCGGCGACTTCAAGGCGAAAGCGCGCGGACTGGATGACAAGACACGCTGGCTTTTCGGCGAGGACGCGGACACGGTGTACGAGGGGCTCGATCTCAGCGCGACGCAGCTTCCGATCAGGCGAGCGTTTTCCGAAGGCGGCTATTACATCCTCGGCTGTGATTTCGAAACCGGGAACGAGATCCGGCTGGTTGCCGATGCGGGTCTCGTCGGTTATCAAACGATCGCGGCCCATGGCCACGCCGACGCCTTGGCGTTCACGCTGTCTGTGGGGGGGGAGGAGTTCCTGATTGACCCGGGGACCTACGCCTTTCACACACAGGGCCCTTGGCGCCGCTACTTTCGCGGCACTGCCGCCCACAACACCCTGCGGGTCGATGGCATGGATCAGTCGCGGCCCGGCGGAAGCTTCATGTGGCTGAGAAAGGCCGATGCTCGATGCACGCTGTGGCGGCCCTCGGATGATCGCGACGTCTTCGAGGGCAGCCACGACGGTTACGCGCATTTGCCCGATCCGGTCGAGCATCGTCGAAGAATCAGTCTCGACAAACGGGCGCGGCAGGTCGTCATCGAGGACATCGTGCTCATGTCCGGAACGCACGAGATCGAATTGTTTTTCCATTGCAGCGAGCAGTGCCGGGTCGAGACGGCTCCGGGCTGCTGTCTGATAAGCCGGGACGGAAGGACGCTGATCCTGCGGCTCCCGGAGGCGCCGGGAGCAACCACGCGGGTCCATTGCGGCACGCTCGCTCCGATATCCGGGTGGGTATCGAGGCGCTTCGACGAGAAACAGCCGGCCCCGACCATTGCATGGCGCGCCCGGCTCGCAGGCGATGTCGTTCTACGCAGCGAAATCGCCTGCCCTGATCCCACGGGCCCGCGTACCGCGCTGGTTGAAGAGGCCCCCGCATTGCTGAGCTCGGACTTTTTCTGAGATCCACGTCATGTGCGGCTTCGTTCTCGCCTATTCCCAGACAGGCGATCGCCTGCCCGATCAGACCCTGCTCGGCCGGATGGATATTGTCCTCCGCCACCGGGGGCCGGACGAGCACGGGCAGCATCGCTCCGACCGCGCCGCCATGGGACACCGTCGCCTCGCCATTATCGACATCACCGGCGGTCAGCAGCCGATGTGCACCCCGGACGGGCAGGTCTGGATCGTGTTCAACGGTGAAATCTACAACTTCCGGTCGATTCGAGACGAGCTCGCCGCCGCAGGACATGCTTTGAACACGAGCTCCGACACCGAGGTTCTCCTTCACGCCTACCTGATCTGGGGCGAAGAGTGTCTCCGCCGGCTCAACGGCATGTTTGCCTTCGCGATTTACGACGGCCGCACCCAAACGCTGTTCGCTGCCCGCGACCGCTTCGGCGAGAAACCGCTCTACGTGTTGGAACGCGACGGCACGCTCTACCTCGCGTCCGAATTGAAAGCTCTGGTCGAGGCGGGCTTGGTCGAGAAGCGTCTCGATCCCGTTGCGTTGTATAACTATTTCGCCAATTCGTACGTGATGGGTCCCCGCACCATTTTCCGCAGCGTGCGCCGGCTGCAACCGGGCCATTGGCTGACGGCCGATGGCGCCCGCGTGCACGAACGGCGCTACTGGGCCCCGCCGGATCCGACCGAAGAGCGCGCGGACGGGAATGCCGTCATCGAAGAGGCCGTTGCCATCCTCAAGGATTCGGTGCGGCTCCGGCTCGTATCCGACGTGCCGGTCGGATTCTTCTTGTCGGGTGGCGCGGACTCTTCCGCGGTCGTGGCGCTGGCAAGCGAGGTGAGCGGCCAGCGGCTCGAAACCTTCTCCGTCGGCTTCAAAGAGGAGCGCTACGACGAGCGCGAACACGCACGTTACGTGGCGAACAGGTTCGGCACGCGTCACCACGAGTTTCTGCTCGAGCCGGGCGGCATGGAGATCATCGAGCGGATCGCGTGGCACGCGGATGAACCGTTCGCGGATCCCTCGGCACTGCCGACTTGGTACCTGTCGCAGCTGACGCGCCGGCACGTCAAGGTGGCCCTGTCGGGCGACGGCGGCGACGAGATGTTCGCCGGTTATGACTCCTATCGCGGCCACCTATTGAGCGAGCGGCTGCGCAAGCTTCCCGCTTTCGTCCGCTCCGCCGCCGCGGCCGCGGTCCGGTCAATGCCCGCGTCCGACACCGGCAGGCGCGTCGCCTGTCTCCGTCTCGCCCGCAACATCGAAGATGCCGAGCTGGAGGCGGGTGACCGTTTCGTCGCCAAGCAGCAGGTCGCCTTCCGCCGAGAGCTTCTCGCCGGCATCTCGCCCTACCTCGCGCCGCACGCCTCCATCGCGAACGATCGCGCGTTGTTTGCACCCATGTTCGACGACGCCCGTTCGCCCCTCGCCGGCATGACGCTTTGGCAGCAGACCGTCAGTCTCGCCGACGACATGCTGGTCAAGGTGGATCGAATGAGCATGGCGCACGGCCTTGAGGTGCGGGCGCCGTTTCTCGACCACCGCCTTGCCGAGCTGATGAACTGCGTGAGGTTCGACACCAAGCTGCCTGGGGGCCGGCAGAAATATTTGCTGCGCAAGGCCATGGAGCGCTACTTTCCGGCGGAGTTCGTCTGGCGCAGGAAGCAGGGATTCTCCGTTCCGCTCAGCTACTGGTTCAAGGACAGCCTGGGCGACTACATTCGCCAGAAGCTGCTTGCGCCCCGCGCAATGGTGGGTCAAGTGTTCAAGCGCGAAGCGCTCGAACGCATCATCGGGGAGCATGCGCGCCTTACCCGCGACTGGAGCTTCGCGCTTTGGACGCTTCTCATGTTTGAGACTTGGTGTGGCCGCTACCAGGTCGGCGCCGACGCGCTGTCGAAATGAGTGCACCCCGCCCAAAGGTCTTGATGGTCGGCCCGTGGCCGCCGACCCAGGGCGGCGTGGCCACTTTCATAAGCAACGTGGTCAGGTCCCCGCTCGGGGAAAAATACGACTTCGTTCCCTTCACCACCGCGCGCCCCGGGAAGCGCAATGTGAGCGGCGACAACTATGGCTATGTTGCGATGTTCCGCGGCGGTTTGAAGCGCGTCGTTCAAGGTATTCTCGTCACGCTCTGGCATTTTGTCGCTTATCCCTGGGTTGTCCTCCTGCGTCGACCGAGGGTTATCCAGGTCCAGGCCAGCGACTTTCACGCGTTCTGGGAAGCGTCCCTCTATGTGCTGATGGGGAAGATTCTCTGCCGCCCCATCGTGCTTCGAATTGGGGGTTCGTTCAATCGGTTCTGGGAATCCTCTGGCGCCACGGCACGCGCCGCGATTCAATGGACGCTGCGACAACCCTCGCTGCTTGTCGTGCAGTCGGAGTATTGGAAGAATTACGTGGCCGGCCTCGGGAGCACCGCTCCCACGGTGATCTTGAACAACTTCGTGCCCGATACTCTGGCGGAGAAGCGGCCTTTCCCGGCGCCCTCGGTACCGCGCTACCTCCTTTTCTGCGGCGAAGCACCGGAGCTGAAGGGCGCGTATGTGCTGTTGGATGCGGTTCGGAAGCTGGTTGAGCGCGGCGTCGGGGCCGAAGTCACCTTGATGGCCGTGACCATTCCGCTGAGCCACAGAATCATGAAAGCCGGGCTTGACAGGCACGTCAGGATGCTCGATTTCCTTTCCCACAACGAGGCGCTCGCGACGCTTCGCCGCACCGATGTTTTCCTTCAGATTTCCAGCAGCGAGGGCTTTCCGAACATGCTGCTCGAGGCCATGGCGCTCGGTTGTGCTGCAATCGTGACGCCGGTAGGCGCAGTGCCGGAGATCGTGGGTCCTGACGGCGAATGCGCCTTCATCGTTCCCGCGGGTGACGCTTTCCAACTGGCCGACCGCATGATCCGCCTTGCTGCCGATCGTGGCTTGCTTGCCCGCATGGCCGCCGCCGCCCAGGCGCGGGTCCTCGAGCGCTACACCGAGCGAACGGCGATTCAGGTGCTGGACCGCGCCTACCAGTTTGCCATGCGCGAGCACGGCTAGAATTCGCGATATCCCGGCTGCACGTAGTTGCTTGTTATCGCTTCAAGTCAATCGTCTTGGTCTCCTGAACAATTCCTTGAACAGAAGCCAGAAGAAGTACATGTCGTCGATGAAGTAGCGCTCGAACATCCTTCCGGGCTCCTGCAGGAACCGGTAGAACCACTCCAGGCCGCACTTTTGCATCCACATCGGCGCGCGCTTTACTCTGCCGACCGCTACATCGAAGGCTCCCCCCACTCCCATCGCGAACGGGACTTTCATCTCGGCCTGGTAGCGGCTGAGAAACTCCTCCTTTTTCGGCGAGCTGATGGCGACGAACAGCAGGTGCGGCCGGCTGTCGGCGATCGCCTTGACGACCCCGGCCTCCTCCTCCGGACTCCAGTATCCGTTGCGATATCCGGCGACCCGCAATCGAGGGAATTTCCTCACGTAGAGATCCTGAACGGCTCGCACGACTTCCTCGCGGGCACCGAGAAAGAATACGCGCCATCCCTTCTCGGCGGAACGCTCGACGAGGGCCTCGAACAGGTCCACCCCTGCCACCCGTTCTTTCAGGGATTTTCCGAGCAGGCGCGACGCCCACACCACGGGCATGCCGTCGACGTTCACCAATGCACACTCGTTGATGATCCTGCGCAACTCGGGATCCCTGCTTGCCCTGACGACCTTGTCCACATTGATGACCACGTGCTGGTGAGACCGGCCGGACTGGACGAAGCTCTCGATTTTCTGCAGGGTCTCCTCCATCGACAGGTTGTCAATGAAGCAACCCATGAATTCGATGCGGCCGTTCATGCCAGCTCCCGCGCCAGAATCGCCACGATACGCTCGGAGGCCTTGCCATCCCATAGATCAGGCCGCTGTCCTGGCTTGCCGCGGCCATCCAATATCTTGAAAACCTCGCTCCTCACTTTGTCCGGGTCGGTGCCGGCAACCACGTTGGTGCCTTGCTCAACAGTGATCGGCCGCTCGGTGTTCTCGCGCACCGTGATGCACGGTACACCCAGGGTCGTCGTCTCCTCCTGGAGTCCGCCGCTGTCGGTCAGCACGAACTTCGCGTCCTTCCAGAGGTTGAGGAAATCCATGTAGGGCAGCGGGCTGGTCAACACGACGCGGTCCCCGAGCGGGATACCGAATTTGTACAGATTGCGGCGCGTCCTAGGATGCAGCGGGAACACCAGCGGAATCCTTTGTGCCACATTCCGCAGCATCGTTCCGATTCGCTCCAAGGAATCGCGCGCGTCCACATTGGACGGACGGTGCAAGGTGACCACGCCGTATGCACCGAGCCGTTCCTTCAGTCTCGAGGACTCGAAAACTAATGTGTCGGCGACGGCAAGTTTGTCACGTTGGTACAGCAGATTGTCAACCATCACATGACCGACATGATGAATACGAGCGGCCGGCTTCCCTTCGTTTAGGATATTCTGCACTCCGCTTGGCTCCGTGACGAAGAGAAAATCGGAGACCGCGTCCGTTACGATTCGATTGACTTCCTCCGGCATGGACATATCACCACTGCGCAGGCCGGCCTCGACGTGGGCGACGGGTATGCAGAGTTTCTTGGCGACGATCGAGCAGGCCAAGGTCGAGTTGACATCCCCGACCACAAGAACGCAGTCCGGACGCCGCGCCTGGCAGAATTCCTCGAAGCCGACCATGATCTTGGCGGTCTGCTGCGCGTGCGAGCCGCTGCCGGCGGCCAGGAATACGTCGGGCGGCGGAATATTGAGTTCGTCGAAGAACACCTCGTTCAATTCGCGGTCGTAGTGCTGGCCTGTATGGACGATTTTGAAGCCCAAGCTCGCGCCGTTCGCGCGCAGCGCGCGGGCGAGCGGGGCGATTTTCATGAAATTAGGGCGCGCGCCGGCGACCAGATACAGGGTTCTCATCCCTTTCATCTAAGTAGCGTCCAGACGTTCTCGATTCGACATACTGTACCGGCCCGCAATTTGACCTCATGCCCGGGCAAGCAGCGCTGGGCTGATCCAATCGGACTATGTTCCCCTTTGCGATAGCAGCATGACCGTCAACAACCCATTCATATGCTCTTGGTCGAGCCCGCGATCTGGTGAGGGCGCCGGCAATTGCCAGAGGTGCATTTGGACGCATGCAAGCGGAAAACGAACTCGAATCGCCTGACGAATCGCCGAAGCTGCTTGCCGCCTGAGCAGGAAATAATAGACTCGGGTCCGCCCCATGCTGTTCAATAGCCTCGCCTTTCTCGTCTTCGCGCCCGTCTTCTTCGCCGTCTATTTCGTTCTGAAGGGACGGGCGCGAATGATTTTCGTCCTGTTGAGCAGCTACCTCTTCTACGGGTGGTGGGATTGGCGCTTTCTCGGCTTGCTCATTCTTTCCACCGTCATTGATTACTATCTGGGAATCGGCATTGAGAATGCCGGCGCCAATCAGTCCCTGCGGAAGAGACTGCTGATCCTGAGCATGATTAGCAATCTGGGGATCCTCTGCTTCTTCAAATATCTGAACTTCTTCATTGATTCGGCATATCAGATTCTAAGCACAGTCGGTAACACGGACACCAAACCAATATTGGGAATCGTTTTGCCGATCGGTATTTCGTTTTATACGTTTCAGTCCATGAGCTACTGCATCGATCTTTATCGCGGCAAGCTCCATGCTGAGCGGGACTTCATTCGCTACGCGGCATTTATTGCCCTATTTCCTCAGCTTGTTGCCGGACCTATCCTGCGCGCCAGTGATATGTTGCCGCAGCTGCTCCACGACCATCGCATTGATTGGAGCCGCATTGCGCGGGGATTGGAATTAGTGCTATGGGGATTTTTCTTGAAGCTCTGCCTGGCGGACACCGCGGCAACCGTCGTGGACCGGCGCTTCGAGGTGCCCAACCTCTACGGTGCGCTGGCGCACATGATAGGAGTGCTGTGTTTCGCCCTTCAGATATACGGTGATTTCGCGGGATATTCGCTTATCGCCATCGGTCTCGGCAAGATGATGGGTTTCGATTTCGGCATCAACTTCAACCGGCCTTACTTTGCACGCAGTTTCTCGGATTTTTGGGCCCGTTGGCATATCTCGCTTTCCACGTGGCTGCGGGACTACCTGTACGTCTCGCTCGGGGGCAACCGGCGCGGAAGACTGGTCACCCTCCGCAACCTGGGCCTTACGATGTTTCTCGGAGGCTTATGGCACGGCGCCGCCTACAAATTCATCGCTTGGGGTTTGCTGCACGGCGCCTATCTGATATTGCAGCGGATACTTGGACCGACATGGAATCGGGTCACGAACGCTCTCCGAGTCCCCGGCCTAGCAGTCGCTGCAGTCGAAATCTCCCTGGTCTTCTTACTCACTTGCTTTGCGTGGATCTTTTTCAGGGCGTCCACGCTCGAAGATGCCGTGAATATCATTCGCATTATCGCCGGCTTTCACGACATGTCGTTGCATATGAGCGAGCAGTTGATCGGCATCGCAAAGACCGGGATGGTGGCCGTGGCCGCTATGGCTGTGGACATCATTGGCCAATCCGAGCGTGTGCGTAATCGATACTGGGGCAGTACCGTAGCGCGAGTGACAGGTGCGCTCCTCCTGATGTGGAGCATCGTTCTGCTCGGCACTTTCGAGGGCACCAGCTTTCTCTACTTCCAATTCTAGACGATGAGCAGAACCGGCTCCGCACAATTGCACAGCCCGATAAGCGTTGAGCCCCATCGGACTGTCTTAACGAGTGGCACCACTTCCACCAAAGTGCTCAAGTTCGTAGCGATGTTTGTCGGGCTCCTTTTCATTGGAGATCGTCTGGGCGCCTGGGGTCTGCAGAAACTCGTAGCAACAAGCCAGGATCGCTACGTAGCGATGTATGAAGGCCGCGCGAAGGCCGACATCCTCGTTCTTGGCAACTCAAGAGCGGACAATCACTTCCCGCCGCAGATGATGCATCGAACACTCGATGTCGCGACCGTCAATCTAGGCCTAGGCGGAGTTTCTGCAACACTCGCGGAAGCGCTCATGAAGGATTTCATCGAGCGTAACGGCGCCCCCAGATTGATCGTTCTGGAGGCGACCGTTTTGGAAGTGGATCCCGTTACGATCGGCGATATGATGATTTTTGTGGGCTATTCACCAAGAATAGCGGCGTTGGTGAAGGGGAACTTGCCACGGCTGTACTACACAAGGATGTTGTTCAATCTTTTTCAGTACAACAACGAGATGTTTTGGCGGATCCTATATCACGTATGGAACGCCCCCTTCGATCGAGTTCATCACGGATCGATGACGCCCGCGCTCCTCGAGCAAATCCGAAAAAGAAGCGCTCACATGAGAACCTACGTCGACAACGAAGCGGCGCTTCGACGCATGCTCGATTATGCGCAGCAACGAGGCGTACCTGTAAGGATCGTGATCACGCCTTACCTCAAGGATCAGTTCGCCAAATTCACAAACTTCGAATCGTGGAAGGCGCGGGTCGAACAGCTTGCGCGCGGACAAAAGATCTGGGATTACTCCCGGAGCTTTGACGATCCCGCGCTGTTCCGCGATAGCGTGCACATGAACACGGCAGGGACTGCCAAGCTACTCCAAGTCATGGTCAATGACGGATTCTACGACGAGCTGCGATCCACCAAGGAAAACGCGGGCGACCCGACGCGGCAGGCCGTCCGAGCAGGATGGGGTTCTTCACAACGGCAGGGCGCCAGTCCAGTTGCCAGTCCGCGTTCGAGCAGAAGACGGGCTGCCTCGTCCTTCAAATGCGCACCGGGAACTCCATCTTGCGCGCAGCCAGACCACGAGCTGATCCGATCGGACTATGTTCCACTACGCAGTGGCAGCATGACCGTCAACAACCGTCCCTATTCTCTTAGCTGGAGCAGTCTGCCAAGGGCGATAGGAACAGGCTTCCATGCGACTCGACCATCTCGAGCACTTGGTATGTCCGGAGACCGGACGCCCGCTCGTGCTCAACGAGCCTTGCGTTCTTGAGAAAGGGCACGTAAAGCGGGGCGAGTTGCTGGAGCCGGTTTCCGGATACCGGTATCCGATCGTCAACTTCATCCCGCGCTTTGCCCCGCGGGAAAACTACGCGAGCAATTTCGGCCTGGAATGGAACATCCACGGCAGAACGCAATATGACGAAACTTCCGGGTTCTCGTTATCCAGGGAGCGCTTTCAGAAGGAAACCGGATGGGGAAGGGATTTGCGCGGCGAGCGTATTCTCGAGGTCGGATGCGGCTCGGGACGCTTTACAAAGCACGCGCTCGAAACAGGCGCTCTCGTTCTTTCCTGCGATTATTCGAGCGCGGTCGACGCAAATTACAGGTCAAACGGGTCGCACGGGAATCTGCTGCTAGTACAGGCAAGCCTATACGAGATGCCGTTCAAGCGCGCTTTCTTCGACAAGGCGTTTTGCTTCGGGGTGTTGCAGCACACACCTGATCCGCGAAACGCCTTTCTCGCGATCCTGGAACACCTGAAACCCGGCGGCGAGATGGCGTCGGACATTTACGCCAAGAACATAGGCCGGTGGCTGCTGCAGCCGAAATACTGGGTTCGTCCCCTTACGCGCGATACGGCTCCCCGGAAACTGTACGACGCAGTGAAGAAATATGTGGACTTGATGTGGCCTCTCGCAAGGATCGTGCGAAAAATTCCCTTCATAGGACCTACTCTCAATTGGAAACTGCTGATCGCGGATTATTCCAAGCTGCTTCCCGATGCCGATGACGCGACGCTCAAGGAGTGGGCCTATCTCGATACCTTTGACATGCTTTCGCCCAGGTACGATAGACCGGCGACTCTCAAGAACTTCAGGCGATGGCATGAGGAAGCCGGTTTGATCGACGTGGAGGTGCACTACGGGTTCAATGGACTGGAGGGACGGGGCACCAAGCCCGCCGTCGGGACTGCGAAAGTTGGTGCGAGGCGTCAAAAGCGACCTATAGACCCGCTTATTGGTATCAGGAGGCCGATTTGAAGGACGGCACCGACAGCGTTTTGCCCGCAGCGCCGGGCGTCGGAAGTCCGGTAACAATGCCGTATCCAGCGACATGAAGCTGTTACCGCTCGACACGCCGGAAATCCTAGAGCTGGTCACGAGGTGGCTCGCCGAAAAGGAGAACTACCAGTGGCTGGATTTCGGGAACGGAAGACCGATCGTCACGCCTGCCCTTCTCAAGATCATGGCGCAGCGGGAAACGCATTTTCTGAGGGCGTATACCTCGGATCGGGACGACACGGCCATCGGGATCGTCGGCTTGAACAGTGTCGATCGCACCTTCAGGACCGCGACGTTTTGGGGGGTGTCCGGGGACAAATCCTTCCACAACCGTGGGTATTCGACCATCGCCAGCTCCAAGCTCATGACGCTCGCGTTCCGTGATCTCGGCCTTCATGCGGTCAACACTTGGGCCGTGGACCATAATCCGTCGCTGCGGACCATAGAGCGCCTCGGCTTCCGCTTCATCGGCAGGCAACGCCAATGCCACTATATCGACGGCCGTCCGTACGATCGCATGCTGTTCGACCTTCTCGCTTCCGAGCACCGCGAGATCGATGAAGCGCGGTGGTGCCGGACCGAAAAATCGCACCGGGAAGCGGCTTGCGAAGAGCGCCGTCAGGCGCAGCCTGGGTGACCGCCGTGGACGCGAAAGTCAAACAGAAGACGCTCCGCATGCTGTCGAACGGCGTCTACGTTCTGACTTCGCGGAGCGGAAACCGCTACGGAGCGGCGACCGTCAGCTGGGTCTCGCAGGCCTCCTTTAAACCGCCATTGATCATGACGGCGGTCCGCACGGAAAGCAACGTATTCAAATGTTTGGCCGAAAGCCGGAGCGCCGTTCTGCACATCGTCGGCGACCGGCAGCAGGACGTTGCCCGGCGGTTTTTCTTCCCGACCCACGCGGAGTGCGGAACGATAAACGGCGAAGCGTTCATGGACGGAAGGACCGCTGCGCCCGTATTACCCAACTTGCCCGCGTACATTGAGTGCCAGGTCGAGCGGATCGTGGATACGGACGGTGACCATGCGGTCGTGATCCTGCGGGTGGTGGAGGCCGAATGCCGGGAACAGGTCCGGCCGCTGACCATGGCGGACACACCGTGGGAATACGGCGGGTGACGGGAGTTTCGGGCGCTTCGCAAATGCCCGCACTGCTCGACGAAAACGCCTAACAGTAGTCCGACTAGCGCATCGGATCGCTGACGTAGTTGCAACCTAATTTATTTAAAAAGGGCCTCATCTACCTGGAGGCGCCTCATGAATTTCTTTCTCCATCACGATGCCTTTTCCTTGATCCAAAGCTGAGGGATCACGATTATGCGTTGCACTACTCTCATATCTCCACGCCACCGTGCGCGTTTTCATGTTTCCGCAAGCGGCGAACGGGGTAAGACCTTCCGTACTGCTTCGACCCCGGCGGGCAGCAAGCCCATCACCGTCGCGCTGCGCGCTGGCGCCTCTACGCTTTTGTTAGGCGCGGTTTTGCCCTTCGCGGCACAAGCCCAGGTCGACACTACCCCACCCACGGTGGCCATTACCTCTCCCGTGTCCGGGGCCACCGTCTGCGGCTCGGTCCCCCTAACGGCCAGCGCCTCCGATGATGTCGGCGTCGTCGGCGTCCAGTTCAAGTACGACGGCTTCAGCATCGGTGCCGAGGACACCACTGCCCCCTACGCGGTTCCCGCTGACACGACTACGGTCGCGAACGGCTCGTACACTCTGACGGCGGTCGCCCGCGATGCGGCGGGCAACGTGACCACGTCGGCGCCGGTCACGATCACCGTTGCCAATTCCGCCTCGTCGGCCGGATCCTGCAGGTTCATCCCGCGATTCCTGCTCTATTACGGCGGCGGCCCCGCTCTCGTCGCCGGCGACTCGCCGAGGCTGGCGAAATTCGACGGCATCAGCATCGACCGCTTCCGCTACAACGAAATCGACCCGAATACCAATACCTGGGCGGACGTCAAATCCTTCAATCCCAGCGTGCGGGTCTTCCTCTACGAGACGGGAGCGGATGACTCCAATTATCACGATGACATTCCCCAGGTGTACCTCAACGACATCGATCGCTACAACGTCTCGCGGGGACACCCGATGGGGAGCCTCAACGGCGATCATCCCGAGCTCTACTTGCTCGACTCCGCGGGCAATCGCATCTACGGCACGGCGTACTCGAACGTCCCCTTGAATCAATACTGGTACCTGATGGACTTCGGCAGCGTCGACTATCAGACCTACTGGCTGACGGCGGTGAAGACCGACATCGTCGACCGGCCGTGGGTTGCCGATGGCGTCTTTGCCGATGGCTGCATAGCGACCTATTTCGGGGGGTATTCCCGAGTCCCTGCGAAATATCCCGCGAACTCGCAGTGGTCCGGCGCCATGAATTCCTTCGCGACCGCGATCACGGCCGGTTTGCATGCCTACGGCCAGACGCTGTGGTGCAACAGGGGGGAGACAGGAACGGTTGACGGGAGCGCCGCCTGGCGTGATCTCGATTCCAGCCCCACCCCTCCGGACGTCCTTCTTGAGGAGGGCGCTTTCGCCGTGATGTGGGGGATCGGCGATACGCAGTTCTATCCGGAGGCGGAGTGGAAGCTCCAGGTCGACACCATGGCCGCCATCAGGAACTCCAGCGTCGCCATGATGAGCCACACGAAGCTGCCCGAGGGCGGGACCGGCACGGACAACTGGGGCCGGCCCGTCACGTACTGGCAGACGCTTTGGTACTCGCTGGGATCTTTTCTCCTCACCAAGAACGATCAGCTCAACAACGCCTACTTCATGTTTAACGGAGGCAGCGGTTACGACAGGATCTGGTGGTACGACGAGTACGACGTGATTTATCTGGGCAGATCGGTCGGGCCTTACACGGTGACGTCGATCGACACGTCAAATGGGCCGGTGAATGTTTATTGGCGGGAGTTCGAAAAGGGCTATGTGTACGTCAACCCCGCCCTCAGCGATGTGGCCTCGGTGACTTTGCCGCCCGCATGTCAGGCGATCCCCAATCCCTGCCGGCAGCGTACACACGACAATTTGCTATCGCCGCCCAGCGGCCTCCCGCCGGTAACTGCCATTCCATTGAGCAGCCACAACGCCGCCATCGTCCTCAAGATGTGAAGTACGAGCAAAACGAGGGCACGCGATGAGGCCCTACTGGCGTGTCGCTCAGTCGGTTGTTGTCGGCTTGCTCCTCGTGACCTCGGGCTTGCCGTTGGCGGCCTACGCCCAGACCTGCGTTCCGAATCCAAACTTCGACTGGATGGCGACCATACTGCTGGACGCGCGGTCCGCGCTCTACTATCCGGGTGCGGCGGGGGTGCGGCCCGGCGACTGCCAGCGGGTCGAGCAGAGTCCGCCCGATTTCAGCTGGCCTCACCTGAGCGGTGCCGCGCAGTATCAGGTCACCCTGACCTATCCCGATAGCCATACGAGAACCCTCTCGGCGCGGCAGAACTGGATCAACTGGGACGAGGTCCTGCCGGGCGGGGACTACTCGTGGACGGTCCAGTCCCTGGATCCCGACGGCAATCCGGTTGGCGCGGCCAGTCTGCCGCGCCGGTTCACCGTCAGCGTTCATGCGGTGCCGTTCGTCGTGCCTCGTACGAACAAAGTGATCGACGAGCTCCGGGACGAGTCGCATCCGCGCGGACTCCCGCCCCGCGCCACGCTGGCGACGATGGCCAGCCAGAGAAACGCCGCTCTCGACGCGCTGCGGCGGCAAGTGGACGGCAATCTGAACGAAACGCTGCCAAGCGCCGGATCTCAGGGCGACGGCTATGCATACGGCGACAAGGCGCTGAGGTCGCTCATGGCGTACGCGTACGACAGGAAGACCAGCTTCCGAGAGGATGCGGGGAACCGCGTGCTGAACCTTGCTTCCTGGGATCCGCGCGGCCCGACGGCGATCGACGATCAGGAAACGCGCTTCATCGCATGGGTCGTCACGCTCGGGTACGACTGGTTGGGATCGGCGCTGAGCGATTCGCAAAAGAGCCGGATACTTTCGATGTTGAGCACGCGGATCGGCGACCTCTACGGCTGGGTCGTCGGTGCCCACGGGTGGCCCGTCGACTCCGCATTCGTGCCACTGCCCCTCTGGCAGCAGCCCAGGGACTCCCACCGCCAGGTCGCAGCCGGGATGGTGGCGGTGATGTCCACGCTCCTCGTGGGCGATCTCCGGGCAGCGCAAACCTGGTTGAAGGACCTGCTGCCGCTGGCCGTCAATATGACCAGTCCCTGGGGCGGCGAGGAGGGCGGCTATGCCAACGGAACGGCCTACAGCTTGTGGGACGTGGGCGGATTGCTGAGCGCGTGGTACGCCCTGCGCTGGGCGACGTGCGAGGACCGACGGACCTGCATCGATCTCGCGCAAAAGGCATGGGTGCGGAACTACGGGAGGTTCCTCGCCTACTTCGCGCCGCCAACTGCCCGAACAACCGACCTCGGTGCTCCGACAAACATAAGCGATCCCGGTACGCCGATCGGCCTCTTCGGTGACGGATTCGAAGAGGCTCAGCTCTTCGAGCAGCGTGCACGCTACGGCAAGGGCTATACCAACTTCGCGCCGAGCGCGCTAGGTTGCTGGTATGCCTCGAAGCTGGTCGGTGAGGATTCCACCCGTATCGAATACCTGATGTCGCCGCCATACACGTGTGCGGCGACGGCCTTCCCGTCCGGAACGTCCAATTCGCTCTACCTACCGTCGATCGGCTGGATCGCAATGCACAGCGACTTGGCCGACCTCACGCGCACATCCGTGTATTTCAAGTCGAGCCCCGCGCCGTTCGGCGCGTACAACCATCAGTCCGCCGACCAGAACGCCTTTG
>Ga0099828_10001394_pt1 | contig 16104 bp, 16 predicted proteins | sample CZO8metaG_2_FD_79338 | JGI IMG/M metagenome (GOLD analysis project Ga0099828, IMG submission 79338) | Vadose zone soil microbial communities from the Eel River Critical Zone Observatory, Northern California, USA - CZOApr15con2H1.8 metaG | ecosystem: Environmental > Terrestrial > Soil > Vadose... | reverse complement strand
CTTGCGCGGGATCGGTGACAGTTGTATGGAGGATACGCACCTGTAGACCACCCATGAGGCGAAAACCAGTTCCTAACCGTCTGAATGCTTCCTTTGTTATCATCTGCTGAGCGTTTTGGCGCAGCTCGCCGACGATATACGCGAACCCTTCGCACGTCTCAGAGACAATGATGTGTACTTCTGTTGCCTCATCTCCTACTGTGTGATCGCTTATTGTCTGCTTCCTGCATGACGGGTTGATGAGTGCTTCACCTGGGTTGATTTGAGCGTGTAATGCTGCCTGTTCGCTTTTCTCAAGAATGGTTGTTATTGGTACTGCTGCCAGGTCAATATCTTCCTTTGTAACAACAAGATAATCTCTCGACTCCGCTCCGCCTGTAAATTCTTGGGTGTTTTTGGCAAGGACAGAAGTAAGACAGCAAGCCTGGTTCACGTCAAACGCTTCAATGTTTCCCTGCACGCCTGCATTAAGAGCATGAGCCGAAACAGTGACTTGTCCGTAGATCGGCGGGTTGCCTGCCGGAATAATCGCCGCTTGGTCTATGATAATTTCTACTCCGTCTGCACTCGTTAAGATCGTTCCTGCGGCGATGGTTTGGCTCACAAATAAGCCATTGTAAAAAGTGATTGTTCCCTCTGCTTTGGTCGCGTCAAGATGCCTTTTTCCGGTTGCTGGTACGGTTGTGCTTTGAGAAAGCGTTAACGCAGGTAACAGTCTGTCGTGTAGTTGTATCGCTCCGGTTGTTGAAATATGCTCCTCGCGCGGAATAATGGTCACTGTTGCCGATGGGGTCAAAAGTGGCAGAAGAAGCGATAGCCCTGTAAACAGAAGGCAGACAAGAAGAGTACCAACCACAATCAAATAGTATGGGCGTTGCTTTGGCGTTGGCGGCGGCAATGGTTCAATGATAGCCGTTACCTCGCCGTCAATGACCGGCTCTTCTAGAGAAGCTAGAGCGGTTGAAACCTTCGTCTGAGACGTTTGTGTCGGCTCTGCTACGGTTGGTTCTTCCTGGTGACGTTCATCCAGGGTGATGGTTGCGTGCATGATCTTCTCGCTTCCTAAAGGTGGGGTTTGAAGGTCGTTCCGTCGTTGAACAGGATATAGATCGTGGGGTTTGTCCCGTTGTAGACAGTCACTTGCATATCCGGCTTTCCGTCTCCGTTGAGGTCAATAAATGTAACAGTCGCGGGTAACAGGTCTGCTCCTGGGTTGCCAAATTGCGTGATGAGATAGAGTTGGGGTTTGTTCCTGGTTGGATTGGGCGGGTCTTCGATCACTTCAATTGTTCCATGCAAGTTGAGGACAATAAAATGGCTGACTCCTCCATGCCCCACACTCGCGTCTGTCTGGAAAGTGCGGGGATACCCGTAGGTCACATCGTCTACATGTCGCTGCCAGGCAGGAGGAATATAGATAAAGCCTGCAATAAAGACAACAATGATGAGCATGGACACGCCGAGATACACCAGTGGGTGCAATCCATTGCGTGGCTGCTTCTCTAACTCCTCTGTGTGGGTGACTGGTTCAATATGTGTGTACGGACGCCGATAGACAACCGCGCTTCTTGGCGGTCTGGTTTGGTATACAGGTTCCCTCTCCTCCTCATCCTCCTCTTCGTACCATTCTTGAGATGAAGGAGTTTTATACGGGTTTCTGGTTCTGGTGTGGGTATACGGGTCATACACACCGGAATTACGGGGAGTCTGTGTCATTCTCGTATGATGCGCTGGTGATATTTCTGTCCGATGCTGTGGTTGAAGGCTTGCACGCCTGGGAACACCATTATAGGTGTGTTGGGCTATCTGCTGTTTCAAGGGTCTGCCTTTCTTGACACTGTGGCTCTCACATGCCTAAATAGCAGATGAGAACCTGACGGACTGTAACTTGGCTGCTGGTTCTCAGTTTTACGGCTCTGTCGTCTAGCACACGGCAGAGTCAATCTTTTTATCACCTTCTTTCTAGCGGTGTGATAAGGAATAATTGTCTATAGCTAAGTATAGCTAAGAATAATGAATTTTTCAAGGTATAGTAAGCTAAATTGACGACATACTCACTTTGTTTTATAATGGCGCAAACTAAGCATTGGAGGGCGTCTTGAGCAAGGATTGGCTTACTGTCGAAGAAATAGCTGATGATCTTCGTGTCCATGTCTCAACTGTTCGGGACTGGATTAAACAGAAGAAGTTAAAAGCTGCAAAGTTTGGTCGGGATTATCGCATTAAACGTAAGGACTATGAGGAATTTATAGAAAAACATTATAATGTGCCGGATGATGACAAAAAGTAACCCTATTTTCCCTCTTGCTTCTTTTCATGGTACAATTGCTCTAACAGATTGTAACCTCTTCTAGCAATAAGGAATAGGTGAGGCTCTCATGCTGCTTCCTGAACAGAAAAAGATACTCGAAGAATTGATAACCTATCTCCAGGATAAACCCGTTGGGTCAATTGAGTTTCTCGCATTTTCTGATATTACCCAGGAACGAATTTCACTTCAAGGTAGACGCTCATATAGAGATCTCGATGACATGACCGCAATGACCGCAATAGCCGCAATAACAATAATAGAACAAGCGGTAAAATTAATGCTTGTGGAACGAGATATTGAACGCAACAAAGCATTACTTCCAGGATATTTTCAAGCACTTGAAAAAATAGCTGATTTCTGGGCGGAATTAGAATATAGCTATTATGATCCTTCTAAGGAGGAGTATGATGAGAAAAAAATCCTTGCAGCATTTGATAATACGACGTATAAGTTTCGGCTAATTTGCGATACCATACTTAAAGGAGAGTTGCCCTTAGAACTTTCAACAATCGACGAAGATGATGACGATTAAATTATAAAGGTGCTGCGTGACTTCTTCTATCATCGGGATTGATACGACAACAAAACAGCGTGTAGAAATCCCCAAACCTTCACGGCTTCGAGGCTTATATATCATCGGTGCTCCTGGGACGGGTAAATCAGGACTCATTGAAAATCTCATCATTCAGGACATCGAGCAAGATATTGGAGTGTGCCTTCTTGACCCTCATGGAGATTTAACCTATACAGTTCTGGCACGTTTGCCGGATCGCCGTGTAAAAGACGTGATACTCCTTGACATTGCAGATTATCACTATCCCTTTGGCTTAAATCTGTTTGCTTGTTCTAACTTGGCTGATCCTACTGAAATACAGCGAACCGTTGACCATGTGTTTCATGTATTTGAAAAGCTGTTTGCTGTCAGCCGTGATACTCCCCTAATCTTGCAATACTTACGAAACTGCACGCATACGCTTGTTGCTAATCCTGGGTACACGATGGCAGATATCCCTCTCTTGCTCACAGATAAGAACTGCCGTCAACAATTACTCGTCAATGTTAAAAGCTCACAAGTTCGGCTATTTTGGCGTGATTACGATACTATGCCACCTCCTGAACAACGAATTGAGAGAGGCAACATCTTACGGCGCGTCGAAGAATTTTTACAAGATTTTACCTTCCCGATTGTCGGACAAGCACAATCAACCATAGATATGCGTACGGTGATGGATGAGCGAAAAATCTTACTCGTCAAGCTTGATCCACGTCTTGAAATGGTCACGAGCTTAATTGGCTCTCTCATTATTGCCCTCTTTCTCAATGCTGCCTATTCCCGCGCTGATCTTCCTGTAGAGAAACGAAAACAGTTTAATATCTATGCAGATGAGTTTCAACGCTTTGCGACTGAGGATTTCGCAATACTCTTTACAGAGGCTCGGAAGTTTGGCATTGCGTTAACTGTCGCTCATCAAATGAGAGAACAGTTAGACAGGCAAAATAGAAGCGCAACGGTGAATGTTGCTAATCTGATTGTGTTTAAGGTGAGTAGTCCTGATGCCGATGAATTAAAAGGACAATTTGATACTACTCCGCCACCTGCTGAACCGCAAAAGGAGTATGTCAGAACACCAACGCGAAAGCCAGTTGATTTTATCGTCTCTGGAAAGTCTCATCCAAGTGAAGTTGTAAATACAGTGCTTGGAAAGTGGAAAGGATTTGTCGAGAGAGCAAACGAGTCAATTCGTGATGTTCGTGTATTTAAAGGCACTTGGAAAGGTAAAGATTATTATGATTTTGTCTCAAATGAGGCTGAAATTTGGCAAGCTCAATATGAACTGGAAACGATAAATGACTTGCTCTATCAAGTCATGCTTAAGAAAAACCCGCGTCAAGCTGTCCCGATTACCGTTGGGTATTGGATGGCAAAAAGGTTAGGTCTTCCCTTTTACAACGTCTCGAATGGAAGCGGCTATTTTTCTGTCCTCTTAGCTGAAAAATATGGGGGGGTGGGTGACGGCGCATCAGATGAAATGAAAGAGGCATACATACAACTTTGGCTTGTTCCAGATGAGCAGCTAGACCAGGCATTTGAAACATTCCATGCTCATGTGGTTGAAGTGATAAAAGTGAAATACCGGTTGAAGTTAGAAAAATATTTCCAATGGTTGTATGAGAATTTTGAAACAGGCGATGAGCCGTATGAAATCCTGAGATTAAACAGAGAAGCACAAAAAAATCTCACAATGAATGTTAATCCGCATAGGGATAAGCCGTATTTTAACTATCGTTATAACGAGATAGTTGATGCTGCTAGTATTGCAGATAAATCTCTATTACGTAAATATTCTGATATCCTTTGGTGGGAAAGGGAAAAAATGGGAGAAAGAGAAAAAGAATTTGAGTTAGAAAAAGGAGTTATCCCTTTTCAACAATTAACGTATGAAATAAAAGAGCCTTATAAATATGGTCTTTCAGCCTATTTTTATGGTTCACGACAATTTGAATGGACAGAAAAAGATGATAAAAACCTTGTTATTCAAGGCTATTCCTGGCGTCTGAAACCTGGAACATTAGAAGAACATATGGATGTTATTCTTGAACCTGTAGTGGAAGTCGGATTGAGGGGGAGAGAAAGCTTTACCGCGTTTGTCAAAGAACTACGTGCTTTGATGCAAGCACTTGCTACTCAACCAATTGAGGACATTTCAGGGGTTGTAGAAGAAAAGCCAGGAACAACCATGACCTATGCTGATGTCGCTAACCAGATCGCTAATGAGCTTGTAAAACTAGATCAATATACAGCACGGGTCAAGATCGCATCAGGTGTAAAATCAGTCGAGCATATAATACAAACCCTTGATCCGAAAAAAGAGCATCGGCTTTCAGATGCGGTACTCAACAAGCGGATCGCTGATATTCAAGCGCAAAATATCAGAGATGGGTACATGAGAGAACGGGCACAAGTAGAAGATGAGATAAGAAGAAGACAAGAGCAATGCTGTGAGCCGCCAGGATCGCCAACACTCTTAGAACCCTCACCAGAACCACCTGGATCACCGAGACGCAAAAAGATCACGTAGTCTTTTTAGGAGTTATGGCGTTCTTTACCTCTTCGCTGGTTGGTACTGGATATTTATGACCTTCTGGAACTTGACCTCTTCGTATTCTTGCCATTGCTTCTATCCCACTGAAAAGAGAAATATCAAACGTATCCTGTCCTGGTGTGTGTTTAATGCCTGTTGCCTCTGCCATTGCATCAAGCAAGGTTACTCCGAGCGGGTCTAGTTTTATGCTCCGTCTCCCGCTTCCAAATGTCTGTATATCCGAATACACACTGTCCCTATATGCCTCAAGTTGTTGATACGCTACTAATTGCCATGCAATACGAAGATCAACTATTGATTGTTGCATATCTTGCGGAGCGTGTTTGACTCCTGCCAACTCAAACAGAGATTTCATTTCTGATCGCAACCACCATGCAGGATTAAATTCTCCCCTGTGACTTGCCCTTTCTTGTTGTACCAATGCTCGGATATTACCTACCAGGTCAATTGGTCTATCTACGCTGAATGGCTGTCCGCTTCCCCTTCTCTCACCACTTCTACTACCGAGAACTCCGTTGTTCCCTGGCAATCCATCTTTGAATTGTTGAAATACTGGTCGTCCAACTCGGTTTATTTGTCCAGGTTGTTGTTCTGCTCCCACATATCACCACCACCAATCCTATAGCAATCAGGCAGTGTAGCAGAAACCATTGACACCTGTCAACTTTTGTGCGTTAGATTTTGGACATGATTAGTACCTCTGTTCCACAAGTTAAGAAAGGTTTGCAGCAATGTATGAGACACCATACATACTTTCAGCCCGTGATGGCGATATTCTTGAAGCAGTCTATCAATTCCACTACCTCACAGTTCAGCAAGTCACCAGGCTTATTTACGGCACAAAACTAGACCATTACACAAACGAGCAATTGAAGCGATTAACCGATGCTGGCTATCTCTATCGCTTTCCCATGCCGGATAGCAAACGAGGGAATAAGCAATTAATCGCGACACTCGCGTCAAAAGGCATAAAGCACCTCAAAGACATTTGCAAAGAGCATGAGGTGTATTTTCGTCCTGGCGACACTCCCCCTTCAATCCTTCATTTGCAGCATGAATTAGCGTTGAATGACTTTCTGATTGCCGCCTCCCTCCTTCCCAAAGTCGAGCCGTCTATAACTCTCGCAAAACTCCTGCATGGCTGGCAACTGCGCCATATGCCTATAAAGGTACGTCTCAATGGCGAGCAGGTATCGGTTGTAGGTGACGGCTGGCTGGATTTTCGCTTGCAGGTCGGCAAGGACAAATATCAATCTGCCGTGTGGGTAGAGATAGACCGAAATAGCGAGTATAGCAAGCAATTCAAGAGAAAAATCCGGGGATTAGTCGAGGCGGTGAGAAGTCCAGCGTATCAAGACCTGTTCGGAACAGATAGCGTCACTATCGCCTTTGCCACTCCCGCAGGTGAAACCAGAATGCACGCCATGAAAACCTATGTCATGGAAGTGCTGACTGAGATGGGGCGTCGTGTTGATGCTGCTCTTTTTTACTTTACCTACCTTCCCAAAGAAATAGACCCAAAGACGCTCTTCCTCTCCCCTGTTTGGCTACCTTTACTGGACGATGAGTTAGTGCCGCTCCTTGATCTCTCGGAATAAAGGGGCGCGGCGTGGAAACAGGAAACCAGTGTGTAAGGAAAAGTTGTTTGCTGCTCGCGTCAAAACTACCTCAGAGAAGCCGCGCCAGTTCTTGTTCATTGACAAATAAGCGGTTGGTTGGTAGCATTGAGTAACTTTCCTACTCTCCCCTGCAAGCGTCAACTTGCAAGGGATCGGTAGACAAGCTACTAATAATCCTCTGGATACATCATTGTGAACGCTTGCCCGTCCTCAATGAGCCAGATTTTTTTACCGTTCATGTAGGTAACAAACATCTGCTCTTCTTCGGGAAGAGTTTCTCTGATATGTTTGTTCCAGTGAACGAACTCATTCCATATCTCAAGCAATGCTGCTAAAGATACTTCATTGAACAAGTGTGAAGTCGCAACAATCGGCTTTCCCGCGCTCAACTCAGACCAGCGATTTTTGAACACTTCAACCAGGACACCATCATCAATGGCTTGCTGAAGCGTATAGATTGAGATAACCGGAGCATCTTTGAAAAAATCATCCACATGTCTTCACGCTCCTTTCTTCGGCTTGATTTACTACCGCGTGTTTGCTAGTATCATCGGTAGTATGCCTACTCCTGGACTCGCTACGAACGAGTCCAGTCGGTAGAGAAACTACCAGGGTTCTGCAAGTTGGCTACTTGCGTTGCATGGGTCTTGCCTGCAATCATCAGGACAAGTACGACATTCCATGCAGTAGACAGCTTCGCCACTGAGAAGCCAGTAAATCGAATAAGCGTCTGACTCTTTCTCTCCCAGGTGACGATAGCAACTATCGCATCGGACAAGGATCATAGGTATCACCACCTTTCTCGGCATTGATTTAGTACCGTCTGTTTGGTACTATGCCTACGACTACCTAGCAGCGTGAACTGCTAGATAGCGGGTAGACCTACTACCAAAGGGTTTTTTCGGGATGCCGGTGATCCGGCTCTAAACGCTTGTTCATGCGTTCTGCTGTATCCATCATTTCTCGATGGATTGCCCGAAACTTACGGCGCATTGTTTCGATGCGTCGTTTTCGCTCTTCGAGGGTCATATCATCACCTCGCTTTCCGCCAGGTAGATTTCGTCTTCTTCTGGCTGGAAACAGCACTCCCGCACAAGAATTTTCATTGTCAAGACCGCGCTGAGGAAGCCTGTAAGAACACACCTGCTAGAAAGATGGGTACAGAGAATGGAAGCACTGAGAATAGCGCGTGCATTTTAGCCTTGACAATGAAAATTTTGGGCGGGTCACAATGAAAAAGCCAGAAGAAACAAACACCGGAGACACTCCCCGTTTCCTGTTCACGTTATCACTAACCGATTAAGTCAACAGGACAACGAACTTGCACAGACACCGGAAGCGGGCTAATTAAAGTACATGGAAGAAATGAAAAATGTTCTGAAAGAAGCGAGCAATCTTTTGAAAAACATTTGAGTTCTGTTTCGTGGTTCTATGGCTCGGAGTCTTTGTTGGCGTTGGTGCTTTAGTTGGCGTTGCGCTTGGAGTTGCTGTTGGAGTGAGTGTCGGGGTTACAGTTCGATAAATCACCCTGTAAATTATTGTTGGCATAACAGTAAGAGTGGCTGTAGGAATTGTGGTAGGTGGTTGGGTTGTAGAAACAGGATTACCAACGTGAACTGTTTGGACTGGTGTACCATTGCTAATTATATTAATTGTCCCGACATTTGAAAGAGGCACATGGACTTCAGTTTGTGAGCTATTAGCATAAGCAGGTTGTATAGATATGACTAAAAGAAAGATGAGGACTAATGCTTTTCTCATACCTCAGCAGAATACAGAAATCACAAAGACTTATCAAGTTCTTGCTCGTCCGGATCGCAATACGTTTCTCTAAAAATAAATGCAGGGGTCTGCATTTCCTCAGTAGCACGAAGTACCATGAACGGGCGGCGGAGGTGGTAGCCTGATAGAACAGAGAGAGTGTGAGAGTAAGAAGAGGAAAAGAACAGTACAGAGGTTGGGTAGCCAGCAGCAAAAATGACCATAGACAACTGTCTATAAGAGTCATTTTTAGTTGATGGAGTGAAACGGAAGACGCGGCTGCTGGCTACCCAACCGATGCCCGCCGCCCTCTCTCTTTCTCGTTCCTGTAGGTTTGTTCCTGGGACGTGAAATACCAGAATTGTTACCAGTTTTAGTACCAATTCCCTACCAGAGTGAAAGCGTTGTTTTTCTCCGGTTACTACGGCAAGTTGAAGATGTAGACCGCATACGCTGTTTCTCTCGCCTCTCTGGTTCACACCACATGACAATAGCCCGCTTCCACTACTTGATTTGAGTGAGGAATAACCAATGCTTACTGGTATGCTCCAGGAGTCATCAATATTGTCGTTAAGCTTGCGGTCTACTCAGCAGATCAGACCCATCCTCTGTTAAGAGTTTTTGGGATCGTAGCCCAAGGTGCCAGGCTTCTCCTCTTCTCTGTGCTGATCGCTACGCGGTGGGGATATGGGACTCTTACCTCCATCCACGGGTATCTCATAGTACCCATAGTCGTTGGGGCGCAGCCGCTCTTGTCGCAGTTTCTGCTCATGTATTTTCACTACTACATCGGTCAGTGCTCGGATGACACGTAGCGCCAGCGCCATCACTACGGCAAGGGCAGCAAGCCCAACTACGAAGAACCCGATCAGTTCCCAGTATGACCGCAGGAAGATCAGCGCAATCACAATAATCAGAAAACAGCCGACACCAAAGATGAGCCATAGTTTTCGTTCGCCTGATAATTCTAGATACAGAAGAATGGACTTCGTCGGAAGGAATAAGCCGAGAATAATTAGACCCACTAAAGTTACGAAAGAAATGAGCAAGCTGGTGCTTTTTGGAAGTTGTGAAATAGTCAGAACGGTATAGAGGGTTGAAGTGATTATCACTCCTGCTGTTAGAGCTATCCATACGAATGCAGCTTCTTGTAAGGTTCTGAGTAAATACCTTTTCATTGTATGTTTCCTCTCAACTACTCTTTGCTTGAAAATTTCCTACAGCTTTCTTAAATTCTTTTAGAGCTTCTGCTGTATCCTTGAACAAGGAGCGGAGGAGGTAGATTATATAAGCTACGGCTGTTCCAAGTGCCGAGAGAATTCGTATACCTTCAAGAAGGTTCGCTGCTACTTGGATTTGACTAATAGTGCCTCCAAATGACCAACTGATGATCGTCAAAATTAAAGTATCAGCTAAAAGAGCACACGTAAAGATAAGAGTGACCTTGATTATGATGAGCAGAGGAGCGAGAATATTCAACGCCCATTGTTTTAATTGAGTTTTCGCGGCTTCAGTGAATGATGTTTCTGGTTCTGAGCCTAATGCCGACATGAAAGCTCTCCCTGCTCTACCGAATATTGTACCGAAACAAGGATATTAGACCACCCTTACATGGAGTATACCATAAAAGAGAAAGATCAATGTATCGAGAGTTGTGAAAATTTGCAGGATGCGCTTGTAGAATTGGTTCGGTGAAGCGTTTACATATGTTGTGTTCGCTCTCTTGCTATCTGCTCCCTCACCCATATGATCTTCTCATAAGTTGCGTTCGATAGGGAGCTAATCTCTCAGCAAGAAGCCTTCGTGCCCGTAAATTCGCATCCCCTATGCCTTTGGGTGTTATCTTTGCCTCGGCTGCTAATTCCCGCTTTGTCTTTGCCGGTTGACCGAATAACCCGTACAACTCTACGGTTGCGCGTCGTAGGGTCGGGCTTAATTGATGTACCGCTTGATGAAGGATGGCATATTTTCGCTCTTCCCTTCTCTCAACGTCATCCAGTGGCTGCGGATTTACTGCCGCAAGGGTTTCATTGATGGGGTGTTTGCCTTCATGGGCGGGTGCATCAAGACTCACGGTTGTTGACGGAACAGGGTCAAGCCGTTTCAATTTCTCGCGGTCATACCGGGGTCTGGTAATCAATGGATCGCGGTTACTGACATGTGACTGCATCTCATACGCTGCGCTACTGAGAAGAAAGACCACCGGATCGTCTTTCTCCAAAGCCCTGTCAAATTTTTCCATGATTTCCACGTTTGCAACGCCTACTAAATCCATCAGACCAAGATGCTTTGGTTGCCGTTCTTTCCAGAGCAGCGCTGCTCTGTTCATCGTCCAGTGCAAGCAATGGATGACGAGCGTGTCGCGGGCGGTCTGATCTCCACGTCTGGCTTTGGCAATAAGCGGTTGCTGTTCTTCGCGGGAAAGAAGCGGAAGCTTTTTCAGTTCCGCGCTATAGAGGTTCGAGCCGGAAAGGTCATGCATTCCGTTGAGTTCTTCCAGCCTCAGCATCGTCCGTGATGGATCAATGCGTGTAAAACTTGCCTGTCCTGCTCTGTCTTCTACTCCTCCTGACATACTTGCTTGTTAGGATATAAAGTCAGGTATAGGAAATGGTAACAAGCGAGCAATAAAACGGTAAGAGGTTTATTCGTTCCCTTCAGTCAGGTGAAAAAACAAGGCGTTAATGCTCTTCAACGAAGCGCGGATTGATTGGAAATATCATGGTATAATAAGCTCAGTTTAAAAAGCAGGTGATAAAGAATGATGCGAGGCAGTCCAGAAAAACAAACGGTAAACCCGCAAGAAGTTGATAAAGGAAGAAGAAGACTGCTTGCCGGAGCAGCGGCACTGGCTGGGACAATATTAGCAATTGACGCTGCATCCAAGACTGAACCAGCATACGCGGCTGTAAAAAAGTTCGCTGATTTCAGAGATAGAAGAGGTAACATAAATTCTACAAATTCACCATCCCTTGATACTCAGGTAACAACACAGAGCATAACTCAAAGAGAACCTGTAAATATACAAGACACACCAACACCAGATTTACAAGCAACAAAAACCGCGCTTGATATACAGTCAGCAAGACTTACAATCCAAAAACAACAAACTGATAACGCATTGGCATTTGTGACGGATATTGTCGCTCCTGTTGGAACTGCTGTAGCCATTGGAACTCTCGCCTATTCGATTTTGCGAGGACAACATGATCAACGAATGCAGGAGCAAACAAGATTGGACGAACGACGTAAAGAAAATGAAAGAAGAATGGAAGAGAGCGACAGAAGAAGAGACGACCAACGTATTGATCGGGAAAAGAGAGACGAAGACCGCTTTCGGGAAGCAGTCTTAGATTTGGGGAAAGATGAGACGAAACTTGGAGCAGCAACAACGCTCCGAACATTTTTGGATAAAAAAAATAAAGAGTCATATCAAAGATTTTATCAGCAAATCTTCGATTTAAGTGTTGGATATTTACGCCTTCGCAATGTTGAGAAAAATCCTGAACCTGACCCCTTCTACAGAGAGATCATTAGAGTGTTTTGTGAGTCTACCCCACTCGTGCGGGAAATGTTGCGGGAAATGTTGCATCTGCAAACTTTATCACAGTCAGATGTACCAAATTTGGAAATTTACCAGAGAAAATTTATTAATGCGTCACATATTCATTTAGAAAATGCAGACCTCCCCCTGGTAGACCTCAAACTGGCAGACCTCACCGGGGCAAACCTCGTCGCGGCATACCTCGGCGGGGCAGACCTCAGCGAAGCAGACCTCACCAGGGCGAACCCCGAAGAAGCTTCCACTCTAAAAGACACTCATATGTGGAACGTCAAAAATTACGATGACCCAGTGAAGCGTCAAAAATGCATAGGTAAAGGGGCAACCTTTGATCCTCCAGCAGCTCAGCCCAAAACAAGGATATGGTAGTCATCTTCTCACACTCTTGCTCTCTCAACCGCGTTTATACTTCCACTAAGAACGTTTTACTTGCAGTATGCTACTCAGAACGGCGTTATAATCGGTTTTAGAACGATTTTTCTTTTGGTTTGGCATATCATAATCTCTGAGGTGTTCGGCGGTTCTAGGGTCTTCCTGGTGCGTTACAGGGCATTTATAACAGGTGTTCAGAGTCTTCGAGAAGCAGGTATATTTCCGTTGGTGAAGATCATATCAGGGTCAATATAGCTGTCTGCAAGGGAATGGTGGTATGTATTGGGGTGAAGTTCAATCGCTGGTAACGCGGGAAGTCGGGGTGCTGGTAACTGCCTTTTTTGTCTCAATCCTGGATGCTGCCGCCAGTCCACCCGTCTCATGCGAAACGGCGGTAGCCTTCTATGAAACCCGATGATCTGCTCGTCTTTCATTTGCTTTATTTCCTGGGCTGTCATGACAGGTATTCCCTGCTCTGATCTTCCCTGAGATGTTTCGTCTCCGTCTTTGAGTGTTTGCGAGCGCGCGTACCCGGATTTTCTGCCTAAGCAATGCTCAAGATAGTCTGCGGTCTTTTGACCGGACGGGCGATAATAGATCTGTGTTTCCATATTGTCCATGATTACCTGGCTGCGGGCTTCTCCGTATTCTGCTCTCAATTGCTCGAGAGATTGTACCGCAACCCATAATGATATCCCCCGTCCGACAACGGTTGTGGCGTGATCGGAAAGAGATGGAATGGCGGTTCTTCCTGCTTCGTCAACCAGGAGTAAGACCGGCTTGCATCCTTTTCCCTCTGCTTTGTCATAGGTTGTTATCAGTTCGTCAATCAGTGATCCCCATAAAAGCCGCACAAGCGGCGAAAGCGCAAGAAGATCGCGTTCAGACCAGCAAAGATAAACAGTGACGGGTTTCTCCGCGCACATAAGTTGTGCCGGCGTAAAGTCTGAACCATGAAAGCACCGAACAACGGTTTCCGTGAGAAGCGGTTTGACGCTCGCGGTGAGTGTTCCCCAGGCGGATAATAAAAATCTGTCTGAGAAATTCGCTTCATCAAAACGCACGTCAAGAAACTGTGTGGCAAGTTCCGGCGACAGTTCGTGCAATCGTCTCGCTGCGCCTGTTAAGCCAAGTCGTATGATACGGCGAACATATGGGAGTGGTGGTACTCCTTCAAGCCGTGCTGCGAGAAAAAGTTGTGTGAGCATCGTGGTTGCGCGTTGGGTAAAAATAGGATCTCGTTCCTGTGGTTTAAACAAAAGCCGCGCTGCTGAGGAATAGAGCTGGTCTTCGGTTGTTTTGCTTGCCAGTGGATCATACCTATGCCCTACTCCGGTTGGATCAATGACATAGACTGCGCCGAGTGTAGCGCGGTATCCGGCTGTTTGGGCAAACAAGTCTCCTTTCAGGTCATTGACAACTGCGCTTGACTGCCAGGTGAATAACTGGCTGACTGCGAGCAATCCTTTCCCGCCTCTGGTTGGCGCGACAATCAGCATATTGCCTAGTTCGCGGCGGGTCTTTGTGGGACGAACAAGAAGAAAGTGTTTCAAGCGGTTGACACCGATGAGTAAACTGGTTGGATCGGGGTTGTGTGATGTGATGCTGGTGAGTTCATCCAGTCGCGCGAAACGCGCTCTGTGGAGTCTTCTGTCAAACCCCCAAATAATCAGATGTAAAGCTCGTTCAATCAGCGTTGCAATTCCCATTGTGCCTCCTGCTCCTTCTTTTTCTGCTCCTGTTTTCTCGCTAATACTTTGTCGAGTTCCCTCCTTTGTTCTAATGCCGCGTCAGTTGCTATCTGGCGTAAGGCTTTCAAGTCCTGTACCTGCAAGCGTTTGGGAAGAATTGCTAAGATGTGGACGTGTCGCAAAGGCGTGTGATCGGCGTGTGTTGCTGCTACCCATTGGACAGGTTGACCGAAGCGGTTTTCTAAACCTAAGATGGTTTGCTCGGCGACATCCCGTATATATACATCTTTGTGGGTGTCCTCTTTTTCCGCGTCAAGATTAATCACAAGCCGGTAAAAGAGACTTCCTTTCTCAGCTTCGTCAATCATCTGATAGGCTTCCAGGCGTTCCATTTTCCCGTCAATTCCCCACAAGTCACGGATTATTTTTGCTCTGTCTTTTCCTGGTCGGTTCTCGATGTAGCGGATATTACCTTTTGCGGCTGCGGCTTTATTCGTGTAAGTAGCTTTGAAAATCGCCATGCTAAACACTGGCTGTCACCTCCTCTACAAACTGCTTTTCTATTGCGTCAATAAGGGTTTTGAGTTGCGGGGTGATGCGTGTGATATTAGATCGCGCTTTGTTGTCTGTCGCGGTAAGAATTTTCTCAAGGGTTTCCTGGGTCATGTCTGACTGTCTGCCGAGAATGTTCGTCACAATGCTCCTGGTCTGCTCGGTTGCGAAAACAGCACGAACTAAGAGAACCGCTAAGCGGGTGCTATAGGCTCTCATGTGCTTGCCTATGGATTTGTGAATGATTGTTTCTAAAAGTGCGCCGTGTTGGGCGGAAATACTCTGTTGCAAAGACCATTCAACAAGTGCTGCGCCAGTCGCGGAAACACTTAACCCTTGCTCTCTTGCTTTCCGGTCTAATTCTGCTCGTACTCTAGGTTTGAGATGTAAGGTAGTATGGATGGTCTGTCGTTTGGGGGTGGGTCTGTTTTGTACACGAGCATGATTGCTGTTCATTTGATGCGGGCGCATGTCTTTTTTTGGTGGAGCAGGTTGCGGTGAGGCTGTGCGGGCGCGGGGGGGTGTGGGGTTATCTTGCCATACACCGCGCACGGTCGTGAACCCGTTCGATGTGCTGTATCGTCGGGGGAAGCTTTTCTCTGAAGTGTGAGTATGTTTCATGTTTTCTTACAATCTGACACAGTTTTTTCATATCTATGCTACGTGAGCAAGCATAAAGACAATGTGTGAACCATTTAATGAAAAAGTAAGAGATGTGATAACTTAGTGGCGAGGCGTCGGTTTTACCCACTTTTCCACGATCTTCCCTACCCCCTTACAATCCCCAGGGGTCACGATGGTATTCTCTTCTCTGCTCCCTCGTTCCCTTCGCTTTTTCTTCCCGTTGCACAGCAACGATTAAAAAAATGTGTCAGAAAGTTCTTGTCGGGTGAGTAACTCAGGGCTTCGTTCCGTAAAGGAGCTTGCGTCATATTGTTCCTATGACCACCGTAGTATCTCAACGGCTCCCTATCTGACAGCTTCGGTCACGTCGGTCACGTCAAAGCCAGCTAGCAGCTTGTCGGAGAGAAGCAGGCATTCGCCGTCTGTAATGATATAATGCTGGGCATGAGTAGAACCTTCAAAAAAGTGGACTACGAGCAGGCGCTCGAACTGACCGTGCGGCTGGGCG
>Ga0099828_10001386_pt1 | contig 16123 bp, 10 predicted proteins | sample CZO8metaG_2_FD_79338 | JGI IMG/M metagenome (GOLD analysis project Ga0099828, IMG submission 79338) | Vadose zone soil microbial communities from the Eel River Critical Zone Observatory, Northern California, USA - CZOApr15con2H1.8 metaG | ecosystem: Environmental > Terrestrial > Soil > Vadose... | reverse complement strand
GATTTCCAGAAAAAGAACTACAAATTCGAGTTCGTTCGCCGGGAGTTCCTTGGAGAAGTGCGCTGCCTGGTCATCGACGTTCAGCCCAAAGAACACTCCGGCAACGGGCGATTCCTGGGGAGGATATGGGTTGAAGACCAGGACTACAACATTGTTCGCTTTAATGGCACTTATTCTCCTCATCCACGCTACAGCTATTACTTTCACTTTGATAGCTGGCGTCTGAACTTACAACCGGGCCTGTGGCTCCCTGCATACATTTACAGCGCCGAATCAGATGTTAAGCACCAGGCAGAGCACGGGCTGCAGTTCAAAGCGCAGACACGGCTCTGGGGCTACGACCTGCAGCACCTCGGTCGCAACGAGGAATTCACGCAGATTCAGGTGGATTCTCCGCAGACAGTGCGCGACCAGAGCGAGTCCGCTAAGGATGCCAGTCCGGTGGAAGCTGAGCGTATGTGGGAGCGGCAGGCAGAAGATAACGCGGTTGAGCGACTCCAGAAGATCGGTCTGGTTGCGCCCGAAGGTGAAGTGGACAAAGTTCTGCAAACCGTGGTCAACAATCTGATGGTTACCAATAATCTTGATGTTCAGCCTGAGGTCCGCTGCCGAGTGTTGCTTACTTCACCGCTGGAGTCGTTCACCATCGGTCACACAATTGTGGTTAGTCGGGGGTTGCTGGACGTTCTTCCGGACGAGGCCTCCCTGGCAATGGTGGTGGCTCACGAGCTTGGCCACATCGCGCTGGGCCACTCCTTGGATGACAGGCTGGCTTTCAACGATCGCTTGTTCTTCCCCGATGAAAATACGTTCCAACGGCTGGATTTCGCCCGAAATCCCGCCAACGAGGAGGCTGCGGATTCCAAGGCCTTGGAGCTGCTGGGAAAATCTCCCTACAAAGATAAGTTGAGCAATGCCGGACTATTCCTCAAAGCACTGCAGGCGCGCGCGCCGGAACTCAGCAACCTGATAAGACCTCACCTCGGCAACAGTATAGGAAACGGAAAAACCATTCGGATGTCTGCTCTGCTCAACTCCGCTCCGCAACTCGAAATGAAGCGTACCGATCAGATCGCGGCTCTCCCGCTGGGCGGCAGGATCAAGCTGGACCCGTGGAGCAACCGGGTAGAAATGATGAAGACCAAGCCCGTTGCTCTTCTTTCTCCGAACGAGAAGATGCCTTTCGAGATCACGCCGTTCTTCCCTTATCTGAAGCGGCTTTCGACTTCTGGACCCGACAAAGTGGCTCTTGCACCGAACGCCAAGTAGGAGGTCAAGTGCAATTTTGTTATTTAGTTCCCAGATACATATACATAAGGGTTTAGAGGAGAGGCATTCGCCCAAAGGGCTACTCACACGGGCAGTTGTTCAGAGGATCGGCGACCGTCTGTTCAACTACTGTGGAATTGCGCTGGCAACTGAAGAGAATACGTTATTGGAGTTGGAGCCGATCAACCTGATGGTGCCGACGACAATTACCAGGATTACGGCGAGCATTACAGCGTATTCGGCGATGTCCTGGCCGCGCTCATCCGACCAGAATTGACCTAAGATTCTTGCCACGATCTCCGCTCCTTCACTTGGGCAGCGTCTACACTCGCAACTCCGGGAAAAGTTCTCGTTCAACAATACACAAAAGTGGATAACATTCCCGAGGCTACGGTTGTTGGAATGCTAGTTCCGCTCCCCCATAGCGCCAATGGCACAGAAGTGGCGCGACGTAGCACGAAAGTGCCATACCGCATACCGCAAAATATTTCGGCACGCCTGGGTTTTTTCTAACTAGGAAATATTCTTTAATGGCAATGATTGGTTGACAGCGAACAGAGCCAGTTCCAGGCGCGTGGAAACGCCCAGTTTATCGAAAATGTTGCTCAGATGATGCTTGACGGTGTCTTCGCTGATCTTGAAATACTCCGCAATTTCCTTATTGGAGTAGCCAGCAACCACTGCGGAGACGATTTCCAGCTCGCGAGGCGTGAGGCCAAACTTTTTCTGGCGGGCCTCCTCCCCGGACGACTGCACTAGCATTCGCAGATACTGCACCAGGTTCGAGACACTCTCCCTTCCCACCCAGTACTCGCCCGCCATGACCGTATGAATGCTCTTCAGCAGCAACTGGGTGGCAGAATCTTTCATGACTATGCCACGAGCACCCAATTGCAAAGCTTCGACAATCTGATTTTTCTCGGCGGCCGCAGTCAGCAAAATGACGCGCACGGAATTCGACGCTGGTCCCGAACTCATTTCTCGCAACGCCTCCAGACCAGGGTGACGAGGCATTGCCAGATCCAGAAGCAGAATGTCGGGTCTGAGTTGGCGCACCAGTTTAACTGCCTCAGCACCATCGCAGGCTTCACCCACGACTTTCAGATCAGGCTCGGCCTCGAGAAGTCTCCGTAAGCCGTCCCGAAAAATAGGATGATCATCGGCAATGAGAATGCGAATCGGCTGGGCTTTTCTATTATCCATACGCCGCCTCCCGCTTTGGGGGGATACTAATCTCCAGAAGTGAACCTTGGCCCGGACTCGATTCTATCGTGAGTTCCCCTTCAATCAAACGGACGCGTTCCTTTATCACTGATGGCCCTTTTCCCAGAGCCTCCAATTCGCTGTGCGACAAACGTCCGGAGAACGGGAACCCATGCCCATCATCTTCCACCGTGAGCTTCCACCCGCCGTGATCCGACCCGAGTCGAACCAGTACGTGACTCGCCCCACTGTGCTTGCGGACGTTGACCAGCCCTTCCTGGACGATGCGGGCCAGTTCCCGGCACACACGCTGTGGCATTTCTATTTCGGTCAATTCAGAGACGAATCGTGCCGTGATGCCCGTTTCACGCTGAAATCTTTCGACCGTATCCGCGAAGAATCGCAGCAACTTCTTAGCGTCTACGTCCAGTGACTTCATCTGCTGCATGAGCTCCCGGAGGTTCAACACCTCCTCACGCAGCAGCTCTTGGATGCGAGTCAACTCCTGGGTGAGAGGAGTGGTCTGCGCAGCCGATTGGCGACGCAGCACATCGACTTGCATCTCCACAGCAATCAGCGACTGGACGGCTCCGTCGTGCAGCTCACGGGCAAAACGGGCTCGCTCAAGCGCTCCGGCCCTAAGCCGTAACCGCCGAATAAGGTAAACGTTATAGACCGCCGGCCCGACCTGGCGGACTAATTCCAGCAGAAATCGTAATTCTTCCTGCTCATCTCCCGCCAATAGGGGATCCAAAAGGAAAATCCGGCCCCACCACTCGTCCCCAGATACGAAGCAAACGGTGACAATGGAATGAAAATCATAAACCCTGGCCAGGCGGTTCACGAAATCCGTGGAAAGATTGCGGAGCCGCATGCCCTCTCGATCCAGCCCCAGTACATCGAACGGGTCGCGCTTATGGACCGCATAGCAAGCATCAGCCGGGTACTTGTAAAGATAAATGTCACGGTCAGCGGGAGGAACTTCCTGCCAATTGAGCAGAGAGGGATTTTCTTTTGAAGCTCGAACCTCGCCCAGGAAAACCCGGTAGCTGTTAGCCTCTTGGGACGCGATCAGAGCGCGCCGGGCGCCGTACATCGAGAGGAGCTCACCAAGAATCCGCTGCAGAGTTCCGGTCAATCCGGCATCTACTCGTGCTCCGCCCAGAATGCGGGCAATCACCTCTTTTTCCGCTCGCAACTGCTTCTGCTGTTCTGCAAGGTACCCAAGCAGGAGACCCGTGACCAGCAGATACACCGATAACATTAGGTGTTTGGGCCCGAGATCCGAGATATCGAGACCTAGAGGAGGGATACCGTGCCGCAGAAGAAATCCTTCCGCCCACTGGACGACACCTCGATTGATGGCAAGGCTCTCTGCCCAGAGCAGCACAATTTCTGTAGCTGCGGTCCCCAGGGTTTCCCATAGGCCCCAGCGGTACGCAGCCGCCATCAAAACGAAAACGAAGAAGAGGAAAAACGGACCGCGCTGTCCGGCGGCGAAGGCCGAGATAAATACCGGCCAGACTACGTCTGCCGCGTGCACCAGCAGGCGAAACGCAGCTGTCGACTGCTGCCGAAAACGCAGCAACATCATGACCACGACGCCGTGGACAATGTAAACACCAAGAGCCCAATACGCCCAGGGCGAATAGCCAATTTCGCTGGGATCCATCCAAATTGCGAAAAGTGCGGAGATGGCGAGAAACACCCGGGCACTTGCCAGCCATCGCTCAATGCGACGGATCTCCCCCGGGCTCAAGGGTGCCCGGAGTCTCCATAGGAAGCGATACCGAGGCGCCAGACGTGACAATCGATGATTACCGCTCGGTTTCAAGATATGCAATGCTATATTGACACAAAATTTCAAGCGCAAGCGGAACTTACCATTAGCGGCGAGGGGGCATCAAATCACTTCCCGAGACCTCCGATTACGAGAGGGGTTACTGAAGTAACCTCCAGGTTTCCAGTTTCGCGTCTAGAATCTTGGACAAGGGTAATTCTTGTCATTGCGCCCAAAGTTTTGGTTGTTCGCGGCCGGTAGCTTGGTCCTCGCGCAAGCTTTGGCGTCGTTCGTACTGCCTCGGACTGTCCAGCTAATCGTATTCAGCGACATCACACAGTGTCTTTTGTTGTTGTGTGGAACCGTGTCGTTACTGCCCAGGGTGCTAGACAGCAACGGCCGTACCCGGTTGTTCTGGGCCCTGATGACGTTGGGTCTGGCCTTTTGGCTCTCCTATCAGCTCTTATGGACTTACATCGAAGTTGTCTTGCGTCAGGAGGTCCCCCAACCTTTCGTTGGAGATATCGTCCTTTTCCTCCATATAGTTCCGATGATGGCGGCCCTGGCTCTTCAGCCCCACACCCAACAGGACAATCGTACCTCTCGTTTGGGAACTCTTGACTTCGCGCTTCTCTTTATCTGGTGGATCTACCTTTATCTTTTCGCTGTGATTCCCTGGCAATACGCGCGCACAGACGAATTGGCGTATGGCCGAAACCTGAATGCGCTTTATCTCACCGAGAAGATGGTCTTTCTAGTAGGTCTTGCAGTAATGTGGTGGCGAAGCCAGTCCTCCTGGAAGCTCATTTATGCGCAATGGTTTGGCGCCAGCCTGACGTATGCCCTCAGTTCTTACGTAGCGAATTGGGCAATCGAGACACACGTTTACTACTCCGGTAGCCTGTACGATGTGCCCTTGGCTGTCTCCATGTGTTGGGTTACTTTCATAGGTCTGCTGGCGCCCGCCGGGGAATCGGAAAGCGAGCAGACCAAAGCCGTGACCAGCCACGGTGTCTGGGTAGCTCGCCTCGGCATGATCGCCATCTTCTCCCTACCATTGTTCGCCGCATGGTCGATCTTCGACATGACGGCGCCGCCACGGGTACGCAGCTTCCGTATGGTAGTTACGTTAGGCGCCATGATGGTGATGGGCATCATGGTTTTTCTGCGGCAGCACCTTCTGGACCGGGAACTCATTCGCCTTCTGCAAGCTTCACAACGGTCGTTTGAAGACTTAAAGCGTTTGCAGGCTCAGCTCGTACAGTCGGAGAAACTGGCCTCGCTGGGGCAGTTGCTGGGAGGAGCAGCACATGAGTTAAACAATCCGCTCACTGCTATGTTGGGCTACTCCGACCTGCTTACTGCAACATCATTAACGGATGAGCAGCGTGATCTGGCGGAAAAGATGGCACACCAGGTGCGGCGTACCAAAACCCTGGTTTCCAGCTTGCTCAGCTTCGCCCGCCAGGTTCCGTCCGAGAAGACCAAAGTGAATATGAATGCGCTCGCGCAAACGGCGCTCAAGCTCTCGCAACCCCAACTTCGTGCCCGCAATATCGAAGTCCAATCGGAGTTCGCTACCGATCTGCCCCTAGTCATGGGCGACTCCAATCAACTGCTCCACGTTTGTCTCCACATTGCCAATAACGCCATGCATGCCATGGAGGAAGCCGGCGGCCTCCTCACCGTCGCTACCCGGCATGAGAATCATATGGCCGTACTGGAATTTTCGGATAATGGGCCCGGCGCGAGGGAGCCAGAACGGGTTTTCGATCCATTTTACAGCACGCGCCCTGTCGGCCAAGGAGCTGGACTGGGACTCAGCGCCTGTTACGGCATCATCCAGGAACACGCGGGAAGAATTGTTTGCGAGAACCGCGCCGCGGGAGGAGCAACCTTCCGCATCGAACTGCCAGCGGTAAAATCGAATGTTCGCAATCTCTCCATCCGAACGCCAGGCCATTCGCCATCCCGGTCCGCTGAATCCGAAAATCAAACTTGCGCTAGTCTTCCAATTCCGCCGACCCCATAGTTGCTGTCCTCACCGCTGTATCTTACCTGCCGCTTCCCTCCTCTTGAGCTTCCGGTCGAAGAAATCTGTTGTCGCCGTGTAGGCTTTAATCCAGTCCCCCCACAAAAGGAAATCATGGATGTCATCCGGAAATATGAGTTCCTCAAACGCCACGTGGTTGTCACGCAAACGCTGTACCAGATCCACTGTCTGACTGACCGGTACATTGCGATCGTCATCTCCGTGAATGAGCAGCACGGGTGACTTCCAGTGCGAAACCGAGGCGTCGGGAGAGGAGTCGAACGCCAGTTTCGCAGCTTCGGTTGCATCTGGCGCTCCAGGCCGATTTTCCCAATGGCGCAGGAACTCCAACCAATCATGCACGCCATGGAGGTCAACGCCAGCCGCGAATATGTCGGAGTTGCGCGCCAATCCCAGGGCGGTAAGATAACCTCCGTAAGAACCGCCCCAAAGACCTATCTTCTTCGCATCGACCACGGGAAGGGTTTGCAAGAACTTCGCACCCGCCAAAATGTCTTTGTACTCAGAGGCTCCACGCCAACCCGCATTGGCCGGTTCGCGGAATGGGCGGCCATACATGATGCCGAGCCGGTAGTTGACTGAGAGCACCACGTATCCCTGGCTCGCCAGATACTGATTCATCGCGTACGCGTTGTGGTAGTAGTACATGTAGTGGAAGCCAAGAAGCATTTGGCGCATCGGGCCACCGTGCATGAAAATCAGCGCTGGGCCGGGACCACTCCGGCTCTCAGGCACAAAGAGCTGCCCGTGGATTTCGAGGCCGTCATCGCTCTTGAACGCGACCTGCTTCGGTATTATTAGTTGCTTGGATGGAAAGTCGCTGGGCAGCGCAGCGCTCGCGATCATTGTTCTGCCCTGAGGAGCGATCCGGTATGGCATTGCTGGCGCAGTGGCGCTGGATCCCAGACATAGCAGATAGTTTCCCTGACCAGTCTCGACCGGAGCCCATTCGATCGTGTCGCCTTTGGTGACTGCCTGCGGCTTGGTTCCATCCACGCCGACCCGCCACACATGCCGGCGGTCAATGTCATCCTGATTCGACGTGTAGATCACGGACAGGCCGTCGGCACTCAATGCGACGTCCTCGATATCGAATTGTCCGGGCGTGAGGATAGTGGGGAAGCCGCCGCCAGCCGGAATCGAGTACAAGTGATTCCGGCTATCCTGTTCCGACGAGAAGATAATTCGATCCTTGCCGGCGAAAATGAAACAAGCGTCTGCTGAGAGTTCAGGAAACGAATCGTCCGGCTTACTTCCGCTGTGCCAAATTTCCGCTGCCTTTCCGCTCCCCGGATCGGCGACCCAGATTCCCCAAGGCGTGATGCGAAGCGGGATCAGCGGCAACTTCCGCTGGACGCCGGGAATTCGCAGGAATGCGATGCGCCGTCCGTCGAGTGACCAACGCGGTGAGCTGTCGCGATCCGCACTCGGTGCAATATAACGCACTGTGTCTCTGCCGAAATCGTATATAGCAATGAAGCTGTGGTCAGCGCGATTGCTGACGAACACGATTTAGCGTCCATCGGGCGACCATTTGGGATTCGAATTATCGCCGCGCAAATCTGTAAGCTGGTGAGCGGCGGTTGCGCCAGAGACAGGCGCAATCCACAGCTGTTTTTTAGTTGTCCAGACCGCGAACTGCCCATCGGGTGAAAGCTGAATATCTTCACAACCCTCTTCGCCGCATCCCATTTCTCCGAGCAGGCGCGGCTCCCCCCGGTCCACGTCAACTGCCCAGGCCTGCTGTTTGCGGGCCCAGACCCCACTTGTTGGATCGGCCACTCGTCCAGCCTCGTTGGTCTCACTGCCCCGCGCGTAGACCACGGCACGTCCATCGGGAGTGATCCGCACGCTGGCCAGAGGCTGGCCGTCGTCGGCTCCGTAATGCGTTACCTGACGCGCGGCGAAATCGGGCCCATCCGCTACCCAGATATTTCGCACGCCTTTTGTATTAAACGCCCACGCGACGCGAGTGGCATGGGAAGCTGCGACCAGTTCAGAAGGAAAAGGAGAGCTCATGACCTGCTCCAACGTGAAGCTCGCAGGACTTGCTGTATTGGCAAAGGCGCTACAGAGGAGAAGCAAGAGCAGAATCGGCCAGACGTTGACGTGCAATTGATGGAGGAGGAGGCGGTTCATAGGAGCCAAAGCCTATCCCACCATCTCTCGATTGCCAAGTCTGAATACACATCGTGACATGATGTATTTCGCCTCTCGTGAGGACAAAGACTATAATGCGCGGTTCGACATGCTTGTCTCGAGTGCACGTAAACCTGCTCAGTGAAGTCCGGCAGAAGTCATCATTTTTAATAGAAGCCATGGGAGCTTATTGATGCGTCGTTCCGTGCTTGTCGTTCTTGTAATTCTGGCATCCGTCGTACTCTTGGGCACGACCTCCGAAGAACCATCGCCCTTGATGGGATATTCGGCCGAACAGGCCCGCGCAGAACGCAATTGGGAAGGCAAATTCCGCGACATTCCGAAGCAGGACAACCTGCGCGACTACATGAAGCGGCTTTCCGCCCGGCCTCACCATGTTGGCTCGCCGTATGACAAGGACAACGCGGAATGGATCCTCTCGAAATTCAAAGAATGGGGTCTGAACGCCCACGTTGAAAACTTTGACGTACTGTTTCCAACCCCGAAAGAGCGTGTGGTCGAACTGCTCGAGCCGACGAAATTCGTGGCGAAGTTGCAGGAGCCAGTGGTACCGGTGGATCCCACTTCCGGTCAGCAGTCCGAACAACTCCCCACCTATAACGCGTACTCGATCGACGGCGATGTCACGACGCCGCTGGTATACGTCAATTACGGAGTGCCCGACGACTATGAAAAGCTTGATCGGCTCGGGGTCTCGGTCAAGGGTGCAATCGTGATTGCACGCTACGGTGAATCGTGGCGCGGAATCAAACCGAAAGTGGCTGCCGAGCACGGAGCCCTCGGTTGCATCATCTATTCCGATCCGCGCGATGACGGCTACTTCGAAGGTGAGGTTTTTCCCCAAGGCGCGTGGCGTCCGAAAGATGGTGTACAGCGTGGCAGCGTCATGGATATGCCCACCTACCCCGGCGACCCTTTGACACCCGGAGTGGGCGCGACTCCGGATGCAAAGCGGCTCGCGCTAAAAGATGTGAAGACGCTGACCAAAATACCCGTTCTGCCTATTTCTTATGGCGACGCGCAACCGCTGCTCGCGGCGCTGAAGGGGCCCGTCGCTCCTAAGGAATGGCGCGGCGCTTTGGGCAACACCTATCACCTGGGCCCCGGGCCGGCCAAAGTCCACTTAAGAGTGCAATCCAACTGGGACACTAAGCGACTTTACGATGTCATTGTCAAGATCCCTGGCTCCACCTATCCCAACGAGTGGATCATCCGTGGCAATCATCACGATGCCTGGGTCAATGGAGCTCAAGATCCTGTCTCGGGCACGGTCGCCCTCATGGAGGAGGCGCGCGCATTCGGCGAACTCCTCAAACAGGGCTGGAAACCCAAGCGCACGATCATTTACTGCGCCTGGGACGGCGAAGAGCCTGGTCTGCTCGGGTCCACCGAGTGGGCCGAAGCTCATGCTGACGAACTTCGGGAGCACGCCGTAGCCTATATCAACACCGACGCGAATGGACGGGGCTACCTGTTCGCCCTAGGCTCGCACACCCTGGAAAAATTCATGAACGGTGTAGCCCGCGACATCGAAGATCCAGAAAAGAAAATCACCCTTTGGAAACGCAGGCAATTGAAGAACATCGCCGATGCCAAAACACCGGAAGATCGTCAGGAGATACGCCAGCGTGCTGACCTGAGAATCGCTGCCCTGGGTTCGGGCTCGGATTACACTGCGTTCCTCGATCATCTCGGCATCGCCTCGCTCAACCTGGGATTTGGCGATGAGGACGGCGGTGGCATCTACCACTCGATCTACGATGATTTCTACTGGTACACGCATTTCTCTGACACGGATTTCAGTTATGGACGCGCCCTGGCCCAGACCAGTGGCACGGCGGCGATGCGCCTCGCCGACGCCGACCTCCTGCCATATGACTTCACCGATTTTGCCGATACCATTCACAAATACCTGGACGAGCTTCAGAAGCTGCTCAAGGATAAGCAGGACAAAATCCGCGAACAGAACAAAGAAATTGAAGAGGGCGTTTTTACCGCCACGGCAGACCCGAAAGAAAAATCTGTTCCGCCGCCGCGGGAGGGTGTACCCCCATTTTTGGCCTTTGCTCCGCTGCAAAATGCTGCGGACGCTCTCACCCGCAGCGCCGAGCACTACCAGAAGGCCTTAGACAAGGTCACGAAAAATGGTGGTCTGGCACTGAGTAGTGTTTCTTTGGAGGCCGTGAATGCTCAGCTCCTGCAGAGCGAGCGCAAGCTTACCAGTCCCGATGGGCTGCCGGGACGCCCCTGGTTCAGACACATGATCTACGCTCCGGGCTTTTATACCGGCTATGGTGTGAAAACGATTCCGGGTGTACGTGAGGCCATTGAACAGAAAAAGTGGAAGGAAGCGGAAGAGCAGATCGTGCGGGTAGCCGGAATACTGCAGGACGAGGCGGCACTGATAGAGTCGGCCGCAGAGGACATGGAAAAAGCGCAGCCCTGAAAAGACTTTTAAGCGCACAGAACGCACAAGCACCGTGAAGAACGGAGTCTTTGCAATCTTTGCGAGGACTCGCGAACGCTGCGGTTAAAGTCTTTTTGAGCTAAGGCCAAGAGCTAACAGCTAAGAGCTGCTGCCCACTAACTCCAAGGTCCGCTTCAACTGCCCGCAGGCGGCATAAATGTCCCGTCCCCTAGGTCTTCGAATAAACGTCGGCACGCCTGCCGGGACGAGCACCTTCTGGAATGCCCGCACGCGCTCTTCAGACGGTGTTCGGAAATCAATCTCTGGTCCTGGGTTGAGTGGAATGAGATTCACCTTCGCCCGAACACGTCGGATCAGCTCGACGACCTCCTGGGCGTTCTGCGGCGAGTCATTCACTTGTTCCAGCAGAACGTACTCGAACGTTAATCGCTCGCGGTTGCGCAACGGAAATTCTCGGGCGGCCGCCATCAGCTTCTCCAGGTTCCATTTCTTGTTGATGGGCATTAATTTCGTGCGGAGTTCGTCATTCGAAGCGTTCAGAGAAATCGCCAGCTTGGGACGTACCGGTTCCTGGCCGAAGTCGTAGATGCGCGGAACAATTCCGGCAGTCGAAACGGTCATTCGCGACTCAGGAATACCGACGCCTTCCACCAGCAAGTGCACAGCCTTCATGAAGTTCTCATAGTTGAGAAATGGTTCCCCCATTCCCATGAACACCAGATTCACGCGATCCCGGGGTGGAGAAACCCGCTGGTCGTTGAGCACCGCGCAAATCTGGCCAACGATTTCGCCAGCGCTGAGGCTACGTTTCACGCCGAGCAGCGCCGTCATGCAGAACTGGCAATCCACAGCGCAGCCCACCTGGCTGGAAACACAAATCGTAGCGCGCGGCCATTTCGCGGCACTCTTCTCCCCTTCGTCCCCGGCCGGGCTGCCGTCGCCAGCTTCCCCGCCATCGCCCTCGGGCATCCAGACGGTCTCCACGCTTTGGTCGTCGGAAAGAGCCATCAGGTAACGAATCGTGCCGTCTCTCGAAACAAACTTCCTTTCGATCCTGGGTAGTCCGACGGTAAGCCCACCTTCCTCCAAGGTCCGGCGAAATTCTTTTGGGAGCGTCGAGATTTGATCCGCCGACTCCACTCGTCGTGCATAAAGAGCATCAAAGATTTGTCGCGCCCGATAGGAGGGCTCTCCAGCCACTTGGACGATCGCCGCAAGTTCTTGAAGATCAAGACCAAGAAGACCGTTCTGTTTGATTTCCGGCATACCGCGAATGCACCTGAGATTTCTGGAAAGATTCTAGACCGTATTCAGGCCAATTTGTTCTGGAAGAGGTGACTCGGGGCCGTGATTCCGGGGTGTTCAGCTAAGTTGCTGATTCTACAAGAGCAACTTTGGTAACTATGCTCCCAATTCGTGTGTCAGAATATGAGAGGTCTTGTGGTCAGCCTGCCGTATGAGCTTGTTGGGGTAACAGCCATGGTTGAAGAACTTCGAAATATCCATCGCGAACTGTTGCCCAACGGCCTCACCGTCATCACGGAGCAGATGCAGCACATCCGCTCTGTTTCAATCGGGATATGGATCAAAACCGGCTCCCGAGACGAAGATCCTCAGTGGAATGGCATCTCCCATTTCATTGAGCATATGGTTTTCAAGGGAACCAGGAACCGCACGGCGGAACAGATCGCTCGGCAGATAGACTCGATCGGCGGCAACATGGATGCTTTCACGGCGAAGGAATGCATCTGTTTCAACGTTAAAGTTCTCGATGAGCACTTGCCGGTTGCTCTCGACGTACTCAGCGATCTGGTACTCAACCCGGTCTTCGCCGTTGAGGATATCGGGCGTGAGCGCGGCGTCATTTTGGAAGAAATCAAAATGGACGAAGACAATCCCGACTATCTCGTCCATGAGATCTTTACCCAGAACTTCTGGAAGGATCACCCACTGGGCAAACCCATCCTCGGAACCAGGGACACCGTAAGAAAGTTCGAACAGCCCGTGGTCTTGAACTCTTATACGCAGCGTTTCGCTCCGGACAACCTGATCGTAGCGGCCGCCGGGAGCCTGGACCACGGGCGATTCGTGGAACTGGTGGCCGAGCACTTCCAACACATGAAGCCGTTCAAGAACGGCTTCCACTCACAGCCCCCAAGGGTCGTGCCGCGCATTGTCATGCGCAACAAGAAAGCGCTGGAGCAGGTGCAGATCTGCATTGGTGTTCCCTCATATCCCATCGCTCACGAAAAACGCTACGCCTCTTACGTTCTCAATACGCTGCTCGGGGGCGGCATGAGTTCGCGGCTTTTCCAGAATATCCGCGAGCGGCAGGGACTCGCATACGCGATCTACAGCGATCTCAACCCGTACCGCGACACCGGCTGTCTCGGCGTGTACGCGGGAACCTCGCGGGAATCAGCCGCCAAAGTCGTGCGATCGGTGGTATCCGAGTTTCGCCAACTGAAGACCGAGGCCGTCCCGGAAGAAGAACTCCGCCGCGCCAAGGACCAGCTTAAGGGCAGCCTGATGCTTTCGCTTGAGTCCTCTACGGCTCGCATGTCGAATCTTGCCCGGCAGGAGATGTACTTCGATCGTTTCTACGGCTTGGATGAGCTGATCGAGAACATCGAAAGCGTCACCTCGGGCGACCTGCAGGCGATGGCCAATGATTTCTTCCGCGGCGAATTGATCGCCGTCACCGTGCTGGGCAACCTGAACGGACTAAGACTCTCACGCGATCAACTCGCCTGCTGATCCTGCTCCAACTCCAGAATCTAGCCAGGAACCATTCCTTTCACTATCGGCGCAACCCGATCTCATGCAAGATTAACTTCAGCCTGTAACCGCCACACTTTGATGGGAGTTACTCATCGGGGTGGGCCCGCATCTAAGTACAAAAGAACCTTCGACGAGGTGAGGATGGCAAAACGTTCGAAGGCGTGTTGTGGGATCGGAGGATGGCTATGGCACAGGTGATTGTATTTCGGGTTCCAGAGAACTTCCGGAAGAGTAGTAAATGGGTTCCACCGGAGCAACGTGGAAAACTCCTCCAATTTCCTTCTGACCAGAAGAAATCGGCCTAATGCCGACCGGAAATCCTGGCGGAATTGGTCCCCATGTGTCGGCATCCCCTCGCCTGCAGGCGGCTATTAGACGGACTTGGAATTCTTAGCAGTGACCCAAGCCGCTGGTTATTGTGATCCCCTCACAAGCTGGTTTTTCAGTATTCTTGCTGGTCTCGGCGGCGATTTCGAGGCATACTATGCGTCAGTCCATTTGCTTGTGAGCACAAGGCACTCTGCCCATGATTGATGAGAAGTTCGATACCTCGGAAAAAGTCAGCGTGATGGAGTCCGCGGAGCCCGTCGGCGCGCCCGAGTACGAGCCGCGGCAGCGCAAGAGAATGGCGCTCGCTTTGGTTTTGCTGATTGTGGCGCTGGCGCTGGTGCTTATCAAGAACAGGGAGTTCTGGTTTCCATCCTCGCCCGTAGCAGAATCAGAAACGGAAGATCAGGAATCGACTCCAGCGAAGCCTCAGAGTCAGGCGCAAGGGAGCACGCAGCAGAAACATATTGCGCCCGCGAATAAATCCGGGACGAAATCGAAGACGCATAGTGTCCCTGCTCCCAAGAGTGCGGATGTTGAATCTCACTTGGCTCCGGTGATCATGAATCGGGCGGTCCTTCCGCCGCTCGAGGTGGAAGTCGTAGCTGGCGACGAACACCGCACTCTGCGGCCCGGCAGCAATTCAGTCAAGCTGGATCTGCAACCGAAAACGGCCCCTCAAACCGGAAACGGGGGAGAACTGGCCTCGGTTAAAAATCCGGCTGCAGGCAATGAATCCGGCCCCACGACGAATGCCGCCGAGCGAGAACGACTCTCTCCTGAGAGTACCGAGGCCGACCGGGTAAAACTTTCGCCCGATACTGCTCACGCTTTGTCTCGGCCGGTGAACCCCGACTACCCGCTTCTGGCGCGGCAAATGAAGGTACAAGGGTCAGTGATGCTGCAAGCACTGATTGGTCAGGACGGGGGGATCCAAGCCTTACGGGTGATTAGCGGACCTGCCATTTTAGCTGAGGCGGCTCGCGAGGCCGTCAAGCAGTGGCGCTTCAAGCCTTATTATCAGTCTGGACGGCCAGTGGAAACCGAAGCGCGTATCACCGTGAATTTCACTATTTCGACGAACTGATCAGAATCAAGCTATCTTTCATGAGTCCACGATGCGAGACCCGAAAGCTCTCTTCTCACTGACCGCGAAAATATTCGCCACGTGCAGTTTGATTCTGCTCGCTATAACGACCACTTGGGGCACAAAATCCGGTTTCGTTTCGAACGCAGCCACCAGCCAGAACGAAGGGAAGCACGCCATGGCATTTGCCATTTCCAGCAAAGATTTCCAGAACGGCAGTGACATTCCGAAGAAGTTTACGTGCGATGGTCAAGATGTTTCGCCCGACCTCTCCTGGACAGATCCACCGGAGGGCACAAAGACTCTCGCTCTCATCGCCGATGACCCGGATGCACCCGCCGGGACATGGACGCATTGGGTGCTGTTCGATGTTCCCGCCGATACTAAGAACCTTCCCGAAGGCATGAGCAAAGACGAACAACTCCCCAACGGCGCGCGCCAGGGTCGAAATGATTTCCGCAAAATTGGCTACAATGGCCCCTGCCCGCCTCCGGGCAAACCGCACCGGTATTTTTTCAAACTGTATGCTGTCGACTCGATGGTCAACCTGAAGCCCGGTGCTGCCAAGCAGGAATTAGAACACGCGCTGGAAGGTCACACCGTGGGTAAAGCGGAGTTGATGGGTCGTTACAAGCGATAGCATGAATTGAAAAGGCCGCCGCGCAAAGCAGGCGCACCTTTCTCCCCTTTGAAATTGTCCACCAAATTAAACAGGCGTCCCGACTCTTTCGAGTCATGGACGCCCGGGCAGCCCTCCCCCAGAACTGCTCGAACGCAAGACTAAGTGTTTCGCCCAAGTCTGAAAATGGCACGGGTGTGCCAGACGTAAGCCACGAAAGTGCTATGACTGGTAAATTAACTGCGATTGTCATGTTTTGTGCCGAAGCCTGTCACTGAGAGAATTGTCCACTATGTAGTCCACGATAGACTTGGTGCATTGCGCATGGTTCACATTTTTCTGGACTCTTTTCCCATGGCCCGCGATCGTGGGAGCAGATGCCTTGTGTCCTTCGCCTTCCAGGCGCTGGATGGTCG
>Ga0099828_10001384_pt1 | contig 16133 bp, 19 predicted proteins | sample CZO8metaG_2_FD_79338 | JGI IMG/M metagenome (GOLD analysis project Ga0099828, IMG submission 79338) | Vadose zone soil microbial communities from the Eel River Critical Zone Observatory, Northern California, USA - CZOApr15con2H1.8 metaG | ecosystem: Environmental > Terrestrial > Soil > Vadose... | reverse complement strand
TGCCGTTCGTCCGCCGTCAGGCTGCCTGCATACTGCTTCAGGTCGACCTGGGTGAGCACGGTGTCCTCAAAGTTCCGGTCGCCACCGCTTCCCGTACCCGCCATCAAAATCCGCATTGCGCACCCCTAGTTAGCTGGTTTTCTGGATTTGTGCTGTGTGTCGCTGGAGTGCCACATCATGGCGCGTCAGCTTGACTCGGTATCCGGGCCCAGAGACGCAGCCATGGCCAGCTCAAGCAACCTGGTGCCGAGTCTGCGGCCAGCCCATCCCAGGTGCACATACTGGCCCGGCCAGTCACCGTCGAGCCCAGCACCGTGCCGTCATCGGCGAACATGAGCCAAGCCTCCCGCGGCGGGGGACACCGTACAGCCACTTCCGGATGTCATCGTCGGGATGCACCAGCGGCAGAATCTTCGGAACCGCGTGATGGCGAGCGTGCAGGTAAACAGCAGCGGCACTATCCGCATCGGCAGTTATGCCCTGCTGAGCCGTGGTTCGGCGGCGTTCATCTGCCGATCGTCGTCGCGCTGCTACCAACCTTGCAAAGTGCCCGCCGGGGTCGCACGGATCTGCCGCTCGGCGTGCTTCGGGGCAACGGTCGCTAGTCGCAATGCGAGACTTTGATGACTTCGATCTCGCGGACTCCAATCTGGGCGACGTATTCTGCGTTCCGCCTGATGATCGAGCCGACGGTCTCGGCTGCGGCTGACGGATCGTGGGCCTCGCATTGAATGGTGATGACGGCCTCGTCCAGCATGTCCCACAGCACCGTCGGCGGTTGCAAGTAGCCGGTGCGATGAGTGGCGGCGATTGCTGCCTGGAAGTTGGATCGGCGCGCATCGGTCAGGCTCGGGTAGAGCCCGGCTGTCATGCGTGCGGTGACTTCGAACTTGCGCAGCCGCTTGCCGGGCGCCCTTGGTTCCGGGCCGCCAGCGGCGAGCAGCGGCTCGATCGTCTCGGCCAGCCAGACTGGGCCGGTGGCGAGTTCGGCGTCGGGGGCCGGCAGCTTGTGCCTCTCGCGCCACTTCCCGACCAGGCCGGGCTCTGCGTCGAGTGCGCGGGCGATCTCTGAGATCCCGTAGACCTTCAACGGCCACCGCCTCATTTGTTCTGTCGTTACAACCGACAGATTAGCAAGAAACCTGTCGGTACGCCAGACAGATTTATGAGGCCGGACCGTACTTCCGCACATGCCGCTGGTGGGTGCTTGCGCTTCTCTTTGGGGCATGCGCGACCTGCCGGTGGCGCGGATGCCAGGATCAGGCATGGCCCGTCATCGTGACGTCGCGGCGTTCGGCGAGCGCGCGCAACGCTATGACCAGGGCTGGCTCGGGGCTGCATCACCAGATCGCCGACCGCACGGCGGACCTGGCCCTGAGCTGCGTGCCAGCCCCGAAGCACATCCTTGACGTCGGGTGCGGGACCGGCTACCTGCTTGGCCGGCTTGCCGCCCGCGGCCCCGCAGGCCGCTGCCCTGGCCGGAATCGACGCGGCGCCCGGGTGGCCCGGGTGCCTGACCTGCATAAGACCTGCGTCCAGCGCGGCCTGCAGCACTGCAGGCGGGTCGTCCGCGCGCAGTTCAAGCCATGCGCCGAGCCGGGGCTGCTCATCATCTGGTGCGTCGTCGGTGAACTCGATGCTGAGATGCCCGCCGCCGGGAAAGCTGATGACGAGCATCGGCTGGCCGATGCCCGGGAACTCGACCGTCCGCGCCGGGCTGCCGCCAACGACGGTCTCAAATCACCGGGTCAGCTCCTCGCGCCTGTGCGGGCGCGCGAAGATATGCACGTTGCTGCCGAGAGCGATCATGACCTAGCCGGCCCTTTCTTGCTGATTTCGAAGCCAGGCAGCGGACAGCTCCCCAGCCGTCGCATCCTCCCATAAGGCCAGCATCACAAGATCCGCTCATGCCCGTCGACCGGGTGCATGTGCCGATCAGCGCGTACAACGTGTTCTGTGTCGCGCCGGTGACCTTGCGCTGGAGGCGCGGCGCTGCTGCGGCTCTTGGCGCCGCACGACGCGGGCCCGGTCGTCGATACTGGGGCGTGATGGGCAGAGCCAGGGCTGACAGCAGGCAATCCGCGGCTGCCTGCGGTGGGAACCGTGACGGCGTACGCAGCCGCAATCGTCGCGTTCGCCTACGCGTCGGTCAGCCTGTACTGGGCCCTGGGCGGTCATGCCCTGGTCAGCACGGTCGGCGGGTATGCGCAGCAGTTCACCCGCCAGGGGGGGCCCTTGCGGTGCTGGTAGCCCTTGCCGCGACGGTGGCGAAGGTGATCGGTGGTCTGCTCGCGCTCGCCATGGTGCGTCCGTGGGGACGCCTGGTTCCGCGCAGGTGGCTGCTGATCGGTTCCGCCCGGGGCCAGTGTGCTGCTGGTGGCATACGGCGGTCTTAACGTGCTGGCCGGCGCCTTGGTCCTGTCGGATGTCTTCCATTCCGCGGGGAGCGTGGACACGACAGCGTTGCGCTGGCACGTCGGGGTCTGGGACCTGTGGTTCTTGGTATGGGGGATCTTGCTGGCACTGGCTACCGTCGGCCACTGGCAGCGGACAGTAAACCGCAGCGCCGCGTGACAGGGCCGATCTTGGAATCAACAGCTAACGCGCGTCCGGGCTGACAGCCGGTCCATCCTCAATTGCCGCGATGCGGGCGTTCGCCCTGAGGGTCGTCGTGTGGCGGAGCGCCGCGTTAGGGTGCGGCCATGGAGCCGGTGCTTGCTGACGAGGGAGTGGCTGCGGCCTTCGCCCGCGATGGTGTCGTGTGTGTCCGCTCGGTCCTCAGCCCGGCGGAGGTGGCTGTTGCTGCGGCTGCGATCGATGCGGTGCTCGCCAGCCCCGGCCCGCTGGCCCAGGTGGCGAGCCGCCCTGATGACCCGGGTGCTTTCACCGAGGATTTCTGCCGCTGGCGTGAGGTGCATGGGATGGAGCGACTGGCACGGCATTCGCGGGTTCCCGCTGTCGCCGCTGCCGTGATGGGCACCTCGCAAGTCCGCTTCTACCACGATCATGTCCTGGTGAAGGAAGGCAGCACCAGGCAGCGCACCCCCTGGCATCAAGACCAGCCCTACTACAACGTGGACGGTCATGGCGTCAGCGCCTGGATCCCGGTGGACCCGGTACCGGAGGATGGGTGCCTTGAGCTGGTGGCCGGGTCGCATCGCGGCCCCTGGCTCATGCCGCGCACCTTCTTGCGGAGGGAGGCACGCTGGTTCCCCGGGGGAAGCCTGGCGGAGCTGCCCGACATCGACGCCGACCGCAGCGCATTCGACATCCGGCGCTTCAGCCTGGTGCCGGGGGATGCCATCTTCTTCGACTTCCTGACCGTGCACGGAGCTCCAGGGTTTCCCCACCCGGGCCGCCGGCGGGTCTTGTCGCTGCGGTATCTGTCAGCTGACGCCCGGCACGCGCCGCGCGCCTGGCGCACTTCGCCGCCCTTCGACAGCCTGGAGGAACAGCTTCCCGCCGGAGCCCCCATGGACCATCCGCTGTTCCCGGTCGCCTGGCCAGCGTGACACCTGACACGGCGACCGGAGGCAACCCCGGCCAGCTGGCCGGCGGAAACCGGCGGCGACACGGGTGATATCCATGCGCCTGCCAGCCCGGCGAGCGCACCGTCATGCCGCCGTGAGCGCGCTCTCCGGAGGTCGCTGGCCGTCTCCGACATGACGCGTGCTCCCACGTATCGGCCGGAGCCGCCGACCGTCGGTGTCCAGCTAGCACAAGAAATAATCGCAGAAACGGGCCGCCGCCTGTTGCGGTGCCGACGGCCACGCTCGCGCCGGTCCTGGAGGAGGCCATGATGGAGGAATACTTCGCCGGGATGACGACACGCCGGATCAAGCCCGGCACGTTGACTGACTTCGAGAGGGCGTGGCGACCGGACGTGCATCGGGAGGGCATGCTGCGTGCCTACGCGTCCTGGTCTGAGGACGAGCAGCACATCATCGGGGTCTCATGTTGGGCCTCAAAGGTGTCATGCGACGCGTGGCGGACCTCCCAAGCGGAGGCGCGCCGACGTCAGGCGATGGCTCCCCACATCCTTGATGAGCAGGAAGCGTTCTACCAGGGCCGGGAGTTGGCCGTGCCGGGTCGCTAGCAGCGACGTCCGTGATCCACCGCACCGGGCATCACGCACCGTGGCCCTCGGCGACGGCCGACTGCCGAACCCTATCCGCCGTTCTGCGTTGCTGAAGCTCGACTGCCGGTGATCGAGCAGACCGTTCAGATAGGGGCATTCTGCGCGGCGCGTGCCGTGCCGTGGGCACGGGATCGCTGATCTGATTCGTGGGGTGTCCGCCCGACCCGCCCAGGTGACGGTTGGGGTCAAGGGGAATCGGCCCGCCGACAGCTTCGCAGCGGCGGACACCGTCGGCTGGGGACGGGGTCGCCGGCGCACATGCCGTGCACCTCGAATGTTCCTCCAGCGTGCCCTGCGGCCCCCTTGGCCCGCCGGCACTACTTCAGCCTCCCAGGCTCTCCCGACTGGCCCGGGTGCCGTGCGCGACCGGGGCGTTGCATTCGGTCACCGCGGCTCCTCGTTCCGCAACCGCCGCCGGTTTCCCGTCGTCACAAAGGTTGGAGGCCGAGGGTGGCGGGTGCTATCCGCCCGGACGGCCTGGGCGGAGGTGCCCGGTGAGCGGGAACGGCACAACGCGGATGCGCCTGGCCCGAGCGCGTCCCGCCGGTGCCCGGGCGTGGCGCCCCATTTCGAGGAGCGGCGCGGCCTGCGCCACCGTGACGGCTGCCGTGCTAGTGGTGGCGGTCGCGGGATGCGGTATCCGGCCGGCGGCAGGCGCTGGTGGCGCACGTCATGAGCCGGCCCGCGCCGCGCTCACGGCGAGCTTCTGGCTCCCGGGGATTCTGGGCCTAGCCACCGGAGCCAACGAGGCCTGGGTGACCACCGGTAACGCGGTGCTGAGCGTTGACGGGCGCACCGACCAGGCCCGGCAGGTGCTGTCCGACCCGGGTGCGTCGCTGACCGGCATTGCCTTCGGGGCTGGCAGCCTATGGGTGGAAGACGCCGCTGGCGTCCTGCGGGTGGATCCGGTCACCGGCAGGGTCACGGCCAGGATCGGGGTCCGTGCCGCATTGCTCTCCTTCGGGGAAGGGGCGCTGTGGGGCCTAGGCTACTTGGGGGGCGGCGGGCGGCTGGTCCGGATCGACCCGCGCACGAACGCGGTGCGGACCTTCCCCCTCCCGCCGGGCAAGACCTGGGGCCTGGCGGCGGGCGAGGGTGCGGTCTGGATCTCGGTGGCCATGCCGCCGTCGGCCGGGCTGCTGCGCGTCGACCCGGCCACCGGGCGCGTAGCGGCGCGCGTCTCGGGGGATCACCTGTTCGGGCAGGTCGCCGTGGGTGATGACGCGGTCTGGGCGTCCGACGGGGCAGCGGTATCACGAATCGACCCGCGGACAGACCGGGTGACGGCGACGGCCCCACTGCTGTCACCGCTTCCCGCTTCCGGCCCTTCGCCGGTCCTGAACGGGTCGGGCCTGCTGGCCGCCGCGCCGGGAGCGGTCTGGGTGACCAGGGCGCCGGACACCCACCATGCGAGCGTCCTGCGCATTGACCCACGCACCGGCCGTGTCTCCGGAGCCGGTCTGCCGGTTGGCCGCCAGCCGCAGGCCGCCGCGGCGTCGGGCACCACGTTGTGGGTGGTGACCGCCCACGGCCTGACCCGGATCGACCTGGTCACCTGCGCCCACGGCCGGTGTCCCCGGCCGGCGCCACCGGCCTCCCTCCCCGCGGCCCCGGCGCCGGTGTGGCTGGATTCGCTGCAGATGGTCTCGGCCGAGGATGGCTGGGCGCTGGCCTGGACGAAGAACCCGGCCGCGCCCGTGCCCGCGGCGCTGATGCCCGTCCGCACCACCGATGGCGGGCACACGTGGGCGCCCGTGACACCCACCCAGGCCAAGCCGCTGCTGACCTCGGCCGCGGCCGGCAGTTACGCGGTCCTGCTTGCCGTCTCCCCGGGCCGGGCATGGCTCGCGGTGACACGCGCCCGCCCCGGTGCCCGGCCGGCGGTGACGGAGGTGTTCGGCACCGCGGACGGAGGACGTTCCTGGACCGGGTCGGCACCGATCCACGGCCCCGGCGTCGCCCGCTGGCTCGGCTTCAGCGACCCCGCGCATGGCTGGCTGGTGCAAGACCTCGGCGCCGCCATGGGGAACAACCCGGTGCGGCTCTACCGCACCAGCGACTCCGGCCGGCACTGGTCGCTGATCGCAGCAAGCCCGCTTCAGAACCAGGCCGGGGCCAGCCGCGGCACGCTGCCCAGCGCCTGTGACAAGACCGGGATCGCGTTCGCGACACCCACCGACGGCTGGCTGGCAAGCGCCTGCTTGTCTCTCGCCGGGGCGGTGCTTGTCAGCCACGACGGCGGGGTGGACTGGGCACCCCAGGCGCTGCCGCTTCCCGCAGATGCCTGCATGCCGGGTTTCTGCCTCGTCTCCCCGCCGCAGTTCTTCGGCGGCACCGGCTTCCTCACCATCGACCATGGCGGGAAGGCTCCCTACCTGCTGATCAGCCACGACACCGGCACCACCTGGCAGGCGGCGGCGGTGCCGCGGGCCGCCGGGCCGGCCGGCACCATCCAGTTCTTCAGCACGCGGCAAGCGCTGCTGATCTCCGCGGCATCCCAGGACACCCCCGGCCGGGTGTTCTACCTGACCTCCGATGGCGGCCAGACCTGGACGCCGGTCCGCCAGGGACTCCGCTTCCAGCCCGGCATGACCGTGGACTTCGCCAGCCCGCAGGCTGGCTTCGCCTGGAACAGCGAAACCTCCGGCGCACCGCCCATCTACGCCACCACCAACGGCGGCCGGACCTGGACCTGGTACCTTCCACAGCTTCTGCAAGGCCAGCGCTAGAGCTTCGGCGGCACGGCGAACAGGTAGGCTTCCGGCACGCCGTTGAGAAGAGTCCGGGTCATCCCGGCGGCATCAAGCTGACCACGGACGGCATGACCCGCTGTCGGCACGGCAAACCGGACACGCCGAGCCGCGGCCCATATCGCAAGATCTCCAGCTGACGGCCGGCCGCCCAGCCCGTGAGGCCAGGCCCCCGAGCAAGGGCTCCCCCGGATCTGCCCACCCGCGGCCACCAGAGGCTGCCCGGAGGCACCCAGCTTGATCACGGAACGTGACCCGGGCACAGGGCACGGGCACGCCGGATTCGCCGCTATGGTCGACAGCCTGCCGTCAGCACGGGTGCCTCAACTGCGTTCGGAACTGGGTCTTGCACTGTGACGGGGAACCTGCCGGGTGGCTGCGGCGTCGAAGAAGCATGGTGCGGGTTATGGGCACCGGCTGCCGGGTGCGCGCTTGCGAGGCCGTGCGAGAGCGGGTGCGGAATGCGGCTGCAAGGGCGGTGGGCGTGCTGGCTGGCCTTGCTGCGGTGTCGCTGGCGGTGGGGGCGTGCGGCACGACCCGTGCCGGGGGTCACGAGCGGGCAACCGGCGGCCAGGTGGGGGGTTGCGTCACGACCGTGCGCGGGGTCGTGCCCGCCGTGGGGTCGCTGGCCGCCGGTTGGCTGCCGGCGGGCTTTCGCCGGTTCGCCGGGGGCCAGCCGGGTTCGGCGCTGCCAACGGTGAGCTACCGGCTGGCGACGACCCGCCTGGATCCTCCCCGGTTGTCGGTGAGCGCGTCCTATGACCGCGGGCGGCTAACCCGGTTCGTAGGTGGCTGGGCGGCGGGTGTCCGGGTCACGGTGCAGGGGCACCCGGGCCTGCTGGAGACCGGCCCGCCGATGCCGCAGGGCAGCGGGGTGTTCTGGAAGCCCAGCGGCAAATACCTGCTGAGCGTGACCGGGTACAAGGTGCCGGGCCCGGTTGTGCTGAGAGTGGCCCGGCAGGTCTCGTTCCGCCCGCCGGGGCTGGTGTGGCTGCCGGTGGCTCCGGGGCGGGTCATCACCCGCCGGCAAGCGGCCGCCGACGCCCGGCGGGCCGCCCACCTGCCGTCGGCGGCCGCGGCGGCCAAGCTGACCTCCTGGACCGAGGTCAGCGCCCTGCTGCAGGCAAGCCGGCCCGGCGAGAGGGCGCTGGCGGTACCGGGCGTGGTGAGCGGCGCACCGTGGCGGCCGGTGTGGGCGGTGTTGCTGACCAGCAAAGCCGCCGGGGCGGCAGGGCAGGCGGTGCTGGTGGTGATCGACGCCGCCTCGGGCCGGCCGGAGGCGGTGGCCGGGGTCGGTACCCGTCCGGCCTGGTTTGCGGCCTTGACCGACCGTGACCCGGCGGCGGCGCACGGGTGCCCGGGCGGGTCGACCGCCCGGCTGCCGTTTGGCGTGCTCACCCGGGGCGAGCAGGCTTACACCGTCGGCAGGCATCCAGTTCCCGGAACCGGCCAGGCCCGCACATCGGTGGACCTGATCCTGTCCACGGTGCGTGCGGTCAACCACGCCGACCCCGGCCTCTACGGTGGCTGCGTGCAGCAGGACTGTTCCCTGCCCCAACTCGTCTGGGTGACCGCCGAAACGGTGCACGCAGCTCCGGGCAAAACCGTGGCATGCCTGCCCGGGTTCGTGTCATATCCATCGGGCTACCGGCCTAAGCAGGTCAGGCAGTACTTCCTCATCAGCGTCCCAGACAACCAGGGCGTCGGATGCGGCGCGGTCCCCGGCTGGATCGCCAGGCTGCAAGACCTGGCGCCACCGTCTGGGTGACACTGGCCAAGCGGCCAAGGGATTGACGGCCACGGCCCCTGCTGCCTGCCCCGCATAGCCGGGGCCAATTACCCCGTCCCACACTCGTCGTTTCAGTACCGGCTCACCTTCGGCCCCAAGGTCACACCATGTGACAGACGCCTCGCCCGCTTGACGCGCCGCACCGATACGGGCGCCAGCCCAGCCGAACGGCATCATCGCGCAGGCTGCACCGAACCGGAAGTTCCGCGCCGCTTGGCTGCGCACGGAAACGGTGTTTCGCATAGGGCACCCCGGTGAGAAACTTCACCGGGCGGGGTATATGGGACACCCTTGAGCGGGCAGCCTTCCGCACTGGCAACGTTCCCGTAAGGGTCGCTGATCGAGACGTACGAACGAGACCGTGATGGATCACTCGGATCGGACCGCGGCCGAGAGCAAGGGGAGCAGCAGCCGGTCAGAGACATCGCCCGTCCCCGGCCTGTTCTGCCTCGCCCTGTGGCCGACGCCGCGCAGGAGCGCTGCTCCTGCTAGTTCGCTACTGGCGGGCGAGTTCCCCGGTCTGCTCGGCGGTGGCGGCCCAGCTGGCGAGCAGTTTGAGGCTGTCGGCTGCGGGGGTGCCGGCTGGCGCGGTGTAGACGAGCAGGGTGAGCCCGGGGTAGGACGGGAACTCCATGGCTTCGAAGTTGAGGTCGAGGGCGCCGACGACGGGGTGGTGGAGCTTCTTGTGGCCGGTGCGGTGGAAGCGGACGTTGTGGGCGGCCCATCGGTTGCGGAAGTCCTCGCTGCGGGTGGAGAGTTCGCCGATGAGCTCGATGAGTTGCTTGTCGTGGGGGTTGTGTCCGGCTTCAGAGCGGAGCATGGCGGCGATGTCGTCGGCGGCGCGTTCCCAGTCGGTGAAGAAGTCGCGGGAGGCGGGGTCGAGGTAGACGAAGCGGGCGTTGTTCGCCGGGCGGCGGGGGTCGGCGAGGACCGGCGCGTAGAGGGCCCGGGCCATGCGGTTGGCGGCGAGCATGTCGTGGCGGGCGTTGCGGACCCACGCGGGTGCTTCGGTGATGGCGTCGAGGACTTGCTGGACGCCGTCGGTGACACCGGTGGGTTTCGGGCGCCGCTGCCGGGCCGGTGCGGGTTGTGCGGCGCGGGCGAGGTCGAACAGGTGGGCGCGTTCGGCCTCGTCGAGTTGTAGCGCGCTGGCGACACCTTCGAGGACGGCGCCGGAGGCGCCGGAGAGATTGCCGCGTTCCATGCGGATCTAGTAGTCGATGCTCACGCCGGCGAGCAGTGCGGCCTCCTCGCGGCGCAGCCCCTTGACGCGGCGGTTGCCACCGTAGGCGGGGAGGCCGGCCTGCTCTGTGGTGATCCGCTCGCGCCGGGAGATGAGGAACTCGCGGACCTGCGCTCGGTTGCCGGCTCGGTTGTCCATGACAGCCAGGGTAGGCGCGCCCCGCGGCGCGAAGGAGGTACTGCCGTTACCTGGAAGAGCAGGCACTCCCCGCGGGCCGCGGTCGCGCCTTGACTGGGTGACGTGACCACACCGACCAGCACCACCGCGAGCCCGCCGGCGCTTCTCGCGTCGGCTGGTGGCCGCCACACGAGGGCGATCCTGGCGATCGTCCTGATCAGCTACTTCATGATCCTGTTGGACAACTCGATCATCTTCACCGCGCTGCCGAAGATCCACACGGCGATGCACTACTCGCCGACCGGGCTGGCGTGGGTCCAAGACGCCTACACGCTGGTGTTCGGCGGGCTGCTGCTGCTCGGCGCCCGCGCCGGTGACCTGCTCGGGCGCCGGCGGGTGTTCGTGTTCGGGCTGGCGGTGTTCGCGCTCGCGTCGCTGCTGGTCGGGATCACGCCGACCGGGTGGTGGCTGATCGCCGCGCGAGCGCTGCAGGGCGTGGGGGCGGCGATCGTGGCGCCGTCGTCGCTGTCGCTGCTGACCGCCAGCTTCCCCAGGGCGAGGGACGGGCGAAGGCGGTCGCGCTGTACGGGGCGACCGCGGGCATCGGGGCGAGCCTGGGGCTGGTGATCGGCGGCGCGCTCGCGGACTGGGTGTCGTGGCGGGCCGGGTTCTTCCTCAACGTGCCGATCGGCGCAGCGATGATCGTCCTGACCCCGCGCTACCTGCCCGAGACCGTCCGCCGTCGCGGCCGCCTTGACCTGGTCGGCGCGCTCAGCGCGACCCTCGGCGTCGGCGCGGTGGTGTTCTCGATCATCCACTCGGCCGACTCGAGCTGGACGTCTCCGGTGACCGTCGCGACGCTGGCAGCCGGCGCGATGCTGCTGCTGGGGCTGGTGGCCAGCGAGCGTCGGGCGGCGCAGCCGATCATGCCGCTGGGGCTGTTCGGCAGCCGGGACGCGCCGGCGCGTACCTCGCCCGGTTGCTCTACCTCGGGGCGATGATCGGATTCTTCTACTACACCACCCAGTACCTGCAGGCAGTGCTCGGGTTCAGCGCGTTCGCCGCAGGTGTCGCGTTCTTCCCGATGACGGTCGTCAACTTCGCCGTCGCGATGGCCATCCCGCGCCTCACTGCCCGGGTGGGGCAGGCGGTGCCGCTGGCCGCCGGCGTCGCGCTGACGCTGGCCGGGATGGTGTAGTTGAGCAGGGTCCGCACGAGCAGCTCGTACTGGGAAGCGGTCGCGCTGCCGATGCTGCTCACCGGCGCCGGACAGGGGCTGGCGTTCGCACCGATGACCTCCGCCGGGATCGCCGGTGTCGGCGCCGAGGACGCGGGCGCGGCCTCGCGTCTGGTGAACACCTTCCACCAGCTCGGCATGGCCCTCGGTCTCGGCCTGCTGATCGCGGCATCCGCTCACGCCGGCCACAACCTGACCTCACCCGCCGCGGTGCTCACCGCGCACGTGAACACCGCTCTGGCCACCGGCAGCGTGCTGCTCGCGCTGTGCCTCGCGGTCACGCTCACGCTCATAGTGCCCGTCGAGCTGTCCGCCCGCCGCGGCCGCCGCGCCACAACCGTTCCCGCTGCTGCGGCGGCCAAGCCCGCGCCAGTCGCGGCGGCCGCTGCCCGGGACTGGCCAGCACGCGACGAAGGGATCGCATCATGCAGAAGCTGACCGCACCGGCCACGGCGAAGGGACCCGCCGAGACCTTCACCGGCGAGGTCTGGTTCGACCAGATCTATCGCGGCAACCAGCCGGCGCGGGCGCGGGTGAACGCCGTGCACTTCACCCCCAGCGCACGCACGAACTGGCACGTCCACGCCGTTGGGCAAACCCTGCACGTCACCGAAGGCACCGGCATCGTCGCGACCCGGGACGGCACGGTGATCGTGATGCGGCCCGGCGACACCGTCCACACCCCGCCTGGCGAGTGGCACTGGCACGGCGCGGTCAGCGACCGGTTCATGACCCACCTCGCGATCTGGGACGGCACCGGTGCCCCGGACGCCGGGGAAACCACATGGGGCGAGCCGGTCACCGACGGCGAGTACCAGCACGCCCAGCAGAACTGAGTCCGGCGAGGAAGACCACGACGATGACGATGACGAACCCGCAGCAGACCCCCGCCCAGCGCCTGGTCGGAGACTTCGCCCCAAGCTGGCCGAGCTCACCGACGACGTCCTGTTCAGCGACGTCTGGGCCCGCCCCGACCTCAGCCCCCGTGACCGCAGCCTGATCACCTGCGCCGCTCTGGTGACCAACGGCGGCACCGAGCAGCTGCGCAGCCACCACGCCATCGGCAAGCAGAACGGGCTCACCGAGACCGAGCTGAAAGAGGCGATCATCCACCTGGCGTTCTACGCCGGCTGGCCCCGCACGATGTCAGCGATCACCGTCGCCAAGAACATCCTCGGCACCTCGGAGACCGGACAGTGACCGCGGCGCCGAGCGCGACCTGGACGGCTGGCGAGCTTCGCCGGGCCGGCGCGGCCGAGGAGTTGCAGATTGCCTCGCGCCGTAGCGACGGGTCGCTGCGGCCGTTCGTGACCATCTGGGTCATGCGGGTCGGCGACGGCCTCTACGTCCGCTCCGCCTACGGCACCGACAACCCGTGGTTCCGCCGCGCGAAGGCCAGCGGCACCGGCCGGGTCCGCGCCGGCGGTATCGAACGCGACGTCACATTCACCGCCCCGGATGGCTACGCCGCGGTCCACGCGGACATCGACGCGGCCTACCACGCCAAATACGACCGCTACGGCCCGCAGATCGTCGGCAGCGTCGTCGGGCCCCATGCCGCTCCCGGCACCCTGCGCCTTGCCCCGCAGCACTGACCCTCCAGCGAAAGAGAGCACCCCGTGCAGTACACGAAACTCGGCCGGTCCGGGCTGACCGTCAGCCGCCTCGCGCTCGGCTGCATGAGCTTCGGCGACACCACCCGAGGCTTCAACGACTGGGCCCTCGACGACACCGCCGCCGAACCCATCTTCCGGCAGGCCGTCGAAGCCGGCATCACCTTCTGGGACACCGCCAACGCCTACGGCTACGGCACCTCCGAGGAGATCGTCGGCCGCGCGATCCGCACCTACACCCGCCGCGAGGACGTCGTGCTCGCCACGAAGGTGTTCTTCACCATGCACGACGGCCCCGGCGGATCCGGGCTGTCCCGCAAGGCGATCATGGAACAGCTCGACGCCTCAATGACCCGGCTCGGCACCGCCTACGTCGACCTCTACCAGATCAACCGCTTCGACCCCGCGACCCCGGTCCAGGTGAAGACGCAGGCCCTGCACGACGTCGTCAAGGCCGGCAAGGTCCGCTACCTGGGCGCCTCGTCGATGCACGCGTGGCAGTTCGCGAAGATGCAGTACACCGCCGACCTGCACGGCTGGACCCGGTTCATCTCGATGCAGAACCAGTACTCGCTGATGCAGCGCGAGGACGAACGGGAGATGTTCAGCCTGCTCGCCGACCAGCACGTCGCCAGCATCCCGTGGAGCCCGCTGGCCAAGGGACGGCTCGCCCGCCCGTGGGGTGAGCAGACCACACGCAGCGAAACCGACTCCGTGGCCCGCTGGGTGCTCCCGCACGACGACAAGCCGATCGCCGACGCCGTCCAGACCATAGCGGCCGACCGTGGCGTGCCAATGGCGCAGATCGCGCTCGCCTGGGTGCTGCGCAACCCGGTCGTCGCAGCCCCGATCGTCGGCGCGACCAAACCCCAGCACCTCGCCGACGCGATCGGCGCCCTCGACATCACCCTCACCGACGCCGAAACCACCCAGCTCGAGCAGCACTACACGCTGCGCGAACCCACCGGCTACTGACCACTCACCCCGGCCACTCCGGAGGAAACCTTCATGCGTGCCACCTACATGTACGGCGCCGGCGACGTCCGCGTCATCGACGTCCCCCACCCCGCGATCAAGCACCCGGCCGACGCGCTCGTGCGCGTCGTCCGCTCCTGCGTCTGCGGCTCGGACCTGCACCCCTACCACTCCATGCCGGTGACCCCCGAAGGGGCGTCGATGGGGCACGAGTGCATCGGCGCCGTGGAGGACACCGGTAGCGACGTCACCACCGTCAAGAAGGGCGACCTGGTGATCGCGCCGTTCGCGTGGTCCGACGGCACCTGTGACTTCTGCCGTGAAGGCCTGCAGACCTCCTGCCGTCACGGTGGCTTCTGGAACGCCGGTGACGTCGGCGGCCTGCAGGCCGAGGCCGTGCGGGTCCCGCTCGCGAACGGCACCCTCGTGCCCGTCCCGGTCGGCGGGGACTCGCCGCTGATCCCATCGCTGCTGACCTGTCGGACGTGTACGGCACCGGCAACCACGCCGCCGTCAAGGCCAGCGTGAGCGCCCGCACGAGCGTCACCGTGATCGGCGACGGCGCCGTTGGCCTGATGGCCGTGCTGTCCGCCAAACGGCTCGGCGCCGGACAAGTCATCCTGATGGGCCGGCACACCTCCCGCACCGACCTCGGCCGCGAGTTCGGCGCCACCGACGTCGTCGCCGAACGAGGCGACGACGGCGTCGCCAAGGTCCGCCAGCTCACCGGCGGCGACGGCACCCACGTCGTGCTCGAAGCCGTCGGCCACATGCCCGCCTACGAACACGCCATCGGCATCGTCCGCGCCGGCGGCGTCATCAGCCGCGCCGGCGTCCCGCAGTACGAACAGGCCCCCGTCGGGTTCAGCAGCCTGTTCGCGCCCAACATCACCCTCACCGGCGGACCCGCACCCGCCTGCGCCTACATCGAGACCCTGCTCCCGGACATCCTCAACGGCACCGTCGAACCCGGGAAGGTGCTCGACCGCGAGATCACCCTCGACCAGATCCCGGACGGATATAAGGCGATGGATGACCGCACGGCTCTCAAGGTGCTCGTCCGGCCATAACACGGCCGTGGCCCGCGTCCGCAAAGGGATCGCCTACCGGGACGGCTGCGTCCCGATGACCGCGTCGGGCACCCCAGTGGCTGCCGGAGCGTTCACGGTCACAAGCAATCCGCACCGGGACCAACCGCGGCGGGTGCCGCACGACTCCGCCGGTAGGGGCCAGCGCTGAGGGCCGCCCAGAACGGGCCGATCTGTGCTCGATACGGCAATGGCGACCGCCCTCTGGGGACGTAAATAATCGGCGCGAAGCCACGACGCCCGGCTCCGAGCAGATCGTCACCTTCCGTAGCCGGGTTGCCTTCCCTGATGACTAGCGGCACCCGGGCTCGCGGGTCCCGCGAGCGGCCGGCAGACCGCTGCCTTTGCGGCCGCCGCACCCACCGCACCTGCGGCGGCGCGTCCAGGCCCGGAAACTTCTCCGCGTATTCTCCGTGGCCCGGCTCTCTCGTGCCGGGCAAGGGACGAACGACACGCTGACCTGCAGGAACTGCGTAGCATGGCGAAGGCATCCGAGCGCGCGGATCACTCCCTGGTTAGTGAGGGAAACGAAACAGGCACTGGCTCTGAGCTGCGGTTTTGCGTGGTGGCAGGTGTTGGGTTCGAACCAACGTAGGCTAAGCCGACGGTTTTACAGGGAACACCCGCCACGGCGCTAAATTAGCTCTGAGCTGCGACGACATGAGCAACGGGGTTTCCGCCTCTCTCGCTCAACCGCTACTCAGCCACGAACATCCGCCAAGCCCCGCTCTCAGCCGGACGGCGCCGGATTCGGGCATAGGGCTGCGAAGGGATGCGGACGGCGGTCATAGGCGTCACCGACCGCGGCCGGAATACAAGGCAGGGAGTTGCCTGGGTACTGATACCTGCAGGTTCAGCGGGCTGTCCGTTTCCTGAGCGGCGGGCTTTACGGTGGTGAGCGTGAGCGAGATACTCGCCGACGGCGAGGTGCCTGCGGCGGTGGCCGGGGAACTCGCGCAGCTCCGCGCGGAGAACGCGCGGCTGCGCCGGTTGCTGAAGCTGACCCGGACAGAAGCGGCGCCGCCGGAGGCGGCGCAGGCCGGGTTCTTCGAGGCGCCGCCGGGCCCGGTTCATGCGGGATCGCCGGCTGAGGCGAAGGTCGCCTTGTTCGGCGCGCTGTTCGCCGCCCGTACCGACGTCTACGCGATCCGGTGGGAGAACGCCCGCAGCGGGAAGGGAGGCT
>Ga0099828_10001379_pt1 | contig 16142 bp, 10 predicted proteins | sample CZO8metaG_2_FD_79338 | JGI IMG/M metagenome (GOLD analysis project Ga0099828, IMG submission 79338) | Vadose zone soil microbial communities from the Eel River Critical Zone Observatory, Northern California, USA - CZOApr15con2H1.8 metaG | ecosystem: Environmental > Terrestrial > Soil > Vadose... | reverse complement strand
GCTTTGTATCCCGATGCCAAGACGGCGGTGGAGATGAAAGCGCCCGCTATGAAGCTGACCATGATCATCGAGTCAACCCAGGATCCCAGCTTTATTCCACGCCTGATCCCGCTATTGGTGAATGAATCACTTTCGCAGATTCTGGAAGAGCCATTTGTCGCCTCGCTGCTGCCGCCACTCATGAAGGGCGATGAGGCATCGGTCAATATTCTGGAACAGAGGACGGAAGCGAAGGATGGCGTCGTATATTTCGATGTGACGGACCAGGATCTTGAGGGCTACAACAAATTCATCCCTTACTATCTGCATCCCGACTGCGTCTACAGCGTGGGACTTAGCAAGAGCAGTTTTCGTGTCAAGGTTTCTGTCGGCTCCAATCCATGGGCGAGGGCGGATCGTCTGGTTAATCTCGCCCGGATCTGCGAAAGATATGGTGGCGGTGGTCACGCTCGTGTAGGCGCCATTTCTTTTGACGTCAAGCAGAGCGAAGCCGCCCGCAAAGCCGCCCGAGAGATCGTAGACGAACTGCGCGCCAGCGTACGTGAACAGCGGGCCGGGATTCCGCCGAAATAGCGCCCTCCCACAACCTCCGCAAGATCAGCTATCCTGAGATGCGAGGACCCTGCGACCAGCTAATCCTTGGGGCACGGGTAACTAGCCAGAGTTTTTAATTGCCATGCGCCTTATTCCCCGCTCTCAAACCCCCACGATTCATGACCCTCACTGGAAAGGGTTGCGGGCAGTCGCCTTGCTGGAACTTGCCAAGGGAGTCCTCGTCCTGCTGGCGTATTTCGGATTCATCTCACTGATGCATCGCGATCTGTGGGAGGTCACCGAAAGCATGCTGGAGGCGCTGCATATCGATCCCGACCGCTACGTCGGACAAGCCTTTCTCCATTTAGCCGACCGAATTACCGATATGAAGTGGTGGACCATCGCGGCGGTTGTGGCCGCGTACACCAGTTTGCGTTTCATCGAAGCCTACGGCTTATGGAAGGCGCGGGCGTGGGCAGAATGGATAGCTCTTGTTTCGGGAAGCCTTTATCTACCCTTCGAGATTTATGAACTGGCCCGTAAAACTACTCTTATCCACGGTGCCGTTCTTCTGATAAATATTGTGATCGTCCTATATATGCTGTACTTACGCACTTGGGGGCGCACAGAGGGACGCCCGGAGTACCAGCCAGGAGACTAGGACCGGCTTAGATAAAGTGGGTGGCCAAGACTTAGCCTTGCCCACCCAATTCCCGCACAATGTTACCCACGAATGATTTGGCGTCACCGAACAACATCAACGTTCTATCGAGATAGTAGAGAGGATTATCGATTCCGGCGAATCCTGGGCTCATGCCGCGCTTGATGACCATTGCGGTACGGGCCTTGTCCACATCCAGAATCGGCATACCGAAGATGGGGCTGTTTGCGTCGGTGCGGGCAGCGGGATTAGTCACATCGTTCGCGCCGATGACCAGAGCAACATCGGTTTGGGGAAAATCGCCGTTGATCTCGTCCATATCCAGTAGCCGGTCGTAAGGGATGTCCGCTTCGGCGAGCAGAACATTCATGTGACCGGGCATGCGGCCCGCTACTGGATGGATAGCAAACCGCACGTCCACCCCGCGTTTGGAGAGAGCGTCGTAAAGTTCTCGTACCTTGTGCTGCGCCTGAGCGACGGCCATGCCATAGCCGGGTACAACGACAACCTTGTTCGCTGCCGACAAAATCGCGGCCGCTTCTTCCGCGGTCGCGCTGCGTACCGTCTTCGCTTCCTGGTCGGTTGCTGCCGACGTCTGCACCTGACCGAAAGCTCCGAAAAGAACATTGGTGAACGAACGGTTCATCGCCTTAGACATGATGACCGAGAGAATGAGACCAGAAGATCCGTCGAGCGCTCCAGCGATGATGAGGAGCTTGCTGTCGAGTACGAAACCCATCGCCGCAGCGGAAAGTCCCGCGTAGGAGTTGAGCAGAGAAATGACGGTCGGCATATCTGCGCCACCGATTGGGACCACCATGAGAATGCCGAGTAGTAGTGGGATGCCGATCATTCCCGGAAAGAGCTGTTTGGCGCCGGGATGTAACACCAGATACGCTGCCAGCCCGATAGAAATTGCCAGCAGTGACAAATTGACGAAGTTTTGTCCTCGATAGGTGAGCGGGCGCTGCGGCAAGACCTCTTGCAGTTTGCCGGCCGCCATCAGGCTGCCAGTAAACGTCAGCGAGCCGAGGATCACCTCCAGAGAGAGAACTGCCATCATGAAACGCGGCACGTCGGGCGTTCGCAAATAAAACTCCGCTGTTCCCACCAGCGTGACGCAAAGTGCGCCAAAAGCATGACTCAGTGCCGTACGCTGCGGGACAGCAGTCATTTGCACAAGCCCGAGCGGAACGCCGATACCCGCCCCCACCACGAGCGCGATGGCGATCCATTTGTAGTCCACAATGCCGTGATGCAACAGGGTGCCGGCGATTGCCAGCACCATGCCGATCTCTCCTGCCCATACACCTCGGCGCGCGGTGGCGGGAGAACTCATCCATTTCAGCGAGAAAATGAACAGGGCGCTGGCAAGCAGATAGATGACTTCGATGATTTGCTGACTTCCGGCGAAGGTCATCATGGCTTCGTCGGATGGCTGGTCTTAAACATCTTGAGCATGCGGTCAGTGATCAGAAAACCGCCAACCGCGTTGCTGGTTGCGGCGATCACAGCGACTACACCCAGTGCGGTGGAAAATGTGCTCTTGTGCTCGCCGACAAGGATAATCGCGCCCACCACAGCGATGGCATCCAGTGCATTCGTCAATGACATGAGCGGGGTGTGAAGCAAGGGGGAGATACGCCTGATGACTTCGAATCCAATGAAAGCCGCGAGCATGAAAATAAAAAGCGCATCAATCAGGTTAGAACCCATCTGTCCTCCCAGCGCGCATTGCTAACTCTTGTCGCCAACTCAATAACATCAAGACTGATGGCATAATGAAGCAACTACGCACTGCTTTGCGTGACCAAAGCCGAAAGCGAGAAAAACTCTCGCACCCTTTGATTGACTATCTCTCCATCACGTGTCACCAACGTCTCGCGAATGATTTCATCCTCCAGATTCAAATTCAATCTGCCATCCTTGAGCAGGTGCAGAAGGAACGCTGAAATGTTGCGCGCATACATTTGGCTGGCATGGTAAGGAACGCCGCTAGCCATATTAATCGCCCCGATGATAGTGACACCGTGCTCGACTATGGTTTGACCAGTGCGCGTCAGTTCGCAGTTCCCACCACGTTCGGCCGCTAAATCCAAAATTACTGAGCCCGGAGCCATGCCTCTAACCATTTCTTCGGTGACCAAGACAGGAGATTTCTTGCCGGGAATTACAGCCGCAGTGATCACCACATCGCTCTCGCGCACCACACGACCCAGAAGTTCACGCTGTCGCTGGTAGAAACTCTCGTCCTGAGGCCGCGCGTAACCGCGGGCGTCTTCGGCGTCCTTGGCCTCGATGGGAAGTTCCACGAACCGCCCTCCCAGACTCTGCACCTGCTCTTTCGCCGCTGGACGCAGATCGTACGCAGAAGCCACTGCGCCCAATCTACGGGCGGTCGCGATGGCTTGCAGCCCGACTACGCCCGCGCCAATAACGAAAACCCGTGCGGGCGTGATGGTTCCGGCAGCGGTCGTGAGCATGGGAAAAATTCTGGGTAGCCTGTCAGCGGCGATCAACACGGCTTTGTAACCACAAATCGTCGCCATCGAAGAGAGTGCGTCCATGCTCTGGGCCCGTGTCGTCCGTGGAACCAATTCAACTGAAAAGGAGGTCACCTTCGTGTCCGCAAGCTCCTGGAGCATTTCAAGCGATCCCAGAGGCCGCAGGAACCCAATCAGGATTTGCCCCGGCCGGAAGAGCGAAAGGTCTGCTTGGCCGGTAACGTCATTGGATCCGTAACACAAGATCTGAACAATAATGTCAGCCGTAGCGAAAACGGCAGCACGTTCAGCGAGAATCTTCGCGCCCTTCTCGACGTAATGAATGTCCGGATAACCGGCCTCCCGTCCTGCGCCAGCTTCCACAACAACTTCAAAGCCAGCCTTAAGAAGAGAGGGAACAACCATCGGAACTAAGGCAACGCGCCGTTCTCCCGGATAAATCTCCCTCGGAACACCGACAATCACTCAGGTCTTTCCTTTACAGTTGAATTAAAAGTGCAGATGATTCATTTTAGCGAACGTCATGCAAACTCGCATGCCCGTAGAATGCAAAAAGCCGTTATATTTTTGATCTCTGGGAGATGAAACGGATTGCGGCGGTTTAATTGCGATGGCCGCAATAAATTCGGACACCGCTAAGCGTCTTTTTTGCTCAATATGCGAACAAAGGGCTCCTTTTACTCGCTGGTTCTATTTACCCTGCTGCTTTTCATCTTTCCATGGAGCGAACTCTCGACCGCCCAAAATGCCGAGGGAGCTTTGACTGGCATAGTCGAGGATACCAGCGGCGCCCGGATTGCCGGAGCGCGTGTCCTACTTTCTGTTCCCGATTCACCATTTCAACGGCAGACCGTCACCAGTTCGGTGGGGGAGTTTCGCTTGGAAGCGCTGCCGCCTGGCGACTACCGGGTCGAGGTGTCAGCCTCCGGGTTCGCTGTTTCAAATCTCAAGCTACGTGTCGCTGTGAGTTCTAGTCCCACAATAATCGTGAAGCTCAAGCCGCAGGCTAGTGAACAAAAGATAGACGTAGAGGGAGTAGGAAAAACTTTAGCGTCCCAGCCCATCGAAACTACCAGCAGTGTCCAGAAGACGACGGTCTCGCGCCAGGACCTTTCAGAAATTCCGCTCGCCCACAGAAGTTTCGCCAACATCGCTTACCTGGCGCCAATGACTCAGCCGGTGGAACCATCGGATCCGACCAAGGCACGAATAACAGCCGTATCGTTTGCCGGCAGTTCTGGGTTGAATGTCGATCTTTCCGTGGATGGTGGCGACAATAATGACGACTACATCGGCGGCTTCCTGCAGAACTACTCGCCGGACGCCATGGAGGAGTTTTCCATCCGGACCGCGCAGTTTGATGCCGACACGTCGCGCACCAACGGCGGATCAGTGATCATCAGCACCCGCAAGGGCGGTGACGCATGGCACGGCAGCGGGGATTTCTTCTACCGTGGCCGGAAGCTGAATGCCCGCAATCCCCTGGATAACCCCGAGCCCAATCCCAAGCAGCCATTTTCCCGGGAGAACGAAGTTTTCACCTTCGGTGGCCCCCTGCGGAAGAGCAAATTGTGGTTTTTCTCTTCGTTGGAGTATGTGCGGGAAAATGCCAGCGTCGCCTACAGCGCGAACAGCCTTAAGGAGTTCTCTGCACTTTCGCAGCTTGCGGCCGCAGGACTGATTGATATAAACGGGATCCGCGTGAACTCGATCAGCGTGCCAAGTTCGGTTCCCGTGCCGTTCCGCGACACTTTGTTCTCCGCACGAATCGATTGGGCACACTCGGCGCGCTCGCAATGGTTCTTCCGTGCCGCCTTGGACCTCAACCGTACGCGGAACGACTTGATCCAGCAATCCACCTTGCCTTCGACGGGTGCGACCACCACATCGAACTATGGGAACTTCCTGATCAACAATCAATTCCAATTCAGTCCCACTTGGCTTGCCTCCTTTACGCTAGACGCCGGCGGTTTCCATCATGTGAAGGACCGCAATTCGCATTTAGGACTATCACTGGCATTTCCCTTTAGCGCGACCTTCCACACCACGTCCGGCTTCGAAACATTCGGCGATAACCAATTCGTCACATCGATTACGGCCTTTCCGATATTGCGCGACCAACAAAAATATCATTTCCGTTATGATCTCTCGCATGTCTCGGGCTCGCATGCGCCAAAGTTTGGGGTGAACTTCATACATGAGCCGGTGCTAAGCGGCAAGTTGTCCAATGATCCCGAAACGCTGGTGCAATTCCCGCAAGACCCCAGTTTTTACGTAGCTCATCCCGTCCAGTTCTCACAGGATCTGATAGACGATGCGGAACAGCTAGGCTGCCCGCCGAGTCCGCCGCCAGCTTCCTTCTGCCCAGGCGGCGATTTTTCGCAAAACATACAGCGACTGGGCCTATATGCCGAGGATTCATGGCGCATCGTGCCTAAACTGACGATCAACTACGGGCTGCGCTACGACACGACCTTTGGACTTTTCCGCGCCGAAGGCGTCAACCAGGACCACAACCCCGCGTTCTTAACGTTGCGATCCTTGGGAATTCCCTTAGTGGCGGGCATTCCGCACGACTATCGGGGCGCGTTTGCACCCCGGCTGGGCATCGCTTACGCGCCAGGGAGTTCAGGAAACACAGTCATTCGCGCCGGCATCGGCCTGTACTACAACGATCTCACGCAGAACGGCTGGGTGGACGCATTTCGCTCCGTCAATGCTCCTAACACAAATGCCCTGCTGCCCGGCGACCAGGGCTTCGTGATCGATCCGCAGTACCACACTCCCTGTGCGCTACAAACCAGTTTGGGGGTGGAACATCAGTTCCGCAACGATTGGCATATCAATGTTTTTTTCGAACACCATGGAGGTGTGCACCAATATCGTCGCTACGAGTATGCGAGCGGATTTACGCTTCCCGCGACCGCGCCCAACATATCTCTGTTCAAGACCGATAACCGGTCGAGCTACAACGGGATCTCGTTTGTAGCTCGGCACCGGTTCGTAAGTAACTTTGAAGTCACTGCACACTATACCTTCGCCCGCGCCACGACATGGGGAGCGGGAGTAGGTGAGCTTTTTGATTATGTGAATGGCGTCACCGACGTACGCGATCCGTTCGGACCTGGAGATCACGGGCCTTCGGGAGAAGACGTGCGCCACCGCTTTGTGCTGGTGGGGACGCTCGAGCTTCCCTACAAGTTCCAGGTCTCGACGCTCTCCCAGTTCGAGAGTGCGCGGCCATTTACCATCACCACGCCGGTGGATCTAAACAATGACGGCATCACGCGCAATGACCGTGCCGTGATCAATGGCGTCCACACATCACTGGATCAATTTAGAGGCACGCCCTACATGCAGGTTGATCTGCGCGTCAGCCGCGCTTTTGATATCCGAGACCGGCTCCACGTCATGCCATTCGCTGAATTCTTCAATCTATTCAACCGTCAAAACCCCGGTAATAACTATGTGGGCGATATCTCAGTACTCCCGGTGCCAGTTAATAGCCTGAGCAACGCCACTGCATTTTGCCTGGACACCGCTTGTACACTCACGCAGCCGATTCACCGCATTAACGACGTGCGCTTCCCGGCAGGTGCGCTAGGAGATTTCTTTGGACCGGGCACAAGCGTCGGCATTCCATTTGCCGCGCAATTGGGGATTAGGGTGACATTCTGAGAGGGTGGTACTTCTGCGTGTTGTCCATCACCGTGGACCTTGCAGTAAACTGAGCATATAAAGTGAGTGGCCCCGTACCTCACATGGATAGAGCAGCGGTTTCCTAAAGGGCTGCTTTCTTTACGCCCTCTTGCATTTTCAGTTGCATAGGATGCTCTTGGATTACGCTGACCCTTCCTCGTGCCTCTCAGATTCCGTTGATTGTGCGCTGGAAAATCGGTTAAGTGGAGTGTTTTGGAAATTAGCTGCAATCATCGCGCGTCTTCCCCTCGGCGGTGCAGAGCCGGCGAAGCCCCAAGGCCGCGTAAATCCGCTCCGCGAGACTTTCGGAAAAGTCCACCTCAACCTGTTCCTTCACCTTCCCGTAGGCGCGGTCGGCCAACGCAATTTCGACGCTCGAGCAATTGCGACGATTGGAGCGATATCACGCTTCCTCTTTATGCGGTTGATGGCGATATCATCCTGACCGCGGACAAGAAGCTTCAACTGCGATTGGGATGGTCGAGCCCTCCGGTACGGTTCAAGTAAAAACCACCGAGGAACTCTAGCATCGTCGTTTCTAAGTCGCAGACTCCAACAGAGGAACATGGTGCGATGCGGGCGGGTCGAAACCACATGGCTTTCAACCGCGAGGCTCAGTTTCCGGAACGTGCATCCGCCTGCAATCGGCTGCAATTCTGCGTGCGGTCGATTGACACTTTTCAACGGCGCAACAGATTGGGCATGCCGCACTTGTCGGCGATCTTGCGAAGGATCTTCACTCCCGCGGCCTTGGCCGTACCCACCGATCGTTCTGTTTGTTCTTCGGCGAGTTGAGATTCGGACACGGCAGTTATGGCAACGATTTGCCGGGCGTGATCTAACTCCACGTCCACGGCTAGTCCCGGCTTGGGAGGCATTTGAGACTTCCAGATGCCTTCGAGGCAGAACCAGTATTGCCGACCCTCGATCATGAGTAGGCCAGGGCCCGGGCCGGGATCACGCAAGACTTTGCCTCGCTTCATCATGTCGGTTTCCGGAAAATCGGGAAAAACGAAAGCAGTTGTAGGAGCGCGTTTCAAGTGCTAGGCTCTTCCGCATTGGAAGCCATGCTTTCGTCCTGCCCTCCTCATTTGGCTTCCCGTGCTCTTATTTCGCATTGCGCAAAGAGTGAGGAAAGACCGTCGTGCCGCTTCGAAATTCTCTACACGCGCCTGCATTCGGGCAGAGCGCAACTGGTCAGACAGTGAAGGAAAGACAAGCTCTCGACCAACTCTTCAGCCTGGCCTACGAGGAATTGCGCCGGCTGGCTTGGAGCGTCAAGCGCGGAGATCCGAGCAACACGCTTAGTGCGACGGCTTTGGTCAATGAGGCGTGGCTGAAACTGTCGAAGTCGCCCGGTGTTGCGGCCACCTCTCGTCTGCACTTCAAGCGCATCGCGGCACGCGCTATGCGCCAATTGCTAATCGAGGCAGCGCGGCGGCGCAACGCGCGTAAACGGGGCGGTGACGGGGAAGCCATCTTCGTTTCTTTCGACGATTCTTTCGACCGGGCAGCGACACCCAAGGAAAGCCTGTTAGCGCTGGACACGGCCTTAACCGAACTTGCTCGCTTAGAACCGCGCCAGGCTCTAATCGTCGAGAGCCGGTTTTTCGGAGGGCTCGAAATCAGCGAAATTTCAACCCTGATTGGCGTGTCGGAAGCCACGATCTTGCGCGACTGGCGAGCGGCCAAGGCATGGCTGGGGCAAGCGATTCGCCGGGCCGAGTGACTTTGCATTCCGCAACGTGGGTACGAACTGAATTATGGACAGTGCGCGCTGGCAGCGAATACAGAGTTTATTTCATGACTCGGCAGACATGCCCCAGGCCGAACAGAGAGCGCGCTTAGAGGCGGCATGCGGCGGCGACGAGGAACTCATCGTCGAGGTGCTGGCCATGCTGGATCAGGACGTACGCGGCCACTCGCTGCTCGATCGCAATATAGCCGACGTTGCGCAGGAGACGCTTGACAAATCCGTTTCCGCTTCCCTGATTCTCAAAGACGTCGGTCCCTACCGAATCCTAAAGTTGCTCGGTGAAGGCGGAATGGGAGTCGTTTATCTTGCTGAACGTAGTGACCTTGGCACTAAAGTCGCGGTCAAGATCCTCCGCGACGCGTGGCTTTCGCCGGCGCGCCGCGAACGCTTTGCCAGCGAACAACGAACGCTGGCGCAACTGAATCATCCATCCATCGCCAGGCTCTACGACGCAGACACACTAGATGACGGAACTCCGTGGTTCGTGATGGAGTACGTTGACGGCATTCCGCTCACTCACTATTGCCAAGAGCATGGCTGCTCGGTTGAGCAGCGTCTTCACCTGTTTCGGTCAGTGTGTGAGGCAGTGCAGCACGCGCACAGTCACGCAGTCATTCACCGTGACCTTAAGCCCTCCAATATCCTTGTCAAGAACGATGGCTCGGTTCGCCTGCTCGATTTCGGTATTGCCAAACAATTGGAGAGCCTGGACCTGCAAGTGGATCAAACCATGACTGGGCTGAGATTGATGACGCCGGCATATGCGTCGCCGGAGCAGGTTCGAGGCGATCGTGTCGGAATCAGTACTGATGTTTACTCCCTTGGAGTCATTCTTTACGAGCTGTTGACCGGTCAGCTTCCCTTCGATTTGTCCGGCCTGACGCCCGCAGAAGCCGCGACCATCATTGCGGAGCATGATCCGGGCAAGCCATCTGCAGCAGTTAAGCGGACTACCGACTCTGAGGCCGACTCCCACGCCCTATCGTTGAGCAAGATCGCCTGGGCTGATCTCGATGTGCTATGTCTCAGCGCCATGCGCAAGGATCCTTTACGTCGGTACCGGTCGGTGGAAGCTTTCATTCGCGACGTTGACCATTACTTGAACAGTGAGCCTTTGGAGGCACGGCCTGACGCGTTGCAGTACCGGATAGGCAAGTTTGTCCGGCGGAATCGACGCGCGGTTGCAGCCACCGCCGTGATCTTCGCCGTGATCGTTGGATTGGTCACCTTCTTCACCGTGCGGCTGGCTAAGTCACGCGATATTGCGCTCGCGGAAGCGGCACGCACACAGCGCATTCAGCAATTCATGACCAACCTTTTCGAAGGCGGAGATGCGGCGGCCGGCCCCTCCGACTCTTTGCGCGTGATCACCATCGTCGACCGGGGCGTACAGGAAGCAAAGAACCTCAACAATGATCCCAAAGTGCAAGCTGAGCTCTACCAGAACCTCGGGAGTATCTACCAGAAACTCGGCAGGTTCGAACAAGCAGATTCGTTACTGCGTTCGGCCCTTGATCAACGCAAGTCATTGTTCGGACTGGATAGCCCGGAAGTAGCTGAGAGCCTTACAGCACTAGGTTTGCTGCGATCCGACCAGGCGCATTTAGAGGAGGCCGAGCAACTGGTTCGGCAGGGCCTGGCGATGACCAGGCGGCGCTTACCGCCGAAGCATCCCGCGCTTGCGAAAGCCACTCTCGCCTTCGGAAAAGTGCTGGCAGAGCGCGGCTCCTACGATCGAGCTATCGCCGCTCTGGACGACGCCGTGCGGCTGCAGTCGGCTCCGGGCGTGGCGCTCGCCGACCTGGCCACCACTCTCTCCGCGTTGGCGGACGCGCACTACCGCGCCGGCCACTACGATGTCTGCAATTCCTTATACGCTCGCATCCTCGAGATGCACCGCCAAGTCTATGGTGCACACCACCCGCTGATCGCCGATGATCTCGGGAGTCTCGCCGCGGTCCAGCGCGATTTGGGTTATTACAGCGAAGCCGAACGGTTGGACCGGCAAGCGCTCGATATCATTCAGTCTTACTACGGCAATAACCATCCCAAGACGGCCGGCCGCTTGACCGCCCTGGCGGAGTCTCTCACGTATCAAAAGAAGTATGACGAAGCCGTCTCCGCACTTGAGCAGGCTCTTGCCATTCAGGAACGAGTGTATGGTCCTGCGCATCCCTCAGTGGCTGAAACCCTTAACGAGTTGGGTAATGTGGCTTCAATGCGCGATAAGCTCGACGAAGCGGAGGTGCGATTCCGCCGAGCGGTCGACATCTATCGTACCGTCTATGGCGACCACCACTATCTGGTCGCGATAGCCCTGTCTAACGTGGCGGGAATCTATATGGACAAAAAGGACTACCCCCGCGCCGAGGAACTTTTCCGCGATGTGGTCCGCCGCTATGCGGAAACGCTCCCTGCTGACAACGTCAACACCGCCATCGCGCATATCAAGCTAGGTCGGACTCTGCTACGTCAGAATCGCTATAAGGACGCAGAACCCGAGACCCTGGCCGGCTATGAAGTCCTGACCAGGCAAAGCAGCCCGTCGACGAGTTTCATTCGGGCCGCGCGAAAAGACCTGGCGGCCGAATATGAAGCTTTGAATCAATCGCAGAAGGCCGCGCGATTTCGCGCTGAGCTGGCGGATGCAACAGCAAGTCCCTCCAACACCACGCGTACGCATCCCTGAGCCAAGGTGGCATGGCTTGTGTTCCCGGCACGGCCTGTGCGGTCAGCTTCCAACAATACTTGCTGTAGCGATTTACAAAATCGCATGACGGTTCTTGACGGCGGTTTGCGCAATGCGAAAGTGAGTATAGACACGGAGCAGCGGGATAAATAGGCCGGCTGCCCTCCGCGCTGCTTCGCAACGCAAATCGCAAAAAAATGGAGCATTACGATGAGCAATCGTCTCTCGAAATCTGATCAACTACATGTCTTCTTCGCCACTATCACTTTGGCTTTGATCGTCGGACTGCCGAGCTCGCTCCATGCTCAGACGTTCCAAAAAGTACCCGCTCTGGCCTTTACCAAGGCGTTTGCCGGCGCCGAGCCTCTGCGCCAGGTTCTCACGATCGCGTATACCAACAACTCGACGGTTCGCTTCGGCGCGACCGCATCGACGACTAGTGGAGGCAACTGGCTGTCGGTTTCTCCCAGTGGCAACGGCTGCTGCTTCACGCCACTGGCCATTTCGGCCATCGTGACTGCCGGCAACCTGGCGGCCGGTAACTATCAAGGACAAATCGTAATCACCAACTTCTCCAATGGCAGCATCAAACTGACGATTCCGGTGACGCTCACGGTAGCGGCGTCGGGCGCGACGTTCTTCGACGATCTTCCGGGAAAGCTGAGTTTCTCCTTTAAGACCAGCGGCACCCCAATCTCGCAGTCGATTCAGATCCGAAAAAATGGGTCCGGAACCTTGAACTGGAGCGCGACGGCCAGCACTGCGGTTGGTGGCAGCTGGTTGACCGCCTCTGCTTCGAGCGGGACAGCGCCATCAACCATCACCATCGGCGTTAATAAAGCTGCCCTGCCTGGAGGAGGCGCGTCCCCTGGCACCTTCATAGGCCAATTGCGATTCCAGACGTCAGGTGACAGCATGACCATTCCGGTGGCGGTTACCGTCGGCCCCGCCGTGTTTACCCAGATCAACCCGCTCAATTTCACCATGCCGTTCGGGGGAGCCAATTCTCTGGCTCAGGTAATCAACATCGCCACGAACAACAACTCCGCCATCCGCTACGGTGCCTCTGTAGCGACCGCGAAGGGTGGCAACTGGTTATCCATTTCCCCCGGTGGGAATGGCTGCTGCTTTGCGCCACTGGCGCATAGCGTCAGCGTAAACGCGAGTTCGCTTCCAGCGGGCGCCTACACGGGAGAGATCATCATCACCGAATTTGCCAACCCCGGCAGGGCGATGGTTGTGCCGGTCACACTGACGGTCCTTTCGTCTGGCGCGTTCTTTGCTGACCTTCCCGGCCAGTTGAGCTTCTCTGTCAAAAAGAACGGCGCCACTGCAACTTCTCAGACGATTCAGGTGGCCAACGGAGGTTCCGGCACCTTGAACTGGACCCTCGCTACCAGCACCGCCGATGGCGGCAATTGGCTGAGTGCAACTCCGACCAGCGGAACTGCGCGCTCCGCGGTTTCGGTATCAGTCAAGGTTGCCCAACTGCCTGGAGGAGGGGCAGTGACAGGCGAATTTCTCGGTCAACTCGTCTTCCAAACCAGCGGAGACACCACCACCATTCCAGTGACCGTCACCGTAAGTCCAGCGGCGTTTACTCAGTTGAACCCGATCAGCTTCACCATGCCGTTCGGGGGAGCGAATCCGCTGCCGCAGGTCCTGAACGTAGCTACCCTCGATAACTCGAGCATGCGATTCGGTGGGTCCGTCGTGACCGCTAAGGGTGGCAGCTGGCTGAAGATCTCTCCCAGCGGCAATGGCTGCTGCTTTACACCGCTAGCCATCACGGCCAGCGTGACCGCCAGCACGCTGGCGGCGGGAACCTACACCGCCGAAATTATTTTCACCGAGTTTGCAAATCCCGGACGGTCGATGGTCGTGCCCGTCAACCTTACAGTCCTCGCTGGCGGCCCATTCTTCGACAACCTGCCCGGCGGCTTGAGCTTCTCCTTCAAGACGAACGGCACCGCCACCCCACAAATCGTGCAGATCGGAAATGGCGGAACCGGCACATTGAACTGGACCGTCACCCACAGCACCGGCGATGGCGGCGACTGGCTGACAGCAACGCCTGCCAGTGGCACCGCTCCTTCGATCGCAACTATCTCGGTCACGGCCGCAAATCTACCTGGCGGCGGAGCGCTCGCCGGAACCTTCACCGGTCAGCTGGTTTTCCAGACGGCAGGTGACACAACCACCATTCCGGTAACGGTCACGGTGGGAACTGCCGTGTTCAACCAGATGAACCCGATTAGCTTCACCATGCCGTTCGGCGGCGCGAATCCGCTGCCCCAAGTCTTCAACATCGCCATGACCGACAATTCCACGGTTCGCTTTGGTCCGGGCGCGGTAACCGCGAAGGGTGGCGCCTGGCTCAGTACCTCTCCGTCTGGTAATGGCTGCTGTTTCACTCCGCTGGCTGTTACGGCGAAGGTGAACGCGAGTACGCTTGCGGCAGGAACCTATACAGGAGAAATCATTGTCACCGAGTTCGCCAATCCCGGCAGATCGATGACCATCCCGGTGACCTTAACCGTCGCCGCTTCGGGCGCATTCTTCGACAACCTCCCCGGCGGGTTGAGCTTCTCGGTCGCACCTGGCCAGACAGCGACGCCGCAGACGATCCAAATCGGAAACGGCGGTAGCGGCACATTGAACTGGACCGTTACACCCAGCACCTCTGATGGAGGCGCTTGGCTGACTGCGACTCCTTCCCTGGGGACGGCTCCAAAAACGCTCACCGTTTCGGTCAACGTCCTCAATTTGCCGGGAGGAGGCATCCTCGCTGGGACCTTCGACGGTCAATTGCTGCTCGAGTCTGCTGGCGGCATCGTCACCATTCCGGTCACAGTCACGGTGGGCAAAGCTGTCTTTACCCAGGTGAATCCCATCAGCTTCGTCATGCCGTTCGGCGGACCGAATCCTCTGCCTCAGGTCCTGTCGATCCCGGCTGCCGACAACTCCGTCGTTCGCTTTGGTCCGAATGCGGCGACAAGCAAAGGCGGAAACTGGCTGAGCCTCTCTCCATCCGGCACCGGCTGCTGCTTCACGTCGCTGCCCATCAGGGTCAGCGTCAACGCCAGTTCGCTGGCGGCAGGAAACTACACCGGAGAAATCAGCATCCTCGAGTTCGCCAACCCCGGCCGATCCATGACCGTGCCGGTCAATTTGACGGTCGTTGCCTCGAGCAAGGCGTTCTTCGACAACGTTTCCGGCCAGACCAGCTTCTCGTTCACGCCCAGCAGCGCCAATCCTCCGTCCCAAATGATACAAGTCGGCAACGGTGGAACGGGGACGCTGAACTGGAGTGTTTCCGCCACCACCGCGGATCCCGGCAAGTGGATCACGGTGCTTCCGGCCACGGGCGTCAACGCCGGAACCTACACCGTGTCCGTCACGACCAGCAAGCTGCCCGGTAAGGGATTGCAACCAGGCACCTTCATTGGCCAACAGGTGCTTAAGACGACGACTGGCAACGTGACCATTCCCACGGTGGTCACGGTGGGCGACCCAGTCTTCGTTCAGCGTCCTACTGTCACCTTCAACACCGCGCGAGGACTGAATCCCCCGCCGCAGGTAATTTCCGTTGCCAGCACCAGCGGAAGCCTCCGCTTTACGCCCATCGCGGCGTCGGGCAAGGGCAGGAACTGGCTAAGCATCTCTCCATCCGGCACCGGCTGCTGCTTCACGCCGACGAACGTCACCGTCCACGCGAATGCCAGCGCGCTGGCGGTGGGAACTTACGTCGGAGAGATCAACGTCATCGAGTTCGCCAACCCCGGCAAGTCGATGACTGTTCCTGTGGTTCTCCACGTCACGGCGACAACCCCCGCAAATGGAGAAGAACCATAGATCGCAATCTGATTTTGGGAATAGAACTGACGGAGTCGGCCTAAGCCCGACTCCGTCAGTTTTTGTAAAAGCCAGACCGCACGGCCATCGGTCGAAAAGGATTGCCGGAACGCTCTCCGGCACCGTAGTTATTCCTCAAAGGCCACTCAGCTCCAGTGGTGCTAGCCCGCGGAGAACTCGAACAAAACGCGTATCTCTTACAACTTCAGGACACTTTGGGGACACCAAATCACCACTGTAGCGCAGTTCCTGCCTCGGTAAATTGACGTGAGATAATGGGGTTACGTTGCAGGTGGCCCCGTAGCTCAGATGGATAGAGCAGCGGTTTCCTAAACCGAAGGTCGGGTGTTCGACTCACCCCGGGGCTACCATTATTTTCCGAGTAATCTGACCCCAGGCATTTCCGTGTTCCGTGGTTCTAAGGTTCCTACATGACTCTTCTGC
>Ga0099828_10001378_pt1 | contig 16150 bp, 19 predicted proteins | sample CZO8metaG_2_FD_79338 | JGI IMG/M metagenome (GOLD analysis project Ga0099828, IMG submission 79338) | Vadose zone soil microbial communities from the Eel River Critical Zone Observatory, Northern California, USA - CZOApr15con2H1.8 metaG | ecosystem: Environmental > Terrestrial > Soil > Vadose... | reverse complement strand
TGGCGCTGTTGAAAGATCCCCTGCTGATACGCTTTGGCTGCGGGGTTGTTGTTCAGCGCCAGCTGCAGCTCAGTGCCGTCCGGCTCCTCGGGCGAGACCACGGTCAGCCAGCGATATGGTCCCTGACTGAAATCGGTCTTCTTGGCAAAGCCCAGTACCTCCGTATAGAAGCGCAGGGACTTGTCCTGGTCGTCCATGTATACGCTGGTCAGTTTGATTTTCATTTGGTTTCTCCTTTGTCACGTTCGCGGTTTGCGCCGCGTTGTCTTTTCCCTGTCTTGCTTTTCGTTGGTGTTGCCCTCGTTGGTGATGAACGTTCCATGCGGTCGAGGTGCCGTTCCAGCGCATCCACGTGATCGGACCAGAACCGGCGGAACTGCTCCAGCCAGGCATCCACCTCCTGAAATGGTCCTGGCTTCAGCCGGTAGAGGCGGCGCTGTGCGTCCACGGTGGACTCCACGAAACCGGCCTCGCGCAGCACGCGCAGGTGCTTTGACACGGTCGGCTGCGGCATGCGAAGTTGGCGCTCGATCTCTCCAACCGACTGTTGGGACGAGACCAGGAGGCTCAAGATCGCGCGGCGGTTCGGCTCCGCAATGATTTCGAATACAGATTCCATGCTCTTCGTATACTCCACATGGCATATACGTGTCAAGGCATATTTTAGGCCGGGCCCCAGGCAACGGCGGCCGAAGTGGGTTTCGATAGCCTCAAGTGGCTGGTGAAACGGCTCAGTGCGCACGCGGAATTGACCCACAAACTCGCGAAGAAACTATGGGCGCTTTGGCTCGGCCTCGGCGGTGGTAGCGCTCGCCGGTCACTCAGGACAGGCGCTGGCAGCGTTGCTCTTGCCGCCGCAAAGCAATTCACTCCAGGTACCCGTCGAGCTCTCAGTTTGGCCCTTACTGCGTAAACATTCCTCCGCGCCGCAACTGCGATGCCGGAGGTCAGAATGCAACAGGGCAGTCTAATCAGGAGTGCCAGGAAGCGTGGTCCAGACGTCTGTGGTCGCGAGCCCGAACTTCGTGGCGAGTTGGCTGTAAGACGGTTTCGGATCGGAATCCTGGAGATCGTAAAGCTCGAACAACTCGAAGTGGATCATTTTGCCACCAGACTCGCAACTGGTCCGGAACCGCTGTAAGCCGAGAGTAAAGAGGCCGCGGACCCACTCTTTGTCGAAGCGGGCCTCCGGAGATTCAGACCTAGGGATGGTTGCGAGCTCTCGCTCGGCTTCCTCGAAGTCGAGCGAACAATGCGGGCTGCCACCACCTCGTTTGAGCCGTTTAGAGTCCCGCATCTGGTTCATGAAGAGCCGGTCAGCGCAGGTGCGCAGAAACGTGCGCAGCCGACCCTTGCGGCTGTCGTAAGAGTTGAGGAATTCCTTTTCCAGAAGGTTGGCGAAGAACTCTTGGGTAAAGTCGGCGGCATCCTCACTGTTGATGTTCCACTTCATGCGCACGTACTTGTAGACCGGTCTCCAGTACGCGGCGGTAATCGCTTCGATGGCCAGCGAGCGCGCGCCGAGATCATCGCTCTGCGCCGATGGTGGGACCGACGCGGCGAGCTGCGCGGCGGCGGACAGCGGGTTTCGCGTCACTATTACGATGTCCATTGCCTCCTCGTTTCCGTGGACTGGGAGAGCCTTGTAAAAGATACTGCCATGGCTGCCGATTGCGTTCGGCATGCACGCATGTTCTTTAATCGGCCGGACCTCGACCTCGCAACCGCCGCTCCGGGAAGCTACGCCCTGGCACCTCATGACGAGATGCTTGCCAATCTCGAGCAAGACTACAACGCGATGTCCCAGATGATCTTCGGCGAGATTCCCGCGTTTGCAGCGATCATCGAATCCGTTGTGAAATTAGAAGAGCGTTTGAACGAAAAGGAATAGCCCCCCGGCGACCCGTTTCCGATCCGCAAACGCAAGCACTAGTAAATGACCCTGCTACTCACTGTTCTGTTCGGACTCCTCAGCGTCGTGTCCCTCTGCCTCCTCTTTTGCCGAATGCTTCGTGTAGGTTCCTCTTACTGACAACAAGTCTGCATGGCTTGGAGGAAACATATAGTTCTGGACGAACCAGAGCGCATCGTAGGTGAGCCGGCGACCGACCGCTGCATGTCCATGCTCCTTTACGAATTGGCAGAAATCATCCGCGTATATGATCTTGGCTTCCACGCCAGACGACGAAAGAGAGCGGGACTTCAGCCATCCACAGTCGATCCATTTCTGAATTTCTTCGGGACGGGTGTGCAATGCCCGTGACAAGGAATACTTGGTGAACGACTCCCGGCCGGTTCGCCCACCGATGCCCAGACGGTGCTGCATCGAGCGAACCGAACCAGGTGGCCGCCGAAGAATCTTCGCAGCCTCATCCACCGGCATCGTAGTGATTAGGTCGAGAAGCCGTCCTTGCTCCGGTTTGGTCCATTCGCGATAGGAGCGCCTTTGTGCTATGCCTGAAGGGCACAAGAAGCGCAAACATGCTTCCCGCGGGTTTTCCAGAAATCTCTACCAGCCTGGCGACCAACACGCCGCGGTCGGCTTGACCGAGATTCTGGCCGATGACTCGCTGTTTGTATTCCTTGGCCAGGTCTCTCGCCTGTTTAGGCCACTGGAACATACGGCGCTTGCGCACACCTTCGTCTTCCCCCATACCGCTGACTTTCGCAGGCCAGCCTTGGTCGAGAGTTTGCGGTCACATCCTCCCAAAAACCTTTGCGCCTTAGAAAAAGCCTCCTCTCTTCAGACAGAAGGGCACGCAAAGTTACCTCGAAACATGCACGCAGACGAGAGTGGACGAAACTGAACTCAATGAGCCTGAAGTGGCCAGCGTATACACGATTTCGCTGCCTGTCTGAGATATTTTTTTCTTGCAGGAAATCGTGCAGAACAGCTCTTGGAGGCGCAGGAACGGCCGCTTTCGAGGCTCGCGGGAGATGTAAATTGCGCGCGAAAAATGTCAGCCAGCCAAGTCCGATGCCCGCTCCGCCCGGCAAGCTGTTCCCAGCAATTTCTCAGAAAAATCTGACTTCCGGCACAACAGAGTCGCTCACGGTGGGTTTATTTCATGAACGAAGGCCAGAGTTAAATCGGTCCGATCTCAGCGCCTTCAGGGGTCTGTGACCGTCACGCCAGTCATCTGCGAACCGCGCACTTTCCGATAGGAGTCGAAACATGTCCGGCAGTTCCCGCAGTGGATTCACCTGGAAGGAGGTCGCCGACATTTTGCATGTCTCGCTAGTCTCGAACACGGCGATTTTCGGACGTGAAATCAGATGTCAGAAGAAAGGAACAATAAGAGCCAAGCGTGCCTCCGTAGGAACAAAAGATGCGCAGAGCACCTCCAACCAGCCGCAATTCCGCCGGCCTGGCGCTTCTCGCTAAGGCTAGAGCGACACTCTTTCAGTTGCAAACGACAGCGAGAGTTCGGCCCTTGCGTATCGTCGGCGAAATCCCTTGCTTGAAACGGCTCGCCCAGAGGGCAACTTGATCTGGATGAGTGCGTTGCCCTGTTAGCAACAAACTGACATTCAGTCCGGTTCTGCAGGCAAGAAATCGGTGAACGCTGGCCGCTTCTCATGGCTCATCTGACAGAGCATGGAACGTTCACGTCATTATCACTCCTCTCTCGGCAGCTCCAGGTCTTGCTCGGGAAACATAATCGTTCCTGCTGGTTACATTTCGTTACATTACAGAAATCTGCCGGATACATTAGTCGACGACACTGAGGCTGCGCCCGATGGAGGACGCGGCATGAGGAAGGTAGTTGTCGTCGGCATCGTCATTGGAGCCATTGCTATGGGGGCCATTCAATGGACGCGAATGGAAAAGGCACGGAGTCAGGAGACTCTCCGCGGTGCGGAAGTCATTCGCGTGACGCGCCGCGATATCGGCACAGCGGTGAAGGCCACGGGAGTCATCAAACCCATAGTCGGCGCCCAGGTGAACGTGGGCTCCAGCGCTTCGGGCGTAGTGACGCACCTCTATGTACGCATCGGGGATAGGGTTCAGAAGGGACAGCTTCTTGCGATGTTGGACAGCCGTGAATTGGTGGCCAGGCGAAATGCAGACATCGCGGCGTTGCAGTTGGCGCTGGCCAACCTGAACTATGCCAAGACCGATCTCCGTCGGAAGCAGGAGCTCAACGCCGCACAGGTCATCGCGCCGAGCGTCTTGGATGTTGCCACACAGGCTGATAGCGTGGCCGAGCAACAGTACAACCAGGCGCATGCGAATCTGCAGGATGCAACCACGCAACTTGGTTTCGCGCAGATATTCGCGCCAATCGCTGGCGTCGTCTCCGCCGTCTCCACGCAAGAGGGCGAAACCGTTACCGCAGGCTTCGCCACGCCAAATTTCGTAACCCTCCTCGATCTCTCGCGGCTGGAGGTGTGGGCCTACGTAGATGAAATGGACATTGGCCGGATCAGGATCGGGCAGAACGCGGCCTTCACCGTTGACACCTACGGCACCCATGAATTTGAGGGGCAAGTCAGCGCCATTCATCCGGAACCGGAAATCCGCAACAACGTCGTTGATTACGTGACCGTTGTGCGGTTTAAGCCGCCCCCTCAATACACCCTGCGGCCCGAGATGACGACAACGGTCAACATCGATCTCGCGCGACACAAAGGTGTGTTGGCGTTGCCGCTCCGAGCTGTGCATTCGGAGGGAGGCCGTCAATTTGTCATGCGTCGGCGTGGGAGCGCAAACGAGCGGCGTTGGGTGAGCACAGGAATGAGAGACGACAGCTACTGGGAGATTACCGGTGGCATCCAGGAAGGCGGAGAGGTTGTCGTTGGCGACACGAAAACACAGTGAAGGCAGGTGTCTGAGTTACGAAACATTGGCAAGACATATACGCGGCCTACGGGAGAGATGGTCCATGCCCTGGTCGACGTCACTTTCCGGATCGAACGAGGTGACTTCATTGCAATAGTTGGCGCCTCCGGATCCGGCAAGTCCACGATGATGAACATTCTCGGATTGCTTGATCAGCCCAGCGTGGGAAGCTATCTCCTCAATGGTCAGGATGTCGCGGGTTTGGGAGTAAACGAGCAGGCCCGCGTGCGAAACAGGAAAGTCGGCTTTGTTTTTCAGACGTTTCACCTGCTGCCGCGAACTAGCGCCCTGGAAAACGTGGAGCTCCCGCTGCTGTATTCCGATCGAGCCTCCATCAAGGGGCTGGGTCGGCAGGCACTGGAGGCTGTCAAACTGACAGACCGAATCCATCACCGTCCGTCAGAACTATCCGGAGGCCAGCAGCAGCGTGTCGCGATCGCGCGCGCATTGGTCAACGAGCCCGACCTGTTGCTTGCCGATGAGCCGACCGGAAATCTTGATCCTCGTTCGGCGCAGGAAGTGATGGAAATCTTCCAGACCTTGAACAGGTCAGGGCGGACCATCGTGCTTGTAACTCATGACAAGGAAATCGCTGCGCACTGCAATCGGATTGCGAGGATCGAAGCCGGCCGCATCGTGTCTGACGAATCGGTTGCGCAACCCAAAGACGCTCTCCAGGAGGCGAGATGAGCACGGGCCGCTTAATCCAGCACAGCATAAGAACGATGACTCGCTATAAGATGCGCACGGGATTCATCATGTTGGGTAGTGTCATTGGCGTCACCGCACTGACATTGGTGGTTTCGGTTGGACAAGCCTTTGAGGGCAAATTGATCACCATGTTCAGCCGGATGTTCGGCGACTCGGCCATCTTGATTCGCGACGGCGGCGGCAGGATGATGGGTGGGCCTCATGGACTGGCGACGGCGACTCGATTGAAGGTCGCTGATATCGACGCGGTGACAAAAGAGATTCCCGGCATCCAAACATGGGACCCGCAGCAAAACCTCCCAGGTGTGGATTTGAAGCACGGCGCGGCCACCGATAGTGCAGCGAGCATTGTAGGGGACTCCGAAAAGTTCGCTCAGGTGTGGGAGCGAGGACTGACTGAGGGCGAATATTTCGACACAACTGCAATTCGTGAGTCTGCGCGGGTAGCTGTCATCGGCGAAACCGTTGCAAAAGAGCTCTACCCGGACCAGGATCCTATCGGCGGCGACCTTGAAATTGGATCCGTTCCCTTTCGCGTGATCGGAGTCTTAGAACCGTGGGGCACTAATCCCCATGGCATGGACCAAGACAATGAAGTGGTTGTTCCGATCACTACGCTGATGCGCCGGCTCACAAACGTGGACACCATCTCGACGGCCAAACTGATCATGAGCGATCCTAGCCAGTCGAGTCGCCTCTCTGAGGAAATTCGCCGCATCCTGCGCGAACGTCACGCCTTGGCGGCGGGTCAACCAGACGATTTCACCATCCTCACACCGGTCGACGTCCAAAAGGAGATTGCGGCTATTAAACGGGTTCTCTTTCTTTACTTACCATTGGTGGCGAGTATCTTTCTTCTGGTCGGCGGTATCGTTGCGGCTAACCTGATGCTCGCTTCGGTGAATGAGCGAGTGAGCGAGATCGGCTTGCGTCGCGCTATAGGTGCGCGACCTGGAGACATCCGGCTGCAATTCCTGATTGAGACGGCCGCGACGACACTTGTCGGCGGTTTCGCAGGCATAGGCTTGGGTTATCTGGGTGCGCGGATCGGGGCGAGCAAGATGCATCTGGAGAATATCCTCGTGTGGAATGCGGCATTTTTGGGCATTGCAGCATCGATGGTGACGGGCCTCTTGGCCGGTGTGGTGCCGGCCCTGCGGGCTGCACGATTGAATCCGGCGGATGCTCTGCGATGATGCAACTTCCGCGCGAATCTTCCTGAGGCGGATTTTGTGACGGTCCACCTTCCAGGCATGAAGAGGCTCGCGATCAGGATTTGGTGAAGCTCATGCGAGTCACCGGGAACTCGGGGTGGACGGGATGAACCTTGCCGGTTATCGAAGATTGCTGCCGTCCATTCGGTCCTTGTTCGCGCACAAAGTGCGGGCGTCGCTTGCGGCGTTTAGTGTGGCAGCTGGTGTAGTAGCCGTTGTCCTGACCAGTGCGGTCGGCACAGGTGCAAAAGAGGCGGTTCTGCAGGAAACCGCAAAAATGGGGTCCAATTTGCTCGCGGTGAGGCCGTCGCAGGTCAATAGCGCAGCCGCCCGAAAAGAGCTGAGTGGAGTCGTAACTACTCTCGGTCTGGAAGACTATGCAATGATTGCAGAATTACCGGAGGTAGCAGACGCGGCGCCTGGGGCCGAGGCCACGTTGACAGTGAAATTGGGCGACGGATCGATGTCGGCCCTGGTGCTCGGTACCACTCCGAATTACATGAAAGTTGGGAACTTCCAACTCCACAAGGGCCGCTTCCTAGATGCGGACGATAACAAGGCCGCTCTGCGCGTCGCCGTACTTGGAGCGCGTATCGACCAGACACTCTTCGGCAAGGATGATCCGATTGGCCGGGAAATTCGGATACGTGGTGATTCTTTCAAGGTCATTGGAGTGCTGAACGCCAAAGGCATTCTGGCGGACGGCTCGGATGAAGACAACCTTGTGCTCATCCCCATCCGTACAGCTCTTCGCCGCGTGTTCAACTCCACCTGGCTCAATCCCGTCTTTGTCAGTGTGCGGCGACCGCAAGAAATGGAAGCCGCGGTGGCGCAGATCGGCAATTTGCTGAGAATCCGGCATCGGCTTGCCCAACAGGGAAAAGCTGATGACTTCTCCATTCAAGACCCCGCCAAAGCGCTGGCCACACAGAAGCAAGTAGCCGACTCGCTTAACCTGCTTAGCACAGGTTTGGCCGCTGGGGCGCTGGTGGTTGGCGGGATAGGAATTCTGGCGATCATGCTTATGTCGGTTAAAGAGCGAACCGCCGAAATCGGGCTGCGCATGGCGGTCGGTGCGAGGCCGAGGGATATTCTGAATCAGTTCCTGCTGGAAGCAACTCTCCTGTCCCTGGGAGGGTGGTTGGTTGGGATGGCGTTTGGCGCTATTGGAGCAACGGCTATCGCATTCTTCACAAGCTGGAGGATCGCCGCACCGGTGAAAGCAATCTTTGCATCCTTGGCCTTGGCGATCACAACGGGGCTGGGGTTCGGCGCGTATCCTGCCCGGAGAGCCTCTTTGCTCCCGCCAATCCAGGCGCTACTGGTGGAATAATGGGCGCGAGAGAAGAGACCAATATATCCCGTCCGGGGCCCAATACGAGGGTGCTCGTCGTCGATGACGACGAACGCCTCAATGCGCTTCTGACAAGGTACTTGGCGCAGTTCGGACTCTCGGTTCGCGCCGCCGCCCGTCCAGAAGCAGCGCTGAGAGTGCTCAAGGTCGATCCGCCCGATATTGTCGTTCTGGATGTCATGCTTCCGGAGATGGATGGGTTTGCTGTGTGCCGGAAAATCCGAGAAGGCAGCCGCGTTCCAATCATCATGCTGACGGCCAGAGGAGAGGTTACGGACCGGATTCTCGGGCTCGAAATGGGAGCCGACGACTACTTGCCCAAGCCATTTGAGCCGCGCGAACTGGTCGCCCGCATCCAGGCCATCCTGCGTCGTGGCGCACAGGCGGGCGGTGAAGACACTTTGCAGATAGGTGCGCTCAATCTGAATTGGGCAGCGCGCTCTGCCCATCTGAACGGAAACGATCTCGGATTGACGGCAGCGGAATTCGAGCTGCTCGCTGTCCTCGTAAGAAATCGTGGGCGAGTACTAACTCGCGATCGAATCATGAACGAGATTCACGGCTTTGACTGGGACCCATACGATCGCTCGATCGATGTTCAAGTGAACCGCCTCCGTCAAAAACTAGGCGATGATGCCAGACATTCGACCATGATTCGCACAGTCCGCGGCACCGGCTATTGCTTTATCGGAGGCGGAAATGGCAAACCATAAACAGCCGCCCCACCTCAGAGGATCGGTATTCGCAAAGCTTGTGGCCATTATGCTCGCCATGGCGGCTTGCTTGCTACTCATGGTGGCCGGCTTCTTCTGGCTGATCGTGAGTCCGAACTTTAGTTTCTCGGTGGATCGACTGGCACATGAGTATGCAGCCGCAATTGCGGCAACCGCTCCGAATCGCCAAACAGCAATTGAGATACGGAATCGTCTCGACGTATTGATCCGGTATGAAGGTCCCGGTGGAGATTGGGCAACGGACAATGATTTGCCTTCGATCACGGAAGTTCGTGCCGGCTCCGCACACCGGTCGCCTAAGGGTCGAGACTACTACCTCGTTGCCTCACCTAGTGGGGGGACATATCTTTTTGCTTGGAATCTGATCCAGCCAATGCGCGCGGTACATATCAGACTTCTAGTTCTATTGTTATTCCTTATGCTGGTAGTGCTGCTATGCGCTCACGCCGTGCTGAAGCTTCTCTTGCGCCCAGTTCGTTGGCTGAGCGAGGGAGTCGAACGACTGGGCAGCGGACAATTGGATGTTGAGCTGCCCATCCGGACGCGGGACGAATTTGGTGCGTTGACGGATGCTTTCAACCGGATGGTTCGCCGGGTGCGGGAGATGATTCAAGCTCGCAATCAACTCCTGCTCGACGTCAGCCACGAGCTTCGCTCACCCTTGACGCGCATGAAAGTAGCCCTCGAATTTCTGCCCGACAGCGAGAGCAAAGAAGAGCTCGTCTCCGATCTCGGCGAAATGGAAATGATGGTTGCCGAGCTGCTTGAGCTGGAAAGGCTCCGCGATGGCCGAGGGCTCAATCCATCAGTACAGAGAATCGCACCGATTCTTCGCGAGGTGACAGCACGCTTCAACAGTCGGCGCCCTGGAGTGCATCTCATTGCCGCTTCGCAGGAGATTGAACTGAACATCGACACGGACAAGGTTCGAACTGTCCTGCGGAACCTTCTGGAAAATGCTTTCAAGTATTCTCTACCAAACAGCCGGCCTGTCGAGATCTCTTGTGCTCAAAACGATCAGTCCATTGTGATTCGCGTCAGCGACGATGGCCCAGGAATTCCAACGGAGGACGCTGCCGGCCTATTTGAACCGTTCTTTCGCGTCGATCGATCGAGATCCAAGAAGACCGGCGGATATGGCCTCGGCCTAAGCATCTGTAAGCGGATCATGGAAGCGCACGGCGGTAACATCGTTTTCCAGAACAATCCAGTTCGGGGAGCATCGTTCATTCTGACCTTTCCCAAGTCCATATCAAAGGTGGGCACAGACCTTCCCGAGCCGTCACTGCATTCAAAGAGATCCCCTGTTCTGCTGTCAGGAATGGATGACTGAAGGAGGAACTGAAGGCGTGGGTCACGCCCTTCCTCGCAGTTGGCGCGGGATAGCGACGGACAATCCTAAGTCGCCTCCGGCCTCTGTTCGAGGTTGGGCATGCTGCTGAAGATCTCGAGGATCACCCCGAGATCGCGGTCCGTGCCGAGGTATGCGACCCTGACGCCTTCGAACTCGCCGCTGAGGACCACATCAATCCCTCGTTTGGCCTCCATTGCCAGCATTTCGTCGAAGCTCTGAGCAGCGACGGCGATGTGCTGCACGCCCCCGCCTTTCTCGGCAAGGAAACGCGCGTAGATGCTCTCGTCATCGACCGGCTCGATCAGTTCCCACTGCAGCTGGCCGACCATAGCGACTGTCAGGCGCCAGGAGCGCTTGACCGGCTGGCCGTATTCGCGCAGATCCTTCGCGTTGCCGGGGTTAAATTCGTAGATCTTCCACGGACCGATCCCGTACTCGTCGACGTATTTCCGCATCGTCGCGTCCAGGTCGCGCACCACGATCCCGATCTGCATCGTCTGGGTGAATACAGGGTCGCGCATCGTCGCACCTCCTGCGCCCAACATGGCACCGCCCGTAAATCTCGTCAAGTTCGTAAAGTCTATCTATCGTAAAGTCTATCGATGCTGACCGCGCAGTGTTTATTCATCGGAGCGTCACTTGGCGTGTGGTCGGCAAGCCCGAAGTTATTCTGGTCACTTCCGGTTTGCCCTGATTGGACAACCAACGTGGCTTTTGACCGGTAGCGCTCGGACTCGTTTGCTCGAAGGTGACCAAACTACAGGGTATTCGAGAGACCAGAACTGCAGAGCAATATCGTCCAAGACCCACTAATAGAAGCACTGCCATTCTCTGAGTTGCATCTCGGAAGGGGAGTGCACTACATGAGCAAACAGAGTTCCGCTCAAGGTCTGGATTGCGACTTGGAGGTTTTTCAGGATGATCTGCGGAAGGCATCAGAGCTTGTGGTTCGCTTATACGGACGACTACACCAGGCGCGAATTACTCCCGCAAAAACTCGAACTGAGATTGCCTCATTGTTCGACGAATCTCTCCCGGAGGAATCTCAGCCGATGGCATCCATCTTGCGCGAGGTGGAGGACAAGATTTTTGGGAATTCCACTCTCTATCTAAGCCCCCGTTTCCTCGGGTATATCAACTCAGGCGGCAACCAGGCGGCCGTTCTCGGCGAGCTTTTGGCATCCGCTGTGAATCAGATCTGCGCCGTGTGGCACTTTTCCCCGGCGGCTTCGGAGGTGGAACGACGGGTAATCCGATGGATTGCGCAGTTCATCGGCTACCCTTCCGAAGCCGGAGGGTGTCTCCTGAGCGGGGGATCGGCAGGCAATCTCGTGGGGCTGGCGGTGGCCCGCAAGCTGAAGGCGCAGTTTGACACAGCCTCGCTCGGGATGCGAGGTGGACCTCCACTAACGGTATACGTTTCGCAAGAGGGGCATGCGTCCATAGATAAAAGCATGGTGCTCCTAGGGATGGGACGCAACCAGTTACGCAAAATCCCTGTTCGGGACGATTTCACGATCGATCTGGACTTGTTGGAGAGGCAGGTAACCGAAGACCGGAAAAGTGGATATTACCCGATTTGCGTAGTGGGAAACGCCGGCACGACCAACACCGGGTCCGTGGATCCGCTGCATGCCCTGGCGGAGTTTTGCCGGAAGCAGGACTTGTGGTTCCACGTGGACGCGGCTTACGGAGGACCTGGGGCGGGGACCGAAGCCGCCGGAAAACTCTTCCGGGGATTGGACCAAGCCGATTCGGTGGTGGTCAACCCGCACAAGTGGCTGTACGTGCAGGCGGAGGCAGCGTGCATTTTGGTCCGGGAACCGAAAGCGCTCCGACACACCTTCCAGGTTGTCGCGGACTATCTGCGGGAAGAGAGCGACGCGGGAGCCGACGCTCCGCTCGATTTCAAGGATTACAGTCCCCAGCTTCACAGGAACTTCCGGGCACTGAAGGTGTGGATGACGTTCAAGGCGTACGGCGCAACGAAACTGCGCGCGGCCATTGAGAGCAATATCGAAGTCATGCGCTATCTGGCGGACCGGATCGATGAATCGCAGGACTTTATTCTGCTCGCACCGGTTCCGCTGTCGGTGGTGTGTTTCCAGTACCGCACCCTGGACATTTCCATTCATGGAGATCAGAGCTACCTAGACGACTTGAACAGTCGGCTGCTGGACGCCTTGGAGAAAGACGGGCGGGTATTTCTGTCGGGTACGAAGATTCATGGAAAGAGAGTACTTCGCGCGTGCAGCGTGAATCACCGTTTGCGCCGGGAGGATGTGGATTTTCTGCTGGATGTCATCCGGCAACTCGGCCGTTCCATGACAGGGTCAGGAGGCGTACTCACGGGCTAGTGCTTGGGAACGCCAGCAGTGTATTTTCCAGGCGTAACACCGAGTGTGGCCTTGAAGCAGCGGTTCAAATGACTCTGATCGCAGAAGCCGGTGCGGTACGCGACCTGAGAAATTGCTGCACCCGACCTCAACAGCTTGCGCGCTGTATGTACACGCACATTTGTCTGATATTGGTGCGGTGGCATTCCCACGCGCTTATGAAACACTCGTACCAGATAGTAAGGGCTCAGGCCGGCAACATCAGCCAGTGAGTGAACCGAGACGTTCTGCTCAGGGTGGGCCTCAAGCCAGTCTTTGACTCGCCGGACCGCCGTATGTTCCCGACCGGCATCGCGAAGGGAGTCCCCGGGCATGAGGTGATCCGTGACCAAACGCGCCACAACAGACAATAGCAACGATTCATTCTGCAACAAAGAATTTGACTCTGCCAGACTCGCAAAAACCTGCGCCAGCCGGGTGGCTAACATCGTGTCCCTTACCAATGGAAATTTGAATCGTACGTCCAATGGCCCTTGCCAGTCGAGACTCCGGAGAAGCGTGGTCATTAGATGAGTTTCAATGTACAGGTTTCGATAGACCCAGCCATGTCCAGATGTAGCGTGACCCGTGTGCAACTCGCCGGGGGCTATAAGATTGCACGTGCCGGGCGCCGCATCACGAAGCTCACGCCGACAGTCAAATGCACCTCGGCCTCCGTAATTGAGACTCACTGCGTAGAAGTCATGCATGTGTGGGGCAAACGAATGCTCTACCCACTGGGCACTCAGGATTTCAAGACCGTCCAATCCGAAAACCCTAGAATATTGGGCGAAGTCCCCCGTCTTCATTTCGGGGAAGGATAGCATTACATCGCCCTCTCCGTGCAACCGTGCGGATTGAACCGATCGAAATACTCCAATTGGAGGTGACCGTGTTGCTTCCACGTCAAAACCGGCTTCCCGCCAAACGCCGCAATTGGCTGCAACTTCCTCAATCGCCTGATCTGCGTTCCCGTGAATCGCGCTTTATCCGCTGTGCTCTGGGTCGACCCAGCCGCATATTCAACGAGAGCCTAAATGGACTTGTCATCGCCGCAGTTCGTGCCTGTGGCAACTCAGTTTGCGCCATGGCCATGTGGAAGGGCATGAAACAGGCCGTTATCAGATGCACCAAACTCAAACATTTGTTCATCTCACATCTCTTTTCTCAATGGTGTTCTTGCCTTCTCGGGCAATCCCAGTTTCTCGAAGGTAAGTTGTTCTAATTACTCGGACGTAGGCGACGACGTCGGAATTTCGGTAGGCAAGGCCTCGCCTGCCGATCGTGTCCTCGCCGACGTAGTAAGCGCCAGCCACAAGCCTGAGATCGTTATGAAACTGTCGCATCAGCGATGCGAGGTAGCGCACACCTCCTGAGATATTCTGTTCGATGTTGCACCGGTTCCGTACTCCACGCCGCCTGGCGGTGGACGGCATCAACTGCATGAGGCCTGCGGCTCCCTTCGAGGAGACAGCGCACGGTTGCCAGTTCGTCTCATGATCGACAATGGCGCGCACCAGCGGAACCGGCACCCGATAATGTTGCGCGTACGCCGTAACGTAGTACTCGGACTCGAGCCGTATCTGCGGTTTCGACGACTGCGCCCAGCCAATCGAGATCGCAGCAAGCACTTGCGTCAAAATGAGCAGTGTCCTCATGCCTCGCCTCTTCGCAAAGCTTCGGCGGTGTATTGTTGCGCGTCATAGATCAGACTGGCAAACCCGTCTCGCAAGAGCAGCTTGCGTCGATCGGCCTCGGTCTTGGCTAGCAACGGCAAGAGAATATCTCTCGTCTCCGCCGTAATTTGTTCAGTTCTGAGAACCTTGGGTGCCTGCGCGAGATCCAGAATCTCTGAGACCAATGGCGGTTTCTCGAGACTCCAGCCGCGCAAGGCCTTGGCGAGTCCCGCCATGCCGGCATGGAATTCGTGTGTGGAATCAGGCGTTCGCAGCGCGACAATCTCGGCTTCTCGCTCCGCGGTAGGGTGTTAAACGCGAAGATAGAAACTGCGGCGACGCAGGGGATCGCCGATGCGTCTCTCCTCATTCGAAGTCAGCACAACGAAGGGAATGCTCCTGGCTTTGAGCGTGCTCAGCTTCGGGATGCTCAACTGCCACACGCTTAGGAGTTCCAACAATAGCGCCTCAAATGCGTGGTCCACCTTGTCCAATTCAGCGATAAGCAAGACGCAGGGGTTTTCGTGCTGCAATGCCCGCAGCAGCGGGCCGGCCCGGAAGAACCTTTGATCGTGTAATTCCGCCTGCAAGGATTCCCAATCCACGCTGGTGGACTTGGCTTTGAGATCAACGCACAGCCTCTGCAGCGGCTCGTCGAATTTCCCGATGGCCTTTTCTTCGTTGATGCCCTCATAGCACTGCAGGCGCTCGACGACGGCGAGCGCCGCGCCCGCAACCGCGTACGCTAGTTGAGTCTTGCCGCTGCCGGCAGGGCCTTCGAGCAGCAATGGTTTCTGCAGCTTCGCCGCCAGGTAAACGGTGGTCGTGGCAATCGAATCGGCGATGCAGCCAGTAGACCTAAGTTGTTCGCCGACTTCTGCAAGAGATCTGAACACTCTGGCTCCCGCGCCCGAGACCATCTTCCGCTCTCGACGCGTGAGCAAGGTAACCCCGAATGAAATTTCGGTCAAATTGCCCGGCCAACGCCCCGTTTGACCGAAATTCTGATGTTCGATAGAAACTGGCCAGGATGGGAGTTGCCGATGGGAGCTTTGCGGATCAGAGGCCAACTATTTGCGCTCCCCACGATTCATCACGTGGACTTGTAAGTCAATCTGCGAGGTAGCACTCCAATGTTAGAGAACGCCAATGAACGTTATGAGCCGGCACGCGAGAACGTCACGGAGGGGAAACAGGTTCAGAGTCAGCGAGACTTTGAGCCTCTCCTAGATACCGAAGAAGCCGCCAGGCTTCTCAGGATGCACCCTAGGACGCTTCGGACCAAGGCACGCCGAGGTTCAATCCCGGCGGTCCAGGTTGGAAAGCGTTGGCGCTTTCGGGCCTCCACGCTGGATCAGTGGCTCGGCAAACTCGCCAGCTGAACAAAGACACGTTGACGAAGAAAAAACATCTCGACCGGAATGCCTAGCCGATCTATTCTGACGGTGTCCGCCGACACCGTTTAAACAAAGGAGAAGCTTTGTTTAGACGGACACGTTACCAGCACGGAAGCGTCGAACGAGAAGAGCGGAAGAAAGGACCGGCAGTTTGGGTCTACCGATGGTGGGAAGAAGACATCAACGGGAAACTGGTGCATCGCAAAGCCCAGGTTGGGGATGTCAAGAAAAACACGACCGAATCTGCGGCACACGCTGCAGCAGACGCTCTTCGGCTAACGATCAACAATCGCTGCGAACACAGGAACCTGCAGCGAATCACAATCAACACGCTCTGGGAACACTACTCTCAAGAGGAACTGCCTCTCAAAGCATTATCCACGCAGGACGCGTACATAATGTACACAAAAACTGGATTGTCCCACGCTCGGGCAATCTACCACTAGAACAAGTCAAAACTGTCGAGGTAGAGCGCTGGCTACGGGCGACCGG